>Ga0308173_10000198_pt1 | contig 22729 bp, 18 predicted proteins | sample PhyPR1_FD_203716 | JGI IMG/M metagenome (GOLD analysis project Ga0308173, IMG submission 203716) | Soil microbial communities from UC Gill Tract Community Farm, Albany, California, United States - DLSLS.P.R1 | ecosystem: Environmental > Terrestrial > Soil > Agricultural land | place: USA... | reverse complement strand
GGATGAGCTCGATCCGCCTGGCCGGCGCGCTCCGCGACGCCCGCGCCCAGCGCGCCCGCGAGCTTGAGCTCGACCGCGCCCGCGTCGCCGCCGAGGCCCAGAACGCGGGCAAGTCGCGGTTCCTGGCCAACATGAGCCACGAGCTGCGCACCCCGCTCAACGCCATCATGGGCTTCTCCGACATCATGCGGCAGCGGCTGTTCGGCCCGATGTCGGATCGCTACGCCGAGTACGCCGACCTGGTGCACGACGCCGGCGCCCATCTCCTGGAGCTGATCAACGACGTGCTCGACATGTCGAAGATCGAGGCCGAGCGGTTCGAGCTGGCCCGCGAGGTGTTCGACGCCCGCGAGGCGGTGAGCTCGGTGGTGCGGCTGATGCGCGGCCAGGCGGACCGCGCGGGCGTGCAGCTGCGCGGCGTGCTGCCGCCCGAGCCGCTCGATGTCGACGCGGATCGGCGGGCCATCAAGCAGATCGCCCTCAACCTGGTCTCCAATGCGCTGAAGTTCACGCCGCGCGATGGCTCGGTCACCCTGACGGCGCAATCTGACGGCGAGGCGCTCGAGCTCATCGTCTCCGACACGGGCGTCGGCATCCCGCCGCAGGACCTGGAGCGGCTGGGCCGGCCGTTCGAGCAGGCGGGCGACGCGGCCCAGCGCGCCGCCGGTTCCGGCCTGGGGCTCTCGCTCGTGCGCGCCTTCGCGCGGCTGCACGGCGGCGACATGGACATCGAGAGCCAGGTGGGCGAGGGGACCACCGTCACCGTCCGGATGCCGGTGGTCATGCCGGCTGAGCCGGTCGAGCGGGCGCCGGCGGAAGCCTCTGCGGGGTAGTCAGGGCAGCGAGGCCTGCAGGAACGCCTCGCCGGCCGCGAAATCGCCGACCTCGATGTAAGCCCTTCGCGCGGCGCCGTCCGGAAACAGGAACTCCACCGCCACCGCTTCGCGCGGATCGAGCGCAGCCAGCGCGCGCGCCGCCGCGGCGGGAAACCGGAACGCCCAGCCCTGGCGCCCGCCGCTCGGCAGCAGGTCGCGGCCGGCGGGCGCGCGGACCTCGGCCATGTAAGTCGCGAGCCCCGTGGGAGGCAGACGGTGCGACAGCGGCAGGCCCGCGGTCGGCCCGCCCGTCCAGCGGTCCAGATAGGGCCCGGGCGTGCGCGATGCGTCGCGGAGCACCAGCCTGGCCGCATAGGGTCGCGCGCCATCGGCGAACTGCGCCACGGCCACCAGCGCCTGGGCGTCCTCGCGCCCGGCCAAGCCGAAGGTGAGGCTGTCCGCCCCGAAGCGGGCGTGCTGTTCCAGGCGCCAGGCGGACGTGCGGCTCCAGCGGTCGGCCTGCCAGGCGGCGACGTCGCCGGGATAGCTCAGCCGGCCGATGCGCACGAAGCCTGCGAAGGCGGCGCGCACCCGCTGCGCGTCCGCGGCGAGCGCCGGCGAGGCGCAGTCCAGGGCCTCGGCCCTTGCTGCGGCGGCGCGGCTCGTGGCGCGCAGCGATTCCGGGCTCGCGCCGGCGCGCAGGGCCGCGCCGCGGGCCTGCGCGGCCGCCGAGGCCAGCGCCCGGCCGACGTCGGCCGGAAAAAGGCCGCAGCGCTGGTCGGCCGCCTGCATCACCGCGCGCTCGTAGAACAGGTCCGCCCCTTGCGCATGCGCAAGCCCGGGCGCCGCGGCCAGCACGGCGATCGACAACCCCATCCACCGAGACGCCGGCCGCGCTTTTCTGCGCGTGCTCGTCATGCGTCGTCTTTTCATGGCGGCCCGAAGAACGCCGGACCTCGAGCCGAGCCTTACCGGGCGGGAGTTGCGATAGGGTTAGCGCCAGGGGCATGGTCGCGGTCCATGCTGCTCTCCACCGACATCTGGGTCGGCGCGCTCATCCGCCGCGCCGAGCTCGCCGGGGCCTTCGGCGTGGTCGTCCGCAAGGGCGATCCGCGCGCCGGCGCCGTCCTGGTCAAGGTGCTCAACCGCACCGACGGCACGGCGCGGCTCTATTCGGAGGCCACCCGCATGGACGGCGAGCGGGTGTGGATGCAGCCCGCCCCCTCCGACCAGGAGCCCGACCTCGACCGCTACATCGAGCGCGCGCTCCGTATCGACCCCGACCTGTGGATCGTGGAGATCGAGGACCGGCACGGCCGCCACTTCCTCACCGAGCCGGTGGAGAGGGGGTAGGGGCGCGACGAGCCCGAGGACCTCACCCGCGTCATCACGGGGCAGGGGGACCGTGGAACGCGGTGGAGGGGGAGGCCCCATCCGCTGTGCGCGCCGCCGCCGCCTCCACCACTCCGTGGTCCGCCTCCCCCATCTGCCAGATGGGGGAGGTACGGAACGCGCGCGACGCTGGTGCTTTCCGCCCGCATGGCCCTCGCCGACCTGCCCGTGCCGCTAAAACTACCGCCCATGGAGGCCAAGCTGGTCGACGAGCTGCCGCCGGGTGAGGGGTGGCGGTTCGAGCCCAAGTGGGACGGCTTCCGCTGCCTGGCGTTCCGCGCCGGCGAGGCGGTCGAGCTGAAGGCCAAGTCCGGCAAGCCGCTCGGCCGCTACTTCCCCGATGTCGTCGAGATGCTGCAGCGCCTGCCTGTCGACCGCTTCGTCATCGACGGCGAGCTCACCATCGCGGTCAACGGAGAGCTGTCGTTCGACGCCCTGCAGCTTCGCCTGCACCCGGCGGAGAGCCGGGTGCGCAAGCTCGCCGCAGAACATCCGGCCGGCCTGGTGCTGTTCGACTGCCTGATGGACGCGCGCGGCCGCAGCCTGGTGGAGGCGCCGCTGTCGAAACGCCGCGCCGCGCTCGAGGCGCTCTACCGGCGCTTCAAGAGCCCGGAGCGGATCAGCCTCTCGCCCGGGACCGAGGACCGCGCCCAGGCGCGGGCCTGGCTGCGCGAGGTGGGCTCGGCGCTCGATGGCGTGGTCGCCAAGCGGCTCGACGGGCCCTACGTCCCCGGCGAGCGCGCCATGCTGAAGATCAAGCGCATGCGCACCGCCGACTGCGTGGTGGGCGGCTTCCGCTACGAGCAGGGGAGCCGCGAGGTGGGCTCGTTGCTCCTGGGTCTGTACGACGACGCGGGACGGCTGGACCACGTGGGCTTCACCTCGACCATCACCGACGCCGAGCGGCCGGCGCTGACCGGGCGTCTCGAGGCGCTGGCCGGAGGCGACGGCTTCACCGGCGACAAGCCCGGCGGTCCCTCGCGCTGGTCGAACGGCCGCTCCGTCGAATGGACGCCGCTTCGGCCCGAGCTGGTGGCCGAGGTCCGCTACGATCACGTGACCGGGAACCGCTTCCGCCACGGGACCAAGCTGATCCGCTTCCGCCCCGACAAGGCGCCCCGGCAGTGCACGATGGAGCAGCTCCGCGGCGAGGCCGCGCCAAGTCGGATCCTCGCCATGACGCGCACCGATCAACCGCTCGTCCCCGCGAAGGCGGGCGCCCGAGCCGAGTCACGGCAGCCCACGCCGCGGGCGTGATATCCATAGTCTCGCATGGATCCTCGCCTTCGCGGGGATGAGCGGAGGATCGCATGACCACCGTCACGCCGTTCCTGATGTTCACAGGCGCGTGCGAGGAGGCGCTCAACGTCTACGTCTCGCTGTTCCCGGAGGCGGAGATCACCAGCCTCTCGCGCTGGGGCCCCGGCGCGGGTGGGCCTGAGGGCAAGGTCCAGCAGGCCTCGTTCACCCTGGCCGGCCGCGAGTTCCGCGCCTTCGACAGCCCCGACGTGCACGCCTTCGGTTTCACGCCGTCCTTTTCGCTGTTCGTGGAGTGCGGCGACGAGGCCGAGCTCGACCGGCTCTACGCCGCACTGGGCGAAGGCGGCCAGGTGCTGATGGCGCTTGGCGACTACGGCTTCTCAAGAACGTTCGGCTGGGTGAACGACCGATTCGGCGTCTCCTGGCAGCTCAACCTGCCCTGAGCCAAAAGCCGCACCGGTTTGCTAACCGGCCCCGCGCACGCTACCTGCCGCGCCCATGAGTTCTTCTCCCGCCGCCGAGGCCGCCCGACGGCGCACCTTCGCGATCATCTCCCACCCCGACGCCGGCAAGACCACGCTCACCGAGAACCTGCTGCTGGCCGGGGGCGCGATCCGCGCGGCCGGCCAGGTGCGCGCCCGCGGCGAGAACCGCCGCACCCGCTCCGACTGGATGAAGATCGAGCGCGAGCGGGGGATCTCCGTCTCGGCCTCGGTGATGACCTTCGACCACGCCGGCAAGATGTTCAATTTGCTGGACACGCCCGGCCACGAGGACTTTTCGGAGGACACCTACCGCACGCTGACCGCCGCCGACGCCGCGGTGATGGTGCTGGACGCCGCCAAGGGCATCGAGCCCCAGACGCTGAAGCTGTTCGAGGTCTGCCGGCTGCGCGACATCCCGATCCTGACGTTCATCAACAAGATGGACCGCGAGGCGCAGGATCCGTTCGCACTGCTCGACGAGATCGCCGGCAAGCTCGCCCTCGATCCCGCGCCGCTCTACTGGCCGGCCGGCTCCGGCGGCCGCTTCCGGGGGATGGTCGATCTGCGGCGCAATCTGTTCGCGCCCTTCGCCAAGCAGCGCTCCGACGGGGCGGCGGGCCATCCCGAGCCGGTCGCGCTGAACGGCAACTCGCTCGCCGCCTTCCTGGACGCGGCCGAGCAGGCCGAGGTGGAGGAGGGCGCGCTGCTCGTGCAGGAGGCGGCCAAGCCGTTCGACGTGCGCTCCTTCCTGGAAGGTCACATGACCCCGGTGTTCTTCGGCTCGGCGCTGCGGCACTTCGGCGTCGACGAGCTGCTCGCCGGCCTCGGCGATTTCGCGCCCGCGCCCGACCCGGTCGTGGCGACCAAGAGCGGGGAGGCGGTGGCGGTCGAGCCTGGCGACAAGGAGGTCTCGGGCTTCGTCTTCAAGATCCAGGCGAACATGGATCCCAACCACCGCGACCGGATCGCCTTCCTGAGGCTCACCTCCGGCCGGTTCGCCCGCGGCATGAAGCTGAAGGTGCAGAACACCGGCCGCCAGCTCTCGGTGAACGCGCCGATGATGTTCTTCGCCTCCGACCGCGAGCTGGCCGAGGAGGCCTACGCCGGCGACGTGATCGGCATCCCGAACCACGGCGTGCTGCGGGTCGGCGACAGCCTGTCCGAGAGCGGGACGCTCAGGTTCGCCGGCCTGCCGAACTTCGCGCCCGAAATCCTGCAGCGCGTGCGGGTCAAGGATCCGCTCAAGGCCAAGCACCTGAAGAAGGCCCTGGAAGGCCTGGCCGAGGAGGGGGTCACCCAGCTGTTCCGGCCGCAGATCGGCGCAGACTTCATCGTCGGCGCGGTCGGGCCGCTGCAATTCGAGGTGATGGCCGACCGCCTGGCGAACGAGTACCAGCTGGAGGTCGTGTTCGAGCCCAGCCCCTACGCCGAGGCCCGCTGGCTGGCCGGCGACAAGGCCGACCTCGAGGACTTCGCCGGCAAGCACCGCGCCGCGATGGCCAACGACATCGACGCGCAGCCGGTGTTCCTGGCCAAGTCCGCCTGGGAGCTCGGCTACGTCGCCGAACGCTATCCCAAGCTCCGCTTCGAGCGGGCGAAGGAACGGGCTTAGGTCCTTCTCCCCTTCGGGAGGAGGGAAGCTTTCCGGAACCCACGCCATTTCCGCGCTTTAAGGCCTAGGTCGTTAACCATAGGCTGAAAGTTAAGGACTTGTTAAAGGCGCTGGCTCCGGCTTTGCTGTGGCCGTTCAGGAAAGCCGCCGGCCGTCCCGAGATGGGGCGCCGCGGCCGGCGGAGCGGCGCGATGTTCGAGTTGGGTTGGGATTTCCTGCGCAAGCTCTCCCCGGAGCGGCTGCGTCTCAAGGCCGACGGTCTGACGGGCGGCGACGCGGCCCTGCTCGAACTCCTCGATCTCAAGCTTCTGGCCATGGAAGCCAAGGCCGCCGACGTGGCCGCCGGGCGGGTCGGCGCCCGCGATCGCCCGCAACGCCGCTTGGAAGCCGCCGCCGTCTGGCGCGAGATCGCCCGCCGCACCGGCGAGGCCGCGACGCTGCGCAAGGCCGCCGCCGCAGCCGAAGCCGCCGCCGCGGGCTTCGAGGCGGCTCGCCGGACCGAGGCCTGGGCCCGCGCGCGCTGCGAGCAGGGCGTCTGCGCCATGCTCGGCGCCGAGATCTTCGGCGATCCCGGCCTGGACGCGGCCGCCGAGGCGGCGTTCCGCGAGGCCCGCGCCGCCGCGCACGGCGGCCTCGCCGCGCCGCTCGCCGACCTCGGCCTGGCCGTGATCACCGCGCGTCGCGATCTCGCCCGGGCCGATGCGGCGCACGCCAGGGCGTCCGCCGAGGCGCTCGCCGCGCCGATCGCCGCCCTGGACGCCATCTCGCGCCGCGTCTCGATCGGCCGCGCGCTGGCCGCCGAGGGGCGGCTGATCCGCGCCGACCTGCTCTGCGGCTGGGGCGTGCGCCTGAAGGACGAGGTGTTGCTCAAGGCCGCGCTCGAGGACGCGGCCGCCGCCGCTCTCCGTGTCGATCCGGCCTACGAGCCGATCACCTGGGCGCGCGCCGAGGGGTTGCGGGGCCAGGCGCTGACCTTGCTGGGCGAGCTCACCGGCGACATGGACCTGGTCGCCGCGGGCGCCAGCGCCCTGGCCGCCGCTCTCGACCAGCTCTCCCGCGACCACAGCCCGCTCGACTGGGCGCGCACCCAGATCGCGCTCGGACAGACCCTGCGGGCGCTGGGCGACGCCAGCGCCGAGGCCCGCGCCTACGAACAGGCGGTGACCTGCTACGAGCGCGCCGGCCTGGTGCTCAACGCGCTGCAGGCGAGCCCCCTGCGCGGCCTGGCCGCGGGCGCGCGCGCCGCCTGCCTCGCCAAGCAGGCCGAGCTCACCGGCGACCTCGCCCTGCTCGACATCGCCGAGGCGGCGATGAAGACCGAGCTTGCCGCGCTCTCGCCACGGCGCGATCCGATAGGCTGGGCGCTGGCCCAGCTTCACCTCGCCCGGCTCTACGAGGCGCGGATGGACATCACCGGCCGCGACCGCGGCCTGCGCGCCGCGGCGCTGACCGCGCTGGAAGCGGCGCTCGACGTGTTCGCCGAACAGGGCATGGGTTCGCTCAGCGCCATCGCGGCGGAAGCCTTGCAACGGATGCGCCTCGGCGTGCCGTCTCCGTCGCGTCCTGCGGACTGACGCCGGCTTTTCCGGGCCGCCCTGCTCTGTCAAGCTGCCCCTCCCGCACGGAGGACGCGCCTTGAACGCCAGGCTTGTGATGGTTCTGGCCGGCTTGCTCGCCGCTCCGGCCGGCTCCGCGGCCGCGCAGAGGCCGGCCGGCTGGATCGCCGCTCCGAACCTGGCGGAGGTCGCGGCGGCCTATCCGCAGCGCGCCCGGCTCGCCCGCCGGGCCGGCGCAGCGGAGCTCACCTGCGGCGTCAACTTCGACGGCTGGCTCCGGGATTGCGCGGTGCTGGCCGAGCAGCCGGCCGGCGAGGGCTTCGGGATCGCGGCCCGCAGGCTCGCGGAACGCTTCCGCACCGTGCGCACGTCCAGTCTCGCCAACGGCGCCGACGTGCGGCTGCGCATCGCCTTCCGGCCCGAGATGCTGCAGCCCGGATCCTTCGTCGTCCAGACGCCGGCCTGGGCCGCGCTCCCGAGCGCCGCCGACTTCCAGGCCACCTTCCCGAAGAGCGCCAATGGCGTGAACGAGGTGCGGGTGGTCATGACCTGTTCGGTCGCCGCCGGCGGGGCCCTCTCGGCTTGCGCCGTCGAGCGGGAGGACCCGGCGGGCCAGGGCTACGGGGCCGGGGCGCTGGCGCTCGCGCCGAAGATCCGGGTCGGGCTATGGACGCCGGACGGCCTGCCGACCGTGGGCGCGCGGGTCCGCGTGCCGATCCGCTACGAGCTCCGGCCAGCACCCGCCGCCGCGACGCCCTGAGTCAGCCCCCGCGCCACCACCTGAGGCCCGCCTGTTCGGCGAGCCCGAGCAGGCCGTGCAGCGCCACGCCCATGATCCCGAGCGCCGCGAGCGCGGCGATCATCCGGTCGGTCTGCAGCTTGTTGCCGGCGTCGAGAATCTGCCAGGCGAGCCCGCGCACGCCGCCGGAGCCCGCGCCGAACTCCGCCACCACGGCCCCGATGATCGCCAGGCCCGCCCCCACCTTGTGGCCCTCCAGCAGGAACGGCACCGCCGAGGGCAGCCGAAGGCGCGACACCGTCTGCCAGCGACTTGCGCCATAGAGGACGAACAGACGTTCGAGATCCCGGTCTGCCGACTTCAGCCCGGCCACTGCGCCGGAGAAGATCGGGAAGAAGGCCACCACCACGGCCAGCGCCACCAGCGCCCGCTCCGGGTGGTCGATGCCGGCCCAGATCAGGAACAATGGCGCGATCGCCACCACCGGCGTCACCTGGATCACCGAGGCGAGCGGCCGGATCGTGCGGTCGAGGATCGGCGAAAGCGCCACCAGCACCGCCAGCGCCTGGGCGATCAGACTGGCGATGACCAGGGCCACGATGGCGACCGTCAGCGTCCGCCAGGCGGCGGAGAGCAGGGCCGGGAGATTGGCGACCAGGGCCTCGGCCACCCGGGACGGCGGCGGCAGCAGGTAAGGCGGCACCTGCAGCGCCCGACAGGCGATCTCCCATCCGCCGATCAGCAGCGCGATCAGCGCCCAGGGCGCGGCGATCTCCAGCGCGCGCCTCATGCGGCCATGCCCGCGGCCAGCGCATGCGACACGGCCTCCACGCTGCGGCGGAATTCCGGCGTGGTGCGGAATCCGGCCGGCCGGGGCAGGGCGCCCTCGACCGCGAAGTCGCCCGCCAGGCGGCCCGGCCCCGGGGTCATCACCACCACGCGCGAGGCCATGTAGACGGCTTCCTCGACATTGTGGGTCACGAAGACGATGGCCGGCTGCAGCGCCTGCCACAGGCGCAGCACGTCATCGGCGAGCGCGCGGCGGGTGATCTCGTCCAGCGCCGAGAACGGCTCGTCCAGCAGCAGGAGCTTGGGTTCGGTGACCAGCGCGCGGGCCAGCGAGACGCGCATCGCCATGCCGCCGGAAAGCTGCGCCGGTCGCGCCTCCTCCGCCCCGGCGAGCCCGACGCGCGCGAGCGCCTGGCCGGCGCGCCGGCGGGCCTCCTCGCGGCCGGTCCCGGCGAGCTCCAGCGGCAGGGCGGCGTTGGCCCGCGCCGACAGCCAGGGCGCAAGCGTGGGCGCCTGGAAGACCACCGCCGTCTCGCCGCGGCCCGGATCGCGCAGCACCTGGCCGCGGCTGGGCGCCTCCAGTCCCGCCAGCAGCCGCAGCGCCGTCGACTTGCCGCACCCCGAGGGCCCGACCAGCGCGACGATCTCGCCGACCGCCAGCTCCAGGGTGAACGGGCCGAGCGCGGGCCCGCGAGCGTAGTCGACCTCCACCGCTCGCAATGCGGCGAGGCTCATGCGGCCGGCCGGCGCTCGGATCGACGCGGCCTCATCGCCCCACGAACTGCAGGGTGTAGGCGGCGCGGTAGTCCATGGTCTTGGGATAGATTCCCTGGCTGGACGCGACGTCGAAGAACTGCTTCCACCGCGCATCGGTCATGGCGCCGATCCCGAGCGTCTTGGCGTCGCCGCCGTCCACCAGCCCATAGCTCCGCATCTTGTCGCGCGCCTGGGCCAGGACATCCTCGGTCATCTCCGGATTGTCCTTCATGATCAAGGCGTCGGCGGGCTTTGGATCGCCGTAGAGATAGTCACGCCAGCCCTTGGCGGAGGCCTCGACGAAGGCCTTCACCGCCGCCGGGTTCCTGGCGATCAGGTCGTCGCGGGCGAGCGCCATGGCCGCGTAGCCGGGATAGCCTTCGTCGGCCAGCAGGAAGACCTTGGGCTTCAGGCCCGACTGCTTCTCGATGGTGTAGGGCTCGCTCGTCAGATAGCCCTCCTCGGCGACGCGCTTGTCGGCCAGGAACGGCGCGGAGTTGAAGGTGTACTTGCGCACCTGGCTGTCGGAGAAGCCGTACTTCGCCTTCAGCCACACCCAGAAGGCCGAGACCGAGGCGTCGGAGAGCAGGATCGGGTGGCCCTTCAGGTCGGCGATCGAGTTGATCCCCTGGTCCGGGTGGGCGATCAGCACCTGCGGGTCCTTCTGCATGAAGGCCGCCACCGCCTTCACCGGTGCATGCTCACGGGCGAGGTTCATGACGATGAAGCTGTTGGAGCCGTCGCCCAGGTCGACCGCGCCGGCGGCCAGCAGCTGCGGCACGTTCACCCCCGGACCGCCCTGCACCAGCCGCACGTCCAGCCCGCGCTTGGCGTAGAGGCCCTCGGCCAGCGCCTCGTAGAAGCCGCCGTGCTCGGCCTCGGCGCGCCAGTCGGTGGCGAAGCGCAGCGGCGTGCCCTTGCCGGACGCGGCCTGCTGCTTCGCGGGCGAACAGGCGGCGAGCGCCACGGCGGCCGCGGCCGCGATCAGACTGAAGGCTTTCATCCGTGTCCCCGGCTCGAGAGGGCCGAAACCTAGGGCTCTCCGGCGGAGCTTGGAAGGGGGCGAAGGGTCGGAGGTTCCCCGCATAGCAAGAGGGCGGCGCATCGGTCGCCCGGTGCGTCGCCCTCTCATCCAGATCCGTTGGGGGATCTGCGCCTTCAGGCCAGCTACGGTATCCATCTGCGGGTCGCCCCGCCGACAATCATCGCATCCGGGCTCCTCCGAGTTGCGGGTCCCGGGTCGCCCCGGTTCCATGCCTCTCCAAGAAACCTCCGCTCGCTTGCTCCTTCCGGTCGCCCGGTCGGCTCTGCGCTGCAGGTCCTGTCAGCGACTTGACGGTGCTCTCGAAGCCCGGCGCAGGCAAGCGCCCGATCCGGCGCAGGTGTGGGCGAGGCGACAAAATAATGTGAATAACTTGTTAACAAGCACCTGGAACTTCTCGGAATTGCGTTTCGAATCAACGGCCTTGAATATCCACAGGAAAGCGACCGCCGTTACGCGGAGCCCTCCAGCGCCTCGCGCCGGCCCTCCAGCTCCAGCCATTCGGTCTCCGCCGCCGCGAGGCGCGCGCGGCCGGCTTCCAGCGCCTGGCTGAGCCGTTCGAACCCCGCCGGGTCGCGGCCGTAGAGCGCCGGGTCGGCGAGCCCTGCCTCCAGGGCCGAGAGCTTGCCCGGCAGTTCGTGGATCAGCCCCTCCAGTTCCGCCAGCCGCCGCTGGTCCTTGTAGGAGAGCTTGGCCGCCGACGTCGCCTCCCGCTTCGGCCTCCGTGCGCCCTTGGGCGCCGCGCCGTTCGCCTCGGGCGCGCGGAAGAAGCCCGGGTTCTGCGACACGAAATCGGCCCAGCCGCCCGGCGTCTCGACCGCGCGGCCGCGGCCGTCCAGGCCGATGGTCGAGGTGGCCAGCCGGTCGATGAAGTCGCGGTCGTGGCTGACCAGGATCAGCGTGCCCTCATAATCGGCCAGCAGGTCCTCGAGCACGTCGAGGGTCTCCATGTCGAGATCGTTGGTCGGCTCGTCGAGCACCATCACGTTCGAGGGCTGGGCGAGCGCCCGGGCGAGCAGCAGGCGGTTGCGCTCGCCGCCCGAGAGGCTCTTCACCGGCTGGCGCAGCTGGCCTTCGGCGAACAGGAAGTCCCTGGCGTAGGCTGCGACATGCTTCGGGCGGCCGCGCACCATCACCTGGTCGCCGCCCTGCGGCGTCAGCACGGCCTGCAGCGTCATCTCCGGGGCGAGCGTGCTGCGGGACTGGTCGATGTAGGCGATCTCCAGGTTGGTCCCGAGCGTCACCACCCCGGCATCGGGGGCGATCTGGCCCAGCAGCAGCCTCACCAGCGTGGTCTTGCCCGCGCCGTTGGGACCCACGATCGCCACCCGGTCGCCGCGCAGGATGCGGGTGGAGAAGCCCTTCAGGATGGTCCGCTCGCCGAAGCCCTTGGAGATCGCCTTCGCCTCGGCGACGCGCTGGCCGCTGATGCCTGAAGAGGCGACGCCCATCGACAGTCCGCCGCGCGCCTCGCGCAGGCGGTCGGCCTTGGCCAGGCGCATGGCGTCCAGCCGTCGACGGCGGCCTTCGTTGCGCGCCCGCCGGGCGGTCACGCCGCGCGCCAGCCAGTGCTGCTCGCGCTCGATGGCGCGGGCGAGCCTGCGGGCCTCCTCCGCCTCCTGCGCCTCGATCTTCTCGGCCCACGCTTCGAAGGCCGCGAAGCCCTTGTCCAGCCGCCGGACCTGCCGGTACTCGAGCCAGAAGCAGCGCTTCGTCACCCGCTCCAGGAAGGCGCGGTCGTGGCTGACGATGAGCGCCGCGGCGCGGCTGGCCGCCAGCTCCGCCTCCAGCGTCTCGATGGCCAGGATGTCCAGGTGGTTGGTGGGCTCGTCCAGCAGCAGGACCTCGGCGTCCTCGGCGAACGCGCGGGCCAGCGCCGCGCGCCGGACCTCCCCGCCCGAGAGCCCTTCGGCGGGCTTGGCCGGATCCAGCCCGAAGCGCTCCAGCGCCGCCTTGGCCCGGTGCGCCGCCGCGCCGCCATGGACGGCGTAGTCGAGGAGGCTGGTCCCGACGATCTCCGGCTCCTGGGCGACCACAGCGATGCGGCTCCCCGGGGTCACAGTGCGTTCGCCGCCGTCCGGCTCGACCTGGCCCGCCAGCACCCGAAGCAGCGTCGACTTGCCTGCGCCGTTGCGGCCGACCAGGCAGGCGCGCACGCCCGCCTCCAGGGCGAGGTCGACGCCGTCGAACAGCATCACCGGCCCATCCGCCAGCCGCACATCCTTCAGCGCCAGGATCGGAGGTCTCATCGGCCGCGTGAGATAGAGGCTTGCGTCGACCGCGGAAAGGTCCCCCGGGGCTGCCCGCGCGATCCGCCTGTCTCAGGCCTGACAGGCCGGGTACGCTTATGTTCAGGTTCGAGCGCTGAAACTGCAGACGACAGGGAACCCAGAGACCAACCCATGCATCCGCGCCTGATTCTCCTCTCCTGCGCCGCAGCCGGCCTCGCCCTGGCCGGCTGCAACCGGCCGGCCGCCCAGGCGCCCGCGCCGCCCGCCACCGGCGCGCCGATCGCCAGCCTTCCCTTGGCCGAGGGCGCGCCGCCGCCGCCGGTGCTCGCGCCGCCGGCCGCGCAGCTTCCGCCCGCGCCGCCGGTGAAGGTCGTCCGTGCGCCGCCCGAGAGGCGCTACCGCTACATCGACCGGGCCTATGCCCTGGGCAAGGCGTTCGGCGACACGCCGCCGGACTACACCGTCGACTACCAGGGCGAGCGGCCCTGGGTCTGGCGCTCGGCCTCCGGCGACTACCGCGTGATCGAGCCCACGCCGGCCGGCGACCGCTACTACTATTTCATGGCCGGCAGCGACGAGCCCGTGCTGATCGGCGATCCGCAGTACGCCTACGGCTATGACAACGGCGAGCTGGCGGCGGTTTACGACGCCTACGGCCAGCCCGCGCCCTACGATCCCGACGCCGCCGAGCGGGCGGCGCGCTATCTCGCGCGGGCGAGGGCGCTTTACGCGGCGGCCGTGCACGAGCGCCGCGAGGCCGCCTACGCCTCGGCCTGGCGCGCGCGCCGCGATCAGGTGCTCCGGCAGCAGCAGGCCTGGGCGGCCGCCCAGCAGCGCGATGCGGCCTGGCGTCAATGGCACGAGCAGCAGCAGGCGCAGGAGCGCGCCCGCTATGCGCAGGAAGCGGCCATGCGGCAGGCCTACGCCGCGCGCGTCGCGCCGCAGATCGCCGCGGCGCCGATCGGGCCGGCGTATGGAACCGGCGGTCGGGACCAGCGCCGGCTGGCGGCCGTTGCGGCTCGCGCCCAGCAGCAGCAGCAGCAACAGCAGCAGCAGCAGCAGCAGCAGCAGCAGCAGGCGGCCGCGCGCGCGGCCCAGCTCCAGGCTCAGGCGCAGTTGCAAGCCCAGGCCCAGGCGCAAGCTCAGGCCAGAGCGCAAGCCGCCGCCCGGACGAACCAACAGCAGGCTGCGTCCGAGCAGGCCGCCCGTCAGGCCGAAGCGGCGCAGCGGGCCCAGGCGCAGGCCGCCCAGCGTGCCCAGGCCGAGAGGGCCCATCGCGACCAGGCGGCGCAGCGGGCCCAGGCGCAGGCCGCCGCTCAGCAGGCGCAGATGCAGGCCCAGGCGCAGGCCAAGGCCCGCGCAGAGGCCGACGCCGCCGCCGCGGCTCGGCGGCAGCAGGCGCAGGCGGCCCGGGCCGCAGAGGCTGGCAAGGCCCGCCAGGCCGAAGCGGCGCAGCGGGCTCAGGTCCAGGCGGCGCAGAAGGCCCAGGCCGCCCAGGCCGCCGCTCGCGCCGCGGAAGCGGAGAAGGCGCGCCAGGCCGAAGCGGCGCAGCGGGCTCAGGTCCAGGCGGCGCAGAAGGCTCAGGCCGCCCAGGCCGCCGCTCGCGCCGCGGAAGCGGAGAAGGCGCGCCAGGCCGAAGCGGCGCAGCGGGCTCAGGCGCAGGCCGCCCGCGCGGCCGAGGCCGAGAAGGCGCGCCAGGCGCAGGCGGCCCAGCGCGCCCAGGCGCAGTCCGAAGCGCAGGCCGCCCGCGCGGCCGAGGCCGAGAAGGCGCGCCAGGCGCAAGCAGCGCAGCAGGCCCACGCGCAGGCCGCCGCCCAGCGGGCGCAAGCCGCCCAGGCCGCCGCGGCGCAAAAGGGCCAGGCCGCCCAGGCGGCGCAGGCCCAGCGCAAGGCCAAGAAGGCCGAAGAGAAGGCGCAGGACAAGACGCCGCAATAGCGCCTCCGCACCCCATGGCGTCTCTCGGGAGAGGGTCGCTATGGTGGGCCGCCGGGCCGTCGCCTTAGGATGGCCGGTCCATTGGGGTGGAGTGTCGGCCTTGCTCAAGCGCGTCCTGATTGCCAACCGAGGCGAGATCGCCATCCGCATCGCCCGCGCCGCCGCCGGCCTCGGGATCGAGAGCGTCAGCGTCCATTCCCCCGCCGATGCGCTCGGGCTGCACACCCGCACCTCGGATCGCACCGTCGAGATCGGCGCCGGCGAGCCCGATCCCGTGAAGCCCTACCTGGATATCGAGGCGCTGATCGCCGCGGCGGTGGAGACCGGCTGCGATGCGGTCCACCCGGGTTACGGCTTCCTCTCCGAGACCGCCGCCTTCGCCCGCCGCTGCCTGGCCGAGGGCCTGACCTTCGTCGGGCCGATGCCGGAAACCCTGGACCTGTTCGGCGACAAGGTGCGGGCCCGCGCGCTCGCCGCCAGCCTGGAGATCCCGACGGCGGCGGGCAGCGACGGCGCGCTGGCCTCGGCCGAGGACGCCGCCCGCGCCGCCGAGCGCATCGGCTATCCGGTGATGCTCAAGGCGTCCGGCGGGGGCGGCGGGCGCGGCATGCGGCGCGTGGACCGGCCCTCGGAGCTCGAGACCGCCTTCGCCCGCTGCCGCAGCGAGGCCCAGGCCGCCTTCGGCGATGGGGCGGTGTTCCTGGAGAAGATCGTCGCGCGCCCGCGGCACATCGAGGTGCAGGTGCTGGCCGATGCGGCCGGCGGCGCGATCCACCTCTGGGAGCGCGACTGCTCCGTGCAGCTGCGCCATCAGAAGGTGATCGAGATCGCTCCGGCGGCGGGGCTCGATCCCGACCTGCGGGCCCGCATCCTGGAAGACGCTCTCCGCCTCGCCCGCGCCGCGGAATATGTGAACGCCGGCACGGTGGAGTTCCTGGTCGAGCCGGAGACCGGGGCGCACGTCTTCATCGAATGCAACCCCCGCATCCAGGTGGAGCACACCGTCACCGAGCAGGTGACCGGCGTCGATCTCGTGGAAGCCCAGTTCCGCATCGCCTCGGGCGAGACGCTGGCCGAGCTCGGGCTTTCCGAGCCGCCGCAGGCCAGGGGCTACGCCGTCCAGGCCCGCGTCACCGCCGCCGGCGCCGGGCGGCTCGACGCCTACAAGGAGCCGGGTGGGCCTGGGATCCGCGTCGATTCCTGCGGCTATCCGGGGCTCGCCCCGCCGCCGCAGTTCGACCCGATGTTCGCCAAGGTCATCGCGACCTCGAACTCGACCGGCTCGCTCGCCTCGGCCGTCGGGCGCTGCCGCCGTGCGCTGGCCGAGTTTCACATCGCGGGCCTGCCCACCAACCTCGCCCAGCTGCAGGCGATCCTGGCCGTGGCCGCGGTGCGCGAGGGCGATGCGCGCACCACCCTGCTCGCCGAGCGCCCCGAGCTCGCCCAGGCCCCCGCGGCCCAGCGGGACGCCTCGCCGGCCGTGGCGCTGATGGCCGAGGGTGCGGGCCCCGCCGCCGGACGGCGCGCGCCGCTCCCGCCCGCCGAGCCGCCGCGGCTGCCGCTGGAGGACGGCGAAGAAGGCGTCGAGAGCCCGATGGCCGGGGCCGTCGTCGAGGTCGCCGCCCGCGTGGGCGCAACCGTGGCGGCGGGCGACACCCTGGTCGTGGTCTCGGCCATGAAGATGGAGACCTCGGTCACCGCGCCGGTGGCCGGCGTGGTCACCCGCCTGGCGGCCCTTGAGCCCGGCGTGCAGGTGGCCGCCGGCCAGATGGTGGCCGCGATCGCGCCCTCGGCCGAGGCCCGGAACGCCGCCCGACCGACGCGCGCCCATGGCGACGACGGCTGGCGGCCCACCCTCGACAAGGTGGCGGCCCTGCAGAAGATCGCCCACGACCGTTTCGCGCCGGAAAGCCAGGATCCCGGCGTGGTGCGCCAGCGGAGCCGCGGGAAGCTCGCCTGCCGCGAGCGCATCGAGCTGCTGCTCGATCCCGGCAGCTTCCGCGAGGTGGGCAGCCTCGCCGGCTTCGCGAGCTATGACGAGGCCGGCGCGATCGCCGAGTTCACCCCGGCCAACCACGTGGGCGGCTGGGGCGCGGTCCAGGGGCGGCGCGCCATCGTCTGCGCCGACGACTTCACCTCCCGCGGCGGCCACGCCGACGGGGCCATCGGCCAGAAGAGCCGCTACCTCGACGAGCTGTCGCTGGAGTTCCGCTGCCCCTCGGTGCGGCTGCTCGACGGCTCCTCGGGCGGCGGCTCGGTCGCGGCCATGGTGCCCAAGCAGCAGGGCGAGGGCGAAAGCGCGGCGCGGGAGTCCACCGGCGCCATCCAGGCGGGTCGCCCGCGCGTGGCCGGCGGCGGCGGCTCCTTCCTGCCGGGCCACCTCGGCAGCGAGATGTACGCCCGCCAGCTCGCCACCGTGCCGGTCGTCAACGTGCTCCTGGGCAGCGTGGTCGGGATCGGCGCCGCGAAGGCGGTGCTCGGCCACTTCTCGGTGATGGTGCGCGACATCGCCCAGCTGTTCGTCGCCGGGCCGCCGGTGGTCGCCCACGCCATGGGCTACGAGATCAGCAAGGAGGATCTCGGCGACTGGCGCATCCATTGCCGCAACGGCTCGGTGGACAACCTGGCCGAGACCGAGGAGGCCGCCTTCGAGCAGGCCCGCCGCTTCCTCTCCTACCTGCCCTCCAGCGTGTTCGAGGCGCCCCCGCGCGCCCAGCCCGATCCCGCCGATCCGCCGGACCGCCGCGAGGAGGAGCTGTTCACTCTCATCCCGCGCAAGCGAACCACGACCTTCGACATGCGCCGGGCCGTACGGCTGATGGCCGACCGTGGCTCGTTCTTCGAGATCGGCGCGCTGTGGGGCCCGGACCAGATCACCGGCCTCGCCCGCTTCAACGGCCATCCCGTCGGCGTCATGGCCTCCGACAGCCGCCACGAGAACGGCGGGGCGCTCACCGCCGACGGCTGCGACAAGCTCAAGCGCCTCTCCGACCTTTGCGACCTCTTCCACCTGCCGATCCTCAACCTGGTCGACAATCCCGGCTTCGCGGTGGGGCTGGAGCACGAGATCGCCGGGACCATCCGCAAGGGCGGCGAGTGGATGATCGCCTTCTCCCAGGTGGGCGTGCCGATCTTCACCGTCATCATGCGCCGCAGCTTCGGGGTCGCCGGCAACAACTACGCGACGCCCAAGGCCGCGGCCTCGGCGCGCGTGGTCTGGCCCGCGGCCGACGTCGGCGGCATCCCGCCGGAGGGCGGCATCGAGGCCGCCTACAAGCGCCAGCTTGCCGAGGCGGCCGACCCCGCCGCGCTCCGCGCCGAGATCGAGGCGCGGATCGAAAGCGTCCGCGGGCCGATCGGGCCGCTCAACCGCTTCCAGATGGAGGAGATGATCGATCCGCGCGACACCCGCCGCTGGATCTGTGAGTGGGTGGAGAACGCCGCCCGCGTGGCGGCCCTGCCGCACGCCCTGGTCTCCCGCCCCCTCGGTTACCGTCCCTGAACTCCACCCCCAATTGTGGCGGCAATGGTGGAGGGGGCCACGCGCGGCCGATTCTTCCCCCCCGCTCATCCCCGCGAAGGCGGGGATCCAAGCCGAGCCGCAAATGCGCCGACCCGACCTCAGCATGGGCCCCCGCCTCCGCGGGGGCGAGCGGGGAACTGAAGTTCGAGGCCGCGTCGCCGCGGCGGTCGGGCTGACAATCCGTCCGGCTCCGCTCGACGGCGCCTCTCGCGGGGCCTAGATCACCGCCCATGGCGGGCGACCCGTTCTGGCGCCGCAAGCGTCTCGATCAGATGACCGCCGCGGAGTGGGAGAGCCTCTGCGACGGCTGCGGTCTGTGCTGCCTGGTGCGCTTCGAGGAGGAGGACACCGGCGAGGTCGTCCCGACCCGGGTCCACTGCAAGCTCTACGACCCCGAGGCCTGCCGCTGCAGCGATTACGCCGACCGCCGCCGCCACGTGCCCGACTGCGTCAAGCTCACGCCCGGCAACATCGCGGCCCTGCCATGGATGCCGAAGAGCTGCGCCTACCGCCGGCTCGCCGAGGGCCGCGACCTCGCCTGGTGGCACCCGCTGGTCTCCGGCGATCCGGAGAGCGTGCACCGGGCCGGCGTCTCGGTGCGCGGCCAGACGGTGAGCGAAAAGGCGCTGTCCGACCCCGAGGACGCCCTGGATTTCGCCGCCCCCGATCTGATCGCCGAGCGCGGACGGGACTAGAAGGACGGCTCGGAGGCAACTTCGGCCGCCATCGAGAGCCCGGGCCTGGTCGCCGCCGGCCTGTGGCCGAAATGCAACACACGCTCTTGCGTGCAACCGCCGCCGGACCAATCTAGAAAGTCCCAGGACTTAGACAGCGTAACCCCGAGGTCCCCGACTTGGCGCGCGACCCCTATCAGGAGCTGGGCGTCTCCCGCACGGCCAGCGCGGACGAGATCCGCAAGGCGTTCCGCAAGCTCGCCAAGCAGAACCATCCTGACGCCAATCCCGGCGACAAGGAGGCCGAGGAGCGCTTCAAGCGGGTCAGCGCCGCGTTCGACATCGTGGGCGACGCCGAGAAGCGCAAGAAGTTCGACGCCGGCGAGATCGACGCCGACGGGCGCGAGAGCATGCGCGGCTTCGGCGGCGGCCGCGGGCCCTGGGGACCGCAGCCCGGCGGGGCGGGCCGCGACAACGGCTTCGGCCGCGGCGGCGCCTACCGGGAGAGCTTCGAGGGCGTCGACCTGGGCGACATCCTCGGCGAGATGTTCGGCGGCCGCAGCGCGGGCCGCGGCGGCGGCTTCGGCGGCTTCTCCCAACGCGGCGCCGACGTGCGCGCCAAGCTGGAGATCGACCTCGAGGAGGCGATCAAGGGCGCCAAGAAGCGAATCGGCTTCTCCGACGGCCGCACCATCGACGTCACGATTCCCAAGGGCGCGCAGGACGGCCAGACGCTCAGGCTGAAGGGGCAGGGCGCTCCTGGCCGGGCCGGGCCGGGCGACGCCTTCATCGAGCTCGCCATCGTCCCCCATCCGATCTTCCGGCGGGAGGGCGAGGTTCTGGTCATGGACCTGCCGGTCACCGTTTACGACGCGGTGCTGGGCGGGAAGGTGGAGGCCCCCACGCCCGATGGTCCGGTGACGCTGACCATCCCGAGGGGGACCAACTCCGGCGCCAAGCTCAGGCTGAAGGGGCGGGGCCTGTCGGACGCCCAGGGCCGCCGCGGCGATCTGTTCGCGCGCCTGGTGGTCACCTTGCCCGACGCTCCCGATCCGGAGCTCGAGGCCTTCGCCCAGGGCTGGAAGGCCAAGCGGCCCTATACGCCCAGGCGGCGTTCGTGAGCCGGCCCTCAACGCCCCATTCAGGCCGGGTTCAGTCCCACGGCCTAGGATGGCGGCCATGACGTCCTGGCCCGCCCTCGCCGTGCTGCTCCTGGCCGCGGCCGCCCCGATCGCGGCTTCGGCCCAGGACGACGGCCGTCCCGTGCTCGGCGCCGGCCGCTCCGACCAGGACCAGGCCCGTGCGGCGGTCCGCGCCGGACGCCAGGCGCCCCTGTCGAAGGTGCTGGCGATGATCGCGGCTCGCACGCCCGGCCGGCATCTCAACACCACCATGGGCGACTCGGGCGGCCGGCCCGCCTATTTCGTGCAGTGGCAGATGCCGAACGGCCGCGTGAAGGTGTTCGTCGTCGATGCCGAGACCGGCGCCATGATCGGCGAACAGGGCGGCTAGGCCGAACCGAGAGGAACGACGCAAGTGCGCATCCTGCTTGTCGAAGACGATCCGGACCTGTCGCGGCAGCTGAAGCAGGCGCTGTCCGACGCCGGCTATGCGGTCGACCATGCCCCCGACGGCGAGGAAGCCCAGTTCCTCGGGGAGACCGAGCCCTACGACGCCATCATCCTGGACCTCGGTCTGCCGAAGGTGGACGGGGTCTCGGTGCTGGAGCGCTGGCGGCGCGACAACATGGCCACGCCGGTGCTGATCCTCACCGCCCGCGGCGCCTGGAGCGAGAAGGTGGCCGGCTTCGACGCCGGCGCCGACGACTACCTGACCAAGCCGTTCCACACCGAGGAGCTGCTGGCGAGGCTGCGGGCGCTGCTGCGGCGCTCGGCCGGCCACGCCGCGCCGCACCTCTCCTGCGGCGGCCTGCGTCTCGATCCCCGCGCCGCGCGCGCCAGCGTCAACGGCGAGCCGCTGCGGCTCACCTCGCTGGAGTACCGGCTGCTGCACTATCTGATGATGCACCAGGGGCGGGTGATCAGCCGAACCGAGCTGGTGGAGCACCTCTACGACCAGGACTTCGACCGGGACTCCAACACCATCGAAGTGTTCATCGGCCGCGTGCGCAAGAAGATCGGGCCCGAGCGCATCGAGACGGTTCGCGGCCTCGGCTATCGCCTGACCTGCCCGGAGGAGGAGTTGGGCGGGTCCGGCCAGCCCTGACGACGTGCGCATGATCGGCGAGGCGGCGCGCCGCCCATCGCTCGCCCGGCGGCTGATGCTGCTGGCGCTGAGCTGGAGCCTGGCGGCGCTGGTGGTCTCCGCGGTGCTGTTCGCCGTGCTCTTCCAGCAGGCGGCGCTGCGCCGGTTCGACATGGGCCTGTCGGACCTGATCGACAACCTCACGGCGGGAACCACGGTGGACCAGGGTCAGGTGATCGCACCTGCGCTCACCGACGAGCGGGCCTTGCGCGCCTATTCGGGCCGCTACTGGGAGATCGCCGAATTCGCGCCGGGCGGCAAGATCCACGCCGACGCGCGCTCGCGCTCCCTGTGGGACTCAGAGATTCATCCGCCGTCCGATCTCGGCCAGCGCCTGGCCGCCAATCCGGGCCAGCCGGTCACCTTCAGCACGCGCGGGCCGCTCGGCGAGCCGCTGCGCGCCATGGCCTCCAACCGCACCGTGTTCGGCCGGCCGGTGATCTTCCTCGCCGCGGAGGACCGCTCGCCGATCGATTCCGACGTGCGCGCCTTCATCGCCTGGACCGCCGGCGCGTTCCTGCTGCTGGGCGCAGGTCTGATCGCCGCCATCGTCATCCAGGTGCGCGTGGGGCTGGGGCCGCTGTTCGAGCTCCAGCGTGAGGTGGGCGCGGTGCGCCGGGGGGCTGCAGACCGGGTCGCCGGCGCCTATCCGACCGAGCTCATGCCGCTCGCCGAGGAGCTCAACGCCCTGATGGCGCACAACCAGGAGGTCGTGGAACGCCAGCGCACCCACGTCGGCAACCTGGCGCACGCCCTGAAGACCCCGATCTCGGTGATGATCACCGAGTCCGCTCAGCGGCCAGGCCCGCTGGCCGAAGTGGTCACCCGTCAGGCCGACGTCATGCGTCGGCAGGTGGATCATCACCTGCGCCGCGCCCGCGCCGCGGCCCGCACGCAGGGGCAGGGGGAGCGCACCTCGGTGGCCGAGGTGGTGGACGAGCTCGCCCGCACCCTGGAGCGCATCTTTCAAGACAAGGGCGTGGTCATCGACTGGGACGCCGACGAGGATCTCTACTTCCTGGGCGAGCGGCAGGATCTCCTCGAGATGGTGGGCAACGCGATCGAGAACGCCGGCAAGTGGTGCAAGGGCAAGGTCAAGGTCCGCGCCGCGGCCCTCGGACGCGACGGGTTGCGGCTCACGGTCGAGGACGATGGTCCCGGCCTGCCGCCGGACCAGCGGGAGGAGGTGCTGCGCCGCGGTTCGCGTCTCGACGAGAACGCGCCTGGATCCGGCCTGGGTCTGTCGATCATCGACGAGCTCGCCCGCGCCTATCGCGGCGCCCTCCGGCTCGACGACTCGCCGCTGGGCGGCCTCAAGCTGGTCATCGACCTGCCCCGCTCCGCCGCGTAACGCCGTTGTTAGCTTTCGGAAAACCTTAACCGGCGGCGGCGCATCATGGCCGGTCAGCGGATCGCTGTCCGCCGCGGAGCCCCGGCATGGCCGCTCTCTCGGAGCACAAGATCGAGATCGTCCGCCAGCTGGTGGCGGCCGCGCCCGACCGAGTGGTGGGCGGACTGCAGCTCGCGCTCGCCGAGACCGCGGACGACTCGGCCCTGGCCGGCGTTCGCCGCCTGGTGGAGACCGAGGCGCAGGACCGCCGCCTGCGCAACACCGCGCTGCAGCCCCTGGCGCCGATGTGCGTGGGCGACGGCAA
>Ga0308173_10000197_pt1 | contig 22739 bp, 17 predicted proteins | sample PhyPR1_FD_203716 | JGI IMG/M metagenome (GOLD analysis project Ga0308173, IMG submission 203716) | Soil microbial communities from UC Gill Tract Community Farm, Albany, California, United States - DLSLS.P.R1 | ecosystem: Environmental > Terrestrial > Soil > Agricultural land | place: USA... | reverse complement strand
TGACGACGCCGTCCGCGCCGCCGTGATCACCGGCGCCGGCACGGCGTTCTCCGTGGGGGCCGACCTCTCGAGCGGCTCCATCGCCGCCCCGGGCGAGGACGCGGGGGCGGCCGACGTCCTCACCACGTTCGTCAGCCCCCGTGACGTCCGCAAACCGGTGATCGCAGCGATGAACGGCGACGCCGTCGGTATCGGCGTCACCCTCCCCGCGCTGTGCGACGTGCGCATCGTCGCGCGGGATGCGCGACTGGCGCTGCCGATGGTCCGACGCGGGGTCATCCCGGAGCTGGGGTCGCACTGGGTGCTCCCGCGCCTGGTGGGGACCTCGGTCGCCGCCGACCTGATGCTGACCGGTCGCCGGATCGACGGGGAGGAAGCGGTCCGCCTGGGGCTGTGCGGTGAGGCCGTCGACCGCGACGAGGTCCTCCCCCGGGCGCTCGCCGTTGCGGTGGGGATCGCCGAGCACACGGCGCCGCGCGCCGTCGCCGTGGTCAAGCACCTGCTCCGACGGGCGATGGACACCGACTTCGCGACCCTCCAGCAGGAGGAGATCGCGCTGTTCAACCGGCTCGCGGGCGAACCGGATACGACCGAGGGCGTCTCGTCATTCCTCGAGAAACGCCCGCCGCGCTGGGTCGGCCGTGCCTCCACGGAGCCCACGTGGCCGGCTCCCCACCGACGGAACGGCAGCGCCGCCTGAACCGCCGCAGGGCGGCGACCACGATCCGGCCACGGCCCGCGAGCGGGCTTGACGGCCGCGTGTGCGCCGAGTAACAGTTAGATAATCTACCGAGAGGGCAGATGTCGTGACCGAGGTCATCCGTTTCGCGCTGCTCGGCCTGGGCATCGGGGCGGTCTACGTCCTGCTCGGTCAGGGCCTGGTGCTCGTCTACCGGGGCTCGGGCGTCGTGAACTTCGCGCACGGCGGGCTGGCGCTGGTCGGCGCCTTCACCTACTTCGAGCTCGTCGATCAGCAGGCCTGGTCGGTCGCGCCGGCGGTCGGGGCGGCTGTCGTGCTCACCGCCGTCCTGGGCGCGCTGGTGCACCTCCTGATCATGCGCCCGCTGCGGACGTCGACGCCGCTGGCCCGGGTCATCGCCACGCTGGGCGTCCTCATCGTCCTGCAGGCCGCCGTGAGCATCCGCTACGGCGTCGTCCCGCGGACCGTGGGCGGCTTCCTGCCGGAGCGACCGGTCACCGTGCTCGGCGGCACCTTCTCCAGCGACCGCCTGTGGCTGCTGGCGATCGCGGTCCTGGTCACGTTCCTGCTGTGGGCAGTCGGGCGATGGACCCGGTTCGGTCTGGCGGTCCAGGCCGTCGCGGAGAACCGGCGTGCTGCGGCCGCCCTCGGCTGGTCGCCGGACAAGGTCGCCGCGGTCAACTGGGCGCTCGGCGGCGGCCTGGCCGGCCTGGCCGGCATCCTCGTGGTCCCGCTCACCGGGCTGCAGGTGAGCACGCTGACCGGCCTGGTCATCGCCGCCATGGCGGCGGCACTGCTCGCCTCGTTCCGTTTCTACTGGGTGGTGCTGGCCGGCGGTGCCGGGATCGGCATCGCGCAGAGCGAGATCGGCCGGTTCACCGCGGTGCAGGGCCTCAGCACCGCGATCCCCTTCTTCCTGATCCTCATCGTGATGGTGCTACGGGGGCGCGGGCTCCCGCTGCGGGACACCCTGGTCGAGCGGCGGCCCGAGGTGGGAACCGGCCGGATCCGGCCGCTCGTCGTCGTCCCGATCGTCGGCGTCCTCGTGCTGCTGTCGCAATTCGTGCTGAACGACAAGCTCAACGTCATCCTGACCGTGACCTGCACCGTCTCGGTGATGCTGCTGTCCATCGTGGTGCTGACCGGTTACGCCGGCCAGCTCTCCCTGGCGCAGTTCACCTTCGGCGGAGTGGGTGCCTGGTTCGCGGGCCGCAGCGTGGCTGCCCTGGGGTGGCCCTTCGAACTGGCACTGCTCGCCGGAATCCTCGGGGCGATGCTCGTCGGCCTCGTCTTCGCGCTGCCCGCTCTGCGGACGCGCGGCGTCAATCTCGCCGTCGTGACGCTGGGCCTCGGCGCGTCGGTGCAGGCGCTGTGGCTGGCCAACAGCGACTACACCGGAGGAAACGCCGGGACCACCGTGGGTCCGCAGACGTTCCTGGGCATCCCCGTCGATCCCATCTTGTCGCCCGCCGCGTACGCGACGTTCTGCCTGGTGTGGTTGACGGTCGTGGCCCTGGTGGTGGCCAACGTGCGGCGCAGCGGCTCGGGACGGCGCATGCTTGCCGTCCGAACCAACGAGCGGGCCGCGGCATCCCTCGGCGTCAACGTGTTCTCCACCAAGCTGCACGCGTTCGTGGTGTCCGCCGGCATCGCCGGTCTCGCCGGCGTCCTCCTCGGCTTCACCGGCTACGCGATCACCTATGAGACGACGTTCGACCCGTTCTCGTCGATCACGGCGGTCACGCTCGCCGTCCTGGGCGGGGTCGGCTACGTCGCCGGGCCGGTCCTGGGCTCGACTCTTGCCGCTGGCGGCATCGGCACCCTGGTGACCGACCTCTTCCCTGGGGTGGACGCGGCGTGGCTGGTGCTCGTCGGAGGGGTGGCGTTCCTCCTGATCCTCATCCAGGACCCGAACGGCATGGTCAGCGCCAACCTGCACACCATCGCGCGGCTGCGCGGACGCCGGGCTCGTCGGGACACCGCGCCCGGGGCGGCGCCCGCCGCGGCGGGGCTGCTCGGCTCCCCCGAGCCGATGCAGCGTCCCACCGCGGTGCTCGAGGTCAGCGGGCTGACCGTCCGCTACGGCGCCGTCACCGCCGTTCGTGACGTGGACCTGGATGTGCACCCCGGTGAGGTCGTGGGCCTGATCGGCGCGAACGGGGCCGGCAAGACGTCGGTGATCGACGCGATCACGGGGTTCACCCGGGCCACCGGCAGCATTTCCCTCGACGGGCGGCGCGTCGACGGCTGGCCGGCCCACCGGCGGGCGCGCGCCGGCCTGAGCCGGTCGTTCCAGTCACTGGAGCTGTTCGAGGACGTCACGATCGCCGAGAACCTGCTGACGGCGGCGCACGACCGATCGGCGTGGGACGGCCTGCGCGACCTGGTCTGGCCGCGCAAGCACCACCTGCAGCCGCCGGCGCTGGCGGCCCTCCGCGATCTCGATCTGGTCGGCGATCTCGAGCAGCGGCCCGACGGGCTTCCGTTCGGGCGGCGACGCCTGGTCGCGATCGCCCGCGCCCTGGCGTCGGGACCGTCGATCCTGCTCCTCGACGAGCCGGCCGCCGGCCTCGACGAGCACGAGACCGCCGAGCTCACGCAGCTCATCCGGCGGCTCGCGGGCGAGTGGGGCCTCGGCGTGCTTCTCGTCGAGCACGACATGTCGCTCGTCATGGCCGCGTGCGACCGCATCACCGTTCTCGATTTCGGCGCGGTGATCGCCCGCGGCACCCCGGCCGAGATCTCGCAGGACGAGGCGGTGCGCCGCGCCTACCTCGGCCTGTCCGACAGTCCCACGCCCGTGCCGGAGGAACACGCCGGCGTCTGAGAAACCCCCCCACTCTGCTCCCCGCGCCGCGGGAAGCCCGTTCAACCAAGGAGAAACATGCGCTCGACCAAGCTGCTCTGCGTCCTCGCGGCCGGAGCCCTCCTGCTGTCCGCGTGCGGCGGCAAGGCTGAGGGCGGGGGCGGCAGCACCGCCGGCGGCCTCAAGGGCGACCCGATCAAGATCGGCCAGATCGGGCCCACCGGAACGGCCGGTTACAACGCCCAGGACTCCGTCGCGGTCGCCAACGCCGCGGTGCGCGGCGTGAACAAGCGCGGCGGCATCAAGGGCCACCCCCTCGAGATGGACTACTGCAACGATCAGGACGACCCGAACAAGGCCGCCGCGTGCGCACGCCAGCTGGTGTCCGACGGGGTCGTGGCGGTGGTCCGCTCGATCAACATCGCCGGGGGCGACCAGGTGGCGGCCATCCTCTCGGCCGCCGGCATCCCCGACGTCGGCCGCGGCGCCCTGGTGCCGGCCGAGTTCAACTCGCCCAACAACTACCTGCTGGACGGCGGCGTCCTGGGTGCGTACGCGGGGGTCCTCCAGCAGTTCGCGAAGAACGGCGGCAAGAAGGTGTTCTTCGCCGCGACGGAGAGTGCGTCGGCTCCGACGACCTTGGCGACCCTGTCCCGGATGGCGGGCGAGTTGAAGCTCACGGGGGGGGGCACCGCGCCCGCCCCCCCCACGACCGCCGACTACACCCCGTTCGTCGCCAACATCCAGCAGTCCGGAGCCGAGGGGGCGGTGCTGGCCTTCCCCGAGCAGCCGATCCTGCAGTCGGTGAAGACCGCGGACCAGACGGGGCTGAAGATCAAGTGGCTGCTCAACGGTGGCGGCCTCACCGAGACCGACCTCGCCGCCCTCCCCGCAACCCAGACCGCCAACTTCATCGTGGGCACCGGGTCGTTGCAGCTCAGCTCGGCCGACGACAACGACGCCGTCAAGCAGATGAAGGACGACATCGAGGCACAGTTCAAGGCCGGCGACAAGGACGCGGACCCGACCAAGCTGTTCTCGACCTCACTACTTGCCTGGGAGTCCGTCCACGTCCTCTCCGGGCTGATGGCGGACCTCGAGACGGTGGACGCCAAGAGCATCACTGCCGCCCTCAAGGACGCGAAGGACCTGGATGTCGGCATCTCGGCTCCGTGGACGCCGTCGCGGCCGGGCCCGGCGAACTTCGGTCGGCTGTCGCATCCCTTCGTGCACCTCAACAAGGTCGAGAACGGTCATCTGGTCTCGACCAGCAAAGACCCGATCGACGTCGGCGACCTGCTGGGGTGACCGGGCCCGGAGAGAGGGGACAGCCGTGACGGTGCTCCTGGAAACGCACGGCCTGTGCGCCGGTTATCACGGGGCGGCCGTCGTGCGGGACCTCGACCTCACCGTGTCCGCCGGTGAGGTGGTGGCACTGCTCGGCTCCAACGGGGCCGGCAAGACCACCACCCTGCTCACGCTCGCCGGCGACCTGCCGCCTGTGAGCGGGCAGGTGGTGCTCGATGGCAGCGTCTCGACGGCACCGCTGCACCGGCGCGCGGCCGGAGGGCTCGGGCTTGTTCCGGAGGAGCGCTCGGTGTTCATGGGCCTCACCGCGGGCGAGAACCTTCGCGTGGGCGGGGTCGACGTCGAGCGCGTCCTGACCCTCTTCCCCGAGCTCACGAGCAAACTCGGGACGCGCGCCGGCCTGCTGTCCGGAGGCGAGCAGCAGATGCTCACCCTGGGCCGCGCTCTGGCGCGCGATCCCCGGATCCTGCTGGCCGACGAACTCAGCCTCGGGCTGGCACCGCTGATCGTCGATCGGCTGCTCGCAGCAGTACGGGAGTCGGCCGATCGCGGGGTCGGAGTCGTGCTCGTCGAGCAGCACGTCAGCAAGGTGCTCACGGTGGCCGACCGGGTGTACCTCCTTCGGCGGGGGCAGGTCGAACTGTCCTGCTCCGCCGCCGAAGCCGGGCAGCGCATAGCGGAGATCGAACAGAGCTATCTCGGTCAGGTGCCCAAGGGAGCGCCGGCGACCTGACCTGTTCTGCCAGGGGGCCCGGGGCGGGAAGGCCCGCTCCCGGCCCCGAACCGTTGTGACATCTCTCGAGGAGAGACATGGATCTGCACGGACGATCGGTGGTCGTCACAGGTGGCGGGAACGGCATCGGCCGCGCCCTGGCCGAGCGCTTCGCCCGCGCGGGTGCCCGGGGAATCGTGATCGGCGACCTCAACGCGGCGTGGGCCGAAGCGGCGGCACAGCGCATCGCCGATGAGGGGGTGCCCGCCGTGGGTGTCGCCTGCGACGTCGGCGACCCCGACGCCGTGGGCCGGCTCGTCGACGCTGCCGAGTACGCGTACGGCGGTGTCGACGTCTTCTGCTCGAACGCCGGCTACAGCGACCCGGCTCCGGGCGACCTCACCCAGACGGTCGAGCAGTGGCGCGGGATCGTCGACGTCAACATGCTGGCGCACGTGTGGGCGGCCCGTCGGGTGGTCCCGTCCATGGTGGAACGCGGGTCGGGCTACCTCCTGCAGACCATCTCCTCGGCTGCACTCATCACCGGACCCTCGGGCCCGGGCTACACGACGTCCAAGCACGGGGCGCTCGGGTTCGCGGAGTGGCTGACCCTCAACTACGGGGACCGTGGGATCCGTGTCTCGTGTCTGTGTCCCAACGCCGTCTACACCGGCATGTTCGGCCGCGAGCCCGGCGACGACGCCGAACTGCCCGATACCGGCCAGCTCGGCGAGATCCTGCAGCCGGAGGACGTCGCCGACACCGTGCTCGCCGCGATGAGCGGCCACGAGCCGTTCCTGATCCTCCCGCACGAGCGCGTCGGTTCCTCGTTCCGCCGCAAGGCCGAGGACTACGACGCCTGGATCGAGCGGACCCGCGAGCGACTGCTGCGGATGCGTTCAGCGCAGGCCTGAAGCAGCCGCCCGGACACCTCAGCGCGGGCGCGCCGGGTCGGGGATGGCGGCGACCAGGCGGCGAACCAGGTCGGTGTCGTCGGTCCGGTCGAGCACGTACTCGCGCACGAAGCCACCGGCGGTGTGCACGACCCGGCCGGTGATGTCCCCGGCGTCCTCGGCGCAGAGAGCGACCACCACGTCGGCCACCCGGGCCGGTGACAGGTCCAGCCCCGGCGGGATGCCGGCCGCGTCGAGGTGTGGCTGAGACATCCGCGTCAGCGCACCGGGCGAGAGCGCGTTGACGGTGATCCCGTCCTCGGTGCCCTCGCTGGCGGCGGCCATGGTCACCCCCCAGACGGCAGCCTTGGCCGCGGCATATGCGGCGCCCGGGTCGTGCAGACGGGACAGGGCCGCCTCGGACGTCACCATGACGATCCGGCCGTAGCCCTGTGCCCGCATGTGCGGAAAGGCGGCCTTGATCGCACCCGTCGCGCCGACGACGTGCACGGCCAGGTGGCGCTGCAGCTCGTCCTCGCCGAGCTCGTCGAGCCGCGTGCTGCCGATGATCCCGGCGTTGGCGATCAGGATGTCGATCCGGCCGTACTCGTCGAGCACGTGTCCCACCGCGGCAGCCGCGCCGTCGAAGCCGGAGACGTCGGAATGGTCGGCCACGGCGCGTCCGCCGGCCGACCGGATCTCCGCAGCGACGCCCTCGGCGAACGCTGGATCGGGGTCGTTCCCTGCGGTGTCCACGCCGGTGTCGTTGACGACGACGGCCGCCCCGGCCGCCGCCAGCGCTCGGGCGTGCGCCGCACCCAGTCCGCGGCCGGCCCCCGTGACGAGCGCCACGCGTCCGTCGAGGCGCGACGAGGTCACGCGGTGCTCGCGTCGTCCGCCGCGGTGCCCATGTACTGGCCGAACACGTCGCTGTCCGCCAGCGCCTGGGCGCTTCCCTGATAGGCCAGTCGGCCACGTCGGAGGACGTAGGCCGTGCTGGCCATGTCCAGCACCCGCACGGCGAACTGGTCCACCAGCAACAAGGAACTTCCCTCGGCCACGATGCGCTGCAGGAAGTCGAAGATCTCGTCCACGACGATCGGCGCCAGGCCGAGCGAGGGCTCGTCCACTAGCACCAGCCGCGGATTGCGCACGTACGCCGCGGCCATGGCGAGCATCTGCTGCTGACCGCCGGACAGGGTGCCGGCAATCTGCGCCAGCCGCTCGCCCAGGATGGGGAAGGCGGCCGTCGCTCGCTCGACCGCGACCTTCTCGCCCCGCCTGGTCGTCTGCATCGCCAGGTTCTCCCGAACGGTCAAGGACCGGAAGACGCCTCGACCTTCGGGGATGTGGCACAACCCCGCGGCGAATCTGCGGTGCGGAGTCAGGTGTGTCGCGTCCTCGCCGAGTATCCGCACTGTCCCCTTCATCGCGGGCAGGAAGCCGCAGATCGCCCGGAGCAGGGTCGTCTTGCCCGCCCCGTTCGAACCGAGCAGCGCGGTGACCTCACCCTCGGGAACGGTCAGGGAGAGGTCGCGCAGGACCAGGGTCCGGCCGTACCCGGTGGTCAGGCCGTCCACCTCGACAGCCGGTGGACGGGGCGCCGAGGAGCGGCCCTCGATGGTCGGAACCGGTGACGTCGTCACAGCGTGGCCTCCTGCTCCTGCTCCGACAGAACCGCCGGTGACCCGAGGTAGGCCGCCTGGACGATGGGACTCGCGGCCACGGCCGACGGCGCACCCTCGAAGATCAGCCGGCCGAAGTCGAGGACGTAGATGTAGCTGCAGATGCTGAGAACCAGGTTGACGTCGTGCTCCACGAGCAGGATCCCGCAGCCCCGCTGGCGGACGACGTGGCGCAGGACCTCGTCGAACGCCGCGGTCTCCTCGGCGTCCAGGCCGGACGACGGCTCGTCCAGGAGCAGGACGTCGAACGGCCCGGCGAGACAGCGGGCGAGCTCGACGAGACGCCGTTGCCCGGTCGACAGGCCGCCGGCCTGACGATCGGCGAGATCGCTGATGCCGCACAGCTCGAGGGCCTCGCGCGCCCGCGCCAGGGCCTCGCGGCGCTCGCGGGGCCGGCCGACGACCTGGCTGAGCACCCGGCCGCCCGCCTGGCTCGCCTCACGGCCGAGGGCGACGTTCTCCAGGACCGTCAGCGCGTCACCCAGCTGCATGCGCTGGTACGTGCGCCCGAGGCCGAGCCGGCCCCGGGCACTGAGATCGAGCCGCGTGACGTCCCGTCCGCGCAGCCGAACCGTCCCGCCGATGCGTCGGTTGATTCCGGCGCAGGCGTCGAACGTCGTCGTCTTGCCTGCTCCGTTGGGGCCGATCAGGCCGGTGACCTGCCCGAGCGGGGCCCTGAAGGACAACCCGTCCACCGCCACGAGGCCACCGAACCGCACCCGCAGGTCCTCGACCTCCAGACCCGGAGCGCCGGGTTCGTGGACCAGAACGGCCGGCGCGGACACCGCCGCGGTCTGCTGCGCCGGACGGCGGAACCGCTCCAGAAGCGCCTGCAGCCGGGCGGGCATCTGCGGCGATCGTCCCTGCAGGGAGACCTGGATGGCGAAGAAGCCGAAGATCACGTTGAGCCAGTAGGGGACGTCGGGACTGGTCAGGTAGGCGGGGATGACCGACACCACGCCCGCGAACAGGGCGTACCAGGGTTCCGCGAACGGCGCGAGCGCCAGGATCGCCAGCAGAACCAGGGAGTAGAAGGACGTGTAGTGGCTGTCGGCCGACGTCGCGAAGTGGACGGAAGAGCCGTAGAGCACGCCGCCGACGCCGGCCAGGAACGCCGAGATGCTGAAGACGATCAGCCGCGTGCGTCTGGTCGAGAGCCCCATCTGCGTGATCGCGACCGGAGCCTCGGACACCCCGCGCAGGACCCGCCCCAGGCGGGACTGGATGACTGCCACGACCAGCAGGCTCACGACCACCACGAACGCGAGTACGACGTAGTAGTAGGCGGTGTCGCTCTGCGCGAACGACGGGCGCGGCATCGGGCGGCCGCTCTCCAGGGTGGTGAACATGAAGTTCCGGCCGTACAGCAGCTGCTGGACGAGGATCCCGAAGCCGAAGGTGGCCAGGGCCAGGAAGACCCCCGACAGGCGGATGGCCGGTATCGCCACAACCGCCCCCACCGGTACCACGATCAGCCCCGCGAGGAGGACCGCGAGCAGCCACGGCACACCGTGGTCGACGGCCAGCTGCGAGAACGCGACCGCCCCGATGGCACCGAACGCGGCCTGGCACAGCGACACCTGACCCGACGTGCGAACCAGCAACCCCAGGGACAGGACCACGATCACCTGGCTGAGCCCGATCGTGAAGTACGACAACGTGTCGCTGAAGATCTGCGGAACCAGGAGCAACGCGACCAGCACGACCACCGCTGTGACGATGCGGACAGAACCGGGCGCGCGGTACTGCGGAGCCGGCCGCTGCTCCTGGACGATCGACGACACGAGCTTGCGCCGGGGTATCAGCAGGAGCACCACGAAGAGGGCGATGAACGGGATGCTGTCCGGCAGGCCCGCCAGCGCATCGTTGCCGACGGCGACTTTCTGGGACAGCGCCGCAAGCACGCCGATGACGATGCCGCCCAGAAACGTCAGCGGGATGCTGGAGAAGGCGCCGATCGCGGCAGCGCCGAACGCCTGGACGACCAGAAAGGTCAGGACGATGGCGTTGAGCCCGACATAGGGCAGGACCAGCACCCCCGAGAGGGACGCGAAGGTGCAGCCGATGATCCAGGCCGTCCGACGGACCGCGGACGGGCTCGTGGCCTGCATGGCGAGCAGGTCGGGGTCGTCGACGACCGCCCGCATGGCCAGCCCCGTCCGGGTGAAACGGAAGAGCCCGTAGAGCGCCGTGGCGCCGACCAGACCGACGAGCATCACCCACACCTGGGCGTGGGAGATGTTCACCCCGCCGACCCGCCAGAACTCGGTCGCGCCCGGGAGGTACTGCTGCACGCGGATGGTGTCCGCTCCGTAGGCGATGGAGGCGAGGCCCTGGACGAGCAGGATCAGCCCGACGGTCCCCACGATCTTGGCGGCCGTGCCCTGCCGCGCCAGCCGCCGCGCGAGCGGCTCGATCGCGATGCCCATGAGCGGGCCGGCCACGAAGACCGAGACGAGCAGAGCAGCCGGCCAGGCCCAGTCGTGCTCGTAATGCAGGAAGTAGAACAGGTAAGCGGCGGCCGTCGCGATCGCTCCGTGGCCGAAATTGAAGATGCCGCTGGTCTTGTACGTCAGCACGAGGCCGGTGGCCGCAAGTCCGTAGATGCATCCGGCGACGATGCCGCTGACGATGAACGGCAGGTAGAGGTTCACCGTGCTCGCCCCTTCCAGGGGGTGGTCTCGGTGCCAGATCGGGCCGGGGACGCAACGGCGAACTGTCGCGTCCCCGGCCCTACCGGCTCAGGCGGAGGCGCAGACGGTCCCCGTCGGGGCCTGCGTCTTGCCGTCCTTGATCGCGATCACGAAGGCGCACGGGTGTGAGCCGAACGCGACGGGCTGCCCTGCTGTGAAGGTGACCGGGTTGGGGAGCAGCCCGTCCAGGTCGTCCTTGCTGATCGTGTTGAGGGCGGTCGTCACGTCCTGGGGGGTCACCTGGGCCCCTGCGTTCGCGAGCGCCTTGCGCAGGACCTCCAGCCCGGACCAGGTGAAGCTGCCGGTGCCCTCCGCCCAGTTGTCGCCCTTCGCGTAGTTCTTCATCGCGTCGCGGAAGGTCTTGGCGGGCGCCGTGTCCGCCACTGAGGGGAATGCGTACGCCGGGCCGTAGACCGTGATGCCCTTGATGTCGAGCAGGTCCTTGCCGATCGCCCCAGCCGACGATCCCCAGGTGGGGTTGAACCCCTGCGCCTGGCAGTCCTGGACGAACTTGGCTGCGGCCGCGGTGGAGAAGTTCAGCTGGGCGTAGTCGACCTTGTCCTGCTGGAGCTGGAGGCACTGCGCCGTGTAGGACGTCGCCGTCGAGCTCACCGCCAGCGAGGTGAAGCCCATGCCCAACTTCTCCGCAACCGGCCCCTGGATCTTGGTGCCGTTCGCGCAGGCGGCGACCTCAGCGCAGTACAGGTCGGCGAACTTCTTCGCATGCCCGTACTTCTGGGCCACCATTAGCTGGGTCGCCTGCCCGCTCACGACGTCGGTCACCGTCGGGAACATGCCCGGGTTCGAGTACCAGTCCGCAGAGTTGGCGGAGCCGCTCACCAAGGGCACGCCCTTGCTGATCGCGTCCTGGTCATAGGCCGGGACCAGGTTGTCCGAGCCGACCAGGATCGCGACCACCTTGTCCTCGTCGACCAGCTTCTTCTCGGCCGCCTGCGCCTTGGCCGGGTCGCCGCCGTCGTCGACGGAGATGATCTTGACCGGGTGGCCGTTGAGCCCACCGTTGGCGTTGACCCATTCCGCCCAGGCCGGCGCGACGGTGTCCCCCTGGTTGCTGCTCGGAGCCTGTGGCCCGGACAGCGAGGAGATGACCCCGATCGGGATCGGCGTGCCGGTCAGCTTCGGCCCGCTCGTCGGGGCGCCGCTGGAGCTGTCCGACGCCGAGCTCGAGCCGCTACCTCCACCGCAAGCGGCAAGGGTGAGCACCGAGGCCGTCGCCAGCGCGACCACCGTCAGTCCGCTCCGCCGCCGTGACGCTCCACGACGAGGGACCTCACTCTTCCATCCCCGCGTAACCCGACTGGACATAGGTGACCTCATCACTTCTCCCGCTCGGCAGGGTCAACCGCTGTGACCCAGATCGCAGGAGGATATAGTTATATATATATCGGAGTCAACGACTTCAGCGATCCTTTGGGTCACGTCGCGGTAACGACGACGGCAGTGTCGCCGCAGCGGACTGCTGCGGCGACACCGCCGTGGCTCTTACCCGCGCGCCGAGCGCGTCACTTCGCGCCGAGGAGCTCCAGGCTGTTGTCCCGGAGGAACTGACGCCGCTTGTCCTCGCCGAGCCCTTCGACCCGGTTGTAGAAGTCCGCCGGCTCGCGCAGGCCCTCCGCGTGGGGCCAGTCCGAGCCCATGACGAGGCCCTCGACTCCACCGAGCCGTTCGGCGAGCCCGACCGTGTCGTCCTCCGGATACGGGACCACCTTGATGTGGCGCTTGAAGATGGCGCTGGGCCGCTCGGGCAGCTGTCCCCCGAGCCACTGGCCGTTGCGGGCCATCCCCCGGCTCTTGTCCATGTGCTTGATGAAGTGCGGGATCCACTCGGCGCCGTACTCGCTGACCAGCACCTTGATGTCCGGGAAGCGGCCGAAGAGATTGTCGAAGACCAGCGCCGAGAGGGTGTCGGTGATCGGGCGCTCGCCGTAGGTGTTCTGCCACTGCCAGGCGGAGAACTGGAAGGGCGGCACGAGGCCCCAGCCCCAGTGCGAGGCGACGTGCTCCTGGTAGTGGTACTCGGTGATGTGGTACGAGACGATCGCCTTGGCCTCGTTGATCCGGGACCAGAAGGGGTCGAAGTAGGGATCCCCCGGCGAGCGACCGTTGACCGGGCCGGGTGGCAGCATGATGAACTTGGCGCCGGCGTTCAGCACCCGGTCCAGCTCCTGGACACCGCGCTCCAGGTTGTCCAGCGACAGCAGCGCCGGCGCGTAGATCCGGTCCTTCGTGTTGAAGCCCCAGTCCTCGTCGATCCAGCGGTTGAAGGATTCGAGGTTGTCGTACAGCACGTTCCCTTTGAGGTACGCCCAGACGAACAGGCCCCAGCCGCCGGGGTACATGATGGAGCGCTCGATCTGCTGCTCGTCCAGCTGGATCAGCCGGGCAGCCTTGTCGAGGTACTCCTTCTCGATGGGCCCGTAGAAGCGCTCCGCATCGGTGGCGTCACCCGACGCGCGCTGGCGGAGCATCTCGGCGAGCGAGCCGGGGATGTAGTGCTGATCCAGATCGTGCTCGAGGGCGGTCACGATCCGGTCGTTGGCCAGCAGGATCTTCTTGCCCGACGCCGACCGGATCGGCCGCACGGACGTGTCCAGCTTGTCCTTCGGCATGAACCGGGTGAAGCAGTCCTCCGCCTCGACGGAGTGCTGGTCCATGTCCAGCAGCTTGTAGGGCAGTTCTCCGACGGAGTTCTCGATCAGCGGCATCGCCGACGTCCTCTCTGATGGGGTGGATTCACCGGCGACGACCAGCACTCCGGACGGAGAACGCGCCATGCCGGTATGTGAGAGAGTCTATCAATTCGAGTGAATATTGCACAAGACGTCTTGTGCACTCGGGCTCAGTAGGAGCGCAGGCCCATGCTGCGGGCGATGCCGTTGCGCTGGATCTGGCTGGTGCCACCGGAGATCGTGGCGACGATCGACTCGCGGTACCGGAAGCTCATGACGCTCTCCGTCGAGAACCCGTGGCCGGCGAGGACCTGCATGCCGAGGCGAGCCGCCGCCACGTAGGTCTCCGAGCCCTTGAGCTTGGCCATCGCCCCCTCACGGGAGCACGGCAGCCCCTGGGCCAGCAGCCACGCCGCCCGGTAGGTCAGCAGTCGGGCCGAGTCGATCTCCGTCTGCAGGTCCGCCATCGCATGCGCCAGGGACTGGAACTCCCCGATCGGCCGGCCGAACGCGTGCCGAGTCCGCGAGTACTCGAGCATCTCGTCGAGCGTGGCCTGCGCAGCGCCGAGGTAACCACCGCTGAGCAGCACCTTCTCGAGCTCGAGATTGGACAGCATGATGCCCCACCCGTCGCCCTCGGGGCCGATGAGCCGGTCCTTCGGCACCGCTACGTCGATGAGGGAGATCTCCGTCGTGCCGAGGATGTGCCGAGCCAGGGTGGGCGTGCGTCGGATCTCGACACCGTCGGCCGCGGGGTCGACCAGCACCAGGCTGATGCCCTTGTGCTTCGGCTCGCGATCGCCCGTGCGCACGTACATCGCGATCGTCGTGTCCGGCTGGCCGCCGCCCGTGCACCACATCTTCTGCCCGTTGAGGAGGTAGTGGTTCCCCTTGTCGACGGCGGCGGTCCGCAACGCCGCGGCGTCCGACCCGGTGTCGGGCTCGGAGATCGCCACCGCCAGCCGGTGCCGGCCGGTCATCACGTTGTCCCGGACCCAGGCCTTGATCTCCGGGGTGCCCCACCGGAAGACGGTCAGCCCGGGAATCAGGACGCCGATGTAGGTCATGGCGATGTCGAAGCTCGCCCGCCCCAGTTCCTCGGCGATGAGGACCAGTTCCATCGGGCCGCCGCCGTCACCACCCTCGGCCTCCGGGAACGGCAGGGAGAACCAGCCGAGGTCGACAAAGCCCCGCAGCAGGTCCGCCGGCAGGACCTCCTCCTCGTCCCACTGCTTGGCCTTCTCCGGCGGGCAGACCCGGCTGACGAAGTCCTTCGCGGTCTGGCGCAGCAACTGCTGCTCCTCCGTCAACCCGAAATCCACAGTGGGCCCCCTTCGCACCTACCGGCCCGCGCCATGGCGAGGTCATTTATGTCTAACTCATTGTACTCCTAACGCAAGATTCCGAACCAGTCCCTGCGAGTCAGAGCATGTGCCGATGCGCCGCGGCTGCCCCAGCGGGTGAGCATGCGCCGCAGGCTCCGTCCTGGAACACGTCGGCGAGTAGACTGCTCTCAAGTTGAGAGAGCCCCTCGATGTGAGGGTCGAGCCGGTACGTCCGGTGGGGGATGTGCGAGAGGGGCGGGTAGATGGGCACCTTGCGGGAGCGCAATCGACAGAGGACGCGCGCGGAGATCGCCGAGGCCGCGCTCGGGCTGTTCGAGGAGAAGGGATACGAGGCCGTCACGGTCGACCAGATCGCCGGCGTCGCCGGCGTGTCCAGTGCGACCTTCTTCCGCTACTTCAAGGCGAAGGAGGACGTGCTCTTCACGCATGAGGACGAGGCCGCCGAGGAACTGGTGGCGCGGGTGCGCGCCCGGAAGGACCGGTCGCGGACCGTCGCTGCCCTGGCGGCACCCGTGGTCGACTATGCCGACTCACTGACCGACGGATCGGTCCCCCGCCTGACCCGGCTGGTCATGTCGACGCGAACCCTCGAGGCGCGCAGCCTGCGGATCCGGCTGGGGTGGGAGCACGCCGTCGCGCTCGAACTGGCGCGCGAGGCGGGACGTCCCCACCCCGGACTCGACGAGACGACGACGGCGGCGATCGCGGTGTCCTGCCTCACCAGCGCGTTGCGGCACTGGGACTACACCTCCGGGGAGCTCGGTTCGCTGACGGCGACCGCCTTCCGGCGCTGCGGCGGCCCCGACGAGGCCACGGCCGCCTGAGGACGATCCCGCAGCACGAACCACGAGGTCACCCGGGCAGGCCCAGCAGGTCTATGGAGGCGGCGACCAGGCTGCCGGGGTCCTGCCTGCCTGCGGAGCGCACCCAGACGTTCCACCCGGTCACGACTGCCGCCGACACGGCCGCGGCCAGGACCGCGGGCCGGAGTTCGTCCGGCGCGACCTGCATCCGGCGCGCCAGTTCCGCGACGACCGATGCGTCGGTGATCGTCTCCCCCAGGTCCTTCGCCCAGACGTCCGCAGCGTCGGCCAGCAGCCGCGCGAGGGCGTGGACCCTCGGGCGATCCGCCGCTGCCACGTGCGAGGTCTCGACGTATGCGTTGCGCAGCGCCGTGAGTGCGGGCTCGTCGGCCGGCCGCGCCTCGAAGGTCTGCACGAGAACGCTGAAGAGGCCGCGGCGATAGCGTCGCAACACCTCGTCCTTGCTGGCGAAGTAGCGGAAGAACGATCGCTCGGACATCCCGGCGGCCGCGGCCAGCTCGTCGACCGACACGCCGTCGTAGCCCCGCTCCAGGAACAGGCGGACCGCGACGCGGGCGATGTCGTCCTGGACCAGTCGCCGGCGTCGGGCGCGCAGGTCCTCCGACGGCGGTCCGTCGCCACCCCCGCCACCGGGAAGCGGACCCGAACCGCCGTTCGTCGCGTTGCTCGTGCCCACTCTGCGCTCCTCACCTCTCGTCGGGCTGAGTCTCGCACCTCCCGCCGAAGACCCCGAGCGAGCGACGGTTGACCGTGCTGGTTTACGCCAATAGTGTCAGTCACTGTCAACCCACTGGAGGAACGCGATGGGCGCCCAGAAGACGACCGCCGACCCGCAAGCGGCCGATCCCCTGATCGATCTGGCCGCCCTCTCCGCATGGGCCGCCGACCGGCTGGGCGATCCCGACGTGCCGCTGGAGGCCTCGCGCCTCGGGGCGGCGACCGGCATCGGCAATGCGCTCTTCGAGCTCCGCCGCGGAGATCAGGTCTTCGTACTGCGCCGGCCGCCGGCGATCCTCAACGACAAGAGCGCGGGCAACATGGTGCGCGAGTGGCGGATCCTCACCGCTCTGGAAGGCACCACGGTCCCCCACCCCACGCCACGGTTGCTCTGCGAGGACCCCGCCGTCCTGGGCGCACCCTTCCTCGTCATGGACAAGGTCGACGGCTTCACGCCAGGGTTCGAGCTGCCCGAGCCCTTCCACTCGGACCGAGCGCTGCGCCGCGGCCTGGCCGACGCCTACGTCGACGCCCTCGTCGAGCTCCGGGCCGTCGACTGGCGTCGCCGAGGCCTCGCCGACCTGGGCAAGCCCGAGGGCTTCCTGGAGCGCCAGGTGCCGCGGTGGCTCGCCCAGCTCGACCGCTACCGCACCCGGGACCTCCCCGAACTGGACTTCGTCACCGACTGGCTGGAGCTCAATCGGCCGGCGATGAGTCCGGTGGGCCTCATGCACGGTGACTACAGCCCGTTCAACGTGATGGTCGCGCCGGAGCCGCCGCCCCGGCTGGCCGCCGTCATCGACTGGGACACCGGCACCATCGGCGACCCGCTCCTCGACATCGGACACCTCCTCGGCCGGTGGACCGATCCGGGCGAGGAGCCGGTGCTGGGCGCGCAGGCGGGCGGGATCGAGGGCTATCCCACCCGCGCCGAGCTCGCGGCCCGCTACGCCGAGCGCTCCGGGGCGGACCTCTCGGCGCTCCCCTATTACGAGGCGCTCGCGCTGTTCAAGCTCGCCGTGATCCTGGAGGGCACCTACGCCCGCACGGCGGCGCGCGGCGTTCCGGAGGGAAAGAACATGATGGCTCGCCTGGTGCCCAGGCTGACCGTCGCGGCGGCTCGGTTCGCTCGCGGCGAGCGGAACTGACGTGACCGAGCTGACCGACCGCGTCATCGTCGTCACCGGCGGCAGCCGGGGCATCGGGCGCGCCCTCGTGGACGGCTTCGCGGCTGCGGGAGCCCACGTCGTCGTCGCCAGCCGGAAGGTCGACGCGTGCCGGGCCGTGGCCGAGCGGGTGACCGCGCAGCACGGGGTGCGCGCCCTGCCCGTCGCGTTCCACGCTGCCCGGTGGGAGGACTGCGACCGGCTGGCTGACACGGTCGAGGCGGAGTTCGGACGCTGCGACGTCCTGGTCAACAACGCCGGCATGTCCCCGCCGTACCCGGCGCTCGGGGCGATCGACGAGTCCTACTTCGACAAGGTCCTCGGGGTGAACCTGAAGGGCCCGTTCCGGCTCTCGATCCGGCTGGCCGAGCGGATGGTCGCCGGGGACGGCGGGTCCGTCATCAACGTCAGCACGATCGGCTCGCTGCGCCCCGGCGCGGACGAGCTCGTCTACGCCGCCGCGAAGGCCGGCCTGAATGCGCTCACCGTGGGTCTGGCCGAGGCCTACGCGCCGTCCGTCCGGGTCAACGCACTGCTCCCGGGCCCGGTCGACACCGACATCGCCGCCGGCTGGAGCCCCGAGATGCGGGCGAGCTCGATCGCGCGACTGCCCCTGGGCCGTATGGGAGTGCCCGACGACTTCGTCGGGCCCGCCCTGTGGCTGGCCACGGCCGCCTCCGCCTTCGTCACCGGCACCCTGATCCGGGTCGACGGCGGCTTGTACCGACAGATGTCCTGACCAGCAGCGAGGCGAATATGTGGGATTTCAGCACCGAACCGGAGTTCGAAGAGCAGCTCGAGTGGATGCGGGGGTTCGTCGCCGAGGAGGTCGCCCCGATCGAGCTGCTCTGGCCGCAGTACCACCACAAGGTGCCCCCACCGTGGCTGAAGAAGGTCATCGACCCCCTCAAGGACGAGGTCCGGCGCAGGGGGCTCTGGGCCTGCCACCTGAGCCCCGACCTCGGCGGGCGGGGCTTCGGGCAGGTGAAGCTCAGCTTGATGAACGAGATCCTCGCGCCCTACTCGTGGGGGCCGACGATCTTCGGGGTGCAGGGACCGGACACCGGCAACGCCGAGATCCTGGCGCACTACGGCACGCCGGAGCAGAAGGACCGCTACCTCCAGCCGCTGCTGGCCGGCGACATCTTCTCCGCCTTCTCGATGACCGAGCCCCAGGGCGGCTCCGATCCCACCGCACTCCGCTGCCGGGCCACCCGGGACGGCGACCACTGGGTGATCAACGGCGAGAAGTTCTTCACCTCCAACTCCATGCAGGCTGCCTTCCTGATCGTCATGGTGGTGACCGACCCCGAGGCCGCGCCGCACCGGCGGATGTCGATGCTCCTGGTGCCGCGGGAGACCCCCGGGATCGTCACCGTCCGCCCGACCCGCTTCATGGGCGAGCCGGAGGACGCCATCGACCACGCCCTGATCCGCTACTCAGACGTCCGCGTCCCGGCCGAGAACATGCTGGGCGAGCCCGGCCAGGGCTTCGAGGTCGCCCAGACCCGGCTCTCCGGCGGCCGCATCCACCACGCCATGCGCGCCGTCGGACAGGCGCGGCATGCGTTCGACATGGCCTGCGAGCGGGTGCTGAGCCGCTCCACGCGCGGCGGGTCGTTGGCCGACAAGCAGCTCGTCCAGCAGGCGATCGCCGACAGCTACGCCCAGATCGAGCAGTTCCGGCTGTTCGTCATGCGCACCGCCTGGCGCATCGACCAGGGGAAGGGCTACACCCACGAGATACGCCGGGACATCGCGGTCGCCAAGGTGCTCTCCGCCCGCGTGGTGCACGACGTCGTCGAGCGGGCGATGCACCTGCACGGAGCGCTGGGCGTCTCCGACGAGATGCCGTTCGGCGGCCTGTGGGCGCAGGCGGCGGCCTACGGCATCTGGGACGGACCCACAGAGGTCCACATGACAGCGGCGGCCCGACTGGTCCTCCGCGACCACCAACCCGCGCCCTCGGAGTACCCGACCCAGTGGCTGCCGGCTCGCCTCGAGGCGGCCCGTGAGCGCTACGCCGAAGCGCTCGCCGAGCAGGCCGCCGGCTCGGAGCTCGCCGTTCGGACCTGACGCGATGGGTCCCTCCGGTGCCCGCGGGTCAGGCCCGCCGCGTGGCGCGACCCGCGGGCGCTGCGCCGTACACCAGCGGCATCCCGCCCACCAGTTCCTGTGGCTGGAGCGCTCCCCCATCGGCGCTCGAGTACTCGCCCTCGATCGCCCATCCCGTCAGCCGCTGCACGGTGTTCCCGTCTACCCGCAGGACCTGGCCGGTCAGCCAGCCGGCCGCGTCGGAGGCGAGGTAGGCGACGACGCCGGAGGTGTTGGCGGGGTCCCGCGGATCGAAACCGTCACCAGCCGCCGCGGCTTCGACCGAGGCGACGCCCTGCGTCATGCGGGTCGCCGCGAGGGGCGAGATCGCGTTCGCCGTCACCCCGTACCGAGCCATCTCGAGGGCCGTGATGGTGGTCAGCCCGACAATGCCCGCCTTCGCCGCCCCGTAGTTGGCCTGGCCCACGTTGCCGAACAGCCCGGTGCCCGAAGTCGTATTGATGATCCGGCCGCTGACCTCCTCGCCGCGCTTGCTCGCCTCGCGCCAGTAGGCGCAGGCGTGGCGGGTCAGCGCAAAGGTGCCCTTGAGGTGCACGGCGACGACGGCATCGAACTCCTCCTCGGTCATGGAGAAGAGCATGCGGTCTCGAACGATGCCGGCGTTGTTGACCACGACGTCCAGCCGACCGAACTGCGCGACAACCGACTCGACCAGCGCCTGCGTGCCGGTCCAGTCGGCGACCGAGGTGCCGTCGGCCGTGGCCGTGCCACCGGACGCGACGATCTCCTGGACGACCTCGTCGGCGGGCGACTCGCTGCCTGCCTCCCCGTGCAGGCCGGCCCCGATGTCGTTCACGACCACGGTGGCGCCCTCCGCGGCGAGCGCGAGGCAGTGCGCCCGCCCCAGTCCGCGGCCACCACCGGTCACGATGGCGACCTTTCCGTCCAGCATGCCCATCGTCGTCCTCCACCTTTGTGCCCTCCGCGCCTCGGCGGGCCCCCGATACCGTGCAATCATCTGACGCTACCAAGCCCGGTATGACCAGAGTTGCGCCGACGAGAGGATCAGTCATGAACCCCGACGTCGTGGGAAGCGTCGATCCTGAGCGCCCGGCCGTGCGCCGCGAGTTGCTTCCCTCGGGCGTTCTCCTGCTGACGTTCGACCGCCCCGAGCGAAAGAACAGCTGGAACACCGACATCGAGACGCAGTACTTCGGCCACCTCGAGGCCGCGTCGAGCGACCCGGCGGTCCGCGCCATCGTGGTGACCGGCGCCGGGACCACCTTCTGCCCGGGCATGGACATGTCGGTCCTGGACCGGGCGTCGGGCGGCGGGCCCAGTTACGCGTCGCTGATCGGCACCCGGCGTCCCCAGACGTTCGCTCTGACGGTGCCCAAGCCCGTGATCGCCGCAATCAACGGCGCTTGCGCCGGCATCGGCTACGTCCAGGCCCTCATGTGCGACGTCCGCTTCGCCGTGCCGTCCGCGAAACTCACCCCGGCCATGTCCAGGCGCGGGCTGATCGCGGAGGACGCGATGTCCTGGCTGCTCCCCCGGCTCGTCGGGCTCGGCCGGGCCGCCGACCTGCTGCTGTCCGGGCGGGTGATCACCGGCGCCGAGGCGCACCGCTACGGGCTGGTGCAGGAGCTGTACGAGCCCGGGGAGATCGTCGACCGCGCCGTCGGCTACGCCACCGACCTGGCGCTGAACTGCAGCCCGCATGCGATGGCCCTCACCAAGCACCAGCTGCACGCCGATCTGGAGTCGTCCCTCGAGGGCGCCCGGGAGCGCAGCCTCGCGCTCCTCGCGGTGGCGCGCGCACACGCCGACTACCGGGAGGGCGTCGCGAGCTTCGTCGAGCACCGGCCGCCGGTCTTCGAGGGCTACGCGGGCGGTCTCCTCCACGCCGACGCCGTGGACGCCGAAGAGGCGGGGGCCAACCGGACTCCCTGATGGGCGCGACACATCCATCCGCACACGACCCTGGGATATCTCGTGCAACCTCCCGACATCGGATTCCGGCCCACGATCGGTGACGCGATCAAACGGGCGGCCGTCGAGTTCGGCGACCACGACTACCTGGTGTCGCTCGACGAGCGGATCACCTATGCGCAGGCAGAGAAGCGCTCAGCCGTGCTTGCCCGCCGGATGCTGGCCCGCGGCATCGGCAAGGGCACCCGCGTCGGCCTGTTCTTCACCTACGGGAGCGAGTGGCTCCTCAGCTGGCTGGCGGCGAGCCGCATCGGCGCGGTGGTGGAACCGTTCAGCACCTTCTACACCGCCCGGGAACTGCGCACCGCCCTGCGCCTCGGGGACGTCGACGTCCTCATCGCCCCGCCCGGCGTCCTGAAGACCGACGTCCCGCAGCTGCTGGAGGAGGCCTTCCCCGCCCTCCGGGACTCGACCGACGACCGCCTCTGGCTGACCGACGCCCCGTACCTGCGCCGGATCTGGCTGACCGGGGACTCCGACCGCGCCTGGGCGACGCCCTTCCGCCTGGACGCCGCCGCCGACAGCGGTGACGCCCCCGCCGAGGTGCTCGCCGCCGCGGAGGACGAGGTCACCCCCGCCGACGTCGCCGTGGTGGTCTACACGTCCGGGACCACGGCGCTGCCCAAGGGCGTCGTCCACACCCACGGCACGGTCATGCGCCAGACCGCCATCCTCGGTCCCGCCGTCCGGTCGTGGTCCGACCTCCCGCCGAAGTATCTGGGCACGATGCCGTTCTTCTGGATCGGCGGCATCCTCGCCGTCGCCGGCTCGCTGCACGAGCCCGTGACGCTCCTCTGCCTGCCCCGCCTGGAACCTGCGGCGGCCATGGAGCTGATCGAACGGGAACGCGGTACCGGCGTGATCGGGTGGCCCACCTTCGTGCAGACCATCCGCGCGCACCCGGACTACCCGCGGCGGGACCTCTCGTCGGCGGCCATGCTGCTCGACGGTCCCGCGGACGTCTCCATGCGGGGCGTCCCGGGAGACACCCCGACCCACCGCGGCATGAGCGAGACCGGCGGCTCCTTCTTCTCCACCGACATCCGGGTGACCGACCCGGAGTCCGGGCAGCCGGTCCCCCGCGGCAACGAAGGCGAGTTGCTGGTGCGCGGCCCCGGCGCGATGACCGGCTATTACAAGAAGGAGACGTGG
>Ga0308173_10000196_pt1 | contig 22846 bp, 18 predicted proteins | sample PhyPR1_FD_203716 | JGI IMG/M metagenome (GOLD analysis project Ga0308173, IMG submission 203716) | Soil microbial communities from UC Gill Tract Community Farm, Albany, California, United States - DLSLS.P.R1 | ecosystem: Environmental > Terrestrial > Soil > Agricultural land | place: USA... | reverse complement strand
GACGTGTTCCTGCGCCGCGCCCAGCGCTCGGCATTCGGTCCCTCGACCGCCGCCATCCTCGAGGAGGCCGTGGCCCGGGACATCCCCTTCATCCGCCTCAACAGCGCCTCGCTGGTGCAGCTCGGCCAGGGCGTCCACGCCCAGCGGATCCGCGCGACGATGACGTCGAAGACCGGCGCCCTCGCCGTCGACATCGCCAGCGACAAGGACATGACGACCCGGCTGCTCGCCTCCGCCGGCCTCCCCGTGCCGAAGCAGGAGACCGTCACCACGGCGGAGGGTGCGGTCACCGCGGCACGACGCATCGGGTTCCCCGTCGTGGTGAAGCCGCTGGACGGCAACCACGGGCGCGGGGTCTGCCTCGACCTGACGTCCGACGAGGCGGTCCGCGAGGCCTTCGGCATCGCGGAGGGCGAGTCGCGGCGCGGCTACGTCATCGTCGAGTCGTTCGTCACGGGCCGCGACTACCGGTGCCTCATCGTCGGCGGCCGGATGCAGGCCATCGCCGAACGCGTGCCGGCCCACGTCATCGGCGACGGCACCCACACCGTGGCCGAGCTCGTGGAGATCACCAACGCCGACCCCCGCCGCGGTGTCGGCCACGAGAAGGTGCTGACCCGCATCAAGGTCGACGGGGCGGCCATCGGGCTGGTGCGCGACCAGGGCTTCGGGATGGGCGACGTGCCGCCCAAGGAGCAGATGGTCAAGCTGGCCCTCACCGGCAACATGTCGACCGGCGGCATCTCGGTCGACCGCACGTTCGACGCCCACCCCGACAACGTCGAGATCGCCGAGGAGGCGGCCCGCATGATCGGGCTCGACGTCGCCGGCATCGACTTCATCTGCCCCGACATCGCCTCACCCGTCCGCGAGACCGGTGGCGCCATCTGCGAGGTCAACGCGGCGCCCGGGTTCCGCATGCACACCCACCCCACCGTGGGCGAGCCGCAGTACATCGCCAAACCCGTGGTCGACCTGCTCTTCCCGCCGGGGTCCCCGTCACGCGTGCCGATCGTCGCCGTCACCGGCACCAACGGCAAGACGACGACCTCGCGGATGATCGCCCACATCTTCAAGGGGATCGGCCACAAGGTCGGCATGACCTCGACGGACGGCATCGTCATCGACGAGCGCCTCGTCTACAAGGCCGACGCCTCCGGCCCGCGGTCCGCCCGGATGGTCCTGCAGAACCCCCGGGTCGACTTCGCCGTCATGGAGGTGGCCCGCGGCGGCATCCTGCGCGAGGGGCTGGGCTACGACCGCAACGACGTCGCCGTCGTCACCAACGTCGCGCCCGACCACCTCGGCATGAAGGGCATCGACACCCTCGAACAGCTCGCCGACGTCAAGGCCGTCGTGGTGGAAGCGGTGCCGCGCAACGGGTTCGCGGTCCTCAACGCCGACGACGACCTCGTGCGCAAGATGCGCCGCCGCTGCTCGGGGGGCATCGTCTGGTTCTCGCTCCAGCCGGCCGGCACCAAGGTGCGCGAGTACATCGAGGACCACTGCCGCCGCGGGGGTCGGGCCGTCGTCCTGGACCACACCGACCGCGGCGACATGATCGTCATCAAGCACGGTCGGCGGTCGATGCAGCTGGCCTGGACCCACCTGCTGCCCTCGACCTTCGGCGGTACGGCGAAGTTCAACGTCGCCAACGCCATGGCCGCCGCGGGCGCAGCCTTCGCCGCGGGTGCGGGCCTGCACGAGATCCGCCAGGGCCTGCGCACCTTCACGACGAGCTACTACCTCTCCCCCGGACGCATGAACCTCGTCAACGTCCACAACGTCGACGTCTTCGTCGACTACTGCCACAACGCCCCCGGCATGCGGGTGCTCGGCGAGTTCGTGGACCGGTATGCCGAGCAGAAGGCCGGCCAGTCCGACCTGGGCAAGGTCTCGCGCATCGGCATGATCTCGACAGCGGGCGACCGGCGCGACGACGACATGCGCGAGCTCGGCGCCATCGCCGCCAGGCACTTCGACGTGGTCGTGGTGCGCGAGGACGAGCGCAAGCGTGGGCGCCCGGTCGGCGAGACGGCTGCCCTGGTGGCCGAGGGCGCCAAGGCCGAAATCGGCAAGGAGGGCGTCCGCTGTCGCCAGGTGGAGACGGTGCTCAACGAGGTGGAGGCCGTCCGCCATTGCATGGCCCGGGCCAACCCCGGCGACATCGTCGTCCTCTGCGTCGACCAGCACGCCGAGGTGCTCGGCGTGCTCGAGCAGATGACGCAGCACGCGCAGGCCGGGGCGCACAACAAGCAGGGCATCGGCGACCCGGACCTCGACCCCGCGGAGATGCAGAGCGAGGCGCAGGCGGCCGGTGACGAGGCAGCCGCCGCGGAGGCCGCCGAGGTGGAACCGGCGACCTGACGGCGGCGGCGCGGACGGTTGGACCGTCCGCGGCGCCGTCGCTTGGTGACCAGGGCGTGTGCCTGGCGGCGACTAGGGCGTGTACCTGGTCGCGAAGGTCCCCCAGTTCGCGTTGGTGTCACGCGGTCCCGGGATGTACTCCGTGGCCATGACGATCGTGGACGCGTCCTGCGCCACCGCTGCGGAGTAGTCACCCCAGCGGCACGTCCCGTCGCTGTAGGGGGGGTAGCAGGTGAACCCGTCCTCGGGTGCGACGCCGAGGCCGTTCGCGTGCACGGGAGCAGCAGCGCCCGAGCCCATCGTGAAGCGGGTGTAGGCAGCGCTCGGGTAGTAGCCGGCGCCGCTGAGGGTGAAGACCATGGCACCGGCGCCGGAGGCGTTGACCGCCACCGCCGGGAAGACGACGCTGCCGTCGGCCACGGCGACGTACCCCTGACGCGCGATCGTCCCGCTGACGGCGCCACCGGACGCCACGCTGGGCCGGACCACGAACCACGCGATGCCGTCACGGGTCGCCGTGCGCCCGGAACCCACACCCGTGTTGAGCGCCGACGCCAGCATGCCGCCGGTGTAGACGACCTGCTGCATGCGGTCGTCGTTGCTCTCGATGCGGGGCAGCGGCTCCTTCAGGCTCGTCCCCAGGGGGTACGGCCCCGAGCGCTGGCGCGCAGCCACGGGAGGCGCGTACGGCTCACTGGGCACCATCGCGTGGGTGAGGGTGACTGCCGGTGTTGCCGTGTTGAGGCTCGAGGTGCCGGTCAGCGCCCAGACGACGACGGCGTGAGCCCCCTGTCCGCCCATGGTGGCGAAGCCGTTGAAGTCCGGTGTGTTGAGGAAGTACTCGGTGTCCGGTGCGTAGCTGCCTCCCGGCGGTGTCTGCGCGGGCTGCAGCGCGTTCGCCGGGTAGCCGTCGACCTTCGTCGCGCCGACGTGGATGCTGACCACGGACGGCGGGGTGCCGGCACCCGAGGCCGCTGCAGCGAGCCCGGTCTTCGAGACGGCGTAGAGGCCACCACCGTTGCTGTTGAACAGCCCCTCGATGGGGTAGATGTCCGTGCTGACGTAGATGCCGTTGGCGTCGGCGCCGAGCCGTGGCTGGTCGCCGAAGCACGGGCAGTGCGGCAGCCTCGGTCCGCCACCCTTGCCGTTGTTCGTGGTGTCCACGGAGAAGATGGCGTAGTCGCCGGTCGGGTCGTTGGTCGCGCTGACCGCGATGAGGAGGGAGGAGTGCCGCCCGAAGTCACCGGTGCGCGCGTTCACGTCGATGCTCAGCACGGTGGAGTACCACCGCCCGGTCTGGGCGTCGTGGTAGCAGCGGGGGTCGGACAGGAACGGGCCGTAGCGTTTGGTGGTGGGGTCGTAGGGGGCGGCCTGGCCGAAGAAGGCGTTGAGCGACACCGGCCGCGTGAGCGCAGTACCGCGGTCCGTGTAGACGCGCACCGCCAGGTTGACCTGCTCCATGACCGTGCCCTGGTAGGCGCACAGGCCCTGGTCGGGCGGCTCGACGTCGAACCCGTTGAGGCGCCCCGACTGCACGGCGTTGAGCCCGCTGAAGCCGGCCGCGCCCGGGTGTGAGGTCGTGACGGGCAGCGTCGCCGGGTTGGGGAGGGTCACGGAGGCGCCCTGCGAGCCGGCGTCCTTCTCGACCTCCCGGAGGGTGCGTGCGCCGGACTGGGCCATGGTGGCACCAGGCAGCCCGCGCAGGTTGACGGTGGCGACGCGCTGCAGTGGCTGGACGCTGCCACCGGATCCGGCAGTGGAGGCAGCCACTGGACCGACCTGGGAGACCAGGCTGGCAGCGAGCAGGCAGGTGGCGCCGGCCGCGCTGAGTAGGGGGGTGGGACGTCTCATGACAGCTCCTCATCGACACTGAAGGGATGTCTTCGAGGCTAGGAGCCGTGAGGCGCCGGGGGGTCCACAGTTCGGATTAGTACAGGTTGCCCCGGTGCACGACGATCGGGGCCCGGATCACGCTCCGCGCAGCTGGGCGGCATACGCGTGCAGCGCCCGCTGGTAGCTCAGGGCGTCCTCGTCACCGGCGTGGTGCAACAGCATGTCGACGAGGTCCGCCACCGCCTCGCGGGCCCGCCCGGTGTCGACGGCCGCCAGCGCGCGGAAGGACTCGACCGCGACGCTGCCGGGCCGCTCGTGGGAGAGCTCGGTCAGCAGCGAGTGGGCGAGCTCCGCCTGGCCGGTGACCCGCAGGCTGGAGGCGAGCTGGATCCGTGCCCGGTGCCGGTGCGGCTCGCGCAGGCCGGCGGCGAGGGCCTTGCGGTAGAGGTCGATCGCCTCCTGCTCGCGACCGGCCGCGTCGAGCGCCGACGCCAGCTCGTGCACGAGGCGTGCGTCCCCGGGTCGCGACGCCTGCAGCGACTGCGCCCACTCGACCCGGGAGACGTCGTCGGACAGGTCCCACATGGCTGCGATCTCGGCCTCGAGCTCGTGCTCGCCGCGTGCCGCGACCACCTTGCGCCGGACGTCCTCCGGGCCGTCGGCCGTGGCGCCCTGGCCGGCGAGCCAGGCCGCGACCTGCTCCCGCTCCGCATGGCACATCAGTGCCACGACGTCACCGTCCGCGGCGGCGGGCACCAGCGCCTGCAGGCCGCCGAGCTCGGTGTCGTAGGAGTCGATGTCGGAGATGCCCGCGCGGGCCAGCCCCGCCCGCAGGTGGCCCTCGAGCCCGGCCATCGTGCGGCCGCGCAGGTAGTGGGCCTTGTGGGCCGCGACGACGCGGTCGGCGCGCAGCCCCGCCAGCTCGCCGATGGACTCCAGCAGCTCGTCCGTGCGGTCGCCGGCCAGGCCCAGGCCCAGGTGGACCTGGCCACCGGGGACCTTGAGGCCGTGGGCGACGTCCATGAGGGCCTCGAGGCCCGCCTCGTTGTGCGCCAGGTCGACGATGACCGTGATAGCCGACCCGTCGCCGCGCCGGAGCGTGTAGGTGTTCATCCGCCCCGGGTTGAGGCGGTCGTCGGGCACGAAGGTGCGCAGCCCCTCGATCACGGCGGCACGGGGCAGCCCGAGCCCGAGCGCCGCCGCAGCGCCGGCGAGGGCGTTGGCGATGTTGTGCACCGACAGCCCTGACATGGTGGCGGGCACGTCGAGGACGCTCACGAGCCGGTCGGGGTCGCGGCCGTTCTCCAGCACGGCGATGTCACCGTCGAGGACGGTGATGGCGCGTCCGCCGGCGTCGAGGGCCTCGCGCACCGCCGGGGCGTCGGACCGCAGGGTGAAGACCCACGGCCGGCCGCGCGAGCCGGTGCGCATCGCCCACACGCGGGGGTCCTCGCCGTTGAGGACGGTCCAGCCGCCGACCCTGGTCGCCTTGGTGACGATGGCCTTGACCTCGGCGAGCTGGTCGACGGTGTCGATGCCCTGCAGGCCGAGGTGGTCGGCGGAGACGTTCGTGACCACGGAGACGTCGTTGTGGGCGACGCCCATGCCCTTGAGCAACATGCCCCCGCGCGCCGTCTCCAGGATGCCGAGCTGCACGCCGGGAGCAGTGAGCACGCCCCGGGCACCGGCCGGTCCGGAGTAGTCGCCGGCCTCCACGAGCTCGCCCTGGACGACGACACCGTCGGTGGAGGACCAGGCGGTGCGCAGGCCCGCCGTCATGCCGATGTGGCCCAGGAGCCGGGTCGTCGTCGTCTTGCCGTTGGTTCCCGTCACGGACGCGACGGGGATGGTCGGCACGAGGATGGAGGGACGCTCCCCCTCGGGAGCCGCGGCCACCTGCGCGCCGAGGTCGGCGACGACGTCCTTGCCCTCGAGCCACCCCTGCAGGGCCGGGGCGACCCCCTCGCCGAGCGCGCGGGCGCGACCGCGGCGCCGCCACACGAAGGCCACGACCACCTGGTCCGGCCGGCTGCCGGGACGGGTGCGGACGCCGAGCCTGGTCGTGCCGCTCGCGGCGGCGAGCCGCCGGGTGGCGCGCTCGACCAGGCGCATGACGAACCGCTGGCGCTGTTCCGTGCCCGGTGAGCCCGGTCGCGGGCTGCGCAGCCCGACCGCCCGCGCGATGTCCTTGAGCACCGCCTCGTCTGCGGCGAGGTAGCCCGGCAGCTCCAGGCTGACCTTGATCGCCGGCTTGGCGAAGTAGAGGTTGGGGCCCTCCAGGACCCGTACCTCCGTCACGGCGACGGGGGTCTCGGACGTCATGCGGGGAGCCTAGTGGCGGCCCATCGCGCGGGCAGAACCGGCGGTCACTGCCCCATCGCGTGCACGCCGCCGTCGACGTGGACGATCTCGCCGGTGGTCGCCGGGAACCAGTCGGACAGCAGCGCGGCGCACGCCTTCGCTGCCGGGACCGCGTCGTTGACGTCCCACCCGAGCGGTGCGCGGTTGTTCCACGTCTCCTCGAACGTCGCGAAGCCCGGGATGGACTTCGCCGCCGTGGTGCGGATGGGTCCTGCGGCCACGAGGTTGCAGCGGATGCCCTTGGGCCCGAGGTCCCGGGCCAGGTAGCGGTTGGTCGACTCGAACGCCGCCTTGGCGACACCCATCCAGTCGTACACGGGCCAGGCGAACTTCGCGTCGAAGGTCAGCCCGACGATGCTGCCGCCGTCCTTCATCAGGGGCAGTGTCGCCACGCCGAGGGCCTTGAGGGAGTAGGCCGAGGCGTGCATCGCCGTGGACACGTCCTCGAACGTGCCCTCCATGAAGTTGAACGCCCCCTGCGGGGCGAACCCGATCGAGTGCAGCACCCCGTCGAGGTGGTCGACGTGCTCGCCCAGCCGTCCCGCCAGGCTGTCGAGGTCCTCGGGGTTGGTGACGTCGAGCTCGACGACGGGCGGCGTCGTGGGGAGCCGCTTCGCGATCGTCTGGGTGATCCTGAACGTCCTGCCGAACGACGTCAGCACGACCTCGGCGCCCTGCTCCTGCGCGATCTTGGCGACGTGGAAGGCGATCGAGGAGTCCATGAGGACACCGGTGATGAGCAGCTTCTTGCCCTCGAGCAGCATGGGCGGTTCTCCGATCTGGTGGTGGGGGGTGTGCGGCCGTGGGTCCCGGGGAGTCAGTGCCCCATGCCGAGGCCGCCGTCGACGGGCAGCACCGCTCCGGTGATGTACCCCGCCTCGTCGGAGGCGAGGAAGCGCACCGCGGCGGCGACCTCCTCGGTCCGCCCGAAGCGTCCCGCGGGGATGCTGGCCTGGTAGGCCTTCTTGCGGTCCTCGGGGAGGACCTCGGTCATGTCGGTCTCGATGAAGCCCGGGGCCACGACGTTGGCCGTGATGCCGCGGCCGCCGAGCTCGCGGGAGATCGAGCGCGCCAGCCCGACCAGGCCCGACTTGCTCGCGGCGTAGTTGGTCTGGCCCGGCGACCCGTACAGGCCCACGACGCTGGAGATGAAGATGATGCGTCCGCGGCGCAGCCGGACCATGCCCTTGGAGGCGCGCCGGGCGCAGCGGAAGGCGCCTGCCAGGTTGGTGTCGACGACCGAGTCGAACTCCTCGTCGCTCATCCGCATGAGCAGCTGGTCACGGGTGATCCCCGCGTTGGCCACGAGCACGTCCACCGGGCCGCCGAGCAGCTCCTCCGCCTCGGTGAACGCCTGGTCGACCGAGGCCGAGTCGGTGACCTCGCACCGGACGCCCTGCAGCCCCTCGGGCGGCTCACCGGAGCGGTGCGTCACGACCACGGAGTGGCCCGCCTCGGCAAGGTCCCGGGCGATGCTGAGCCCGATCCCCCGGTTGCCTCCGGTGACCAGGACGTTGCGGCCTGCCATCGATTCCTCCGTGTGGTCGGTGCTCGTCGGGCGTCTGCGCGCGACCCTATCCACTACCGATGGGTACACCGCATCGCCGGCGGCTTATCGTGGAGAGGTGCCCCGCCCACGCCACCACCGTCCCGACGAGCCAGTCGTCCAGTCGGTGACGTCGGCGCCGGCCAACCTCGCCGACGAGCAGGCGGGACGGATCCGCCGCTACCTCATCACCATGGGGATCCGGACGGCCTGCTTCATCGGTGCGGTCCTCACGGCGACGGCCGGTGCGCCGTGGTGGGTGTGGGGTTCGCTGGCAGTCCTGGCCGTGGTGCTCCCCTACATCGCCGTGGTGATGGTCAACGCCGTCGCGCCGCGCATGCCCGGGGACGCAGCCGCACCGGTCACCCCGCGCGGCGACGGCCCCGACCAGATCGAGCGCTGATGGAGGGCATGGTCTGCAGCGCCAAGGGCTGCCGTCGTCCTGCGACGTGGGCGCACCTGTGGAACAACCCCAAGCTGCACGACGCCGACCGTCGCAAGGTGTGGCTGGCGTGTGAGGACCACCGGGTCCCCCTCGGCGAGTTCCTGTCGGTGCGGGGCTTCCTGGTCGAGACGGTGGCGGTCGACGCCATCCCCGCCGGAGCCGGCTGAGCGCACTGGGAGGCTGGTCCTGGCGGACGAGGTCAGCGGGACGAGTCAGCCCGCGGTCAGCGGACGAGTCAGCCGCGGGTCAGCCGCCGATGGCCGACATCGGGCGGACGGGCTGGACGAAGTCGCTGGTGCCGATCCCGTGCCCGGGGGCCTTGCGCCACATCTCGCCCTGGATGAGGCGGGCGAGGTCGTCGTCGCCGGCCCCGTCGCGCAGCGGGCCGCGCAGGTCGGTCTCCGCCTGCGAGAACAGGCAGTTGCGGACCTGGCCGTCGGCCGTGAGGCGGGTGCGGTCGCAGGCCGCGCAGAAGGGCGCGGTGACGCTCGCGATGATCCCGACCGTCGCGGGACCTCCGTCGACGAGGAACCGCTCCGCCGGGGCGCTCCCCCGGTCCTCCCGCGGCAAGGGCGTGAGCCGGAACCGCTCGGCGAGGCGCTCGTGCAGCTCCTGCGACGACACCATGGTCGAGGCGTCCCAGCCGTGCTGGGCGTCCAACGGCATCTGCTCGATGAACCGCAGCTCGTAGCCACGGTCGAGGCACCACTGGAGCAGGTCCGTCACGGAGTTGTCGTTGATCCCGCGCATGGCGACGGCGTTGACCTTGACGGGCACCAGTCCTGCTGTCGCGGCGGCCTTGAGCCCTGCCTCGACGTCGTGGAGCCGGTCACGTCGGGTCAGGTCGGCGAACTCCTGGGGGTCGATCGTGTCGAGGCTGACGTTGACCCGGTCGAGACCCGCGTCGGCCAGCGGCTGGGCGAGCCGGTCGAGCCCGACGCCGTTGGTGGTCATGGCGATGCGAGGGCGGGGCTCGAGGGCGGCGATGCGCCGCACGACGTCGACGAGCGACCGTCGGAGCATGGGCTCGCCGCCGGTGAGCCGCACCTGGCGCACGCCGAGCCGGACGAACACCCCGACCACGCGCACCAGCTCGTCGTCGGTCAGCATCTCGGGCTTGGCCAGCCACGGAAGCCCCTCCGCCGGCATGCAGTAGCGGCAGCGCAGGTTGCACCGGTCGGTGACCGACACCCGCAGGTCCCGGGCCACCCGGCCGTAGCGGTCGGGCAGGTCCGGGGTGCCCTCAGGCGGTCCCCCGGCGCCCTCGGGCGCGGACGAACCACCGCGCACGGTCGGGAACGGGAGGCCGGTCATGGTCCCCAGCCTAGGCCGGGTACCGTGATGAAGTGCTCAGGGTTCTCATATCGCGGCGTTGGCTTGGAGCCCTGGCAGCCGCCACAGGCTTCGCCGTGGCCGCGTTCTTCCTCGGTCAGTGGCAGTGGCACCGTTACGAGGGCAAGGCCGCGAGGGCCGACCGGATCAACGCGCACTACTCGGCGCAGCCCCGGCCGCTGACCGACGTGCTCGGCCCCGCGCCCATGCCGCTGTCCGAGGAGTGGACCCGCGTCACCGCCACAGGCAGGTACGCGGTGGACCGCACGCTGCTGGTCCGCAACCGCCCCTACCAGGGCACCTACGGCTACGAGGTGCTCGTGCCGTTCACGGTCACCGGCGGTGGCGCAGCCGGCGGGGGTACGGGGGCGCGTGCGGGATCGGGTCCCACCGTGCTGGTCGACCGGGGCTGGGTGGTCAACGCGAAGACCGCCGAGGCGGCACCGTCGGTCCCCGCAGCCCCCACGCAGACGGTCACCATCACCGGCTGGCTGCGGCGGACCGAGCCGTCGCTGGGCAAGTCGCTGCCAAAGGGCCAGCTGGCGAGCATCAACCTCGGCGAGGCGAGCCGGCAGGTCGGCAGCCCGGTGCTGGGCGCCTACGTCGACCTCGAGGTGGAGCGCCTCGCCGACGGCACTGCCCCGCCCCGGCCGACGGCCCTGGAGGCGCCGGACACCGACCTCGGGCCGCACCAGGCGTACGCGTTCCAGTGGTGGATGGGCATGGTCGGCGGTTTCGTCCTCGTGTGGTTCGGTGCGCGGCGCGAGTACCGCGAGGGCCTGCCGGACACGGGCGAGGTCGCCTCGGGTGCACCCCGACCGAAGCGCACCCGCATCTGGGACGAGGAGGACGGCTGACGCCGGTCGCGCCCAAGGGCATCCCGCAGGCGGTTCGCCCCCAGGCGGTTCGCCCCCAGGCGGTTCGCCCCTAGGCGGGGACGTCGGTCTCCTGGTCGGCGAACTGCGTCGTGTAGAGGTCGCGGTAGACGCCGCCCCGGGTCATCAGCTCACGGTGCGTGCCGCGCTCGACGATCCGGCCGCCGTCGACGACGAGGATCTGGTCGGCGCCACGCACCGTCGACAGCCGGTGGGCGATGACGACGGCCGTGCGCCCACGCAGCGCCGTGTCGAGGGCACGCTGGACCGCGGCCTCGGACTCGCTGTCGAGGTGGGCGGTGGCCTCGTCGAGCACGATCAGCCCCGGGCTCTTGAGCAGCAGGCGCGCGAGGGCGAGGCGCTGCTTCTCCCCGCCCGACAGGCGGTGCCCCCGGTCGCCGACGACCGTGTCGAGGCCCTCGGGGAGGGCGCTCACGAGCGACCACACCTGGGCGGCCTTGAGCGCGGCCGTCACCTGGTCGTCCGTCGCGTCGGGGGCGGCGTAGGTGAGGTTGGCGCGGATGGTGTCGTGGAAGAGGTGGGCCTCCTGCGTGACCATGCCCACGGTGGCGGCGAGCGACGCCGTCGTGGCGTGGCGCAGGTCGAGGCCGTTGACACGGACGGTGCCCGCGGTCGGATCGTAGAGCCGGGCCAGGAGCGCGGTGATCGTCGACTTGCCGGCGCCGCTGGGGCCGACGAGGGCGACGAGCTGACCGGGCTCGACCTCGAAGTCGACGTCGCGCAGCACCAGGCCGGAGCCCTTGCGGTCGCCGGCCGCCACGCTCTCCAGGGACGCGAGGGAGACCTCGTCGGCCGAGGGGTAGCGGAACGCGACCCCGTCCACCTCGACCCGCACCGGGCCCGCGGGGATCGGCTTCGCACCGGGCAGCTCGGTGACCAGCGGCTTGAGGTCGAGCACCTCGAAGACCCGCTCGAACGAGACCAGGGCGGTGAGCACGTCGACCCGGACGTTGGACAGGGTCGTCAGCGGTCCGTAGAGGCGCGCGAGCAGCGCAGTGAGGGCGAGCAGCGTGCCGACGCTGAGCGAGCCGCCCACCGCCATCAGGCCGCCCACGCCGTAGACCATGGCGGTGGCGAGCGAGGCGACCAGGGTGAGGGCCACGAAGAAGACGCTGCGGTTGAGGGCGATCTTCACCCCCATGTCGCGCACCTGGCCGGCCTGGTCGGCGTACTGGGCGTCCTCGCGCCTCGGGTCGCCGAAGAGCTTGACCAGCAGGGCTCCGGCGACGTTGAAGCGCTCGGTCATGCGTGAGCCGAGGTCGGCGTTGAGGCCCATCTGCGCGTGGGTCATGCCCGCCAGGCGCCGGCCCATGACTCGGGCGGGCACGAGGAAGAACGGCACCAGGGCGAGCGAGGCCAGGGTGAGCTGCCACGACAGCGAGGCCATGGCGACGACGATGAGGGTGACCGAGACGACGTTGCTGACCACGCTGGAGAGCACCGACGTGAACGCCTGCTGGGCACCGATGACGTCACTGTTGAGGCGACTCACGAGTGCCCCGGTCTGCGCACGGGTGAAGAAGGCGATCGGCTGCCGGAGCACGTGGTTGAAGACCTCGGTGCGCAGGGAGTAGATGAGCCCCTCGCCGATGCGGCTGGAGTACCACCGCTGCACCAGGGTGAGGGCGCCGTCCGCCAGGGCCAGGGCGGCCACGATGAGCGACAGCTCGATGACCACCGATCGGTCACGGGCCGTGATGCCCCGGTCGATGAGCTGCTTGAGCAGCAACGGGGTGGCCACGACCAGGGCCGCGCTCACCACCACCAGCACGAGGAACACGACGATCTGCCGGCGGAACGGTGCGGCGTAGCCGAGCACCCTGCGGGCGGTGCCAGGGGCGAGCTTGCGGTCCTTGACGGAGTCGTCCCTCGCCAACGAACGCATCGCCGCCCATCCGGACATGCTCACAGTGGTCCTCCTCCAGTCACGCCGTGGAACGTCGCGGGCAGCCCGCGGCATTCCCCATGGTGGACGTGGCCACCGACAGCGGGGTCGGCGGGGTGGGTCCGACCTCTGGCCCACCTGCCGCCTCACGCCTGGCCCACCTGCCGCCTCACGCCTGGACGAGGCGCGGGCTCACGCCCTGGTGAGGCCGCGCAGGAGCCGTGCCTGGGCCTGGCGCTCGGCGGCGAGCTGGGCCTGGCGGTCCAGGACCTCCGCCGCCCGCAGCAGCGGCTTGAGCTCGCGCAGGGCTTCCCCAGGGGCCGCCAGCAGGGCGGCGACGAGGTCTGTCGTCGTCGCCTCGAGGTCCTCGCGCGGCACCGCGACGTTGGCCAGCCCGGTGGCCACGGCCTCCTGAGCCCCGACGAACCGTCCGGTGGCGCAGATCTCGAGCGCCCGGGCCGGTCCGACGAGCCTGACCAGGGGTCCGGTGCCGCCCAGGTCGGGCACGAGCCCGAGCGACGTCTCGCGCATGGCGAGCTGGACGTCGTCGGCGACGACGCGCAGGTCCGCGGCGAGGGCGAGCTGGAAACCGGCGCCGATGGCGTGGCCCTGGACCGCTGCCACGACCACCGCGGGGACCTCACCCCACGCGCTGAAGCCACGCTGGAAGCCGGCGATGATCTCGACGGTCTCGTCGTCCTCGCGCCCGGGGGCGAGCAGGTCGACCTCCCCCGGATGACCACCCGGCGCGAGGACCGACCGGTCGAGCCCGGCCGAGAAGGACGGTCCCTCGCCCCTGAGGACGACGACGCGCACCTGCGGGTCCAGGCCGTCGGCGACCTCGGCGAGGGCAGTCCAGAGGCTGGGGACCTGGGCGTTGCGCCGGCCGGGGTTGGTGAGGGTGACCGTCAGCACGGCTCCGTCGCGGGCGACGTGCAGGTGCGGGTGCGGCGTGCGGCTGGCCTCGGTCACGCGGGCAGGCTACCCGCGCGCTCCAGGACCAGCTGGGCCATGGCCCCCGTCTGCGCGAGGGCACCGGAGACCATGGTGACCCCGGCCCGTCCGCAGTGCTGGGCCATCCGGTCGCGCAGGACGCCCTCGGCCACCATGAACGGTACGGCGACGGTGCGCTCGACCTCGTCGGGCATGATCCGCAGCACCTGCTCCAACGTGGCTCCGCCGTCGAGCGCGGCCACACCCCAGAAGCCCCAGCCGGTGCGCGGGTGCGCCGCGATGGTCTTGCCCACCGTGGCGACGGCCTCGCTGTCGCTGGACCCCGCGGCGTAGAGCACGACGGCAGTGGCGGGGTCCGGGAGGACGCCCTCCGCCGCGAGCAGCTCCTCGGCAGCGTCGAGCAGCAGCCGGTGCGGCCCGAGGGCCGGCGCCACCCCGACCTCGGAGCCGGAGCCCGAGGCCATGACCCCCACCGCTGCCGGCACGTCGACCTTGGCGTGGAACGCAGGCGTCAGCAGCACGGGGACGACGACGGCGCGGGTCCCGAGGCCTGCCGCGGTCTCCTGCGGGGTGGGGGCGTGGTGGTCGAGGTATGCGGTGTGCACCGGCCGGTGGGGAGCGAGGGTGCGGACGTGGTCGGCCAGGGCCTCGACACCGCGCGCATGGCGCGGGTCGGGTGACCCGTGGGCCAGCAGGACGATGTCGGGCTCGGTGCTCACCGGGTGGACGCTACTCCCCCGACATGTCCCCGAGCCTGTTGCGCACCGCCACGACGTCACCGACGACGACGACGGCGGGCGCCCGCACGCCTGCGGCCACGGCGTCGACCGCCGCACGGTCGAGGGTCGTGACGGTGGTGCGCTGCTCAGGGGTCCAGCCCCGCTCGACCAGCGCCACCGGCGTGTCGGGGCGGCGGCCCGACCGGATCAGCGCCTGTGCGGTGTCGCCGAGGCGGGTGACACCCATGAGCAGGACAAGGGTGGCGTCCGGTGCCGCGTCCGACGCGGCGCGCAGGACCGCGTCGGCGCCGTCGTGGGCCGAGGCGACCACGAAGGAGGCGGTGACACCGCGGTGCGTGACCGGGATGCCCGCGGCTGCGGGCACGGAGACCGCAGAGGTGACGCCGGGCACCACCTCGACGGGGATGCCGTGCTCCACGCAGTGCAGGGCCTCCTCCCCGCCGCGCCCGAGGACGAACGGGTCGCCGCCCTTGAGCCGCACGACGCGCTTGCCCAGGGAGGCGTGGTGGACGAGCAGCTCGTTGATGCGCTCCTGGCTGACGGGGTGGTTGCCCGGCGTCTTGCCGACGTCGACGACCTCGACGTCCGCGGCGAGCGTCGCGAGCAGCGACCGCGGCCCGAGCCGGTCGGTGACGACGACGTCGGCGGTGGCGAGCAGCGCGCGGCCCCGGACGGTGATGAGGTCCTCCGCGCCCGGCCCTCCTCCCACCAGGGCGACGCGCCCCGCCTCGGAACCGTCAGGGGCCGCGGTCGGGCGCACGCGGCGTAGGGGCAGGGTGCCGCTGTCGAGGCCCGCGAGCACGGCGTCACGCACCGCGGCGGCCCGGCGGGGGTCTCCGCCCGCGGTGACCGCGACCGTGAGTCCCTCGCTCGCCGAACCGGCGGCACCGCGTGCGGTCGCAGGGGTCCATGCGGTGGAGGCGCGGGCGTCGTCGGCCCGCACGCACCACACCCTGGCTGCCTCGGCCTCACGGGACACCTGGGCGTCGACGTCGGAGTCGCCCGTCGCGGTGTGGACGAGCCAGGCGGGCTCGGGCAGCACGAGATCGCCGGTGGCGAACTCCCGCTCGTGCCAATGGATCTCGCCACTGTCGACGAGAGCATGCAGGTCCTCGCAGACGAAGGGCGCGATGACCTCGACCGCAGCAGCCGCGTCCACGAGTCCTCGCGCGCGGCGCGCCGCGACCGGGCCGCCACCCACGACGACGACCCTGCGACCGGTGAGGTCGAGGGTGAGCGGGTAGTCGGGCGCGGCCATCAGATGCCCTCGCCCACGCTGCGGTCGGGCGCGTCCGCCATGCCTGCCGCGAGGGTGGACCCGTCGTTCTCGTCGATGAGCAGGAAGGCCCCGGTGCGGCGCAGCGAGCGGTAGTCGTCGATCGCGACGTCCTCGGCGAGGCGGATGCGGACACGCCCGATGGCGTTGAGGGCCAGGCCGTCCGGGGCCGCGCGCTGCTCCATGGTCTCGATGTCGAGCTGGTCGACGACGTCGTCGACGATGGCGCGCACGGTGCGGGTGCCCACCCGCAGCAGCACGCGGTCGCGCCGGCGCAGGGGCCTGTCGTCGACCACCGCGACCGTCCCGGACAGCGACCGGGTGACCAGGCCCGGCTCGTCCGCAGCGGCGATGAGGTCGCCGCGGGACACGTCGACGTCGTCGGTCAGGCGCAGCACCACCGACTGCGGCGCGAACGCCACGTCGAGCTGCTCGAGCCGGCCGTCGGGCCCCGAGCGGTCGATGCCCGCGATGCGGCTGCGGCTGCCCGCGGGCAGCACGACCACCTCGTCACCGGGTCGGACCACGCCACTGGCCAGCCGGCCGGCGTAGCCGCGGTAGTCGCGGCTCTCACCGCGCTGCGGCCTGATGACGTACTGCACCGGCACCCGCAGTGGCTGCGCCGACGGGTCGGTACCCACCGGCACGGCCTCGAGGTGCTCCAGCAGGGTCGGCCCGATGTACCAAGGCGCCCGGTCGGAGCGGTCGACGACGTTGTCGCCGAACAGGGCCGACACCGGGACGGCGACAACGTCCTCGATGCCGAAACGTGAGGCGTGGTGGGCGAACTCGGCCACGATCGCGTCGAACCGGTCCTGGTCCCAGTCGACGAGGTCCATCTTGTTCACGGCGACCGCGATGTGCCGCACGCCCAGCAGTCCCGTGACGGCGAGGTGGCGACGCGTCTGCTCGACCACGCCGTGCCGGGCGTCGATGAGGATGAGGGCGAGCTCGGCCGTCGACGCCCCCGTCACCATGTTGCGGGTGTACTGGACGTGTCCGGGGGTGTCCGCGAGGACGTAGGAGCGCGTCGCGGTGGAGAAGTAGCGGTAGGCGACGTCGATGGTGATGCCCTGCTCGCGCTCGGCGCGCAGGCCGTCGGTGAGCAGCGCGAGGTCGGCGGCGTCGAGACCGCGCTCGCGGCTGACGCGCTCGACGGCGTCGAGCTGGTCGGCCAGCACCGACTTGGTGTCGTAGAGGAGGCGGCCGACCAGCGTCGACTTGCCGTCGTCCACGGACCCGGCCGTGGCCAGCCGCAGCAGGTCGTGGCGGCGGGTCGGCCAGGTCCCGGTCCCGGTCGGGTCGGCGATGGCGGTGGGAGCGCTCACGGGGGCCTCGCTGTCGGGGGTGGTGATGGCGGAGGTGGTGATGGCGGGGCTCGTGCTGGTCTGGGTCGTGCTGGTCTGGGTCGTGGTCATCAGAAGTAGCCCTGCTTCTTGCGGTCCTCCATGGCGGCCTCGGACATCCGGTCGTCGGCCCGGGTGGCGCCACGTTCGGTCAGCCGCGAACCCGCGAGCTCGACGATCACCCCGGCGACGTCGGTGGCCGAGGAGTCGACCGCCCCGGTGCAGCTCATGTCGCCGACGGTGCGGTAGCGGACCTGGCGCGTCTGCACCTCCTCCGACGGCTTGGGGCCGCCCCACTCGCCCGCCGACAGCCACATGCCGTCGCGCGCGAAGACCTCACGCTCGTGGGCGTAGTAGAGGTCCGGCAGCTCGATCCCCTCGCGCTCGATGTAGCGCCACACGTCGAGCTCGGTCCAGTTGGACAGGGGGAACACGCGCACGTGCTCGCCCGGCGCGTGCTTGCCGTTGTAGAGGTCCCAGAGCTCCGGGCGCTGCCGCCGTGGGTCCCAGGCGCCGAAGGAGTCGCGCAGGCTGAAGACGCGCTCCTTGGCGCGCGCCTTCTCCTCGTCGCGACGGCCGCCACCGAAGACCGCGTCGAACCTGTTGGCCTCGATGGCGTCGAGCAGCGGCACCGTCTGCAGCGGGTTGCGGGTGCCGTCCGCACGCTCACGCAGCCGGCCGTCGTCGATGTAGTCCTGCACGTGGGCCACGACGAGCCGCACGCCGAGGCGCTCGACCGTCTCGTCGCGGTACCGGAGCACCTCCGGGAAGTTGTGCCCCGTGTCGACGTGGAGCAGCGTGAACGGCAGCGGCGCGGGCGCAAAGGCCTTGAGGGCCAGGTGCACCATGACCACCGAGTCCTTGCCGCCGGAGAAGAGGATGACCGGTCGCTCGAACTCCCCCGCGACCTCACGGAAGATGTGGACGGCCTCCGACTCGAGGTGGTCGAGGTGGTCGAGGGTGTAGTGGGCGGGCAGCGCCCGCGCGGCAGTCGTCGTCATGTGTGCAGCCCGCATTCGGTCTTGTCCTTGCCGGCCCACCGGCCGGCCCTGGGGTCCTCGCCCTCGGCGACGGGACGGGTGCAGGGGGCGCACCCGATCGACGCGTACCCCTCCTGCCGCAACGGGTTGAGGAACACCCCGTGCTCCTCGACGTAGCGGTCGACGTCCTCGTCCGCCCACGCGGCGATCGGGTTGAGCTTGACCATGCCGCGCGCGGCGTCCCAGCCGACGAGCCCGATGTCGGTGCGCGTGGGGGCGTCCGCCCGTCGCATGCCGGTCACCCACGCCTCGTGGGTCGACAGCGCCCGGTTGAGCGGCTCGACCTTGCGCATCGCGCAGCAGGCATTGGGGTCGCGGTCGTGCAGCTTCGCGCCGTGGCGTTCGTCCTGCTGCGCCACCGTGAGCAGCGGCAGGATCGTGCGGATCCGCAGCGGCAGCATGGCCTGGTAGGCGTCGCGCGTCCCGAGGGTCTCGGCGAAGTGGTAGCCGGTGTCGAGGAAGAAGACATCGGCGCCGGGGACGGTCGTGCCGACGAGGTGCACCAGCACCTCGTCGCCCATCGACGAAGCCACCGTCAGGCGGTCGCCGAACGTCTCGGCCGCCCACCGGAGCACCTCGCGCGACAGCTCGACGCGCTCCTCGTACGACGCCGGGGCACCGTCGGCTTCGAGGACGGAGAAGCGCTCCTCGGCCTCTGCGGCGAGGGTACGCAGCTCCTCGGCGTCACCGGTCCAGCCGGCGCCGCGCGTGTCGGTCGTGGTCGCGGTCATGACGGACCTCCTTGCTGTTGCTGGACCTCTCCGTGCAGCTCGGCCTCCTCACGGACGCGGCCCGGTATGCGGGTCGTGTCGAGGGCGGCCAGCTGGACGGTGAAGACCCGGGCGCACGCGTTGCAGCGCCAGCCCCCACGGGGCTCCTCGACCGGGCGCAGGTCCTCCTCGGCGCAGAACGGGCAGTAGTAGATGACGCTGGCGCGCGGGCTGTCGCTCATCGCAGGTCGTCCTCCTCGGCGCGGTGGGCCCAGTGCGCGAAGGACTCGCCGTCCTCGCGCTGCTCCAGGAACCGGCCGGCGAGGCGCTCGACGTAGTCGGGCAGGTCCACGGCCCGGACCTTGAGCGCACGGGTCTTGCGGGCCAGCTGCGGCTCGGAGCCGAGGCCGCCACCGAGGTGCACCTGGAAGATCTCGACGAGGTTGCCGTCGTCGTCGGTCTGCACCATGCCCTTGAGGCCGATGTCGGCCACCTGGGTGCGGGCGCAGGAGTTGGGGCAGCCGTTGATGTGCAACGAGAACGGCACGTCGAAGTCAGGGAGCCGGCGCTCCATCTCGGCGATCACCGTGGCCCCGCGCGCCTTGGTCTCGACGAGGGCGAGCTTGCAGAACTCGATGCCCGTGCAGGCCATGAGCCCCCGGCGCCACTCGCTCGGCTCCGCAGGCAGGCCCAGCCCGTCCAGGCCTGCCTGCAGCGCCGCGGCGCCCTCGGGCGGCACGTCGAGGACGAGCAGCTTCTGGTGGGCCGTGAGCCGCACGCGGCCGGATCCGTGCAGCTCTGCGAGCTCCGCGACGGCGTACAGGGTCGTGCCGCTCACGCGGCCGGCGACGGGGGCGACGCCGACCCAGACGTTGCCGTCCTTCTGGGGGTGGACGCCCACGTGGTCGCGGCGCCGGGTCGAGGGCGGCAGCGGCGCCGGTCCGTCGACCAGCCTGCGGCCCAGGTAGTCGTCCTCGAGGACCTGGCGGAAGCGCTCCGGGCCCCAGTCCGCCATGAGGAACTTCAGGCGGGCGCGGTTGCGCAGGCGACGGTAGCCGTGGTCGCGGAAGATCGACACGACGCCCTTCCAGACCTCGGCCACCTCGTCCAGCGGCACCCAGGCCCCGAGGCGCTGGGCGAACATCGGGTTGGTGGACAGGCCGCCACCGACCCAGAGGTCGAAACCCGGCCCGTGCTCGGGGTGCTCGACCCCCACGAACGAGATGTCGTTGACCTCGTGCGCGACGTCGAGGCTGGGCGAGCCGGAGATGGCCGTCTTGAACTTGCGCGGCAGGTTGGAGAACTCGGGGCTGCCGATGTAGCGCTCGAGGATCTCGCGCACCGCGGGCGTGCCGTCGAGCACCTCGTCGGCGGCGATGCCCGCGACCGGCGAGCCGAGGATGACGCGCGGGGTGTCGCCGCACGCCTCGGCCGTGGTGAGGCCCACGGCCTCGAGTCGCTGCCAGATCTCGGGGACGTCCTCGATGCGGATCCAGTGCAGCTGGATGTTCTGCCGGTCGGTGATGTCGGCCGTGTCGCGCGCGAACTCGGTGCTGATCCGGGCGACCGTGCGCAGCTGCTCGCCGGTGAGGGCGCCGCCGTCGCTGCGGACGCGCAGCATGAAGTGCTCGTCGTCGAGCTCGGCGGGGTCGAGCGTCGCGGTCTTGCCGCCGTCGATGCCGGGCTTGCGCTGGGTGTACAGGCCCCACCACCGCATCCGGCCCCGCAGGTCCTCCCCGGGGATGGAGCCGAACCCCTCGCGGGAGTAGACCTCCTCGATCCGCGCGCGGACGTTGAGGCCGTCGTCGGCCTGCTTGAGCTCCTCGTTCGGGTTCAGCGGGGTGCGGTCACCGTCGGCCCAGGCGCCGGTGGCCTTGCCGGCCTGGCGCTGGGGACGGGTGGAGGTCTGCGTCACCCGTCCATTGTGACGGCTCGGTTATGGATTGCATAACCGTCCATTATCCGATCCCATCGTCCCCCGGATGGGTGGGAGTTCTGGACCCGGTCTCAGGCGAGGGAGATCAGGTCGAGGTAGTCCTGGCCCCAGTGGTCCTCGATGCCGTCGGGCAGCAGCAGGATGCGCTCGGGCTCCAGCGCCTCGACGGCACCCTCGTCGTGCGTGACGAGGACGACGGCCCCCTTGTAGGTCCGCAGCGCGCCGAGGATCTCCTCGCGCGAGGCAGGGTCGAGGTTGTTGGTCGGCTCGTCGAGCAGCAGGACGTTGGCGGAGGAGACGACGAGCATCGCCAGCGACAGGCGCGTCTTCTCGCCACCGGAGAGCACGCCGGCGGGCTTGTCCACGTCGTCCCCGCTGAACAGGAACGACCCGAGGACCTTGCGGACCTCGGTCTCGCCGAACGAGTCGGGGGCGGCCGACTTCATGTTGGCGAGGACGGAGCGCGACACGTCGAGGTTCTCGTGCTCCTGCGCGTAGTAGCCCAGCTTGAGCCCGTGGCCGGGCTCGACCTGCCCGGTGTCCGGGGTGTCCGCCCCCGCGAGCATGCGCAGCAGGGTGGTCTTGCCCGCGCCGTTGAGCCCCAGCACGACGACGCGTGAACCGCGGTCGATGGCGAGGTCCACGTCGGTGAAGATCTCCTGGCTGCCGTACGAGCGCGACAGCCCGCTCGCGCGCAGGGGCGTGCGACCGCAGGGTGCCGGCTCCGGGAAGCGCAGCTTGGCCACCTTGTCCGAGGTCCGCTCCCCCTCGACGCCGGCGAGCATGCGCTCGGCGCGCTTGATCATGTTCTGCGCGGCGACGGCCTTGGTCGCCTTGGCCCGCATCTTCTCGGCCTGCTCCATGAGGGCGGCGGCCTTCTTCGTCGCGTTGGCGTACTCGCGCTTGCGGGCCCGCTCGTCGGTCTCCCGCTGTTGCAGGTAGGGCTTCCAGCCGACGTTGTAGAGGTCGAGCTCGCCGCGGTTGGCGTCGAGGTGGAAGACCCTGGTCACCACGGCGTCGAGCAGCTCCACGTCGTGGCTGATGACGACCAGGCCGCCCTGGTAGCCCTTCAGGTAGTCGCGCAGCCACCCGATCGAGTCGGCGTCGAGGTGGTTGGTCGGCTCGTCGAGCAGCAGCGTCTGGGCGCCCGAGAACAGGATCCGCGACAGCTCGACGCGCCGGCGCTGGCCACCGGAGAGCGTCGAGAGGGGTTGGCCGAGGATGCGCTCCTCCAGCGCGAGGGCGCTGGCGATCGAGGCGGCCTCCGACTCCGCGGCATACCCGCCTGCGGCGGTGAACTCGCCCTCGAGGCGGGAGTAGCGGCGCATGGCCTTGTCGCGCGTCTCGTCGTCGGCGCTGGCCATCGCCCCCTCGGCCTCCCGCATCTGCCGGATGATGCGGTCGAGCCCGCGGGCGGACAGGATGCGGTCACGGGCCAGCACGTGGAGGTCACCGGTGCGGGGGTCCTGCGGGAGGTAGCCGACCTCGCCGCTCGCGGTCACCTGGCCGGCGGCCGGCTGGGCCTCACCCGCCAGGACCTTGGTCAGGGTGGTCTTGCCGGCGCCGTTGCGGCCGACCAGGCCCACGCGGTCACCGGGTGCGATCCGGAAGGTGGCGCCGTCGAGGAGGAGGCGGGAGCCGGCGCGCAGCTCGATCCCACTGGCGGCGATCACAGAGGTACTCCAGACATGGTTCACGGATGGTTGGGCCCGACCTGCACGACGGCGTGGAGGACCCGGTGCGGCGGGGGCCGGTCCGGGAGGGGGCGCGCCGGTGCACGGGTTGCGGTGGCGCCGCCCAAGGGCTGAGATCACTAGTCTACCGACGTCGCTCGACCTCGAGTGCACGCCCGATGCCGTGGAGGGCAGATGAGCTTCAACGACAACGCGCAGCTGGACACCTCACAGGTGGGTTCCGGCGGCAGCGGTGGCGGCCCCGGCGGCATGGTCGTCGGCGGCGGGATCGGCGGCATCATCCTGCTGATCATCGCGCTGGTGTTCGGCATCAACCCCGGGTCACTGCCCGGGGGCACCGGCACCGACCCGGGCACCGCCGGCACCGGCCAGGTCGAGCCGGGCGGGACGCAGGACCCGAACGCCTTCGCCCAGTGCAGGACCGGCGCGGACGCCAACCGCGACGACACCTGCCGGGTCATCGCCACGGTCAACTCGGTCCAGGC
>Ga0308173_10000195_pt1 | contig 22910 bp, 25 predicted proteins | sample PhyPR1_FD_203716 | JGI IMG/M metagenome (GOLD analysis project Ga0308173, IMG submission 203716) | Soil microbial communities from UC Gill Tract Community Farm, Albany, California, United States - DLSLS.P.R1 | ecosystem: Environmental > Terrestrial > Soil > Agricultural land | place: USA... | reverse complement strand
ACCGCCGACGGGCACCTGGTCTGCGTGCACGACCGCCGCGTGGACCGTACGACGAACGGGCGCGGCGTCGTGTCCACCATGGAGCTCGCGCAGCTCGACGAGCTCGACTTCGCGTCCTGGAAGAACCCCTGGGCGGACCTGGACGACGAGGCGCCCGAGGTCGACGAGCAGACCCGGCGGGTGCTCACCCTGCGCAGGCTCCTCGAGGCGGCCCGGGACTACGACGACCCGGTCGACCTGGCCATCGAGACCAAGCACCCCACCCGCTACGCCGGCCTGGTGGAGCGCCGGCTCATCGATCTGCTCGAGTCCTTCGGCTGGACCGGTGCCGACTCCCCGACGCGGATCATGAGCTTCTCGCCCGTCGCGCTGAACCGGATCAAGAAGCTGGCGCCGGCCATCGAGGTCGTGCTGCTGTTCGACCGGCAGTACTCCTGGCAGATGGCCACCAGCCTCCTCGGGCCCGGCTGGATCGCCGGGCCCGGCATCGACCTGCTGCGGGAGAGCCCCAAGCTCGGCCGCCGGCTGCGCAAGCGGAACCGCCGGATCCACGTGTGGACCGTGAACACCACCGCGGACCTCGACCTCTGCGCCCGGCTCGGCGTCGAGGCGGTCATCACCGACGACCCGGGAATGGCGCTCGCCCACTTCGACGGCCCGTCCGCGTACCGGTTGTCCGACTGATCCGGGCCGAGCCTGGACCCACCGATCCTCGCCTGCTGCGCGACGCCAGCCGGGCGCGCTGGCTGCGTTGCCGACGCTCGACAGGCCGCCGGCCTGCCTTCGCGTCGGGCGCCAAGCCACTCGCACCCGTCTGGTGCCGCTCGCGACGGCGCGGACCGGTCGATCCAGGCTGAGACACACGCCACCGTGGCCGGGTGTTTGACAACGGGGCCACCGGGCATGCTCAGGGCCGAGCAAGTGACGTCGAGACCGTTGTGAGGACCACCGTGGCGAGCAGCTCCGTGCGTGCGTCGATCACGATGAGCCTCCCTTTCACGCCCTCGTCGGTGTCGGTGGCGCGCCAGCGTCTGAAGACCTGGATGAACGAGAACGGTGGGTCGGGCGAGGCCGTCGATGATGCGCGCGTCGTCATCTCCGAGCTCGTGGCCAACTCCGTCCGGCACGCGACCCCGCTCTCCGACGGGCAGATCCACGTCGCCTGGGTGCTCGAACCCCGCGGCATCGACCTGAGCGTGACCGACGGCGGCAGCAGCACCCGCCCACGCAAGGTGAACGCCCCCTCCTCGGCCCTGGCCGGTCGCGGCGTGGCCATCGTCGAGTCGCTCGCCAAGGAGTGGTGGAGCGAGCGGACCGGCTCGCGGACCACCGTGCACGCGCTGCTCGAGCTCTGAGGCGACCGCCTCGGAGGCAGCGCCCCGGCCCTGGCTAGGCTCGGGCGCCATGGGTAAGAAGTCGCGCGTCAAGGCCCGGTCCGCCGCCCACCAGGCCACTCCGCCCGGCACCGCGGACGGCGTCCCCGAGGTCGGCCCGCGCCAGCCGTGCCCGTGCGGCTCCGGGCGGCGCTACAAGGCCTGCCACGGCAGCGCCGCCGGCCCCGCCCCGACGTACGTCGCCCGCCCGTTCGCGGGGATCGCCGGGGAGTGCGACCTCATCGCGATGCGCGAGATCGTCGCCGCCGCCACCGCGCCCCTGCCGCTACGGGACGGCGTCGCCGACGGCCGCACCGTCACGCTCTGCTCGCTGCTCCCGATGGCCGCGCCCGCCATCGCCCGCGACGACGGCTCCGTCTGGCTCGGGCTGCAGGTCCAGCACGGCTTCGGCGACCCCAGCCGCGACCTCGCGGCGGTGCTGCTGAAGGCGCTCGAGGCCGAGCCGGGCGAGGGCGTGGTCGGGCTGACCGTCGACCCGGGGGAGGGCCTGCGGCTGCAGGACCTGCTGACCGACGCGCGGCTGGAGGTCACGGTGCACGACGGCTTCGGGTTCTGGGTCGCCGACGTGGACGACCCGGACGGCTCGATCGCCGCCTCCCTGGAGTCCGCGAACGCCGCCGCGCACCCGAGCGTGCGGCTCGCCTCGGTGGAGGCCGCCTACTGGACCAACGTGGGCACGCGCGAGCACCTGCGTTGGGTGCTGCCGCACGACGAGGAGCCGCTGCTCGACGCGCTGGCCCGGCTGCACGCCGCGGGCCGGGACGCGGTCGTCGCGGGGTCCCGGTTCGTCGGGATGTTCCGCGCGCACGGTGTCCTGGTGCCGGTGTGGGACCTGCCCTCCGGCACGGGCGCCGCGGTCCTCGAGGAGCCGGTGGCCCGCCTGCACCGCGACCTCGAGGCGGCCCTGGCGGAGACCTCCCCGCTGACCCCCGACGAGCGCGCGGCGCGCAACGGACTGGCCAACCGGCAGCTCACCCTGCGCTGAAAACGGATGGCCAACCGGTCTAGTTCGGGTGGGCTGGACCGGTGGGATCGAACCGGGGTGTTCTGGGTCATATTCTGCGCCAGACGTTGATCAAACACTCAACGACCCCGTAGATTAATCGTTGCCCGGTCGTTGTTGTATCCCCCGTCAGCAACGGCCGGGTTTCCATTTAACCGTCGTCGGCTCCGCGCCCCGCGACGGATTCCGTCCCGCCGGCCGGTCTCGGCCGCGAAATCCGGACCCCCGCGTTGCGCGGTTCTTTCCGAGACTGCCGCGGCCGCTGGGTCAGATGTGCTCGGACACCAGCACCGCGCTGGTGTGCTGGACCAGTGCCTTGAACACGTGCGGCTCGTCGCCCGGATAGCTGAGGTAGTCGCCGGGGTGCAGCTCCACCGGGTCGTCGACCGGGCCGACGAGCGCCCGTCCGCTGCTGAGCACCACGTGCTCGGTGACGCCGGCGCCGTGCGGGTCCGAGACCCGCGGCTGGCCCGGCTCGGCCTGGATGCGGTAGACGTCGCGCCGGGCGTGCGGCGGGCTCGAGGCCAGCAGCGTCGCGGTGTACGTCGCCCGCTCGGCGTGCACGACCGGCCCCTCGCCGGCGCGGATCACCCGCACCACCTGGCGCGGCGCCTCGACCAGCCGGCTGAACGGCACCCCGAGCGCCACGCTCAGCGCCCAGATCGTCTCGACGCTGGGGTTGCCGGCGGCGGCCTCGAGCTGGGACAGGGTGGACTTCGCGATCCCGGCCCGCTTGGCGAGCTCGGTCAGCGACAGCCCGAGCCGCTCGCGCTCGCGGCGCAGGGCGGCGGCGATCACCGCGATCGGCGTACCGGTCTCGGCCACGTTCGCTCCGTCGGTCTATACGTTCGGCTTGACGAACAGACGTCGTCCGGTCCAGTGTAGTGGACATGCGTTCGACTTGGCGAACACTCGTGTCCGGCCTGGACCGTGGGACCGCGCGGGACATCGCGCTGGTCTGCGTCGCCGACGTCCTGGTCGGCGCGTCCTTCGGCGCGATCAGCGTCTCCGGCGGGCTGCCGTGGTGGGTGCCGGTCGTGCTGTCCGTGGTGGTGTTCGCCGGGGGAGCGCAGTTCGCGGCGGTCGGCGTGGTGCTGGGCGGCGGCAGCGCGGCCGCCGGGGTGGTCGCCGGGCTGGTGCTGAACGCCCGGCTGCTGCCGTTCGGGTTCGCGGTGGCCGACGTGCTCGGCACGCGCTGGCGGACCCGGCTGTTGGGCGCGCACCTGACCACGGACGAGTCCGTGGCGTTCGCGCTCCGGCACGACGACCCGGCGCGGCGGCGTTCCGCGTTCTGGGTGTGCGCGGTGGCGCTGTTCGGGTGCTGGAACCTCGCCGTCGTCGCGGGGGCGTTCGCGGGCCGGCTGGTCGCGGACACCGACGCGTTCGGCCTCGACGCGGCCTTCCCGGCGGTGCTCGTCGCCCTCGTGGTGCCGTCCCTGACGTCGTCGCGGACCCGGCTCGCGGCCGCGGTCGGCGCGGTGCTCGCGGTCGCCGCGACGCCCTACCTGCCGCCCGGTCTGCCGGTCCTCGTCGCCCTGCTCGGCCTCGCGGTCGCCGTACGCCGTCCGGGGTCCCGTCCTCCCGAGCGTTCTTCCGAGCCGGCGCCCGAGCCGATGAGTGTGGAGGAGTGCCGATGATGCCGCTGGTCGCGATCCTGGCGCTGGCCGCCGGGACGTTCGCCTTCCGGGTCGCCGGCCCGGTGGCCCGGCACCGGGTCGAGCTGCCGCAGCGGGTCGAGCAGCTGCTCTCGGACGCGGCGGTGGTGCTGCTCGTCGCGCTCGCCGTGACCTCGGCGCTGATGGCCGGCCAGCACTTCGCCGGGCCGGCCCGGCCCGCCGGCGTGCTCGTTGCCGGGGTCCTCGCGGTCCGGCGCGCGCCGTTCCCGGTCATCGTGATCGCGGCCGCCGCGACCACCGCGGGGCTGCGGCTGCTCGGTGTCGCCTGACGCGTCCTCCGGGGTGCGTCGGCAGGAAGGCTAGAGCGGCTCGCGCGAGACCGGGCAGGACATGCAGCGTGGCCCGCCGCGGCCGGAGCCGAGCTCGGACCCGCTGATCGCGACCACCTCGATCCCGGCCTCCTCGAGCCGGGTGTTCGTCTCGACGTTGCGCTCGTAGGCCACCGCCACCCGCGGCGAGATCGCCAGCGTGTTGTTGCCGTCGTCCCACTGCTCGCGCTCGGCCGTCACCGGGTCCAGGCCGGTGTCGATCTGGTGCAGGGTGTCGATGCTCATCGCCTTGGCCGCGGCCACCAGGAACGGCTCGGCCTCGGCCACCTGCAGCACCAGGTCGGCGTCGGTGTGGCCGTTGCGCTCGACCATCGTGACGGCGTGCGCCATCAGGCTGTCCGCGACGTTCGGGTACATCACGATCTTGTCGACGTCGACCATCGTGCAGACCGTGTCCAGGTGCATGGTGGCCCGCTCCTGCGCGATGGGCACCGCGAGCACCGTGTGCGCCAGGTCCGCGGCGAACACCTGCCGCGCCAGCCGCTCGGCGCCGGCGGGGGTGGTCCGCTCGCCGACGCCGACCGCGATGACGCCCGGCGCGAGGAGCAGCACGTCGCCGCCCTCGACGTGCTCGCGCTGCCAGCCGTGGATGTTCGGGGTGCCGGCGAAGCGCGGGTGCTCGGTGTAGATCAGCTCGGTCAGCTGGGTCTCCCGCTCCCGGGCCGGCATCGCGAGCGAGGTGATCGCCACCCGGTCGCGCACCCACACGCTCGAGTCGCGGGTGAACAGCAGGTTGGGCAGCGGGTCGATGAGGAAGTCGTCGTGCGCGAGCAGGCTGGTGACCAGGCCGTGACCGCCGCGGACCTCGTCGTTGCGGACGCCGGCGGTCAGGAAGGCGCACAGCTCCTCGGGGCTCTGCTCGCCCAGCGCCCGGGCGAGGTACGTGCGCAGGGTGTCGCCGAGGTGCAGGTTGGCCATCGCGCTCGCGATCGCGTGCTCGCGGGCGGTCGCGCTCTGCAGCGTCTCGGTCAGCAGCTCGGTCAGGTAGAGCACCTCGACGTCGCGGTCGCGCAGCGCCTGGGCGAAGGCGTCGTGCTCGTCCTGCGCGCGGCTGACCCACGGGATGCCGTCGAAGAGCAGCTTGTCGTTGTTGCGGGGGGTGAGCCGCTTCAGCTCGTTGCCGGGGCGGTGCAGCATCACCGTGCGGAGCCGGCCGACCTCGCTGTCGGCGCCGTGGGGGGTTTCAGGCATACGGGCAGCGTAGACCGCTCAGAACGCCTGGATCGCCTCGATCAGCGTGATCACCGCGAGCACGGCGCAGACCGCGGCGCCGACGTAGTGCAGCACGGACAGGTGCATGTACCTCAGCAGCACCCGGCCCGAGACCACCGCGAGGCCGGACACCGTGAGCAGCGCGGTCCAGGCGCCGAGGAACACGTTGAGGTGGTCGTGGTACTTCGTCACGAAGCTGATCGTGAGCAGCTGCGACAGGTCGCCCCACTCGGCCGCGAACAGCACCAGGAACGACGCGACCGCCGCCTTGACGAACGACTTGGGCTCGGTGGCCTTCGCGGCGTACTCCTCCTCCTGCTCCTTCTCCGCGGCGTCGGCCCCGGGCGCCGTCCGCACCAGCAGCACCGCGCCGAGCAGGAAGATCAGGAACGCGATGCTCTTGAGGACGGTGTCGGGCAGCAGGGTGGCCAGCGCGCCGGCCGTGACGGCGACGACGGTCTGCACCCCGAAGGCCAGCCCGACGCCGATCCACACCGCGAGCGGCTTGTAGCGGGTCGAGAGGACCAGGGCCGCGATGAAGGTCTTGTCGGGCAGCTCGACGAGGAAGATCGCACCGAACGTGAGGGCGAAGATCGCGAGGTCCATGCAGTCCTAATGCTCGAGGACCCCGTGGACCAGGGTCCGGCTCGCGGCGACGGCGTCGGCGAGCACCTCCTTGACCGGCCGCCCGGAGGAGGCGGCGGCCCGGGCCACGTCGTCGTACTCCGGCTGGGCGTTCACGACGCGTCCCTCGTGCAGGGCAATCTTCACATGCACGACGAAACCGTCGACGTCCACGGTCCGCATCGCGCGGTCCAGCTCGGTCTTGCCGATCGTCTGCTCCCGCAGGCCGATCGTGCTGGTGTGCCGGAACACCTCGGTGCGTACGGCGGCGGCCCGGTCGGCGCGGACGAGCACGCTCAGCGTGTGCGCCGGACGCCCCTTCTTCATCAGGATCGGGGTGAGCCAGGCGTCCGACGCGCCGGCCTCGAGCAGCGCCGCGATGACGCTGGGCCACACGCGCGGGTCGAGGTCGTCGACGTTGCACTCGAGCAGCAGGGCAGCGGACCCGACCCGCTCGACCGCGGGCTCGCCGACGAGCAGGCGCAGCACGTTCGGGTGCGTGCTCGGGTCGCGCCCGCCCGCGCCGACGCCGATCCGGGCGACGGCCATCGGCGGCTGCGGGCCGAAGGACGTGGCGTTGGCGGTGAGCAGGGCGGCACCGGTGGGCGTGCACAGCTCCCGGTCGCCGGGTCCGGCGTACGACGGGACGCCGCGCAGCAGCTCCGCGACGGCCGGGGGTGGCACCGGCATCTCGCCGTGCGCGCCGTGCACCCGCCCGGAGCCGACGGCCACGGGGGAGACGACGAGCTCCTCGAGGCCGAGGTGCTCGAGCCCGGCGCAGACCCCGACCACGTCGGCGATCGCGTCGAGGGCGCCGACCTCGTGGAAGTGGACGTCGTCGGGGGAGGTGCCGTGCACCGTGGCCTCGGCGACGGCGAGCCGCTCGAACGTCGCCGTCGCCCGCTGCCGCACGGCATCGTCGACCGCCGCGACGCGGAGCGCCCCGCGGATGTCCCGCCAGGTGCGGTGCGTCGCGGTGTCGGCGACCCGGACGTCCGCGCGGGTCGCGGCGAAGCCGTTGCGGGTGGCCGTGCCGGCCTCGACGGACACGTCTCCCGGCTGCCCGCCGGCCGCGGCCGTCACGGCCAGCACCGCGCGGCCGACGACGTCGACCGGGACGCCGGCGCCGAAGAGCGCGCCGAGCAGCATGTCGCCGCTGGCACCGGAGGACGCGTCGACCCAGCCGATCACGCGGGGTCCCGGGGCGCCGCGTTGCGGGCCACCCGCGCCGCGAAGACACCGGCGCCGAAGCCGTTGTCGATGTTCACGACCGTCACGCCGGGCGCGCAGGAGTTGAGCATCCCGAGCAGGGCGGCCAGCCCACCGAAGGACGCGCCGTACCCGACGCTGGTGGGCACCGCGACCAGCGGCACCCCGACCAGGCCGCCGACCACGCTCGGCAGGGCGCCCTCCATGCCGGCCACGACCACCAGGCAGTCGGCGGTGACCAGGTCCCCGCGCGCGGCGAGCACCCGGTGCAGGCCGGAGACGCCCACGTCGGTGACCTGGCGCACCCCGGCGCCGTACACGCGCGCGGTCAGGGCGGCCTCGGCGGCCACCGGGGCGTCGGACGTGCCCGCGGAGACGACGGCGACGGTGCCGCGGGCGGTCGGCAGCGGCCCGAGGGTCACGCAGCGGGCGACCGGGTCGAGGACGGCGTCCGGCAGCGCCGCCACCACGGCGTCCGCGGCCGGCTCGGTGAGCCGGGTGGCCAGCACGGCGCGCTCCGGGTGCGCGTCGTGCAGCGTGCGCAGGATCTGCACGACCTGCTCGGGGGTCTTGCCGGCGCCGTAGACGACCTCGGGGTCGCCGGTGCGGGCGGCCCGGTCGGTGTCGAGCCGGGCGAAGCCCAGGTCGTGGATGCCCCGGCCGCCCCCGTGGATGTCGTCGTCCGCCATGGCGGCGAATCTATAGGCTCGCTCCCGTGCCCGGAGTCCCGCCCGCCCGCTTCGCCTACCTCGGTCCCGAGGGGACCTTCACCGAGCAGGCGCTGCGCTCGCTGCCGGCCGCGGCCCGCGCGGAGCTGCAGCCCTGCGCGACCGTCACGGTGGCGCTCGACGCGGTCCGGCAGGGCGAGGCCGACGGGGCGGTCGTGCCGATCGAGAACTCCGTCGAGGGGTCGGTGCCGGTGACGCTCGACGAGCTGGCCACCGGTGAGCCGCTGATGATCACTCGGGAGATGACGGTCCCGATCGCGTTCAGCCTGCTGGCCCGGCACGGCGTCGCTCCGGACGACGTACGACGCGTGGCGACCCACCCGCACGCGGCCGCGCAGACCCGCCGCTGGTGCGCGCTGCACCTGCCCAAGGCCGAGGTGGTGCACACCTCGTCCACCGCGCACGCGGCGTTCATGCTGACCCAGCCGGAGCCCGGCTGGGACGCGGCGATCTCCGCACCGGTGGCCGCCGAGCACTACCGGCTGGCCACCCTGGCGACCGGGATCGGCGACAACCCGGACGCGCTGACCCGGTTCGTGCTGGTGTCCCGGCCCGGCCCGCCGCCGCCCGCGACCGGGCGGGACAAGACGTCGATCGTGGCGTTCATGCGCGAGGACCACCCCGGCGCGCTGCTGGAGATCCTCGAGCAGCTCACGATGCGCGGGGTGAACATGACCCGGATCGAGTCCCGCCCGACCGGGGCGGCGCTCGGCAACTACTCCTTCTCCATCGACTGCGAGGGTCACGTCGACGACGCCCGGGTCGGCGAGGCGCTGATGGGGCTGCGCCGGGTGTGCGCGGACGTCCGGTTCCTCGGGTCCTACGAGCGGCACGACGGCGTCGCGCCGGACATCCGGGTCGGCACCTCGGACCGGGAGTTCCTCGACGCCGCCGCCTGGCTCGCGCGCCTCCGCCACGGATAGCGCGTGCGAACCTAGGCTCGTCGGCGATGAACGAGTCCCTGCTCCTCGCGCTGGTCCTCCTGCTGCTGGTCGTCAGCGTCGCCGCCCTGGTGGTCGGCCTGCTCGCGCTGCGCCGGACGACCGTGAACGCCCGCCGCCTCTCCCGGCGCAACCCCGCCAACGTCCCGGCGGACCTCGAGGGGCTGCGCGGCGAGGTGCAGGCGCTGCGTGTCGAGGCGGCCGACGCGCTGCGGCACCTCGCGGTGGTGCGCTACGACGCCTTCGGCGACATGGGCGGCCACCTGTCCTGGTCGCTGGCGCTGCTCGACGACGGCGGCAACGGTGTCGTGCTGACCTCGATCCACGGCCGCAGCGAGGCGCGGACCTACGCCAAGAACATCGCCGCCTGGTCCTGCGACCAGGCGATGTCTCCCGAGGAGGAGGAGGCCGTCAAGTTCGCCCGCGCCGGGTAGACCCGGGGTGGGTGACCGCACCTCCTACGCGGCGCGCCTGACCGCATCGTAAGCGGGCACATCTTTCTGCAGGCCGGCCCGGCAACCTCCGCCCCGGCCGCGCGTCTTGACGGGTGTGGACGCCGACGGAGGACGGGGCTGGGATGAGGCTCGTGGGAGCGGTTGCGGGGCAGGAGGAGGCGGTGCCGCACGATCCGGTGGCGCTGTTCGCGGCGCACCGGCTGTCGCTGGTGCGGCTGGCCGTGCTGCTGGTGGACGACCTCGGCACCGCCGAGGACGTGGTGCAGGACGCCTTCGCCGGGTTCGTCGGCCGGTCGCGGCCGCTCGACGACCCGGACCGGGCGCTGGCCTACCTGCGCACGGCGGTCGTCAACAACGCCCGGTCGGCGCTGCGCCGCCGCCGCACCGCCCGCGCGTACGTCGCCCGCGAGACGTCGAGCCGGACAGCCCGGACAGCCTGCTGATCCTCGCCGAGGAGCACCGCGAGGTGCTCACCGCGCTCGACCGGCTGGCCCCGCGGCAGCGCGAGGTGCTCGTGCTCCGGTACTGGTCGGGCCTGTCCGAGGCCGAGATCGCCGCCACGCTCGGGATCTCCCGCGGCGCCATGAAATCCACCGCCAGCCGGGCGCTCGACGCCCTCGAGTCGATCATGAAGCGGTCGCGATGACCGCCACCCGCACGGAGGACCGTCTGGTCGCGGCCTTGCAGGCCCGGGCCGAGCAGGTGCGGCCCGAAGACCTGGCGCCGTTCGTCACGCCGGAGCCGGCGCGCAGCGGTCCGCGCTGGGGTGCCTACGCCCTCGCCGCCGCGGCGATCGCCGCCGTGGTCGCCGCGCCGTTCGCGGTCGGCGCCCTGCGGCACACCTCCGCGCCGGAGCCGGGACCGGCCGCGCCGTCGGGGAGCCCGGTCCCGAGCGCCTCGGCCGACCCCACGCCCACTCCGGCGGGTGGGACGCGCACCGTGCGCGGCACCGCCGACGTCGACGGGGACGGGCAGCCGGACGCGGTGACGATGACCAACCGGACCGGGCACGAGGTCCGGATGCTCGGCCTGCACGTGTCGGTGACCCTGGCCACCGGCGAGCAGAGCACCGCGACCGCGGACGTGTCGTGGGAGCTGTCCCTGGAGCCGGCCCGCGACATCGACGGCGACGGCCGGGACGTGCTCGTGGTCCGCGCGGAGGGTGGCGACTCCGACGTACCCCAGGTGTTCGCGTACCGGCAGGGCCGGCTCCAGCACCTGGCCACGGCGTACGGCGCGCCGCCGCTCACCAACGGCGGGGACGCCGACGGACGCGTGCTGCGCTGGTGGTTCGACGCCGAGGGCCGGATGTTCTCCGCCCGCTCGACGCGGCCGCTGGGGCAGCGGACCTCCACCCGGGTCGAGGTGTACCGGTGGACGGTGCGGCCGGCCCCGGGCGGCGGCCCGCTGCTCGGGGCGACCCGGCTGGCCGGCGCGCAGTGCTTCGACCTGGTCAACGACGAGACGCCGCACCCCTGCTAGCCCGACTGCTAGGCGGGCTGCTCCACCGGCTCGAGGCGGTGGCCGCAGGGGCCGTTCTCGGCGACGTCCAGGGCCCGGCCGGCGACGTCGAGCGAGACGGTGGCCAGCGTCCGGGTCCACAGCGGCTCGGCGGTGCCGGGGAGCGGGTGCCGGCAGACCCCGGCGCCCTGGTCGTGGTGGGTCATCGCGTCGAGCACGTGCGCCGTGCTCTCGGGGCGCCGCTCGGCGAACGTCCCGACGAGGTGGTCGCGCCGGATCTCGGTGCTGACGCCGATCGTGCTCGCCAGGCAGCCGTCGCGGCCGGCGTCGGAGACGAAGTGGTTGGTGCGGACCAGCACCCCGTCGGTCGGCTCGAAGACCCCCGGTCCGCCGGGGAACAGCTCGACCGAGGCCGCGGCGCCGCGGTGGTCGACGACGGTCAGCGACGTGGAGGCCGAGGTGCGGGGGGCCGAGGCGATCGCGACCGCCTCCTCGGCCGAGCCCGCGCCGTCGAGGATGGCGCGCGAGAGCAGGTGGACCGGGTGACCGATCTCGCCGCCCGCGGCGGCACCGGCGTCGTTCGCGTGGTGCAGCATGTTCAGCATCACGCCGACACCGCGGTCGTTGACGCCGATCTTGGCCAGCATCCCGAACTCGGTGACGGTCCGCACGACCCGGCCGTCCGGCATCGGGATCGTCCAGGTGAACCAGCCGTCGGCCATCGCGTCGTACCAGTCCCACGTCTGCACCGCGACCGGCGCCTTGCCGGGCGGCAGCGAGACCACGGTCGAGCACTCGGTCTGCCCGGTCGGGTTCGCGGCGACCAGGATCTCGGTGCGCGCGTTGACCGAGGCGACCTGCCGCGGGTCGAGCCCGGCGCCCTCGGCGATGCCGGCGATCTCCTCGGCGTGCACCGGGGCGAGCCGCTGGATCGCCTCCCAGGCGCGCTCTGACCACAGGTCCACGTCGAACGGGCCGGTGGCCCGGGTCTCGAACAGCGTCCGGTACGTCGCGACGGTGTGCGCGACCTCGCTGGAGAAGTGCCGGCCGAGCTCGACGCCCCGCTCGTGCGGGGGCAGGACCGAGGACGTGAAGGTTGTAAGACTCACGGGTTCACCGTACGTCAGCGCGGGACGCGGACCAGGAGCTTCCCGTGCACGCACTCGCAGTGCAGCTCGCGGCCCGGGCCGATCGGGTCGCCGTCGAGCTGGCGCGGGGTGTCGCCGTGGGCGCGCACGCTGACGGTCCGGCCGGTCATCCGGTTGACCAGGTCGTCGGTGCGCCGGCCCTTGCTGAGCACCCGGACGGCGAGCGGGATCCAGGACAGGAACCGGCTCGGGTGCAGCATCACCACGTCGAGGACGCCGTCGTCGATCGCGGCGTCCGGCAGCAGCGGCATCCCGGCCTGCAGGTAGCCGACGTTGCCGATCACCACCGTGCGGGCCCGGTGCCGGCTCCACTCGCCGCCGTCGACGCTGACCTCGAGCCGCACGGCCGGGAACATCAGGTTGCGCAGCCCCGAGACGACGTACGCGAGCCAGCCGACCCGGGCCTTGATCTGCTCGTTGGCGCCCTCCATGATCGCCGCGTCGAAGCCCATCCCGGCCATCACCATGTAGTGCTCGTCCTCGGGGATGTCGTCGCCGGACACCTTGACCAGGTCGATCGCGCGGTCCTGCCCGTTCAGCGCGACGTCCACGGCGGCCTGCAGGAACAGCGGGATGCCGAGGTTGCGGGCCAGCAGGTTCCCGGTGCCGGCCGGGACGACCCCGACCGAGACGCCGGTGCCCGCGAGCTCCGCGCAGACGGTGCGGACCGTCCCGTCGCCGCCGCAGACGATCACCAGCTCCGCCCCGGAGATGGCGGCCTGCTCGGCCATCGAGCGGCCCGGGTCCTCGACGGTGGTGGTGTACCACGCGGGCGCGCCCCAGCCCGCCGCGGCCGCGGACGCCTCCACCATCAGCCGGAACGCCTCGACGTCCTCGACCTTGATCGGGTTCAGCACCACCGCGAGCTGCCTGGTCGTCGGCACCGGCGTGCTGAACGCCTCCCGCGGCTTCGAGCGTGGCGCCGGGTCGTAGACCACGATGCCGAGGAGCACCCAGAACGCGCCGACCCCGAACCCGGCGAGCACGTCGGAGGGGTTGTGCACGCCGAGGAAGATCCGGTCCAGCCCGACCAGCACCGCCAGCCCGAGCGCGACCAGCATCAGCGTGCGACGCAGCCTGCGGCGGCGCACGAGCAGGCCGGCGAGCACGATGACCACCCCCGCGGCGGCGGCGATGCCGGTGGCGTGCCCGGACGGGAAGGAGAAGCTGGTCAGCGTGGTGACCGGGTCCGGCCAGACCGGGCGCTTGCGCTGGAGGGCTCCCTTGACGAAGTACGTCGTCAGCGACGCCGCGAGCATCACGCCGATCGTCCAGAGGGCGGCGCGGACGTGCTTGCGCCAGGCGAGCAGCCCGGCCGCGATCGCGGTGTACACGGTCATCGGCACGGTGCCGAACACCGTCTCCACGACCAGCAGGAAGCTCGTGGCCCCCGGCTGCCGGGCGGTCCACGCCTGCGGCCCCGACTCGAGGTTGTTGTCCAGCCCGTCCAGCACCGTCACGTCGGTCTTGTAGACCACGGCGATCACCACCACGACGAGCAGGCACAGCAGGGCGCCCGCGAGCAGGGCGTAGCGGTTCCGGGTGGACGGCACGGGGCTCCTGACGGGCCGGGTGGGTGACGGTCGGTTGAAGTATGACGTTGCCCGGGGCGCCGACATGCATGCCCCGGACGCGTCGTGAGCGACGTCTCGCGTGGTTACATGAGGGGACCGGCCGAGGCCCGTCGCACGGGGGTGGAGCAGATGTCGAGCAGGCGCGCAGCCCCGCTGGCGACCGCCCTGACGACCGCACTGACGGTGCTGGTCGGGCTCACCGGGAGCCTGGGGCCCGCCGGGCCCGCGGCGGCGAGTGAGCAGCCGTCGTCCCCGGTCGTCTCGCCCGGACGGGTGCTGTTCAACGACCCGCTCGGCCCCGCGGAGCGGCAGTACGCCCTCATCCGGCACATCGACGAGCGCATCGACCACGCCCGGCCGGGCGCGACGGTCCGCCTCGCGGCGTACTCCTTCGCGATGCCGTCCACCGCCCACGCGCTGCTGCGGGCGCACCGCCGGGGCGTGGTCGTCAAGCTCGTGGTGGACCGGCACTCCGGGGCGTGGGGCTCGGTGCGCCGGCTGCGCTCGGTGCTCGGCGCGGACACCGACAAGCGGTCCTTCGTCCGCCTCTGCGACCGGTCCTGCCGCGGCGCCGCCGGCGTGCAGCACGCGAAGTTCGTGACGATCTCCAGCACCAGGCACGCGCGCCGGCTGCTCATGGTCGGCTCGATGAACTTCACCGAGCACGCGGCCCGCGAGCAGTGGCAGGACCTGTACTCCGTCGCCGGCGACGAGGGCGTGTACCACCAGTTCGTGCGGGTGTTCCGCCGGATGGTCCCCGACCAGCCGCAGCCGTCGCTGAGACTGCACGGCGCCGGGGCGGGGTTCCGCACCGAGGTGTCACCGGTCGTCTCCGGGGACCCGGTGCTGCACCGGCTCGGCCACGTCGCCTGCCGGGGCGCGACCGGCGGCACCGGCTTCCACGGACGGACCGTGCTCCGGGTGGCGATGCACGCGTGGAACGGTGACCGCGGCCTGACCCTGGCCCGCAAGGTCGCGGCCCTGAAGGAGCAGGGGTGCAACGTGCGGGTGCTCACCGGGGTCGGGGTCGGCCCCCGGGTGCTGGGGACCCTCGAGCGTGCCCACGTCGGCGTCCGGCGCACCGGCGGGGACAGCCGGGCCACCCACCAGAAGCTGATGTTCGTCTCCGGCCACTTCGGGGACGACCGGGCCGCGTCGTACGCCTGGACCGGCTCGCACAACTGGACCGACCGCTCCCTGCGCAACGACGAGGTCACCCTGCGGATCGCCGGCGTCCGCCACGTCGAGGCGTACCGGCGGGCGTTCCTGCACGTGTGGCGGCTGACGCCGCGCTGAGCCGGGGCCCAGCCCACCCCAACCTCCCGAAACCGGGTGAGGCGCCCGAGGCGCGGCGGATAGTCTGACCGGGTGATCGATCCCCGCCTCCTCCGTGACGACCCGGACCTCGTGCGTGCCGCCCAGACCAAGCGCGGGCTGTCCGCGGCCGTGGTCGACGACGCGCTCGCCGCGGACGAGCGACGCCGGTCCACGATCGTGGAGTTCGAGAGGCTGCGGGCCGAGCAGAAGTCCCTGGGCAAGCAGATCCCGAAGGCGCAGGGCGAGGAGAAGCAGCAGCTGCTCGCGCGCACCAAGACGCTGTCGGCCGACGTGAAGAAGGCGGAGGCCGCGCAGACGGAGGCCGAGGAGGCCTACCGCGCCTGCCTGATGGGGATCCCCAACCCGGCCGCCGAGGAGGCACCGGCCGGCGGCGAGGACGACTACGTCGTGCTGGAGGAGGTCGGCACCCCCCGCGACTTCGCGGCCGAGGGCTTCGAGCCGCGCGACCACGTCGAGCTCGGCAAGATCCTCGGCGCGATCGACATCGACCGCGGGGCCAAGGTCTCGGGCGCCCGGTTCTACTACCTGACCGGCATCGGCGCGGACCTCGAGTTCGCCCTGGTCAACATGGCGATGGACCAGGCCCGCGACGCCGGTTTCACCACGATGGTCCCGCCGACGCTGGTCAAGCCACGGGCGATGGAGGGCACCGGCTTCCTCGGCCAGGCGGCCGACGACGTGTACCGGGTCGAGGGCGAGGACATGTACCTCGTCGGCACCTCGGAGGTGCCGCTGGCGGCGTACCACTCCGACGAGATCCTCGACGGCCAGGCCCTGCCGCTGCGCTACGCGGCGTTCAGCCCGTGCTTCCGCAAGGAGGCAGGCTCCTACGGCAAGGACACCCGGGGGATCATCCGGGTGCACTGGTTCGACAAGGTGGAGATGTTCTCCTACACCACGGTCGAGGACTCCTTCGAGGAGCACCAGCGGCTGCTGGGCTGGGAGAAGGAGTGGCTGGCCAAGCTGGAGCTGGCCTACCGCGTCATCGACACGGCCGCCGGCGACCTGGGCCTGAGCGCGCAGCGCAAGTTCGACTGCGAAGCGTGGATCCCCACCCAGGGGAAGTACCGCGAGCTCACCTCGACCTCGAACTGCACCGACTTCCAGGCCCGCCGCCTCGACATCCGCGGCCGCTTCGGTGACCAGGTGCGGCCCCTGGCCACGCTGAACGGCACCCTCGTCGCGATCCCGCGCACCATCGTGGCGATCCTCGAGACCCACCAGCAGGCCGACGGCTCGGTGCGGGTCCCGGCGGCGCTGCAGCCGTACCTGCGCGGCCGCGAGGTCCTGGAGCCCGTCCTTGCGTGACCTCAACGGGTTCGCGCCGCGGCTGGTCGCGCTCGACATCGACGGCACGCTGTTCGCCAACGAGCCGTCGACCGGCCTGGTGGACGAGACCATCAGCGCAGAGGTCGTGGCCGCGGTCCGGCGCGCGTACGCCGCCGGCGCACACGTCGTGCTGGCCACCGGCCGCTCGACCTTCGGCATCACGCACGTGTGGGACCAGCTCGGGCTGCCGCTGAACGGCGCCAAGGTCCTCGCGGTGGCCAGCAACGGGTCGGTGACCTTCCGCTACCCGCCGGTCGAAGTGCGCTCGACCGTCACCTTCGACGCGAGCGCCATCGTGCGGATGCTGATGGCGGAGGTGCCGCACGCCGCGGTCGCGGTCGAGGAGGTCGGCGTCGGGTACCGCATCAACCGGCCCTTCCCCGACGGCGAGATCACCGGCGAGATGAGGCTGGAGAGCGTCGAGGAGCTGGTGGCCGAGCCGGTCACCCGCGTCATCATCCGGGACCCGCACTCCTCGGAGGAGGAGTTCGTCGAGCTGGCCGAGAAGCTCGGCCTGTCCGGCACCAACTACTTCATCGGCTGGACGGCCTGGCTGGACATCGCGCCCGAGGGGGTCTCCAAGGCGTCCGCGCTCGCCGAGGTCGCCGAGGAGCTCGGGGTCGCCCAGGCCGACGTGCTCGCGATCGGCGACGGCCGCAACGACATGGAGATGCTCCGCTGGGCCGGCCGGGGGGTGGCCATGGGGCAGGCGCCGCTGGAGGTGCAGGAGGCGGCCGACGACGTCACCGAGACGGTCGCGAACGACGGGGTCGCCCGCGAGCTGGCGCGCTGGTTCCCGCACCGATGACGGCGGTCCGCGTCGCCACCGACGCCGCCGTGCCCGTGCTCGCCGGCCTGCGCCGGGCCTGGACCGAGGAGAACGCCGGCAGTCCGGTGCAGGACCCGACGTTCGAGGCGGTGTTCGCGGACTGGTTCGCGCAGGAGGCCGACCAGCGGGTGACCTGGCTGGCCGAGGACGGCGGCCGGGCCGTCGGGATGCTCAACCTGCTGGTCTTCACCCGGATGCCGCGGCCGCGCGCCGCGGACGCGCCCCCGCACCCGGCGGCCTGGGGCTACGTCGCCAACGTGTACGTCGTCCCGGGTGACCGGGACCGCGGCGTCGGCGGGCTGCTCCTGGACGCCGTCACGGCCCATGCCGACCAGGCGGGGTTCGCCCGGCTGGTGCTCAGCCCCAGCGAGCGGTCCGTGCCGTTCTACGAGCGGGCCGGGTTCGCCCCGGCCACCTCCCTGCTGCTCCGCCCGGGTCGGTAGCCTCGCACGGTGCTGAAGCTCGTCGCGACCGACCTGGACGGCACGTTGCTGCACATCGACGGCACCGTCACCGACCGCACCCGGGCCGCGCTCACCGCGGTCGAGGCGCTCGGCGTCACCGTCGTGTTCGTCACCGGCCGGCCGGTCCGCTGGATGGAGCCGCTGTGGGAGCACGTCGGCGACCACGGGCTGGCGGTCTGCTCCAACGGCGGCATCGTCTACGACGTCGCGGCGCACCGGGTGCGCAGCGCCCGGCCGATCCCGCCGGACGTGGGGCTGCAGGTGGCGGGCGTGCTGCGGGAGGCGATGCCCGGCACGGCGTTCGCGGTGGAGAGCACCCACGGCTTCGGCCGGGAGCCGGCATTCCTGCCCCGCAACGAGCCACCGCCCGGGACGCAGGTCGGCGAGCTCACGCAGATCTTCGACGACGGCACGGTCAAGCTGCTCGCGCGGCACGAGGAGCGCGATCCCGAGGAGTTCTGGGCCGAGACCGAGTCCCTGGTCGGGCACCTGGTCACCACGACCTGGTCCTCGACCGGCGCGCTGGTGGAGATCAGCGGTCCCGGTGTCACCAAGGCGAGCACCCTCGCGCTGCTGTGCGAGGAGCTGGGCGTGGCCCCGGACGAGGTGGTCGCCTTCGGGGACATGCCCAACGACCTCGCGATGCTGCGCTGGGCCGGCACGTCGTACGCCATGGCCAACGCGCACTCGAGCGTGTTGGCGCTCGCCGACCGGCAGGCGCCCTCCCACGAGGACGACGGGGTCGCCGCCGTCCTCGAGGAGCTGTTCGGGCTCTAGGCCGTGTCGGTCAGCTCTGCGTCCGCGTGCGCGGCCCGCATCCCGACCGGCGGCGTTCTCCCCGCTCGGCGCAGCACGCTGCGCTCTCGCGGCTCGGCCTTGCCGGACCGGGCGCGGATGCCACGCCCGCCACGGACGCAGCCTCTCCCAACACGGCCTGGGCCGCGGACCGGGCGCGCCCCCTTCCGGAATCGCGGTTTCCGCGCCAGACTCGGCCTTGTCCGGAAGTGATCCAGTTCACTCCCAGCCCTTCCTCGGAGGTCGGTGGATGTCAGCTCAGGACCCGGTCGGTGCGGCCCGCGAGGCCCTCACGGCCCTCGCCGCGACAGTGCTGCGGGTGCGCAACGAGTACGGCGACACGCTCGGCGTACGCCGGCTGACGGCGGACGTCGACCGGCTCGCGGAGTCCCTGGACAACCTCGGGGAGCCGCAGCCCGGGCACCACCCCTCGGTGGGCGCCGACGAGATGGTGCTGATCCCGGACGACCCCTACGACGAGAGCATGTGGCAGGACGCCCAGTCCGAGACGCAGCACGCCCAGTGACGGCGCTGTGAGCACCGGCGTCCGCAGCTCGGGTCGCGCGCGCCTGCCGGAGCGCACCCTCCGCCAGGACCGGTGGTGGCTCTACCCCGCCGTCACGTTCACGGTCTTCCTCGCGTTCGTCGTGTACGCCACCTGGCGCGCGTTCGCGGGTCACGACTACTACTCGGCGCCGTACCTCTCGCCGTTCTACTCGCCCTGCCTCACCACGTCCTGCGTGCAGGGGTCCTCGGACTTCGGGCAGCCGTTCAGCTGGTGGCAGCTCTCTCCGGCCCTGCTGATCCTGATCTTCCCGCTGGGCTTCCGGATGAGCTGCTACTACTACCGCAAGGCCTACTACCGGTCGTTCTGGCTGAGCCCGCCGGCCTGCGGGGTCGCCGAGCCGCACGCGAAGTACACCGGCGAGACCCGGCTCCCGCTGATCCTCAACAACGTGCACCGCTACTTCTTCTACGCCGCGGTGCTGGTCGCGCTGATCCTCACCTACGACGCGGTGGTCCTCGGCTTCCGCGACGAGAGCGGCGACTGGGGGCACATGGGCCTCGGGTCGCTGGTGCTGCTCGGCAACGTCGTGCTCATCTGGCTCTACACGCTCGGCTGCCACTCCTGCCGGCACGCCGTGGGGGGACGGCTGCGGCACTTCTCCAAGCACCCGCTGCGCTACCGCGCCTGGACGCTGGTCTCGCGGCTGAACGCGGACCACGCCCGCTACGCCTGGCTGTCGCTGTTCTCGGTCGCGATCGCCGACCTGTACGTCTACCTGCTCGCCACCGGCGCCATCTCGGACCCGAGGTTTTTCTGAATGACCGACAGCACTGACCAGCGGCACCCGATGACCGGGAACCGGATGGACCCGGGGGCAGACACTGGCTTCGAGCGGCACGAGTACGACGTCGTGGTGATCGGCGCCGGCGGGGCCGGGCTGCGCGCCGCGATCGCCGCGCACGACGCGGGTGCGCGGGTGGCGATCGTCTGCAAGTCCCTGCTGGGCAAGGCGCACACGGTGATGGCCGAGGGCGGAATCGCCGCGTCGATGGGCAACGTCTACCCCGACGACAACTGGAAGGTGCACTTCCGCGACACCATGCGCGGCGGGAAGATGCTCAACAACTGGCGGATGGCGCAGCTGCACGCGCAGGAGGCGCCCGAGCGGGTCCTCGAGCTCGAGGAGTGGGGCGCGCTGTTCGACCGCACCCCCGACGGGCTGATCTCGCAGCGCGACTTCGGCGGGCACCGCTACGCGAGGCTCGCGCACGTCGGCGACCGCACCGGCCTGGAGATGATCCGCACCCTGCAGCAGCGGGCCGTCGCGCTCGGCATCGACGTGTTCATGGAGTGCACGGTCACCGACATCCTCAAGGACGGCGGCCGGGTCTCGGGGGCGTTCGGCTACTGGCGCGAGACCGGCCGGTTCGTGGTCTTCGACTCCCCGTCTGTCGTGCTCGCCACCGGCGGCATCGGGAAGTCCTACCAGGTCACCTCGAACTCCTGGGAGTACACCGGCGACGGGCACGCACTGGCGATGAAGGCCGGTGCCTCGCTGATCAACATGGAGTTCGTGCAGTTCCACCCGACCGGGATGGTCTGGCCGCCGTCGGTGAAGGGGATCCTGGTCACCGAGTCGGTGCGCGGCGACGGCGGGGTGCTGAAGAACTCCGAGGGCGAGCGATTCATGTTCGACTACATCCCCGAGTTCTTCAAGAAGGAGACGGCCGACAGCATCGAGGAGGCCGAGGGCTGGTACACCGATAAGAAGAACCACCGCCGCCCGCCCGAGCTGCTCCCCCGCGACGAGGTCGCCCGCGCGATCAACTCCGAGATCAAGGCGGGCCGCGGGTCACCGCACGGCGGGGTTTTCCTCGACATCGCCTCGCGTCGCGACGCCGAATTCATCCGCCGCCGGCTGCCGTCGATGTACCACCAGTTCAAGGAGCTCGCGGACGTCGACATCACCGCCGAGCCCATGGAGGTGGGCCCGACCTGCCACTACGTGATGGGCGGCGTCGAGGTCGACCCGGACACCGAGGAGAGCATCGTCCCCGGCCTGTACGCCGCCGGCGAGGTCGCGGGCGGCATGCACGGCTCGAACCGGCTCGGCGGCAACTCCCTGTCGGACCTGCTGGTCTTCGGGCGCCGCGCCGGGCACAACGCGGCGTACGCCACCCACCGGCTCAAGGGCGACCGGCCCACCGTCCACGACGAGGACGTGAAGGCCGCCGCGGCGCAGGCGCTCGCGCCGTTCGAGATCGACGGCGGGGAGAACCCGTACACCATCCAGAAGGACCTGCAGGACGTCATGCAGCGGCTGGTCGGGATCATCCGCAAGGCGGGGGAGCTCGAGGAGTCGCTGAAGGAGATCGACAAGCTCAAGGAGCGGGCCAAGAAGCTCGCGGTCGAGGGGCACCGGCAGTACAACCCCGGCTGGCACCTCGCCATCGACCTGACGAACATGCTCGTGGTCTCCGAGTGCATCGCCAAGGCGGCGCTCGAGCGTGAGGAGTCCCGCGGCGGGCACACCCGCGACGACTTCCCCGGCCCCAGCGACGAGTGGGGCACGGTCAACCTGGTGCTGACCCTGGCCGGCGGCGACTTCGCGTCCCCGGTCGAGCTCAGGCACCAGCGACTGCCCGTCATGCCCGGCGACCTCAAGGAGCTGTTCGACTCGTGACCTACGACCTCAAGATGCGCGTCTGGCGCGGCGACCGCAGCGGCGGCGAGCTCGGCGACTACACCGTCGAGGTCGAGGACGGCGAGGTCGTGCTCGACGCCATCCACCGGCTGCAGGCGACCCAGGCCGGCGACCTCGCGGTGCGCTGGAACTGCAAGGCCGGCAAGTGCGGCTCGTGCAGCGCGGAGATCAACGGCCGGCCCCGGCTGATGTGCATGACCCGGCTGTCGGACTTCGACATCAGCGAGACGATCACGGTCACGCCGGTGCGCGCCTTCCCCGTGATCCGGGACCTGGTCACCGACGTGTCCTTCAACTACGAGAAGGCCAAGCAGGTGCCGGCGGCCAAGCTCACACCCCGCGACCGGGACGGCAAGCGCCGGATGATGCAGCAGGACGTCGAGCGCGGGCAGGAGTTCCGCAAGTGCATCGAGTGCTTCCTGTGCCAGAACGTCTGCCACGTCGTACGCGACCACGAGGAGAACAAGCAGGCCTTCGCCGGCCCGCGGTTCTTCCTCCGCTACGCCGAGCTCGACATGCACCCGCTCGACACCAACGACCGCCGCAAGCTCGCCCAGGACGCCGCCGGCCTCGGCATGTGCAACATCACCAAGTGCTGCACGGAGGTCTGCCCCGAGGGCATCCACATCACCGACAACGCGATCATCCCGATGAAGGAGCGCGTGGTGGACCGCAAGTACGACCCGGTCACCTGGCTGGGCGCCAAGATCCGCCGGCGCGACCCCCGCGACGAGGTCTAAGGCGCCCACCTCGCCGACCCGGCGCATCTGGTTGCGCGGAGCCCGCTGACGTGGCGCATGTGGTTCTGGTTGGTAACCAGACGCGCCGGCTCGGCGGGTGTTCGGCAACCAGACGCGCCGAGTCAGCGGGGGAGAGGGCTAGAGGTACATCCCGCCGCGGTTGCCCGGCTCCTCGCCGGGCGACGGCATGCCGGGCCGGCCGGGCTGGGCGCCGTGCTCGTCGGGCATCACGCCGGGCGGCAGGGCCCGCCGCATCTGCTCGAGCTGGGCGCGGGCGGCCACCTGCTGGGCGTAGATCGCGGTCTGGATGCCGTGGAAGAGACCCTCGAGCCAGCCGACGAGCTGTGCCTGGGCGATGCGCAGCTCGGACTCCGAGGGGGTGTCGGAGCTGAACGGAAGGGACAGCCGCTCGAGCTCCTCGACGAGCTCCGGGGCCAGGCCGGCCTCGA
>Ga0308173_10000194_pt1 | contig 22918 bp, 20 predicted proteins | sample PhyPR1_FD_203716 | JGI IMG/M metagenome (GOLD analysis project Ga0308173, IMG submission 203716) | Soil microbial communities from UC Gill Tract Community Farm, Albany, California, United States - DLSLS.P.R1 | ecosystem: Environmental > Terrestrial > Soil > Agricultural land | place: USA... | reverse complement strand
GCACGTGCGTCAGCAGCACGCGTATCTCCAGCGCGGAAAGCGGCGCGGCGCGCAGCAAGTCCGCCGCGCTCGTCACTCGGTATCTCCGAGCGCCGCGAGCAGTTCCGCCTGATGCTCGGAGACGAGCGCGCCGATCAGCTCGTCGAGATCGCCGTCCATGATGTATTCGAGCTTGTAGAGCGTCAGGTTGATGCGGTGATCCGTCATGCGCCCTTGCGGGAAGTTGTAGGTGCGGATGCGCTCGGAGCGGTCGCCCGAACCGATCAGACTCTTGCGCGTCGCGGCTTCCTTCGCGTGCTGCTCGTGATGCTGCTTGTCCTTGATGCGCGCGGCGAGCACTTTGAGCGCGCGGTCCTTGTTCTTGTGCTGCGAGCGGTCGTCCTGACATTCCACGACGATGCCCGTCGGCAAGTGCGTCACGCGCACGGCCGAATCCGTCTTGTTGATGTGCTGCCCGCCCGCGCCCGATGCGCGGAACGTGTCGATGCGCAAGTCCGCCGGATTGATCACGACTTCGCTGATCTCATCGGCTTCCGGCATCACCGCGACCGTACACGCGGAGGTATGAATGCGCCCCTGCGTTTCCGTCGCCGGCACACGCTGCACGCGATGCCCGCCGGACTCGAACTTGAGCCGCGAATACGCGCTCTGACCCGCGATGCGTACGATCACTTCCTTGTAGCCGCCCAGATCCGAAACGCTCTCGGACATCGTTTCGGCGGTCCAGCGGTTGCGCTCCGCATAACGCAGATACATGCGCAGCAAGTCGCCGGCAAAAAGCGCGGATTCATCGCCGCCCGCGCCCGCGCGAATTTCGATGAAGATATTTCGGTCGTCGTTCGGGTCCTTGGGCAGCAGCATCGTCTGCAAGTCGCCTTCGATCTTGGTCATGCGTTCGCGCGCCTCGCCGATTTCTTCTTCGGCGAAATCGCGCATCGACGGGTCGGACAGCAATTCCTGCGCGGTCGCTTCGTCGGTGAGCGCCTGACGCCAGAGGGCGTATTGCTCGACGATCGGGCTGATTTCCGCGTGCTCGCGCGTCAGTTTCCGGTATTGGTCCATATCGGACGTCACGTCTTCGCGGCTCAGCAGTTCGTTGAGATCGACCTGCCGTTTTGCAAGCTGGTCGAGCTTGCTTTGCATGCTGGTTTTCATGGGGCGGAGTTGGAGCCTGAGGCTCCGGGGAAATACTGCAATCGGAAAGCTGCCGCGCTGATTGCGCGGCGCATTTGAGAATAGCCGACAGGGACGCCGCTAACGGTCGGACGAATCCGGCGACGAACCGTGACGGTAGAAGCCGCTGATCAGGTCGATGAGCTGATCGCGCTCTTCGCGGCTCGCGCGATTGAGCGCGTGCGTGGGGCCGTGGATGAGCTTGTTCGTGAGCGACTGCGACAGCGCTTCGAGAACGGCGGCGGGATCGTCACCGCGCGAGAGCATACGGCGCGCGCGTTCGACTTCAGCGCGGCGCAGCGCGTCCGCCTGCGTGTGCATGTGGCGGATCACCGGCACGATGCTGCGCGCATCCAGCCATTGCATGAAATTCTGCACGCGCGTCTCGATGATCGCTTCGGCCTGCGCGACAGCCGCCTGCCGCGATGCGTTGCCTTCGCGCACGATCGCGCCGAGATCATCGACGGTATAGAGGAACACGTCCTGCAGGTTGCCGACTTCCGGTTCGATGTCGCGCGGCACGGCGAGATCGACCATGAATATCGGACGATGCCGGCGCGCCCGCACGGCACGCTCGACCGCGCCGAGCCCGATGATGGGCAGCGTGGAGGCGGTACACGAAACGATGATGTCGAACTCGTGCATGCGCGCGGGCAACTCGGAAAGCGGAATTGCGCGGCCGTTGAAGCGCTCCGCGAGCCTTTCGCCGCGTTCGGCGGTGCGATTCGCGACCACCAGTTCGCGCGGCATCTGCGCGGCAAAGTGCGTTGCGCACAGTTCGATCATTTCGCCCGCGCCGATGAACAGCACGCGCTGGCTCGAAATGTCCTCGAAGATGCGCTGTGCGAGGCGCACGGCGGCGGCGGCCATCGACACGGATTGCGCGCCGATTTCGGTCGTCGAACGCACTTCCTTCGCGACGGCGAACGTGCGCTGGAAGAGCTGATTCAGATAGGTGCCGAGCGCGCCCGCTTCGGACGCGGTGCGCACCGCATCCTTCATCTGGCCGACGATCTGCGTTTCGCCGAGCACCATTGAATCCAGCCCCGACGCGACGCGAAACGCGTGGCGCACGGCCTCCGACTGCGGCAGCGCGTAGACGTGCGGCGCGAGTTCCGAGACGGGCAGATTGTGGTACTTCGAGAGCCACTGGATGGCGGCGTCGCGGGCGGCGGCGTCGTCCGTTGCACAGTAAAGCTCGGTGCGGTTGCAAGTCGACAGAATGGCCGCTTCCGGCGATGCCTTGGCGAGCGGCCCCAGCCAGACGTCCTTCAGCGCGGAAAGCGCGGGCTTGATCTGTTCGAGCGGAAACGCCACGCGTTCGCGCAGAGCGACAGGCGCAGTGTGGTGGTTGATTCCGATCGTGAGGAGCTGCATGTAGTTATGCGTGGGGCCAGAGCCGTTGGCCGTCTCGGCCTCGTTGCTCTTTCAGATAGCCCAATATTATAGCGTTTTGTGAATCCGTTCATTTATAGGCGGCATTCGGGGGACAGACGGCGCACCGCCGCGCGCGGTATCCCGGAACGCTGACTGCGAGCCACGCGACATTCGACCGCAGCGGCGCTAATCGAAATACTTCGCCAGGCTGGCGGCGCGCGCCTCGAGTGCGGGCAAAGGCATGGCGCGAGTTTCGGCGGCGGCTTCGCGATTGCGTTCGGCGGCGGCGATGGCGTCTTGCCGCGAAGTGGCGTCGTGATGGAGGTGAAACAGCGCCGCGCGCGCATCCTGAACGGAGTGCCAGCGCACGCCGAGCCGCGTCGCGCGTGTCAGCAGGTCGTCGTCCTCGCCGCCCCAGCCGGTAAATCGCGGATCGTAGCCGCCCACGCGCATATATTCGGATCGTTTGATTAAAACGATTGCACCCGGCGTGTTCTCGTAGAGAACTTCCATTTCCGCGGGTAAATCGGTTTCGAGATATATTTCAAGGGCCCCGTAATTCCCCGATTCGATGAAATTCTTTCGATTATCGCCTGTAACATTGATTACGCGGAGAAACGGACATAGCACGTCGCTGGCAGTGCCGAGTTTCAGCGAGTTAACGGTGGCAACGAGAAACCCCGGATTCGCGATCATGTCGGCGTCGTGAAAACAGATAATGTCGCCCGTGCATAAGCGCGCGCCCAGGTTGCACAGTTTGGCTTTAGGAAAAGGGCCGTCGTCGTGGATAAAGATGTGGCGAATATTCTCGTCGCCCAGTCCCGACCAGTGGAAGGTAGGCGTCGCGTCCGCTTCGACCAGGTAGACGGTGTAATCCGAGTAGGTCGCATGAAGATGACGCAATACGCCGCGAAGATTGTCGCGCCGTTCTTGCGTCGCGCCCCGATAGGTCACGACCAGTTCAAGACCGCCGAGGGAGATTAACTTGCTTTCGCTCATGATGTTTTGCGTCCGGATGACTGCCGCCTCACACTTATAGAACTGAAAATCTTGCTCGGTCTATTAATCAATCAGATTCAGCTTAAATGTTCGGCCTGGAAGGATGCTTTTGAGTTTAGCACCTGCGCGTCATTTCATTTTTAAGGATATTCGCAGAAGCCATTCACAATTCCGAACGCTTAGTGTGCGCTATTCCGGCGCCCTTGCCATGACCAACCTGGCCCCCTAAACTCATTCGCTTACGTCGGCGCGCCGCGCCGTTTTCCTTATTCGAAGCCCACGGAGCGGCGGCGCAATGAACTGGTTCGGATTGATTTTTCTCGGCGCGGTGATCGGCGCGGCAGGCTGGTGGCTGCATCCGCTGCGGCGAGCCGGGCGCGTTCGTCACGGCGCGGCCGGCCGCATCTGGATGGCCATCGTCGCGGGCGTGCTTGCAACCGTGGTCGCGCGCATGTTCGGCAACCTCATCGACGTTTATCACGACGGCGAGACACTCGAATGGCTCGCTTGCACGCTATTCGCGCTCGTCGTCGTCACGGCGACGGTCGGGCTGGCTGCACGCCGCTGAACGTTCCCTCGCATCCTCATTTGGCACTCAAGGCAGGTGATACATGAACGATCGCATCGCAAATTCCGCCACTCCCGATCCGGCGACCTTCTCCGCGCGCATCGAAACGCTGCGCAAGCGGATGGCGGCGGACGACATCGACGCCGTGCTGATTCCGTCGGCCGATCCGCATTTGTCCGAGTATCTGCCTGAGCGCTGGCAGGGGCGTCAATGGCTCTCTGGCTTCACGGGTTCCGTGGGCACGCTCGTCGTGACGAAGGATTTTGCGGGCGTCTGGGTGGACAGCCGCTACTGGACGCAGGCCGAAGCGCAACTCGCCGGCACCGGCATCGTGCTGATGAAGATGATGGGCGGCCAGCAGACCGCGCCGCACGTCGACTGGCTCGCGGAGAACGTGCCGTCGGGCGGCGTCGTCGCGGTGGATGGCGCGGTGCTCGGCGTGACCGCGGCGCGCTCTCTGGACGATGCGCTGACCGCGAGCGGCGTCGCTCTCCGTACGGATGTGGACGTGCTCGGTTCCGTATGGCCGCAGCGCCCGGGCCTGCCGCAAGCGCCGGTCTACGAGCACGCCGCGCCGCACGCAAGCGTGAGCCGCGCCGGGAAGCTCGCGCAAATCCGCGAGTCGATGCACGCGCACGGCGCGCAGTGGCACTTCATCTCGACGCTCGACGACCTCGCGTGGCTCTTCAACCTGCGCGGCGGCGACGTGAGCTACAACCCGGTTTTCGTCGCCCATGCGCTCATCGGTCTGGATCACGCGACCATTTTCGTCGCGGACGGCAAGGTGCCCGAGGCGCTGAAGGCGTCGCTGGCGCGCGACAATGTGCGCATCGCGGCCTACGCGAGCGTGCAGCACGCGCTGGCGTCGCTGCCTGCGGGCGAGACGCTGCTCGTCGATCCGCGCCGCATCACGCATGGCTTGCTGGAGAGGGTGCCGACCGCTGTGCCGATCGTCGAGGCGATGAATCCATCGACGTTTGCGAAGTCGCGCAAGACCGCGGCCGAGGCCGAGCACATTCGCGCGACGATGGAGCAGGACGGCGCGGCGCTCGCCGAATTCTTCGCATGGTTCGAGGACGCGCTAGGGCGCGAGCGCATCACGGAGCTGACCATCGACGAGCGGCTCACGGCGGCGCGCGCGCGGCGGCCGGGCTTCGTCACGCTGAGCTTCGGCACCATCGCGGGCTTCAACGCGAACGGTGCAATGCCGCATTACCGTGCGACTGACGCGTCGCATTCGGTGATCGAAGGCAACGGGTTGTTGTTGATCGATTCCGGCGGTCAGTATTTGAGCGGCACGACCGACATCACGCGCGTCGTGCCCGTCGGCGAGATCACGGCGGAGCACAAGCGCGATTTCACCGTCGTGCTCAAGGGAACCATGGCGCTCTCGCGTGCGCATTTTCCGCGTGGCATCCGCTCGCCGATGCTGGATTCCATTGCGCGGGCGCCGATCTGGGAAGCGGGCGCTGACTACGGGCACGGCACGGGCCACGGCGTCGGCTATTTCCTGAACGTGCACGAAGGCCCGCAAGTCATTTCCCACTACGCGCCCGCCGAGCCGTGGACCGCGATGGAAGAGGGCATGATCACGTCCATCGAGCCGGGCATCTACCGGCCGGGCAAGTGGGGCATCCGCATCGAAAATCTCGTGATGAATCAAAGCGCGGGCAAGACCGAATTCGGCGATTTCCTGTCGTTCGAGACGCTGACGCTGTGTCCTGTCGACACGCGCTGCATTGATCTCTCGCTCCTGCGCGAGGACGAGCGCGCTTGGCTGAACGCGTACCACGAGACGGTGCGGCGGCGCGTTTCGCCGCATGTCGAGGGCAAGGCGTTGGCGTGGCTGGAGAAACGGACGCAGGCGATCTGAACCAGGTAACAGGAGCAACGGACGATGACCATCAAGGCAGTCGTGTTCGATTTCGGCGGTGTGCTGATCGACTGGAACCGGGACTATCTCTACAAGCAGTTGATTGCCGACGAAACCGAGCGCCGCTGGTTTCTCGACAACGTCTGCAAGATGGATTGGGTCGTGCAGCAGGACGGCGGGCAGAGCATCGAGGAAGGCACCGCCGAGCTGATCGCGGTGTATCCGGAGCACGAGGCGCTGATTCGCGCGTTCTACACGCGCTGGCATGAGATGGTCGCGGGCGTGCTGGAAGAGGGCGTTGCGCTGGTCGACAGGCTGGAGAGCGCCGGCGTGCCGCTCTTCGGCCTCACGAACTGGTCCGCCGAGACGTTTCCTTATGCGTGGGAGCGCTTCGACGTGCTGCGCCGATTCCGGGAGATTATCGTTTCGGGGCGCGTCGGGCTCATCAAGCCCGATCCGCAAATCTTCGCGTTGATGCGCGCGGAAATCGAAAAGCATCTGCCGGGTATCAAGCCGCACGAACTCGTGTTCATCGACGACAATCTGAAGAACGCGCAAGCCGCCAGCGAACTCGGCTGGCATGGCGTGCATCACACTGGCGCGATCGAAACAGAAGCGAAACTGCGCGCGCTGAACGTGCCCGTCTGACCAGACTCGACCGGCAACGCGCTACTGCCCGAGCATGCTCTTCAGCGCGTTGCCGATTCCCCGCACCGTTTCTCCCGCGCCCTTCGCGACGCCTTCGACGCTCACGCCCAGCGCCTTCGCGAAACCCGCCGCGAGCTTCTTCGACAGACTCTCCGAGAGCGAGAACTTCGGATCGCGCAGATCGCCGTCGAGCACGAAGTCGAGCTTGATCGCGTCCTTGCGATCCTTCAGCGCAGCGACGGCCGCTTTCGTCGGAATGGAAAGAAACGTGTCGAGCGGACTGCCGCCGTCGCTGATCTGCAAGTGGTTCAGTGCCATCGAGCCCGGCGCGTGGATGCGGTATGCGCGCACGTTCGCGTCGATGGTCATGTCGATGGTGCCGCCCGTCACGGCGGCCTTCGCGCCGGCTTTCTTCAGCAAATAGGGATCGAGCGTGGAGACATCGACGCTGCGCAGCGTCGCGCGCGTCTGCGAATCGCGGGTGGCGATGACCATCCATCCGCCCCAGGACACCTCGCCCGTATGCGACGGACCTTTGATCGAGCCGTTCATGGAGAGCGCCGTGCGGTCGGTCAGCGCCGGCAAGTGCAGATGATCGATGGTGGCGCGCGCATCGCTGATGAGCACGCGATACGGCGGCTGCTGCACGGACGCGTCGAAGAACTCCAACGCGCCGCGCTCGAACGACACGCGGTCGATGAGCTTCTCTTCGCGCGCCTTCTCTGCGGCGCGATCGCCCGGCTTCGCGTCCGCTTCACTCGCCGTTTCCTTGATGCCGGGCAGAAGGCGCAGGCGGCCGTCGGCGTCGCGCACGATCGAAAGGTAATAGTTGTCGACGCTCACATTGCGCAGATGCACGCGATTCGAAAGCGCCGCGCGCATGTCGACGTCGAGCACGACGCGCTCGGCGCGCAGCGCATCGCTCGCGGGCCAGTCCTTCGGCCCGCGCAGGCGCACGCGCGAAAGGGTGACGTGCCCGAAGCCGACATCGATCTCCTCGACCGAGCCGTTCGGCCCGAGCGTTTCGCGGATGCGCTCCTTCATCTGATGCGCGACGAAGAACCAGCCGCCAATCGCCACGACGACGAGCGCCACCACGATCCCGATTGCCCACAGCGCTCCCCGCCGCGCGCGCGATGCCGCCATCTGATGCGTCTCCCTTCGAGGCTTGTCGCCCTGTTGATGGCCGCTGCAAAAAAACATGGCGGCCGTCGCAAGACAGTCGCCATTTTCGTGCGCAGTGTCGGTGCGCGCGCCCGCATTGGGCGCGCTTTCCCGGTCCGCCGGTCAGCGTGTGATCGGCTTGTAGCGCAGACGCTTGGGTTTCGCGGCTTCTTCGCCGAGACGCTTGCGCTTGTCGGCCTCGTATTCCTGATAGTTGCCGTCGAAGAACGCGACATGCGAATCGCCCTCGAACGCGAGGATATGTGTCGCGATGCGGTCCAGGAACCAGCGGTCGTGTGAAATGACCATCACGGAGCCGGCGAATTCGAGCAGCGCGTCTTCGAGCGCGCGCAGCGTTTCGACGTCGAGGTCGTTCGACGGTTCGTCGAGCAGCAGCACGTTGCCGCCCGCGATCAGCGTCTTTGCCAGATGCAGCCGCCCGCGCTCGCCGCCCGACAGATTGCCGACGAGTTTCTGCTGATCGCTGCCCTTGAAGTTGAAGCGGCCGATATACGCACGCGACGGCGTTTCGTACTTGCCGACCGTCAGCACGTCCGCGCCGCCCGAGATTTCCTCGAACACGGTCTTGTCGGCGGCGAGCGCGTCGCGGCTCTGATCGACATAGGCGAGCCTGACGGTCGGACCCTGAATGATCTCGCCCGAATCCGGCTGCTCCTTGCCCGTCAGCATGCGGAAGAGTGTGGATTTACCCGCGCCGTTCGGCCCGATGATGCCGACGATCGCGCCCGCCGGAATCTTCATGCTCAGGTTGTCGATCAGCAAGCGGTCGCCATAGGCCTTGCTGACATTCTTGAACTCGATGACTTCATTACCGAGCCGGTCGCCGACCGGAATGAAGATTTCCTGCGTCTCGTTGCGCTTCTGGTATTCCTGGCTATTGAGTTCCTCGAATCGCGCGATACGCGCCTTCGATTTCGCCTGGCGGCCCTTCGGATTCTGGCGCACCCATTCCAGTTCCTTCTTGATGGCCTTCTGGCGGGCGGACTCGCTCGCTTCTTCCTGCTTGAGACGATCTTCCTTCTGGTCGAGCCAGCTGCTGTAGTTGCCCTTCCACGGAATGCCGTGGCCGCGGTCGAGTTCGAGAATCCATTCCGCGGCGTTGTCGAGGAAGTAGCGATCGTGCGTGACCGCGACGACGGTGCCCGGATAGCGCGTCAGGAACTGTTCGAGCCATTCGACCGATTCGGCGTCGAGGTGGTTGGTCGGTTCGTCCAGCAGAAGCATGTCGGGCTTTTGCAGCAGCAGCTTGCACAACGCCACGCGACGCTTTTCGCCGCCTGACAGATGTTCGATTTTCGCGTCCCACGCGGGCAGGCGCAACGCGTCGGCGGCCACTTCGAGCTGCTGCTCGGGGCTGCCGCCGTCGCTCGTCGCGAGGATCGCTTCATACTTCGCCTGTTCGGCGGCGAGCTTGTCGAAGTCGGCGTCCGGCTCGGCGTAGGCGGCGTAGATTTCGTCGAGCTTCTTCGTCGCCTGGAAGACATCGCCGAGACCTTCCTCGACGGCCTGCCGCACCGTCTGCTGCGGGTCGAGTTGCGGCTCCTGCGGCAGATAGCCGATGTTCAGGTTGGGCATCGGCGTGGCGTCGCCTTCGATGTCCTTGTCGACGCCGGCCATGATGCGGATCAGCGTCGACTTGCCGGAACCGTTGAGCCCGAGAAGGCCGATTTTCGCGCCGGGGAAGAACGAGAGGGAGATGTCTTTCAGGATCTGACGCTTCGGCGGCACAATCTTGCCGACGCGGTTCATGGTGAAGACGTATTGGGCCATGTGGATGAGTGTCAGTGACGGTCTGGAAAGGATGCGAATGCCGTGCGCGGACGGCGCTTGGATCGGCGTTCGACGAAATTCGCCGGCGCGGGATGACGCGCGTTCCCGGCGCGCAGGTGCGCGCGGGCGGGAGTGCCTGTCATTGTACTTCGGGCTTGCGACGGCTATTGCCAGCGCGCGACGCCGCCGTGCCGCGAGCAGATCCCGCTGTGATGCCGGCTGAAGGTGTACGTGCCATCGCGGCATTGCGCGCTCGCACCTTCGGGGACCGTGCCTGAGCGCGAACGCGCGGGCGAGTGAACGGCGTTGCCGTCGTGATTGACGTAGTGCGGTGGTTGTCGAGGCTGGATTCGTCGGTGATGAACATCGGTACGCGTGGGCCGGCGCACAGGGCAACACGACGATGCACGCCGCGATGAGCCCGCCCACGGCAAGCGTGCGAAGCGCCCGAACATGTTTGCAAGTTGTGTTCGCTCTGGTCTCTCGTTGTTCTTATGACGCGCAGCGCTCATGAAAAAAAGCGGAGCCCCGTTTATCGGGTACTCCGCTTTTCGATTGATTCAGGTCGGCTTGACAGTCTTGACGTGCCGGGTCGCGCAGATCAAACGTTAAACAGGAAATTCATCACGTCCCCGTCGTGCACGACATATTCCTTCCCCTCCGCACGCATCTTGCCCGCTTCCTTCGCCCCTTGCTCGCCCTTGTACGCGACGTAGTCATCGAAAGAAATCGTCTGCGCGCGGATGAAGCCGCGTTCGAAGTCCGTGTGGATGGCGCCGGCCGCTTGCGGCGCCGTATCGCCAATATGAATGGTCCACGCGCGCACTTCCTTCACGCCCGCGGTGAAGTACGTTTGCAAGCCGAGGAGCGTGTAACCCGCGCGAATCACACGGTTCAAGCCCGGCTCGTCCATGCCCATGTCGGCGAGGAAGTCGGTTTTGTCGGCGTCGTCGAGATCGGCGATTTCAGCTTCGATCGCCGCGCACACCGCGATCACCGGCGCGTTCTCCGCGTCCGCATGCTTGCGCACGGCGTCGAGGTGCGGATTGTTTTCGAAGCCGTCGTCCTTCACGTTGGCGACATACATGGTCGGCTTCGACGTGATCAGGCAGAACGGCTTGATGAGCGCCTTCTCGTCGTCCGTCAGTGAGAGCGCGCGCACGGGCTTGGCCTGGTCGAGCTGTGCGCGCACCTTGTCGAGTACCGCGACGAGCTTGCCCGCTTCCTTGTCGTTGCCCGATTTCGCCGCCTTCGAGTAGCGCGTGAGCGCCTTTTCGACGGTCGCCAGATCGGCGAGCGCGAGCTCCGTATTGATGACTTCGATGTCTTCCAGCGGATCGATCTTGCCCGCGACGTGAATCACGTTCTCGTCTTCGAAGCAGCGCACGACGTGCGTGATGGCATCCGTTTCGCGGATGTTCGCGAGGAACTGATTGCCGAGGCCTTCGCCCTTGCTCGCGCCGGCCACAAGGCCCGCGATGTCGACGAATTCGACGACGGCCGGCAGGATGCGCTCCGGTTTCACGATTTCGGCGAGCGCCTGGAGGCGCGCGTCCGGCACTTCGACGACGCCGACGTTCGGCTCGATAGTGCAGAACGGATAATTTTCGGCGGCAATTCCCGCCTTGGTCAAAGCATTGAAAAGCGTGGACTTGCCGACGTTAGGCAAGCCGACGATGCCGCATTGGAGGCTCATGGAATCCTTCGAACTGGTGAGACGGCGCTTCGCCGCGCGGGTTTCGTCAAACGATGCCGCCGGGCGGCGACTAGTGCGCCCGCCAGCGCGGCGGCCGCTTCGGCGGCCGGGCAAACCGCTATTGTACCGCCGGCCCGAGCAGGCGTTTTCCTCCCGCAAGCCGCAAAACCCGCGCAACCCTCGCGGCTATAATGCCCGCATGACTTCGCATCCCCTGACCTTTCACGCGGTCGTCGTCGGCGGCGGGCTTGTCGGCAAGACCGCTGCGCTCGCGCTCGCCCAGTCCGGGCTGCGCACCGCGCTGCTCGCGCCGCCCGCAGCCGGCCTGCCGCCCGGCGCCGTGTTCGATTCGCGAATCTACGCGCTGTCGTCCACTTCAGAGACGCTTCTTGAACGGCTGCGCGTCTGGCAGGCGCTCGATCGCTCGCGCCTTGGTCCCGTGTTCGACATGCGCGTGTTCGGCGACGCCCACGCGGAATTGCACTTTTCCGCGTTTCAGGCTTCGGTGCCGCAGCTCGCGTGGATCGTCGAATCGACGTTGATCGAACAGGCGCTCGACGCCGCCTTGCGCTTCCAGCCGAGCCTTTCGTGGTTCGAAGCGCGCGCGCAGGGCATGACGGTCGAGGACGACGCGGCGCACATCGCGCTTTCGAGCGGTGAAATGCTGCAGACGGACCTGATCGTGGGTGCGGACGGCGCGCATTCGTGGGTGCGCGCGCAGATGGGCGCGAAGATGGACCGCCGCGATTATCGCCAGACCGGCGTCGTCGCCAATTTCAAGACCGAGCGGCCGCACGGCGAAACGGCGTATCAGTGGTTCCGCGATACCGAAATCGTCGCGCTATTGCCGCTCCCGGGCGATCATGTGTCGCTCGTCTGGTCGGCGCGCACGGAGCACGCGGACGAACTCGTCGCGCTCGATCCGGCGCAGCTCGCCGCGCAAGTGGAACACGCGACGCAACGCACGCTGGGCGCGCTCGAATGCGTGACGCCCGCGCAGGGCTTTCCGCTCGCGCTTCAGACGGTGGACCGGCTCGTTGCGCCGCGCGTCGCGCTCGTCGGCGATGCCGCGCATCTGATTCATCCGCTGTGCGGACAGGGCATGAATCTCGGCCTGCGCGATGTCGCCGCGCTCGCCGATGTCATCGCGAACAAGGAAGCGTTCCGCGATCTCGGCGATCCCATTCTGCTGCGCCGCTATGAACGTTCGCGCCGCGAAGACATTCAGAAGCTGATGGTCGTCACGGACGGCATGCAGCGGCTTTTCTCCGCGCCGGGCACTCTCGCGCGCGCTGTCCGCAATACCGGCATGGCGCTTGTCGGCGCGCAACCGCTCGCCAAGCGCTGGCTCGTCTCGGCGGCGCTCGGGTGAGGCGCTCAACTCATATCAAGCAGGCGCGCTTCCTACGCGTCGCCTCGCATTAACGGGAAACGCCATGAAAACCAGACTCCGCCTTGCCATTGCCGCGGCAGCAACGCTTGCCGCGACGCTCGGCATCGGCTGTTCGGCGCAGGCCGACCAAACCACCGACAAGCTCAAATCGACGCTCGAATCGCGTATGGGCGACGCGACTATCAAGAGCATCGACAAGACGCCCATTCCGGGACTTTACGAAGTCAATCTGGGCTCGCAGATCGTCTATAGCGACGCGACCGGCAACTACGTGATGATCGGCGATCTCGTCGATACGCGCAGCAGCAAGAACCTGACCGAAGCTCGGCTGTCCGAAACCAACAAGATTGATTTCGCGAAGCTGCCGCTCGAAAACGCGGTGAAGGTGGTGAAGGGCAACGGCAGCCGCAAGATCGCCGTGTTCTCCGATCCGAACTGCCCGTATTGCAAGCAGCTCGAATCGTCGCTGAAGTCCATCGACAACGTGACCGTCTACACGTTCCTGTATCCGGTGCTCTCGCCGGATTCCACCGCGAAGTCGAAGTCCATCTGGTGCTCGAAGGACCGCGCGATGAGCTGGGAAAGCTGGATGCTCGACCGCAAGGCGCCGACGACAGCCGCGACCTGCGACACCGCCGCAATCGACAAGAACCTGAAGCTCGGCCATTCGATGAACGTCACCGGCACGCCGACGGTTTTCCTGACCGATGGCCGCCGCCTTCCGGGCGCGCTGCCCGCCGACCGGCTGGAGAAGGAACTGTCGTCGATCCGTTGAACGCTGTCCGATGAAAGATGAGAGACGGGAGGCGTGAGAGCGCCTCCCGTGATTTTTACGGCTCGCCATTGCGCTCAACGAGCAACGAAGCGACGCCGAGAACAAGAAAAAGGACGAACATGGCAACGACTTCGCTCACGCAACCGGTGCGCTACAGCATCGTTCCGAAAAACCCGGCGGCGCATCTCTTCGAAGTGACGCTGAGCGTCGCCGAGCCGGACCCGGCCGGTCAGCGCTTCTTGCTGCCGGTGTGGATTCCGGGCAGCTACATGATCCGCGAGTTCGCGCGCAACATCGTGACGCTGCAGGCGTTCAACGCGGCGGGTCGCCGGCTCGGGATCGAAAAAGTGGACAAGCACGCGTGGCAGGCCGCGCCGAGCGACGGCCCAATCACGCTGCGCTACGAAGTCTACGCGTGGGACATGTCGGTGCGCGCCGCGCATCTGGACGATACCGTCGGCTTCTTCAACGGCACGAGCGTGTTTCTGGCGGTCGAGGGCTTGTCGGGCGCGCCGTGCATCGTCGACATTCAACCGCCGCAAGGCGGCGAGTATCGCAACTGGCGCGTCGCGACGGCGCTCGCCGAATCGCGCGGAACGAAGCGCTATGGCTTCGGCAGCTACGAAGCGGCCAACTACGACGAACTGGTCGATCATCCGGTCACGCTCGGCCAGTTCGCGCTCGGCGCGTTTACGGCGCACGGCGTGAAGCATGACATCGTGATCGCGGGACGCGTCGTCGCGCTGGACATGCAGCGGCTCGCCGCGGACCTGAAGCGCGTGTGCGAAGCGCAAATCGCGCTCTTCGAGCCGCGCACGAAAAAAACGCCGATGGACCGTTATGTCTTCATGACCGTCGCCGTCAGCGATGGCTACGGCGGGCTGGAGCATCGCGCATCGACGGCGCTGATCTGCAATCGCACGGACCTTCCGGTGCAGGGCCGCCCGGAAGTGACGGACGGTTATCGCACCTATCTCGGCCTGTGCAGCCACGAATACTTCCATACATGGAACGTGAAGCGCATCAAGCCTGCCGCGTTCGCGCCGTATGACTTGTCGCAGGAAAATTACACGTCGCTGCTGTGGCTCTTCGAAGGCTTCACGTCCTATTACGACGACCTGATGCTCCTGCGCAGCGGCCTTATCAGCGTCGGCGATTATTTCTCGCTGCTCGGCAAGACGATCGGCGGCGTGCTGCGCGGCAGCGGGCGGCTGAAGCAATCGGTGGCGCAGAGTTCGTTCGATGCGTGGGTGAAGTACTACCGCGCCGACGAAAACGCGCCGAATGCGATCGTCAGCTATTACCAGAAGGGATCGCTCGTCGCGCTCGCGTTCGATTTGTCGATTCGCGCGCAGACCGGCAACCGCAAGTCGCTCGACGACGTCATGCGCCTGCTCTGGCAGCGCTATGGCCGCGACTTCTACAACGGCAAGGCGCGCGGCATCGGCGAGGAAGACGTCGAGGCGCTTTTCGCGGAAGCGACCGGCGCGGACCTGCGCGCGCTCTTTCGCGATGGCGTGCGCGGTACGCGCGATCTGCCGCTGGATGCGCTGTTGGAGCCGTTCGGCATCACGCTGAGCGCGGACATGCCGACCAACGGCACGGCGGGCAAGCCGTCGCTCGGGGCGCGCGTGCGCGGCAGCGCGGACTGCACGCTCGCGGTCGTTCACGACGGCGGCGCGGCGCAGAAAGCCGGGCTTTCGGCGGGCGACGTGCTGGTTGCAATCGACGGGCTGCGCGTGACCGGGTCCAATCTGGACGGTCTGTTGTCGCGGTATCTGCCGGGCGCGAGGATCGAAGTGCACGCTTTTCGCCGCGACGAATTGCGTCGCGCCGAGTTGAAGCTCGATGCGCCGGAAATATCGCGCTATGTGCTGACCGCAGTGGACGCGCGCGGCCCGTCGAAGCAGTGGCGCGAGCGCTGGTTGAAAGGCTGAAGAGGGGATTACGCGCGTCGATTGTTCTACCGGTGCAACGATCCTTCACGGTCGCACGGCTTTTTCCCGGGCGCCGAACAACGAAGAATGCTTCCTGACGCGGGCGCTCCCAGTTCCCGCACCTTATTCAGGAAGGAAGCCATCATGACGACGATTCTGCAAATCAACTCCGCTGCTCGTTCGCAAGGCGCCCAATCGACGCTGCTCGCCGATGAACTCACCGCGAAGCTGCAGCAAAGCAATCCGGGCGCGAAGCTGGTCGTGCGCAGTCTGCTCGCCGACAACCTGCCGCACCTCGACGACGCCACGCTAGGCGCGTTCTTCACGCCCGCCGAGCAGCGCACGCCGGAGCAGAGCGCGATCAACGCAAGGAGCCTCGCGCTCATCGACGAGTTGCAAGCGGCGGACATCATCGTGATCGCGGCACCGTTGTACAACTTCGGCATCTCGTCGCAATTGAAGGCCTATTTCGATCAGATTGCGCGCGCTGGCGTCACCTTCCGCTATACGGCGAACGGCCCTGAAGGTCTGGTGAAGGGCAAGAAGGTGTTTGTCGTGTCGGCGCGTGGCGGCAAGTACGTCGGCACGCCGCATGATTCGCAGACGCCGTATCTGCAGTCGTTCCTCGGCTTCCTCGGCATGACCGACGTGAACTTCATCTACGCGGAAGGGCTGAACATGGGCGCGGATGCGGCCGGTGCGGCGATGGCGCAAGCGCGCGAGGCGATCGCGGCGCTGTAAATAATCAGGCCGTCATCGACGAAAAGCCCGCCCGGTCCTGGACCGCGGCGGGCTTTTTCACGAGCGCCATCAGGCAAGCAGCTGAGCCTGGTCCGGCAAGCGCCAATCTATCGGCTCGCGCCCGTGCTCGACGAGATACGCGTTGGCGCGCGCAAAATGCCCGCAGCCGAGGAACCCGCGATGCGCCGAAAGCGGCGACGGATGCGGCGCTTCCAGCACGCAGTGCGCCTTTCCCGTACCTTCGATCAACCCACGCTTGGCCTGCGCATGCGCGCCCCACAGCATGAACACGAGGCCCTCGTGCCTGAGCGCCATTTCGTGGATGAGCGTATCCGTGCATTGCTCCCAGCCGCGCTTGGCATGACTTCCGGCCCTGTCGCGCTCGACGGTCAATGACGTATTCAGCAGCAGCACGCCTTGCTTCGCCCAGGCGTCGAGGCAACCGTGCGACGGCGCCGCGAAACCGAGGCTCGCCTGAATTTCCTTGAAGATATTGCGCAGCGACGGCGGCGGCCGCACCGGCGCGGGCACCGAGAAAGCGAGGCCGTGCGCTTGCGGCGCGCCCTTGTCTTCGCCGTGATACGGGTCCTGGCCGAGGACGACTACTTTGACATCGCCGGGGCGCGTCAGGCGCAGCGCCCGAAACACGTCGGCGGGATACACGGTCTTGCCGGCGGCGCGCTCCGCATCCACGAACGCGCACAGCGCCGCATAACGCGGGCCCTCGAAGAACGGCTGCAAATGCCGCCGCCAGTCGGCCGGCAGCGCGTCGAACTGGCTTTCGAGCGTCGCGAACCGGGACGTCCCGGGCGCGCTTTGCGGCTCCGCGAAAAGAGAAGGCTGGCGAGTCATTCTTCGGCGTCGTTCAGATTGCTTTGCGGCTTCTCGCGCAAGTGATAGCCGCGTTGTGCCTTGCTGAGATCCTCGGGATTCAGTTCCGGGAACGCCCCGCGCAATTCTGCGGCGAGCGTTTCGAGCGCACTTTCGTCGCCGGACTTCAATTCGAGTTCCAGTTCGCTGATTTCAGAGCGGCGCGCTTCGCCATCGACGTCCGCGGTGATCTCGCCGGAATCGAGCGCGACTTCGATCTGCGATCCCTCGTGCTCCACATCCCACACAATGCGCGTGAAATCCGTGCGAAAGAGTGCGCGCAGTTCCGGCGCGGCGGCTTCGAGCGCCTGGCGGGCGGCGTCGTCGTCGCAGGCGGCGAGCAGGGCGTCGATTTCGAGCGCCTCGCCCTTCACCGGCATTTCCCATTCGTGACGGCTATGCAGACCGGCCTTCGATTCGCCCAGCGTCTTGTACGTTTGCAGCCATTCCTGTGGCGCGCGGCGCAGGCGCAACGCGGACTTCGCTTGCGCGAGCGCGCGCGACGGCGTGTCGAAATACACGTTGCCGAGCTTCATCGGCCGGCCCGCGCCGGTGCGCTCGTCGAAGAAACGCGCGACGTCGTCATGTTGCGACGGCGGCAGCGCCAGCTTGATTTCGCGTTCGATTCCCACGTTGGCGTCCGGTCAGGAAAACATGCGGGCGAGTTCCGCGCCCGGATTGTCGGCGCGCATGAACGCTTCGCCGACGAGAAAGGTATGCACGTGCATTGCGCGCAGACGCTCGACGTCCAAGCGCGACAAAACGCCCGACTCCGTCACCACGATGCGGTCGTCCGGCACCGATTCGAGCATGCCGATGGTCGTGTCGATCGTCGTCTCGAACGTGCGCAGATTGCGATTGTTGATGCCGATGAGCGGCGTCTTCAGCGTGAGCGCGTCGCGCAGCTCGTCCGCGTCGTGAACTTCGACCAGGACCGCGAGACCGAGGGAATGCGCGTAGGCTTCGAGGTCCTGCATCTGCGAGAGTTCGAGCGCAGCGGCGATCAGCAGGATGCAGTCCGCGCCCATCGCGCGCGCTTCGATGATCTGGTACGGGTCGATGATGAAGTCCTTGCGCAGCACCGGCAGGCTGCACGCGGCGCGCGCTTCCTCCAGATACGCGACGCTGCCCTTGAAGAACTGCACGTCGGTAAGCACGGAAAGGCATGCGGCGCCGCCTTGCTCGTAGGAACGCGCAATGTCAGCCGGAACGAAGTTCTCGCGGAGCACGCCTTTGGACGGGCTGGCTTTTTTCACTTCGGCAATCACGGCGGCTTGCCCCGCCGCATGCTTCGCGCGCAGCGCGCCGACGAAATCGCGCGAGTCGCGCGCGCTCGCTTCGAGCTTCAGCTCTTCGAGCGGCGCGCTCTGTTCGGCGGCGCGGACTTCCTCGCGCTTGACCGCGATGATGCGATCCAGAATGTCACTCATGTCGGCTTCCGTTATTTGCTTGCGAACTGCTGCGTGAATTTGACCAGCGTTTCAACTTTTTCGCGCGCCGCGCCGCTTTCGATCGCCTCGCGCGCGGCGGCCATGCCTTCCGCGATGGTATCGACGATATCGGCCGCATAAAGCGCCGCGCCCGCGTTCATCGTGACGATTTCGCGCGCGACGCCCGCCTTGTTGTTCAGCGCGCCGAGCAACATGGCCTTCGATTCCTGCGCGTCCTGCACTTTCAGCGAGCGGTTCGACACCATCTGCAGGCCGAAGTCTTCAGGATGAATCTCGTACTCGGTCACTTCGCCGTGCTTCAGTTCGCCGACTTTCGTTGCGGCGCCGAGCGACACTTCGTCCATGCCGTCCTTGCCGTACACGACGAGCACGTGCTTCGCGCCCAGCCGCTGCATCACGCGAACCTGAATGCCGACGAGGTCTTCGTGAAACACGCCCTGCAACTGATTCGGCGCGCCTGCTGGGTTCGTCAGCGGCCCGAGAATATTGAAGATGGTCCGCACGCCGAGTTCCCGCCGCACGGGCGCGATGTTTTTCATCGCCGGATGATGGTTCGGCGCGAACATGAAGCCCATGCCCGTTTCGGCAATCGAAGCGGCCACTTGTTCCGGCGTCAGCTCGATATTCACGCCGAGCGCTTCGAGCACGTCCGCGCTGCCCGATTTGCTCGATACGCCGCGATTGCCGTGCTTCGCGACTTTCGCGCCGGCCGCAGCCGTGACGAACATCGCCGCCGTGGAGATGTTGAATGTATGCGAGCCGTCGCCACCGGTGCCGACGATATCGACGAAATTCGAGTTGTCTTCGACGTCGACATGGTTCGCGAACTCGCGCATGACCGTCGCGGCCGCGGCGATCTCGCCGATGGTTTCCTTCTTCACGCGCAAGCCCGTGATGATCGCGGCGGCCATGACGGGCGACATCTCGCCGCGCATGATCGTGCGCATCAGATGCAGCATCTCGTCGTGAAAAATCTCGCGATGCTCGATCGTGCGTTGCAGCGCTTCCTGTGCAGTGATGGTCATTTTCAAGCCCGCTTGCCCGATGTCGTGTTTTTCACGAAGTTTTCGAGCAGCGCGTGGCCATGCTCGGAAAGTATCGATTCCGGATGGAACTGCACGCCTTCCACTTCCAGTTCCCTGTGGCGCACGCCCATGATTTCGCCGTCCGGCGTCCAGGCCGACACTTCCAGACAGTCGGGCAAAGACTCGCGCTCGATGGCGAGCGAGTGATAGCGCGTCACGTTGAAGTGTCTGGGCAGATCCGAGAACACGCCCTTACAGTCCGTCTCGATCTGGCTTACCTTGCCGTGCATGATGGTCTGCGCGCGCACGACGCGTCCGCCGAACGCCTCGCCGATAGCCTGATGGCCGAGGCACACGCCGAGAATCGGCAGCTTGCCGGAGAATTCGCGCAGTACGTCGAGCGTGATGCCCGCGTGCTGGGGATTGCTCGGTCCGGGCGAGAGGCAAATGCGCTCGGGATCGAGTTTCGCGATCCCATCGAGCGTGATTTCGTCGTTTCGATACGTGCGCACGTCACAGCCGAGCTCGCCGAAGTACTGGACCAGGTTATAGGTGAACGAATCGTAGTTGTCGATCATCAGCAGCATGGTCTTGTCTCCTCAGAAGTCACTGTCGAGGCCGTCTTGCACTTGCTCGGCGGCGCGAAGCACGGCGCGCGCCTTGTTTTCGGTCTCTTGCCATTCGGACTCGGGCACCGAATCCGCGACGACACCCGCCGCCGCCTGCACGTACAGATTGCCCTTGTGGATGAGGCCGGTGCGAATCGCGATGGCCAGGTCCATCTCGCCGCTGAAGGACAGATAGCCGACTGCGCCGCCGTACAGGCCGCGCTTGACGGGCTCGAGTTCGTCGATCAGTTCCATTGCGCGCACCTTCGGCGCGCCGGAAAGCGTACCGGCGGGGAAAGTCGCGCGCAGCACGTCGAAGTTGCTCGTGCCCGGCTTCAGCTTCCCTTCGACCGAACTCACGATGTGCTGCACATGCGAGTACTTTTCGATGATCATCTTGTCCGTGACCGCGACCGAGCCCGTCTCTGCGATGCGGCCCACGTCGTTGCGCGCGAGGTCGATCAGCATCACGTGCTCGGCAATTTCCTTGGGATCGTTCAGCAGTTCGGTGGCGAGCTCTGCGTCGCGCTCCGGCGTGTTGCCACGCGGCCGCGTGCCGGCGAGCGGGCGAATGGTCACGATGCGGTCCTCGTCGCGCTTCTCCTGACGCACGAGAATTTCCGGCGATGCGCCGACCACGTGAACATCGCCGCCGAAGTTGTAGTAGTACATGTACGGCGACGGATTCAGCGAGCGCAACGCGCGATACAGCGAGAGCGGGTTATCGCGAAACGGCTTGATGAGGCGCTGGCCGACCTGCACCTGCATCAGTTCGCCGGCCGCGATGTACTCTTTCGCGCGACGCACGGCGTTGAGGTAATCCTCTTTCGCGAACTCGCGATACGTCTCGGTGCGCACACTCGCCGACGTCACCGGCGGCTGAACCGTCGCGCGCAGCCGACCGCGCAACTCGCGCAGACGATGCTTGGCCTTCGCATAGGCTTCTGGTTTCGTGGGATCGGCGTAGACGATCAGATAGAGCTTTCCCGCGAGATTGTCGATGACCGCGACTTCTTCCGTCAGCAACAACTGAATGTCGGGAAGGTTCAGATCGTCGTGCGGCGCGGTGTGCGCAAGCTTTTTCTCGATGTAGCGCACCGCGTCATAGCCGAAGTAGCCGGCAAGACCGCCGCAGAAACGCGGCAGACCGGGACGCATCGCCACCTTGAAACGCTTCTGGAAGCGCTCGATGAAGGTAAGCGGATCGCCCTCGTCGGTTTCCGTCACATTGCCGTCCGAGACGACTTGCGACACGCCGTTCTGCACGCGCACCATCGTGCGGGCCGGCAAGCCGATGAACGAATAGCGCCCGAAGCGCTCTCCGCCGACCACCGATTCGAGCAGGAACGAATTCGCGCCATTGCGCTCCGACTGCGCGAGCTTGAGATAAAGCGAGAGCGGGGTTTCGAGGTCAGCGAGCGCTTCGGCGATGAGCGGAATGCGGTTATAGCCTTCGTTCGCCAGCGATTGGAATTCGAGTTCGGTCATGTTGCGATCCTTGATCGACGCGCGTTCTTATTGTGGCGCGCGGCATCGGGAAGAACTGGGGCGCTGCGTTCGCTCGTTTCGTGGGTTGTCGGACGAATGGCGCGCGATGTGGTTCGCGCGACCAACGAGCCTTGCACTCATGCTTAAGCTGACGCGCGTTCGTCGCGGCGCGCAAAGTGAGCGCGACGCGAAACGGCGCATGCCGAAGCAAGCCTCGATGTACGACAAATCAATGGAAACGGCGCAGGGATGCGCAGCGAAACAAAAAACGGATGCTGAAGCGGATGAAGCTAAACGCGACATGGCTTCAGCTACCTCGGGCGAGGTTAGCGCGACCAGCGACGCCAGGGCCAGGCTCCCCGGTCGATGCTGCTCAGACTCCGTTTTCTGTTGAGGAACATGAAGATGGACTATTCAGTCAGTGTGGTGTCCGGCGGCGCCAGCGTCTCGGCGATCGCCATGGCTGCGGTGCGCAGCGTGGAAACTATACCATCGGATTTCACCGATTGCACACCTTTCCCATGGTTGTAGCCGTAGGGTACGGTGAGCGTCGCCATGCCCGCAGCGCGGCCCGCAAGAGCGTCATTTTCCGAATCGCCGACGGCCACGGTTTCGCGCGGCAACACGTCGAGACGCTCGCATGCGGTGAGCATCGGCAAGGGATCGGGCTTCTTGAGCGGCACCGAGTCGCCGCCGAGAATCACCTGGAAATAATGCGCGACGCCGAAGTGCGACAGCAACTCCACCGCAAACCGATGCGGCTTGTTCGTCACGCACGCGAGCGCAATGCCGAGTTCGCGCATTGCTTCCAGTCCTTCTTTAACGTCGGGGAAGAGCGTCGAATGCTTGCCGTTGATCTTCGCGTATTCGCTTTGGTACGTGGCGAGCGCGTCGTCGAATTGTGCAGTGGCTTCGGGATGCGGCAGCCGCGCGGCAAGCACGCTGCGGATCAGATTTTCCGATCCCTTGCCGATATAGCCGACGACTTCATCGCGCGAGACCGGTCGCTCGATGCCGATGCGCGCGAGCATGCCGTTGAGCGCGGCGACGAAGTCGTCGGCGGTATCGACCATGGTGCCGTCCAGGTCGATGATCGCAGCGCGGATCGGCCGGTTCGTGAAGACGGGCAGCGCCGCCGCGATGTCGTTCATTGCTGCGCTCCCGATTTGGCAAGCTCGGCGCGCATCGCGTCGATCACCTGCTTGTAGTCGTGCTTGCCGAAGATGGCCGAGCCCGCGACGAACGTATCCGCGCCGGCCGCCGCGATTTCCGCGATGTTGTCCACCTTCACGCCGCCGTCGATCTCGAGATGGATTTCGCGTCCGGTGCGCTCGCGGTACG
>Ga0308173_10000193_pt1 | contig 23048 bp, 17 predicted proteins | sample PhyPR1_FD_203716 | JGI IMG/M metagenome (GOLD analysis project Ga0308173, IMG submission 203716) | Soil microbial communities from UC Gill Tract Community Farm, Albany, California, United States - DLSLS.P.R1 | ecosystem: Environmental > Terrestrial > Soil > Agricultural land | place: USA... | reverse complement strand
ACCGCATCGACGTGCTGAAGGACGTGCTCCTCGAGCGTGGGTGCTGGACCGGCCGCAGCTGACGGCATACGCCATCCGTCAGCGGACGAGCACGTGGCCCCGCGAGGTGCTGAGGCGCGTCCAGCGGTTGTGGGCCGCGACGGACGCAGGCTCCCCGGCCACCGTGAAGCCCAGCACGTGGGCACCGAAGGCGAGACCCGCCGGGATGGGTGGCACGGTGTCGCTCATCGCCGCCCACGTCCGTCGCCGCAGCGCGTCGACCGCGTGACCGCCGGCGCCCTCGGGCGTCCCCTCGGCCACCTGCGAGATCCCCTGCCGCGCAATGGAGTCCACGGCCTTACCGTCCAGGCGGCCGACCGGCTCCCAGCCGTCACGGGGCGCGGTGAGGCCGCTCCACGGGGCACGGACCGTCGTGGGCGGGACCTCCAGCACGGCGCCGACGCCCTGCCGCGCCAGGCGGTCGTTGACGGAGGCGATCGAGACGGTCGTGTCGACGGTGTCGGCGTCCTGCACCCTGACCACTCGCATGCCGAGCACCGTGCCCTCCCCCAGGAGACCGCTCCCCTCGAGGACGGCCACCGTGGTGACGAGCAGACCGCCGAGCACCTGCAGGCGCAGCGCACCGCCGGGGTTCGCACGACCGGCCCGGGCCAGGAAGGTGCCGAGGTCAGCCAGTCCTCGCGGATCCCCGAAGTCGACGCGCTCGGTCCCGGTCATCGGCGCGTCACCGTCGACGCCTGCGGAAGGGGGCCGGCTCGCCGACGTGCGCTCGCAGCGACGCCCGCTCCTCGGGCCGCATCCGGCGCGGGGAGGCGCTCGCGAAGTCGTAGAGCGCGAGCTCGGTCTCGGCAACGGCGTAGACCGGCCGGTCGGCACCACCGAGATCGGCACCCACGCCGTCGGGGTCGGTGACGATGTAGGCGACGTCGAAGCCGGCCCCGCCCACCCTCGACACCCACATCTGGACCTCCACCGGCGCGTGCCGGAAGCCGAGCGGGCGCCGGTACTCGATCTCGTGCCTCGACACGAGGACGCCTTCGTCGAGCAGCGACTTGTCGCCGGCTCCCCCGCCGTCGAACCAGTCGCGGAAGGCGATCACTCGGGCGTCCTCGAGGAGCCGGAGGAACTGCACGTTGTTGATGTGGGCGTACGCGTCCATGTCGGACCAGCGCAACGACACGTGCGCGGCGTAGGGCCCCGACTTCGCGTCGCCGACCTCCTGCGGGGTTCCGGTGGCGTCCGTCGTCTCGCTCATGCCGCCATCCTCCCAGCCGCGGGCGTCCGCGCTCGTCCACACCCCCTCCCGCGCTGCCGCACCGTCCACAGAGGAGGTATGCCGGTCGGCGCGGTCGGTGGGGCCGCGTACGTTGGGTGCCATGCCCGCCACCCCCAGCGCTGCCTCCGCCGTCGACGTCGACCCCGGGCTGCGTGAGCGCGCCACGACCGCGCTCCGTCGCCTCGTGGGGCGCGACGACGTCGACTTCCGCGACGGTCAGCTGGGGGCGATCAACGAGCTCGTGGCCGGACGCCGCCGCGTGCTCGTCGTGCAGCGCACCGGGTGGGGCAAGTCGGCCGTCTACTTCGTCGCGACGGCGCTGCGCCGCGCCGAGGGCGCCGGCCCCACCGTCATCGTCAGCCCCCTGCTCGCCCTCATGCGTGACCAGATCGCGGCGGCCGAGCGCGCGGGCATCAAGGCCGTGACCCTCAACTCCACCAACGCCGACGAGTGGGGTGCCGTCTCGGGCGCCCTGGCCCGCGGCGAGGTGGACGTGCTGCTCGTGAGCCCCGAGCGACTCAACAACCCGCGCTTCCGCGACGAGCAGCTGCCCGCCCTCGCCGAGACGTGCGGCCTGCTCGTGGTCGACGAGGCGCACTGCATCAGCGACTGGGGTCACGACTTCCGCCCCGACTACCGCCGCATCCGCGACCTGCTGACCACGCTGCCCGAACGCACCCCGGTCCTCGCCACCACGGCCACCGCCAACGCCCGCGTCGTGACCGACGTCGTGGAGCAGCTCGGCGCCGGCGGCCGGGACGTGCTGACGCTGCGGGGTCCCCTGGCCCGAGCCTCCCTCCGGCTGGGTGTGCTGCCCCTCGCCGCACCCGAGCAGCGGCTGGCCTGGCTGATCGCCCACCTCGACGAGCTGCCCGGCTCGGGCATCGTCTATGCCCTGACCGTCGCCGCCGCCGAGGACGTCGCGGTGGCGCTGCGTGAGGCCGGGCACCCGGTCGCCGCCTACACCGGCCGCACCGAGCCGAGCGAGCGGATCCGCCTCGAGGAGGCGTTGCGGGACAACGAGGTCAAGGCGCTCGTGGCGACCTCGGCTCTCGGGATGGGCTTCGACAAGCCCGATCTCGGGTTCGTGCTGCACCTGGGTGCGCCCTCCTCTCCAGTCGCCTACTACCAGCAGGTGGGCCGTGCCGGCCGAGCCACGGAGCGTGCCGACGTGCTGCTCATGCCCGGTCCCGAGGACAAGGACATCTGGCGCTACTTCGCGTCCGCGTCGATGCCACGACAGGACCAGGCCGATGCCGTCGTGCGGGCCCTGACCGAGTCGCCCAAGGCCCTCTCGACCGTCGCCCTCGAGACCATCGTCGACGTGCGGCGCACCCGGCTCGAGCTGCTGCTGAAGGTGCTCGACGTCGACGGCGCCGTCCGCCGCGTCCCGGGCGGTTGGACGGCCACCGGTGCGCCGTGGACCTACGACGCCGAGCGCTACGGCCGCGTCACCGAGGCCCGGGAGCGCGAGCAGCAGCTGATGGTCGACTACGAACGCACCGACCGCTGTCGGATGGCCTTCCTGCAGGAGACGCTCGATGACGACTCCGCGGAGGCCTGCGGTCGCTGCGACCGCTGCGCCGGCCCGTGGTTCGACGCGACGATCCCGGAGGCTGCCGTCAACACCGCCCGCTCCCGCCTGGAACGCCCGGGCGTGGTGCTCGAGTCCCGAGCCCAGTGGCCCTCCGGCATGGAGCGGCTGGGTGTCCCGCTCAAGGGGCGCATCGCCCCGTCCGTGTCGATGGAGGACGGGCGTGCCGTCGCCCGCCTCAGCGACCTCGGCTGGGGGCAGCGGCTGCGTGAGCTGCTGCGCGGTCCTGACCGTGAGCTGCCCACCGAGGCCCTACAGGCCTGCGTGCAGGTCCTCGCCGGCTGGGGATGGCAGGAGCGTCCTGCTGCCATCGTCTCGGTGCCCTCACGCCGGCGCCCGCTGCTCGTCGGATCGCTCGCCGCAGGCATCGGGCAGCTGGGCCGGCTGCCCTACCTCGGCTCGCTCGACCTCGTCGAAGGTGGCCCGGTCGGCGACTCCGGCGGCAACAGCGCCTTCCGGCTCGCCAACGTGTGGGGACGGCTTGCGGTGGGTCCTGAGCTCGCAGCCTCGCTGCGGGGAACGCCGGGACCCGTGCTCCTGGTCGACGACGTCAGTGACTCCCGGTGGACCCTGACGGTGTGCGCGGGTCTGCTGCGGGAGGCAGGCGCGCCCGCGGTCCTGCCGATGGTCCTGGCCATGGAGGGGTGACGCCACTGCGCGACACGCCGGGTGCAGCCCTCGTGGAGCGATGGGGCGCGCGGGGCCGGCCGAGCCCGCCGAGCCCGCCGAGCCCGCCGAGCGAGCCAGCCCGCCCGAACCGGCTGACGAGGGGCAGACCCACGTCGACCGGGCCACTAGGGTCGACCCGTGACTGCTGACGCCCTTGCCGAGTCCAGCCCGCTTCCTCCGCTCGAGGACCTCATCGAGGTCCTGACCCTCCGCGACGTCGGCACGGCCCACATCGCCGTCACCGACGTCCAGGGCAAGGACGCCGCCGAGTCGATCGGAGCCGCCTCGGCACGGGTCTTCGAGGGCCGCAGCCAGAGGATGCCGCACGGGCGCGTCTTCGGTGGCCAGGTTCTCGCCCAGTGCGTCATGGCCGCCGGCATCACCGTGCGCGACGTCAGCGAGTCCGGGGTCGCCCGTCCTATCCACTCCCTCCACGGCTACTTCATGCGTCCCGGAGACGACACGCTGCCCATCCGCTTCGCCGTCGAGGAGATGCGCGACGGCAACTCGTTCTCCACCCGGCGCGTCCACGCCGTCCAGAAGGGGGCACCCATCATGTCGATGACCTGCTCCTTCCAGGCGCGCGCCGGCGGCCTCGACCACCAGGACACCATGCCGCAGGTGCCCGGCCCCGACGGGCTGACCTCCCTCGCCGAGGCGTTCCGCGGCGTCGACCACCCCGGCGCCCGGCACATCGCAGAGTCGCGCCCCATCGAGCTGCGACCCGTCGAGAGCAACATGTTCCTCGACGCCGGTCCCGAGAAGGTCGCCACCAACCACGTGTGGATGCGCGCCGTCGACCGGCTGCCCGACGACCCGCTGCTCCACGCCGCCGTGCTCGCCTACTCCAGCGACTACTCCCTGCTCGAGCCGGTGCTGCGCCGACACGGCCTGGTGTGGACCGACCCGCGGCTGCGCGTGGCGAGCCTCGATCACTCGATGTGGTTCCACCGCGACGCACGCGCCGACGACTGGATGCTCTACGCCCAGCAGTCGCCCTCCGCCGAGAGCGGCCGTGGGCTGTCGGTCGGCGAGATCTACGCTCGGGACGGCGCCCTCGTCGCCACGACGGCGCAGGAGGGCATGGTCCGCGTCAAGGAGTCCTGACCGACACGCCGCAGTCGAGCTCGACGCCGGTCTCGGGCGGCAGCCCTACGACTGCTGCCCGACCAGACGATCAGGTGGTGCGAAGCACCGCGACGTCGTGCCCGTCGAGGCGCACGCCCTCGGCGTCGACGATCGGCGCGCGGCCCCACGACGCCAGCACGTGCTCGACCTCGCCCGCGAACGGCACGACCTGGGATCGTCCGGCGAGGTTGGCTACGACGTGGACGGCCCCGCGGGACAGGATGATCCAGCGGGCGTCCTCGTCGAACGTGACCGAGGTGGCCCGCAGGTCACCGGACGCGACATCCGGCTGGGTGCGGCGCACCCGGATCAGCTGCCGGTAGAAGTGCAGCATCTCGTTGTGGCCCGGCGCGTAGGGCTCGTGCCAGTCGAGCACGCTGTGCGCCCGCGTCGCCGGGTCCTGCGGGTCGGGCACGTCGGCCTCGTTCCAGCCGTGCGCCGCGAACTCGGCGCGCCGGCCGGAGCGCACGGCCTCGGCCAGCCACTCCTCCTCGAAGGAGGTGAAGAACGCGAAGGGGGTGCTGGCCCGCCACTCCTCGCCCATGAACACCATGGCCGTGAACGGTGACAGCAGGTAGAGCGCGGCGCCGACGGCTTGCTGCCCCGGCGAGATCTGGTCGCTGATGCGGTCGCCCGTGGCGCGGTTGCCCACCTGGTCGTGCGTCTGCAGGTAGGCGAGGAACTGGTGGCCCGAGCGGGCCGCCTGGTCGACGGGCGCGCCCCACACCTGACCACGGAAGGTCGAGACCCGCCCGTCGTGCAGGAAGGCGTCGCTCAGGGTCTTGGCCAGCACCGACAGCGGGCCGCCGTCGGGCCAGGCCTCGGTGCCCCCAGCGAAGTCGGCGTAGTAGCCCTGCGTCTCACCGGTGAGGGCGACGTGCAGGGCGTGGTGGATGTCGTCGTCCCACTGGGCCGTCATGCCGCGGCCGCCCTCGCTCGTCGGCGTCACCATCACCGCGTCGTTGAGGTCGCTCTCGGCGATGAGGTCGAGTGGCCGACCGAGCTGCTCTGCCAGAGAAGCGGTCTCGTCGGACAGCTGCGCCAGGATGTGCGGCTGCGACTCGTCGCGCAGCTCGTGGACGGCGTCGAGACGCAGGGCGTCGACGTGGAAGTCGCGGAACCAGCGAAGGGCGTTGTCGACCACCCAGCGCCGCACCTCGTCGCTGCCGTGGGCGTCGAGGTTGACCGCGGGACCCCAGGGCGTGGTGTGGGTGTCCGTGAAGTAGGGACCGAACTCGGCAAGGTAGTTGCCCGTGGGCCCGAGGTGGTTGTAGACGACGTCGAGGCAGACACCGAGACCCTGCTGGTGGCAGGCCTCGACGAAACGCTGGAACGCCGCCGGGCCCCCGTAGGCGTGCTGCACGGCATACGGCGCCACCCCGTCGTAGCCCCAGCCGTGGGTGCCCCCGAAGGCAGCGACCGGCATGACCTCGACGACGTCGACCCCGAGGTCCACGAGGTGCTTGAGGTGCGCGATGGCCGCGTCGAAGGTGCCCTCCGCGGTGAAGGTGCCGATGTGCAGCTCGTAGACGACGCCGCCGAGCACGCCACGGCCCTCACGGGTGCCGCGCCAGTCCCCGTCGTTCCACGAGTGGGCCGTGGCGTCGAAGGTACGGGCGGCGCCGTGGACGCCGTGCGGCAGCCACGCCGCCCGGGGGTCCGGTCGCGGGTCACCGCCGTCGACGCTGAAGGAGTAGTCGAGCGTGGTGGCGTCGGGCCGCCGCCACGTCCACCAGCCGCCGTCGCCCGCGGTCATCGCGTGGCGCTCCGGGGCCGTCGTCGGCTCCGCGCCGTCGCCCTCGATCGGCGTGACGAGGACGTCGACGTGGGAGGCGTCCGGGGCCCAGACGCTCAGCGTGTCAGGAGTCATGCCGGGCCCGTACCCGCACGAGCAGGGCCACGGGCAGCCCCTCGCCGACCAGGCCGGCGAGCTTCTGGGCTCCCCCGTCCACCGACGCGCCCGTGAGCGCGTCGGTCCACGGGCCCTCGGGCAGGTCCACGGTCGCGTCGCCGAAGCCGCCGGCGTCCTGCAGCCGGCCGGCGAGGCGGGTCACCACCGTGACGACGTCGACGCCGTCGGTCGTGCCCCGACCGAAGGCCACGGCGTGCGGCGACGTCGACTCGAGCGGGACGTACGTCGAGGAGGCGCCGGTGAAGGCCTCCGGACGGTCACGGCGCGTGCGCAGGGCCGCCGCCGTCAGCAGCAGCTTCTCGTCGTGCAGGTCGGACGGGGCCGCCCCACCGTCGAGCCGCGCCAGCCGCTCGCGCCGCTCGCCGTAGTCGACGAGCCGTCGGTTGTCCGGGTCGACGAGGGACAGGTCGACCAGGTCGGTGCCCTGGTAGACGTCGGGGATGCCGGGCATCGTCAGCTGCACCAGCTTCTGGCCCTGCACGTTGGCCCGGGTCTCCACGGCGGTGCGCTCGAGCCAGGCCTCGACGTGGCGCACCACCTGGGGCGTGGTCACGACGCCCGTGACGAACCGCGCCACGGCCGCCTCGTACGCCTCGTTCGGCTCAGTCCACCGCGTGTGGAGCTTGGACTCGCGGATCGCCTTGAGGGCGTAGGCCTGCAGCCGCTCCTCGTCGATCGGCCACGCGCCGACGACGGTCTGCCACAGGAAGTACTCGGTCAGCGCGTCGAGCTCGTCGGCGCGGAAGCCGCGCGACAGCTCTCGGGCCTCCCGGACCCACTCGGCCCACGCCTCCGGTCGCTCGGCGAGGACGAAGAGCCGGGCGCGCACGTCCTCGGCCCGCTTCGTGTCGTGCGTCGACAGCGTCGTCATGGCCTGCGGCCAGGTCTCGTGCAGCCGCGCCGCGAACTGGTGGAAGTCCTCAGTCGACAGGCCCACCAGAGTCGGGTCCCCGCCGACCTCGTTGAGGGCGACAAGCCGCACGTAGCGGTAGTAGGCGGTGTCCTCGATGGCCTTGGCCATGGCAGGACCGCACGTCTGCTGGAACCGCACGAGGAACTCGTCGGCAGCCGCCTGGTCGACGGGCTCCGCCTGTCCGAGCGCCAGGTCCAGGACCGCCTCCGCGACAGCAGCGTCGAGGGGACCAGAGGCGCTCTGCTCGCCGCGCCGCGCGGCCGCCCGGAGCTCCTCGGCATCCTGCACGCCGGCCGGCGTGCCCGGGCGCAGGTAGACGCGGTAGCGGTCCATCCCGACGAGCATCGCCTCGACCACCGGCCGGACCGCGTCCGGGTCGAGCTCGGGGCGGGCGCGGGACACCAGGCGCAGCAGGCGGCTCACCTCGGTCGCGAGCATGACCTGCACGACCCAGCGCTTGGACTCGGTGACGATCGCCTCGAGGTCCTGGCCCTCGCCGAGCACCTCGGCCGACAGCTCCTCCAGTGGCTGGGCGCCCGACGGGTCGACGAAGAGCCCGCCGACCCGCAGGAGCGCGTCGTAGCCGGTGGTGCCGGCCGTGCGCCACGTGTGCGGGAGCTGCTCGTCGCCCTCGAGGATCTTCTCGACGACGACCCAGCTCTCGTCGGTGGCGCCCGCGAGCCGGTCGAGGTAGCCCTCGGGGTCCGCGAGACCGTCCGGGTGGTCGATCCGGAGACCGTCGATGGCACCCGAGCGGATGCCGTCGACGAGCACCTGGTGCGTCGCGTCGAAGACCTCGGGGTCCTCCACGCGCACCGCGATGAGCGAGGTGACGTCGAAGAAGCGGCGGTAGTTCAGCTCGGAGTCGCCGACGGTCCACGAGGCCAGCCGGTAGTGCTGGGCCTCGAGGAGCTCGCGCAGCGGCATACCCGGGTCGGTCCCGGGGGCGAGCGGGAAGACGTGGTCGTAGTACTGCACGACCGGCTCCCCCTCGTGCTCGCCGATGGAGAGCTCGCCGGCGGCGAGCACCTCCTCCAGCGGGGAGCCGAGCACGGGCATGAGGATGCGCCCGTCCTGGGCGTCCCAGTCGACGTCGAACCACGAGGCGTATGCCGACTGCCGGCCCTCGCGCAGCACCGACCACAGCGGCCGGTTGAGCGAGAGCGGCGTCGGCGTGGTCATGTGGTTGGGCACGACGTCGACGACGACGCCGAGCCCGGCCGCGTGCGCGGCCTCCACGAGGCGGGCGAAGGCGGCGTCGCCGCCGAGGCCCTGCGCCACCCGGGAGTGGTCGACGACGTCGTAGCCGTGCTTGGAGCCCGACGCGGCCTGCAGCACCGGGGAGAGGTAGAGGTGCGTCACCCCCAGGTTCGCGAGGTGGTCGACCTGCGCGAGGGCGTCCTCCAGGGTGAAGTCGGGCTCGAGCTGGAGCCGGTGCGTCGAGACGGGGGCGCTGGCATACCTCACGCGGTGAGCTCCTCACTGAGGCCGGGCACGATCGGAGAGCCGGTCTCACGGGGGCACCTCAGCACGACGATGCTGCGCGGCTGGACCTGGATCTGCCACGTCGGCTCGAGCTTGGTGTCCTCGACCTCGTGCAGCGCGGTGTCGATCACCGGCACCCATGCGGCGCCGTACTCCTCGTCCGGGAGGGTGAAGGTCAGCGGCTCGTGGTGGGCGTTGAACATCACGAGGAACGAGTCGTCGAGGATCTGCTGCCCACGCGGGTCCGGCTCCGGGATCGCCGAGCCGTTGAGGAAGACCATGAGCGACTTGGCCATGCCGTCGCTCCACGCCTCGTCGTCCATGTGCTGGGCCTCGGGCGTCAGCCAGGCGATGTCGCCGAGCGGGCTCTCCCCGCCGTGGTCGGCGCTGCCCGCGAAGAAGCGGCGGCGCCGGAACACCGGGTGCTCGCGGCGCAGGCGGACCAGCGTCTGGGTGAAGGCGAGCAGCTTCTGGTCGTCCTCGTCGAGCATCCACTGGATCCAGGAGATGTCGTTGTCCTGGCAGTAGCCGTTGTTGTTGCCGCCCTGCGTGCGGCCCAGCTCGTCGCCGTGCAGCAGCATCGGCACGCCCTGCGAGAAGAGCAGGGTGGTCAGGAAGTTGCGCTGCTGGCGCAGCCGGAGGTCGCGGACCGCGGGGTCGTCGCTCGGGCCCTCGACGCCGCAGTTCCACGAGCGGTTGTGGCTCTCACCGTCGTTGTTGCCCTCGCCGTTGGCCTCGTTGTGCTTGTCGTTGTAGGAGACGAGGTCGCGCAGCGTGAAGCCGTCGTGGGCCGTGACGAAGTTGACCGAGGCGATCGGCTTGCGCCCGGAGTGCTCGTAGAGGTCGCTGGAGCCGGTGAAGCGCGAGGCGAACTCGGCCAGGGCCCCTCCCTCGCCGCGCCAGAAGTCGCGCACGGTGTCGCGGTACTTGCCGTTCCACTCGGTCCAGAGGGGCGGGAACCCGCCCACCTGGTAGCCGCCCTCACCGACGTCCCACGGCTCGGCGATGAGCTTGACCTGGCTCACCACCGGGTCCTGCTGCACCAGGTCGAAGAAGGCCGACAGCTTGTCGACCTCGTGGAACTGGCGGGCCAGCGTCGCCGCGAGGTCGAAGCGGAAGCCGTCGACGTGCATCTCGGTGACCCAGTAGCGCAGCGAGTCCATGATCAGCTGCAGCACGTGTGGGCTGCGCATCAGCAGGCTGTTGCCGGTGCCGGTGGTGTCGTAGTAGTGCGCCAAGTCGCCGTCGACGAGCCGGTAGTAGTTGGCGTTGTCGATGCCGCGGAACGACAGCGTCGGGCCCATGTGGTTGCCCTCGGCGGTGTGGTTGTAGACGACGTCGAGGATGACCTCGATGTTCGCCTCGTGCAGCGCCTTGACCATGGCCTTGAACTCGAGGACCTGCTGCCCGCGCTGGCCGTTGGCCGAGTAGTCGTTGTGCGGCGCGAGGAACCCGATGGTGTTGTAGCCCCAGTAGTTCGACAGGCCACGGTCGACGAGCGGCGCGTCCTGCACGAACTGGTGCACGGGCATCAGCTCGATGGCCGTGATGCCGAGGTCGCGAAGGTGGTTGATCGTCACGGGGTGCGCGATGCCGGCATAGGTACCGCGGATCTCCTCGGGGACCTCCGGGTGGAGCATCGTCAGGCCCTTGACGTGGGCCTCGTAGATGACGCTCTCGTGGTACTGGTGTCGCGGCGGGCGGTCGTCGCCCCAGTCGAAGAACGGGTTGGTGACGACCGAGTGCATCGTGTGGCGCACGCTGTCGTCGGTGTTGATCTCGGTCGTCGTCGCGGCCTCCTCGTCACCGAAGGTGTACGAGTAGAGCGACTGGTCGTTCTCGGCCTGGCCCTCGATGGCCTTGGCGTAGGGGTCGAGCAGGAGCTTGCTCGGGTTGCAGCGGTGGCCGTTCTCGGGGTCGTACGGCCCGTGCACCCGGAAGCCGTAGCGCTGCCCGGGCTGGATGTAGGGCACGTAGCCGTGCCACACGAAACCGTCCACCTCCGGCAGGTCGAGGCAGGTCTCCTTCAGGTCGTCGTCGAGCAGGCAGAGCTGGACGCGTTCCGCGACCTCGGAGAAGACCGCGAAGTTCACCCCGGAGCCGTCGTACGTCGCTCCGAGCGGGTAGGGGTTGCCGGGCCAGATCTCCATGGACCTTCTTTTCGTCGTACGGTCGCGGCGCGCGGCCGCGGCGCCACGGCGTGTGGCGACAGGCGGACGACCCTGGCCGCACAGCGCATTCTTCCCTGCCGTGGCCGGTGGGGCGCAAGGCGGGCCGTATGCCGATCGGCGCGCCGCGGGGCGAGGCGCCGACCGCACCCGGCCGGGAAGACGCTGCTGGCTTCGGGCGTCCCTGTCCCCAGTACCCGATGGGGGCGGGCGGGAGACAGGGGACACTGCCCCGCCTCCCGCCGTTCCGGGTCGGGCTAGAGCGCGCCGCCCAAGGTCACGCCGCCGTCGATCGTCAGCGTCTGACCGGTGACCCAGGACGCGTCGTCGCTGAGGAGGAAGCTGACGGCGCCCGCCACGTCCTCGGGGAGGCCGAGGCGCTTCATCGGGTACGCCCGCACGACCTTCTCCTCGCGCCCCTCGTAGAGCGCCTCGGCGAACTTCGTCTTGACGACGGCGGGCGCGACGGCGTTGACGCGGACGTCGGGGCCCAGCTCGTAGCCGAGCTCGGTCGTGAGGTGGATGAGGGCGGCCTTGGAGACGCCGTACCAGCCGATGACGCCACTGGCCCCCTGCCCCGCCACCGACGCGAGGTTGACGACGGCGCCGGGGCGCTCGGCGTCTCCGAGACCCGCGGCGACGGCCTTCTTGATCCACGAGAAGGCGGCGACGACGTTGACGTCGAGCACCTTGCGCGCGATGTCGAGACCGGAGTCGAGCATCGGGCCGTAGACCGGGTTGATCCCGGTGTTGTTGACGAGCAGGTGCAGGCCGCCGAACGCCTCACGCGCCGCCGCGATCACCTGGTCCTGGTGCGCTTCGTCGGCGGCGTTGCCGGCGATGCCCATCGCGTGCTCGGGGCCGCCGAGCTGGTCGACGGCCTCGGCGAGCGCCTCGGACCTGCGGGCCGTGATGACGACCCGCGCCCCCTCGTCGACGAGGCGCTGGGCGATCCCGAGCCCGATCCCGCGGCTGGCGCCCGTGATGATGGCGACGGCGCCCTCGTGGCGTCCGCCGCTGCCCTGGGCCCCCATCAGAAGCCGAGGTCCCGGCCGATGAGCTCCTTCATGATCTCGTTGGAGCCGGCCCAGATCTTCGTGACGCGGGCGTCACGCCAGGCGCGGGCCACGCGGTACTCGTTCATGAAGCCGTAGCCGCCGTGCAGCTGGACGCAGTGGTCGAGCACGTCGTTCTGCACCTGCGAGCTCCACCACTTGGCCTTGGCCGCGTCGACGGCGGAGAGCTTGCCCTCCGCGTGCGCCGCGACGCAGTCGTCGACGTAGGCCTCGGCGACCTCGATCTTCGTGACGAGCTCGGCCATCAGGAACTTGTTGTGCTGGAAGGCGCCGATCGGCTGGCCGAACGCCTTGCGGTCCTTGGCGTACTGGATGGTCTCCTCGAGGATCGCCTTGGCGTGCGCCACGTTGGAGACGGCGGCACCGACGCGCTCCTGCGGCAGGCGCTGCATCATCGAGATGAAGCCCATGCCCTCCGGGCCGAGGCGGTTCTCGTCGGGCACGCGGACGTTCTCGAAGAACAGCTCAGCGGTGTCGGACTCGTCCATGCCGACCTTGTCGAGCTTGCGGCCGTTGACGAAGCCGTCCATGCCGCGCTCGACCATGAGCAGGGTGATGCCCTTGGCGCCCTTGGACGGGTCGGTGCGGGCGGCGACGATGACGAGGTCGGCCTGGTAGCCGTTGGTGATGAAGGTCTTGGACCCGTTGAGGATCCAGCTGTCGCCGTCGCGGACGGCGGTGGTCTTGAGGGCTGCGAGGTCGGAGCCTCCGGACGGCTCCGTCATGGCGATGGCGCAGATCAGCTCGCCGCTGGCCATGCCGGGCAGCCAGCGCTGCTTCTGCTCCTCGGTGCCGAGGTCGACGATGTAGGGCGGGCAGACGTCGGAGTGGATGCCGAAGCACGAGCTGGTGGCCGCGTTGAAGCGCGACATCTCCTCCGCGACGACGGCGTTGAAGCGGTAGTCGTCGACGCCGGCGCCGCCGTACTCCTCGGGGATGTCGAGGCCGAAGAAGCCCTGCTTGCCGGCCTCGAGCCAGATGTCGCGCGGGATGGACTTGCCCGAGATCATCTCCTCGGCGCGCGGCGCGAGTGTGCGGGCGACGAACTCGCGCGCCGACGCGCGCATCGCCTCGTGGTCCTCGTCGTAGATGTTGCGGGGCATCGGGTCCTCCATCGGGCGTGCTGACGGGTGCGGCGCGCTGGGTACCCGCCGGTAACTAAGCGCTTGCTTAGTCTCCCTCCCCTGCGGCATGCTGTCAACGTGCGACAGCCCACCTCGACCCCGCGCACGACCCCGCCTGCCGGCCGTACCTCGGACCCCGACGCGTCGACGGTCGAGCGGCTCCTGCAGGCCGCGGCGCAGGCCTTCGCCGACAAGGGGTTCCACGCCACGACGACCCGCGACATCGCGTCCGGCGCCGGCCTGTCGCCGGCCGGCGTCTATGTCCACTTCGGGTCCAAGGAGGAGCTGCTCTTCGCCCTGAGCCGCAGCGGGCACGAGTCGGCCCTGCGCCTGCTGCGCTCGGCCATCGCCGACGGGGACACGCCCGCCGAGCAGCTCTCCAACGTCATGGCGCGCTTCTCCGAGTGGCACGTGGAGCAGTACCAGGTGGCCCGCGTCGTGCAGTACGAGCACCACCACCTGACACCGGAGCACCACGCCGACGTCCTGGCACTTCGCAAGGAGATGGACGGGCTCGTGCAGGCCGTCCTCGAGCGGGGCGTGGCCGACGGCACCTTCGCCGTGGCCGAGAGCGCGGGCAGCGCCGCCACCGCCCTGGCCCTCCTCTCGATCGTCGTGGACGTCGCGCGGTGGTACTCCCCCACCATCCGTCGCAGCCCTGCCGAGATCGGCGCCACGAACGCCATGCTCGCGCTCCGGCTCGTGGGCGCCGGTCACTGACCGGTGTCGCCGGCCGTCGCCGGGCACTCGGTGCTGCAGGTGCCCGTGCCGCCGCTCGAGCCCTTCGTGCTCGCCCGCACGCGGCACTACGACGCAGACTATGCCTCTGCCGACCCGTGCTTCACGCACGCGCACGTCACGGCCCTCGGCCCCTTCCTCGACCTCGACGCGCTCACCGACGCGGCCCTCTCCGAGGTGGGCGCCATCGCTGCCACGACCGAGCCGTTCGACTTCACGCTGGCGACGGTCGACACCTTCCCCAACGGCATCGTCCACCTGCTCCCCGAGTCCCCGGCCCCCTTCGCGGTCCTCACGGAGAGGCTGTGGGACGCCTTCCCGCAGTGCCCGCCGTATGCCGGCGCCTTCGCCGAGGTGGTCCCGCACCTCACGCTCGACGCCCTCTCGGACGAGGTGACCGAGGAGTCGACGCGGACGCTGGTGGGGCCTTTGGTCCCGGCGCGCTGCCGGGCCGAACGCCTGGACCTCGCCTGGTACGAGCCGGGCAGGTGCCGGGTGCTGCACACCTGGCGCCTCGGCTCCTGAGCGTTCAGCTCGTCGCGGACCCGAGCGTGCACGGCGGGGTCGCCGGCAGCGCGTCCTGGCTCCCAGGAGGCGGCCCGCTCGACGCGTCGAGGTCGACGGTCAGCCGCGGCAGGAAGAACTGGACGAGCGGCCCGATCGACACGGCATACGCGACGGTGCCCAGGCCGACGGGGCCGCCGAGAAGCCAGCCCACGGCCAGCACGGCGACCTCGATGCTGGTTCGGACGAGTCGGATCGAGAGGCCGGAGCGGCGGGCGAGGCCGGTCATCAGCCCGTCGCGCGGTCCGGGCCCGAGCTGGCTGCCGATGTAGAGGCCGCCGGCCACGCCGTTGAGGACGATCCCGGAGACCAGCAGGAGCGCCCGCGCCCACAGCGCCTGCGGCGGGTCGATGAGGGCGAGCCCGGCGTCGGCCGCGAGGCCGATCACCACGACGTTGGCCACCGTGCCGAGGCCGGGCCACTGCCGCAGCGGCACCCAGAGGAGCAGCACCAGGGCGCCCACGATGATCGTCACCTGGCCGAAGCTGAGCGGCACGTGCGTGGCGATCCCGGCGTGGAACACGTCCCACGGGTCGAGGCCCAGCGTCGACCGGATCATCATCGACATCGAGACCCCGTAGAGGACCAGGCCGACGAGCAGCTGCACCACCCGGCGGGGCAGCCGGCCGGCGCGCAGCTGCTGACGGGGGCTGAGGTTGGCCAGGGGGACGCGACGTCTCATGCGGACCAGTGTGCAGCGCACTGGACCTTGTTTTGAGGGCCAGTTGTGCGACGGTGGACCGCATGCGCACGATCTCGGCCCGGTCACTGGCCCTGCTCCTGGGGTCGGGTCCCCTCCCCCGCCCCGCCTACCGGTCGCTCGCCGACGCCGTCCGCCGGCTCGTGTGCGACGGCAGGCTGCTCGTCGGGACCCGCCTCCCGAGCGAGCGCACGCTGACGACCGAGCTGGGCCTGAGCCGCACCACGGTCGGTGCCGCCCTCGACGCGCTGCGCGACGAGGGCTTCGTCTCGACCCGCCGCGGCTCCGGCAGCGTCGTCTGCCTGCCTGCGGGGCCCTCGGGGCTCGCGCTCTCGCAGGCCGGCCTCATCCCCACCGACGTGCCGCCCGATGTCATCGACCTGACGTATGCCGCCCTCCCGGCGGCAGCCGGCGTGACCGCGGCCTACGAGCGCGCCCTCGCGAAGCTGCCCCGTTTCCTCGCCACGGCCGGCTACGACCCGCGCGGGCTGCCCGAGACCCGGCGGGCCGTCGCCGGGTGGTTCGAGGGCCGGGGGCTGCCGACCTCACCGGACCAGGTCGTGGTCACGTCCGGCGCCCACGGCGGGCTGTCCGCCGTCCTCAGGGCTCGCCTGGAGGTCGGCGACCGAGTCGTCGTCGAGAGCCCGACCTACCCGAATGCCATTGTGGGAGTGCGACGCTCGGCGTACCGCGCCGTCGCGGCACAGCTGACGCCGACGGGCTGGGACGTCGAGGCGATCGAGCTGGCGGTGCGCCAGAGCGGCGCCCGCGCGGCATACCTCATCCCCGACCACCAGAACCCGACCGGACTCGTCATGGACGACGCGACGAGGACGGCCCTCGGCGCGGCGCTCGGTCGCGCCGGCGCCGTGCCGGTCGTCGACGAGACGTTCGTCGAGCTGGACCTCGACGAGGAGGCGCGGACCCGACGGCCGGCGCCCTTCGCCCTCTCGGCCCGCGGGACCCACACCCTGGGCAGCGCGGGCAAGACGTGGTGGGGCGGCCTGCGGGTCGGCTGGGTGCGCGCCCCGGTGGGTGGCGTCGAGTCCGTCATCGAGGCCCGCCACAGCCTGGACCTCGGGACGGCGGTCCTCGAACAGCTCGTCGTCGCCGACCTCATCGGGCAGGGAGAGGCCCTTCTCGTCGAGCGGCGCCGCGAGGCCCGCGCCCGGCGCGACGCGCTCGCCGCAGCCCTGCAGCGGCACCTGCCCGAATGGCGCTTCGTCGTGCCGACCGGAGGGTTGAACCTGTGGTGCGAGCTCCCCGAGGCACACGGCGACCAGCTCGCCCGCGTGGCGGAGACCGCCGGGGTGCGCCTGGCCCGTGGAGGACAGTTCGGCGTGGCGGGCGGCCTCGACCGGTGGTTGCGGGTGCCGTTCTGCGTGCCACCCGACGAGGCTGACGAGGTGGGGCGCCGCCTCGCGCAGGCCTGGCAGCTTGCCCTGCGCGAACGACCGGCGACGCGCGTGGTCACTCCCCTCATCGCCTGACGGCACGGATCCGACTGCGAGACTGGGCCGGTGAGCAACGACGCAAGCGGGCGCATCACCTCGTGCCGGTGGGAGCACGGCCGGCTCGTGGAGCAGGGCTTCCCGCTCGAGGACCTCTCCGAGCACCTGGCTCGGGAGGGGTCGCTGGTCTGGGTCGACGTCTGCGAACCCGACGGCGCGCGCCTCAACGCCCTCGCCGCGGAGCTGGGGCTGGACCGGCACGCCGTCGAGGACGCCGTGTCCACGGGCGAGCGGCCCAAGGCGACCCGGCACCCCGGGCACACCTTCCTCACCGTCTACGCCACCCGGCTGGAGGCCCCCGGCAACGACCCCGCGGCGCCGGACTCCCGGCTGCACCTGACCCGCATCTCCGCCTTCGTCCTCCCTCGCGGCGTGATCACCGTGCGCGGCAGCGCGGACTTCGACATGGAGCCGGTGCTCGAGCGGTGGAACGAGGACCCCGAGCTGCTGCGACACGGTGTCGGTGTCCTCGTGCACGGGCTGCTCGACGCGGTCGTCGACGGGCACTTCGAGACGATCCAGCAGCTCGACGACGCCATCGAGGACCTCGAGGACACGCTCTTCGACGACCGGGGCCAGAGTCGGGTCGTGCAGCTACGGACCTACCGGCTGCGCAAGGAGCTCGTCCAGCTGCGCCGCGTCGTCCTGCCCATGCGCGACGTCGTCAACGCCGTGCTCCGCCACCGCAGGGACCTCGAGAACCGGGTGCCGGAGCTGGACGGCTTCTACGACGACCTCTACGACCACGTCCTGCGGGCTGCCGAGTGGACCGAGTCGGTGCGAGACATGGTGTCGACGGTGTTCGAGACGAACCTCTCGCTGCAGGACGCCCGGCTCAACACCGTGATGAAGAAGCTGACGGGATGGGCGGCGATCATCGCCGTGCCGACGGCCGTGACGGGCTGGTTCGGCCAGAACGTGCCCTACCCCGGGTTCGGGTCCCACGGCGGCGTGCTGTTCAGCCTGGGCGTCATCGTGGTGACGGCGTCCCTGCTCTACGGCGTCTTCCGGCGCAAGGGCTGGATCTAGCGCTCGGCCGCCGCGCCAGCGAGCTGGTGCGGCGGCCGGGTGGCGGGCCGTGCGTGAGGCGCGAGGCTCAGTCGCGCGTCAGCTTGCGGTAGGTGACGCGGTGCGGGCGCGCGGCGTCCGGGCCGAGGCGCTCGATCTTGTTGGCCTCGTAGGACTCGAAGTTGCCCTCGAACCAGTACCAGCTGGACGGGTTCTCCTCGGTGCCCTCGTAGGCGAGGATGTGCGTCGCGATCCGGTCGAGGAACCACCGGTCGTGGGTGATGACGACGGCGCAGCCCGGGAAGTCGAGCAGGGCGTTCTCGAGCGAGCCGAGGGTCTCGACGTCGAGGTCGTTGGTCGGCTCGTCGAGGAGCAGGAGGTTGCCGCCCTGCTTGAGGGTCAGCGCGAGGTTGAGGCGGTTGCGCTCACCCCCGGACAGGACCCCGGAGAGCTTCTGCTGGTCGGGGCCCTTGAAGCCGAACTGCGAGACGTAGGCCCGCGACGGGATCTCGACGTTGCCGACCTTCATGTAGTCGAGCCCGTCGGAGACGATCTCCCAGAGGTTCTTCGTGGGGTCCAGGCCCTCGCGGCCCTGGTCGACGTAGGAGATCTTGACCGTCTCACCGATCTTGACCTCGCCGGCGTCGGGCTGCTCGAAGCCGACGATGGTCTTGAAGAGCGTCGACTTGCCGACACCGTTGGGGCCGATGACCCCGACGATGCCGTTGCGCGGCAGCGAGAACGACAGGTTGTCGATGAGGACGCGGTCGCCGAAGCCCTTCTTGAGGTTCTTGACCTCGATGACCGTGGAGCCCAGGCGCGGACCCGGCGGGATCTGCAGCTCCTCGAAGTCGAGCTTGCGGGTGCGCTCGGCCTCGGCCGCCATCTCCTCGTAGCGGGCAAGGCGCGCCTTGCTCTTGACCTGGCGGCCCTTGGCGTTGCTGCGGACCCACTCGAGCTCGGTCTTGAGCCGCTTGGCGAGCTTCGCGTCCTTCTTGCCCTGGATCTGGAGGCGCTCGGCCTTCTTCTCGAGGTAGGTCGAGTAGTTGCCCTCGTAGGGGTAGAGCCGGCCGCGGTCGACCTCGGCGATCCACTTGGCGACGTTGTCGAGGAAGTAGCGGTCGTGCGTGACGGCGATGACGGCGCCGGGATAGGACTCGAGGTGCTGCTCGAGCCAGAGCACCGACTCGGCGTCGAGGTGGTTGGTGGGCTCGTCGAGCAGCAGCAGGTCGGGCTTCTGCAGGAGCAGCTTGCACAGGGCCACGCGACGGCGCTCACCTCCGGAGAGCGTGGTGACCGGCGAGTCCGGCGGCGGGCAGCGGAGGGCGTCCATCGCCTGCTCGAGCTGGCTGTCGAGGTCCCACGCGTCGGCGTGGTCGATGTCCTCCTGCAGCTTGCCCATCTCGGTGAGCAGCGCGTCGTAGTCGGCGTCGGGGTCGGCCATCTCGGCGGAGATCTCGTTGTAGCGGTCGAGCTTCGCCTTGATCTCGCCGGCGCCCTCCTCGACGTTGCCGAGGACGGTCTTCTCCTCGTTGAGCGGGGGCTCCTGCAGCAGGATGCCGACACTCGCGCCGGGAGCGAGACGCGCCTCGCCGTTGCTCGGCTGGTCGAGTCCCGCCATGATCTTGAGGATCGTCGACTTGCCGGCGCCGTTCGGGCCGACCATGCCGATCTTCGCGCCCGGGTAGAAGGACATCGAGACGTCGTCGAGGATGACCTTCTCGTTGTGTGCCTTGCGCGCACGGGTCATGGTGTAGATGTACTCGGCCATGCGCAGAAGGCTATCTGTCGGCGAGCGCGGCACCGAATCCGTGTCCATCGGTGCCGGCGCTCGTGGGCGGGGCGGGTGGTCAGGCGCTGAGCCGGTCGACGACCTCGTAGTCGTCGGTCTCGGGGTCGCCGGTGGCGAGGTTCCCCGCGCCCTCACCCGAGGCCCCGTCGGACAGGTCGTCGGGGAGGTCGTAGTCGTCGTCGACGACACCGTCGGCGTCGACGTGGGCCGGGCGCTGCTCGAGGGAGCCGCCCTCGGCCAGCGCACGCACCGCGGCCTGCACGTCGGGGTCGGCCGTGCGGTCGTGGCCGAGGGCCGCGGCCCGGCTCACGCGCTCGAAGGTGGCCCGCCCCCACGAGAGGTCGTGGCCGATGTGGTCGGCGTCGATCTCGGGCGAGGTGCGCGGCTGGCCGTCGTTGCCGACGTACTGCTTGATCGAGAGCTTGCCCTCGACGATCACGGGGTGACCCTTGCGCAGCGCCGTGCCGGCGTTGGCGGCCAGCGCGTTGAAGGCGATGACGTTGTAGAAGCTCGTCTCGCCGTCGACGAAGCGGCCGTCGGCGGTGCGCCGGTAGGGCGTGGTCGCGATGCGGAAGGTCGTGTAGGGACTGCCGTTGCGGGCCCGGCGCTCGACGGGCTCGGAGACGACGTTGCCGTGCACGGTGATGCGGGTCTCGTTCATGGGTGCTCCTTGGAGAGGTCCACGGCGGCCCTGCGCCGCCGTCACCCACCCTCGACCCGCACGGACCCTCCCGACAGGGCCTCGGCGCAGCCTGTGGAGAGGTGGCTGCCGTCGCAAGGGGGTGTGGACGAGCAGCTCCCACGTGGTCGCGCGCGGGGCGTCTCCTGTCCGGCACACGCCTGTCGTGGGGTGTCCCGGCCCGGACGCGGTCGCCGAGCCGCGCCCGTCAGCGGGCTGCGGCCTCCAGGTGACCGCGGGTCTCGCGGTGCCGGGCCAGCACCTCGTCCACGGGGGCGAGGACGTGCTCGTCGGCCACGGCCGCGACCGACTCGGCCAGGCGTTTGCCGATGACGCTCCTGCGGTGCCGCGCCCCGATCCGCGCCCACCAGCGGGACAGCACCCCCAGGCCGATGCCGAGGAGCACTCCCACGACCACCATGACGAGCGGCAGCGGGAGGATGCCGACCGCGGGGGTCTCCGGCCTGGGCAGCTGCAGCAGCGCGAAGGCCCAGAGCACGGCGTACCAGACGAGGCCGGCCACGGCCACGAGCCCGAGCACCCACTGGAGGACGTTGACGACGAACCACCACGCGGGCCGACGGCCGCGCAGCGAGGTGCCGATGACGGCCCGGTCGAGGGAGTCGCCGAGGGCTCCGTCACCACGGTCGACGGCGTCCTCGACCGCGTGCGCCCAGCGCACCGGCAGGCCCTGCGATGCGTCGCGGACGAAGCTGCGGGTGGCGAGCTCCACCGCCGAGACCGTCGAGGCGCTCGGTGCGGGGATCGACGAGCGGCCCAGAACGGCCCGTACGTCGGCGCCGTCGATGTCGACGCGGATCGGCGGACGGCCGCCGGTCCGGTCGAGGCGCAGCCGGCGCAGCGGGTCGGCGGCGAAGCCCTTGGTCCAGCGCGCGAAGAGCCAGCCGGTGTGGGCGAACGCCTCGCGGCGGTAGTCGCGGGCGACGGCGTCGAGCACGATGGGCACCCCGGCCGCCCGGCCGAGGGAGCTGTCGAGCCCGGCACGCGGGACCTGTCCGAGGTCCGGCTCGGAGTCTGCCACCCCGGGCCTGAGCTTGGTGGCGGCGCCGACGACGTCGGCCCGCAGCCGCTGACGCGAAGCAGCATGTCCCGCAACGGCATTCGTGATCCGCTGACGAAGCTCGGGTATGCCGTCGCCGGTCGATGCAGAGGTCGCGAACACCTGGGCGGCGGCCACCCCGTCGGCCACCAGCAGCTTCGTGAGGTCCCCGGTGATCGTCGCGACACCGTCGGAAGACAGGCGGTCGGCCTGGTTGAGCACTGCCAGCGTGACGGCGTCGTGCTGGGACAGGAGGCTGACGAACTCGTCGTGCAGCCGGGCATCGGCGTACTTCTGGGGGTCGGTCACCCAGACGAAGACGTCCACGAGCTCGAGCACCCGCTCGGCCTCACGGCGGTGCTCCACCACGCGCGAGTCGAAGTCGGGCAGGTCGAGCAGGACCAGCCCGTCGAGCGAGCCGACCCCCGCGTCCTGCCGCCGGCCCGAGCCGGGCCGGGCTCCCCCACCGACGGCCTGCTGCCCGCCCGCGGTCTCGACCACGTGGCGGGCCTGCACCCCCAGCCAGTCGAGCAGCTCGGAGGCGTCGTCGTCGCCCCACACGGCAGCGGTCGGACGCGACGTCGTGGGACGCCGTGCGCCGATCGTGGCGACGTCGGCGCCGACGAGGGCGTTGAAGAGGGAGGACTTGCCGCTGCCGGTCGCTCCGGCGAGGGCGACGACCGTGTGGTCGCCGCTGATGCCCGAGCGCTCCACGGCCTTGTCGATGACCCTCCGGGCCACCGCGACACCGGCCGGCTCGAGCTCGGTGGCCCCCGAGACCAGCGCGAGCGACAGCTCAGTGGTGCGAGCGCCCAGCTCTGCGGCGGAGACGGCCTTGACGGTGGCGCTGCCCATCCTGACCGGGCTCACCGGGCGCCCTCCAGCTCACGGACGGCCGCGGTCAGCTGCTCGGTCTGCTGGGTGTCGACGTGCAACGTCGTGACAGCTCCTTCGTAGCGGGCCCGCTCGGCGGCATACAGCTCGTCGACGCGGGTGGTCAGGTGCTCGCGGGCCTGGCGGGCGAGCTCGCGCACGGCCTGGTCGCCGAAGACGGCCTCGAGGAGCTTCTGGCCCACGACCGCGGTTCCGCCGGCGATGCCGATCTCGGCACCGGTGATGCCCGCCGTACTGGCGAAGGTCACGAGCATCAGGACGACGCCCAGGCCGTTGACGCCGTAGGCCATGATCCGCGCCGTCGTGCGTCGGTCGCGACCCTCGTCACGGACCATCTGCAGGATGTCGCCCTGCCAGTCGCGCACGAGGCGCTGGATGCGCCGGTCGACGTCCTTGCCGGAGCCGGCGAGGCCAGGGTGCGCCTGGAGCAGCCGGTCACCGCCGGGGAGGGTGCGCCAGGCGCGGCTCACCGAACCGGCCGCGAGCTCGGCACGGTTGGCGATGAGCGACTCGACGCCCGACTGGAGTGCCTCACCGAGGTCGTCGGCCCGAGCCGGCTCGCCCCGCAGGAAGGAGGTGAAGCGGTCGCGCATCCGCGAGACGGTGGACTCGACCTGGCGGAAGAACTCACCCGTGCCGACGAACTCCTGCCAGCGGGCGAGCACCTCGCCGCGCAGCAGGGTCCCGTCGACCATCCCCTCCTGGACCTCGGCCGTGGCCTCCTCGTAGGCGGCGGTGGCGACGTCGACGAGCGCCC
>Ga0308173_10000192_pt1 | contig 23052 bp, 18 predicted proteins | sample PhyPR1_FD_203716 | JGI IMG/M metagenome (GOLD analysis project Ga0308173, IMG submission 203716) | Soil microbial communities from UC Gill Tract Community Farm, Albany, California, United States - DLSLS.P.R1 | ecosystem: Environmental > Terrestrial > Soil > Agricultural land | place: USA... | reverse complement strand
CCGCTCGTACTCCTGCAGGAACTTCGGGTAGTTACGCAGCACGATCGCGCCGGGGTGCGTCGTGCCGAACGAGTAGAAGAGGTCACCGAGGGCGTAGGTCGCCGCGATCTCCTTCGAGTGCGGCCCGGCGAGCGCCCGGAAGCCGAGCTGCGCCAGCGGTTCGTCGCCGGCCGCCGTCCGCAGGTCGAAGTCGTCGGGGAGCAGGGGGTGCATCCGGTAGACGCTGGTGAACTCCTCGGTCAGCGAGAACGGGACGCCGTAGTGCTCGGTCGCAGCACCCGGGATGCCGCTGATGACCTCGCTGGTGCTGATCCGGCCGAAGGCACGGGCGATCCGCTCCCCGGCCACCCCGAACCAGTTGGCCCGCAACGCGAAGACCGTCGTCGGGTGGCTGATGATCGCGGGCGTCCACTCGACGGTGTGGATCTTCGCCAGCAGCGCAGCGACGACCAGCCGGGCGCGCTGGAACAGCTCCTCGTCGTCCCAGTGCGGGTACTCCGAGGCCAGCCGGGCGCAGACGGCGTTGTGCTCGCGGGCGAACAGGTTCAGCAGCATGCCCATGCCGGTCCACCAGCCGGGCTTCATCGTCGGGTCGAGCGCCGGGTCGTCGGGGATCGGGAGCTGACCATCGTCGGTCAGCCGCAGCCGGCCGCCCTCCCCCGCCCTCACCCGCTTCTGCTCCTCGAGCGTCGACCCGTACAGCGACGACCCGTCCCACCAGTGCGTGACGTCGTTGACCGTGGTGACCGGGCCCTCCGCGTCGGCCGGCCGGGTGGGGTCGAGCTTGATCCGCGGGATCCGCATCGGGTCCTCGAACCAGGGGTCGCCGGGCACCAGGGGGACGTCGACCAGGCGCGAGGTGTCGCTCACCCCGTGGGTGAACCAGTCGTGGATCATGAACTGCAGCCACGACGCGGCCAGCGTGTTCACGCTCGTCGCCGGCAGGAACGGGTTCCGGGTGAGCAGCCGCCGGCTGACCTCGCGCGGGCTGGGCTCCATCAGCTGCTCAGCCGTCACCGGCAGCACCTTGTCCAGCGCGATGTTGCGGCCGAACCGCGCGCCGGCCCGGCCCATGTCCGGGTGCTCGAGGTCGTTGTAGGTGCCGTCGACGCTGCGGGCGACCAGGTGCTCGGGCGTCCGCTCCGGCACCGGCGGGGCGTCGAGGGGCACCACGGACGACGGGTCGTGCAGGTTCTCCTGCCGCAGGATCGTCCGCACCCCGATCAGCACGGCCAGCCCCCCGGGCACGGGCAGCTTGTCCCAGCCGCGCCAGCGGTCGATCGCCTGCGCGGCCCAGTCGTAGACGCGCCAGAACGGCGTCCGCCGGTAATCGGCGCCGGGCACGGGCGGAGGAACCGGCGTCGACGGCGTGCTCGGGTAGTCCGGGGAGCCGGCGCGCTGCTGCGGTACCGACGCGGAGATGCTCGTCGTGCCTGGGGTCTCGGTGCTCATCGGATCTCCTCAACGGCGGTCGAGCGGGCGGGCTTGCGTGGATGGGGCAACCGGGCGAGGACCTGCCGCAGCTCGGACGGCGGACCGCCGGCGGGGGCGCTGTCGGACGCGGCCGCGGCGATCAGGGCGCTGGCCTTCTCCGCCACCATGTAGATCGCGGTGACGATGAAGAACCCGGGGATCCGGGGGAACACCGAGGCGTCCACCACCCGCAGCCCCTGGGTCCCGTGCACGCGGAAGTCGCTGCCGAGAACGGCGCGCGGATCGGAGGCACCGCCGATCGCGCAGGTGCAGGAGGCGTGGTGGCCCCAGGCCTGGTCCCGGACGAACGAGCGGAGGTCCTCGCGGGAGGTCACGGCGTCCCCCGGCACCAGTTCGGCGGCGACGTCGTCGCCGAGGTACTTCATGATCGACCGGGCCGCCTCGATGCCGGTGACCACGGCGTCGAGGTCCTCCCCGGACGTGTCGTCGCCCTCGTCGAAGTAGCGGAACCGGATGTCGGGGGGATCGCGCGGGTCGGCCGAGCGCAGCAGCACCCTGCCGGCGCGGTTCACCGTGTGCGCCTTGAGGATCGCCCAGGTGAAGACGTCGCTCTGCTGGGCGAGGGCCGCCGAGTAGCCCGGGTAGTAGCCGGTGAACCGGGCCGGGAGCCCGAAGAGAAACAGGTCGGGGCTGGCCAGTTCGCGGCGCGACCGGCGGACGAGGCCGAGCAGCGCCCCGTTGGTGGTGTAGACGCCGCGGCCGTCCGCCCACTCGCGCAACCCCGGGTCCGGCTCCTCCCCCGCGCCGGGCGGCCGGAACGTGAGCCCGGCGAGCAGCCGGAAGTTCCTCTTCAGCTGGGTGACGACGCCGACCTCGTACCGGTCCTGCAGGTTCTCCCCGACCCCGGGCAGGTCCACTCGACAGCGGATGCCGAAGCGCTCGAGCTCCGCCCGCGGCCCGACGCCGGACAGCTTGAGCAGCTGCGGGGTGTTGAAGGCGCCGCCGGCGAGGATCACCTCCCGGGCGGCACGCACCGTGCGGGGCTGCGGCGCCGCCTCCGTGGTCGGCTGCGGATCGGCCCGGTAGGCGTGCGGCTGGGAAAGGTACTCGACCCCGACGGCTCTCGGGACGCCGTCCGCCGGCTCGTCGAACAGCACCCGCGTGACCAGGGCGCCGGTGCGCACCGTCAGCCGGTCGGGCAGTCGCTGGGCGACGTCGCGGATCCGCTCGCGCGTCCCGTTGCGCTTGCCGTCCCGGACGGCGATGGGGATCAGCCACAGCCCCTCGGGGTGCTTGCGTCCGCGCCAGTCGTTGGGGTCGACCGCACTGGTCAGGCCCTCGAGGGGTGTGAGCGGCCGGTTCAGGAAGTCGGCCAGGCTGCGCGCGGCCGCGGCCTTCAGCACCGAGAGGACCTGCGCGTCGCCGAGCGCGAGCTTGGGATCGGCAAGCGTGGTGTGCAGCCAACCGTCGAATCCGTGCCGGCTGCGGTTGGTGTACTTGTCGCTGACCAGCGGCAGCCACGAGAGGACCCGGGCCAGCCAGCGGGTGCGCGGCAGCGCCCGCGGACGGCGCTTGTACCCCGGGGCGCACGCCTCGAGGCGCTCGAACCACCGGCGCATCTCCGCCGCCCGCCAGCTGCGGTCCCCGGTCGCCCGCGCGATGCCGTTCCAGTCCGCGTCGTGCGGATAGATCGTGATCATCGCGTTGTGGGCCGTGCAGCCGCCGAGGGTTCCGGAGCGGGGGTACAGCACGCCGTCGTGCTCCGGCCGGTACTTCTCGTCCCGCGCCTGCTGCGCCGTGTCGTCGTAGTGCCGCACGAAGAACGGCCAGCTCATCCCCGGGCTCTCGCTGGCCCGGCCGTGGAAGGCCGGCACCCGGTAGTCGTCGTCCTCCGGATCCAGTCCTGCCTCCAGCAGCAGGACCCGGTGCCCGGCCTCGGCCAGGTTGGCGGCCACCGGACCGCCCCCCGCACCCGAGCCGACGACGACGTAGTCGAAAGTCTCCGGGGCCTCGTCGGCCGGAGCAGTCACGACCGGCTCCTCCGGGAGGCCAGGTAGGCGGTCACCGCGAGCACGGTGTTCAGCCCGGAGATCAGCGCCAGCGGCCGGGCGCGTTCCGGGGACAGTTGCTTGTTGCGCCGCAGGGTCAGCACCGTCGCGGTGTCGCTGGCGTGGATGAGCGGCGCCGCCCACAGTGCACGGTCGAGGTCGCGGCCGTGCAGCCGGATCAGGTCGGCCCCGATGAGCACCGTCCGGATGCCGAACAGCCGGAGCCCGTAGATCGCCGCGGGGTTGTCGCTCGGGTTGCCCTCCCCGAACCGGTTGATGATCATCGCCGGGGCCAGCAGGCCGGTCCCACCGGCGAGGATGCGGACGCCACCGAGCGCGAAGCGGGCGGTCTTCCCGATGGTCTCGATGGCCGACACGGCGGTCCTCCCCCACCCGGCTCGCCCCGGGCGACCCTGCGGAGGAGTGCACGCGGCGCGCATTCCGCGGGGAGGAGAAATGCTTTCTCCGGCGACGGCCGTGCGCTGATCGCCGGTCCCTCACGGGACCGGGAACGACGTTCCCCCTGAATGGATGGCACACCGGATATCCGCTCCGGCGGCGCTCAGATTCCTCCCGCCCCGGCGGGATCACAAGGGGGTCGGACGCCCGCACCGAAAATGTGCGAGCACCTGGACGATGGTCCCGCTGCGGCGCTCACCAGGGCCGTTTCCCGGCCAGCGCGTGGCCGATCGGACGGGCCACGTCGGGGTCGGCCAGGTATTCCTGGATCGAGTGGGGGTCGCTGGCGTTGAAGGTGCGCTCCTCCTGCAGCGGCGCGGCGTAGAACCCGGCCAGCGGACTGGCCAGCGCCACGAAGTCGCGGACGTCGTAGGCGTTCAGCCAGGGCACCGCCGCCCCGCCGACCGCCGGGCCGGGACGCTTGCCCGACCCGGTCCAGCCCGGCAGGAGGGAACGCTGGACCACCGGCAGACCGAGCGGGCACCCGGCCGTGATGAACAGCGGCACATCCACCACCCCGCGCAGGGCGTCGAACAGGTCGTAGCCGACCACGGTGCCGAGGCTGTGGGTGAGCAGGACGACCCGGTCGTGCTGCGCTGCCGCGCTACGGACGTCGGCGACGACGATGTCGAGCACCAGGTCGCGGATCTCCGGGACGTCGAGGTAGTACGCGACGTCGGTGAGGAACCGTTCGATGACCAGCTGGCTGGCGCCGGTCTTCCGCGCCAGGTACTGCAGCGCCGCGCGGAGCAGCCGGGAGCGCAGCACCGAGCCGAAGTCCACGGCGTCCAGCCCGTCGTCGGTGTAGGCACGCCAGGCGGCATCCAGTTCGCCGGTGTCGTCGTCGGTCGGCAGCGCCTCCCGCTCGGGAGTGAAGCCGAGCAGCAGGGCGGAGTCGAGGATCAGCGCGTCGGCACTGGGCGGTCGGGCGTCGGCGGCGCCCTCGAGCTGCCCCTCCAGGTCCGGCCGGGGCAGCCCCCTGCGTTCGCGGGCGGCAACGGCATCGGCGAACCGGTTGCCGTAGTACGGGAACCACACCGACGAGGGGTCGACCGGTGGGAGCCCGGCGAGCGTCAGGCCCTTGGCGAGCCCGGCCAGCCAGGCCTGTCGTTTCTTGGCGACGAACGCCGCCTCCTCGGCGGGTCCCCGGCGGGCGGACGACGGCATCTGCTGACTGCGTCCGTGGACGAGGACCAGGGCGGTGCCGGCCATCGCGGCCTCCTCCGGGCAGGCGTCGGCGGCGCCGACGATAGGACCGGCCCGAAGAGGCCGACAAGGGCCGTCGACACCTTGACAGGAAATGGTGTCGAGTGGACGCTGCTCGGTCATAACGGGCCGGGCCCGTGCCATTCCTGGAACCAATTCTTCCGAATTCAAGGAACGGCGCCGAGGGCGATCCGCACGGAGGGGGAACCATGGGGCACGTGCACGTGCGGGCGCACGGTGCGGTGCCGCCGGAGCGGTTCGTCGCTGCGCTCACCGACTTCGGTCCGGGGCGCGAGGAGATCTGGAGCAACAGCGATCCGCGCGATCTCGTCGTGCACGACCGTGGGGACACCTGGGCCGACGTGACCGAGGGCGCCGCGGCCGGCGGGGTGTGGCAGCGGCTGCGCTACGACTGGTCGGTGCCCGACGTGGTCACCCTCGAGGTGGTCGACAGCAACGCGTTCGGCCCCGGCAGCCACTGGACCTACAAGGTCGAGTCCGACGGCGCCGGGGGCTGCCACGTCGACCTCACGATCGTGCGGGTGCCCACGACGACGAGGGGCCGGGTGCTCGACGCCGTGCTCCGCCTCGGGGGTGGCGCCTGGTTCGCGCACGATCTGCGGCGGTCGCTGCGGCGCATGGACGGCCGCACGCGCGCCGGGTTCTGACCACACGGGAGGGGGACGACGTGGCCGACCACAACGATCCGAACTCGGTCAACAGCATCTTCTCCGACGTCGACGTGAGCGCCGCGGACGTGTACGACATGTTCGGCTTTCCGGGCGCCGGCGGCGGCGAGGAGACGGTGGTCCTCGCACTCACCTTCGCCGCCGTCCCCGAGGCCGGGGTGTTCGACACCGACATGCTCTACCGGCTCCAGGTCAACCCGCACGCGCGATCGGTCCGACCCTCCGCCGACGAGTGGAGCCTGTCGGCGCTCACCCGCTACTTCGACGCGATGAAGGACCACTACCTGGGCCAGCGGGAGGCCGCCGAGATCCGGGTGACCGTGGACGAGGCGGGCATGGCCACGGTGGGCTTCACCGGCTTCCCGAGCGGGGACTTCACCGAGCGGGTGCCGACCAACGAGGTGACCACCATCCGGACGCCGTCCGGAGCCGAGCTCACCGCCTACCTCGGCGGGCGGGACGACGCCTTCTTCAACGACCTGCCCGGCTTCTTCCGCTCGATCAACTACGCGCCCCAGTTCTACAACGTGCCGTACGCGCAGCAGGACGTGCGTGAGCTGCCGATCCCCAAGACGCTGCTGGAGCTCGAGGGCAACACGCTGTTCAACTACGACCCCGCGAACCCTCGACACGGGCGGGGCGTGAAACTCGACCTCCCCGACGGCCCGCTGACCTGGGACGGCGACAGCTTCGCCAAGGACAGCGACGGCAACTACCGGTTCGTCTACAGCGGCGAGGACGCGCGGGCCGGCGGGAACTGCAACGCGATCGTGCTGGAGGTGCCGCTCTCCTTCCTGACCCCGCACCCGGCGGAGGACCGGGTCGTCAACGTGTGGGGCGAGAGCTGGGTGCGCAAGGCCGCCGCCAAGATCGAGACGATCCCCGACGACCCGCTCTGGACCGAGAACCCGGTCGGCCTCCTGCGCCGTCGACGGCTGGACGACGAGCTCCGCCGGTACAAGCTGGTCGACACCGTGGGCCAGCCGTTCGCCGACGCCGGGCTGAGCGAGCGGGAGGACAACCGCCAGCTGGGCGCCAACAACTTCTGGCTCGCACCGGTCTTCGTCCGCCGGCTGGCCCACCTGGGCTGGGGATTCGGCCCGTCGCTCACCGCGCTCGGGCTGGCCAGCGTCTTCGACCACGACGACGCGCCGGTGTCGGTGCACCGGACGTACGCGACGGCCGCCGCGGCCTTCCCGCGCAGCCGGAAGCTGATCTTCCAGGAGCTGCGGATGCCCGATGACAGCTGGAAGCGGTCGGACGTCGACATCCCGCTGCGCCGGCCGTTCGAGATCTTCATCCCCAACGTCTGCGCGATCGACATGGACACCACCGGCACCTGGCCGTTCGGCCGCCGGCTGGAGGACCAGGTGGCCACCCGGTTCCTGTCGATGTTCCTCGACATGGCCGCGCCGCTGGGGACGGCCGGGTACTCGGTGGAGACCCTGAACGAGCAGGCGCTGTGGGACACCGCCCCGATCACGCCGAAGACCCCGCCCAACCCGCTCACCAACGACACCCCGTTCCTGACCGCGTTCCCGTACCTGGCCGAGCCGTGGTGAACGACCTGCTGACGACGTCGTCCGGCTTCCGCACCGACGTGGCGGCGGTGCGCCGGGCGCGCCAGGAGCGCGAAGCCGAGGCCGCCGGTGGTCCAGCCGCGGCGAGCGAGCTGCTGACGCTGCGCCACCGCGAGGTGATGCTCACCGGGGGGCGGCCCGAGGACCTGCTCGCTCTCGGCGGCGACGTGGACGCGACGGTGACCCGCTTCCCCACCTGGCCGGACCTGCGGCTGCTGCGCGCCTCCGTGGCGCTGGCGGTGCACCGGGCCGACCTGGCCGGCGCGGCGCTGCGGGCGGTGCCGGGACTCGCCGAGCAGCCGCCCGGCCGGGTGCTGGCCGCCGACATCGCGCTGTTCACCGGCGACCACCCCGCCGCCCTGGCCGGCTACCGGCGGGCCGCCCAGGAGGACCCGCTCTGGGACACGACGGCCCGGCTGGCCGCGCTGGCGGTCGCGACGGGTTCCTGGGACGAGGCCGACGACCTGTTCGCCGCGGCCGAGGACGAGATCAGCGCCAAACAGATGCGCGCCTTCGCCTGGGTACGGGTGCAGCGCGCCGATCTCGCCCAGGCGGCGGGCGATCCCGAACGGGCGGGCCGATTGCTCGCCGACGCCGACCGCGCCTATCCCGACTGGTGGTACGTCGCCGCGCATCGCGCGGCGCTCGACCTGGCCCTGGAGCGGTGGGACCAGGCGATCGAGGGCTATCGAGGCGTGCTGGCGGAGGTGGACCGGCCCGAGTTCCGGGAGGCTCTGGGTACCGCGTTCGCGGGCGCCGGCCGGTCCGAGTGCGCCGCGGAGTGCCACGGCTACGCCGTCTCGGCCTACCTGGCGTCGGTGGCCCGGGGCGAGGTGCACTACCTGCACCACCTGGCCGCCTTCCACGCCGACGTGCGCCCCTCACCGGGAGCCGCGTTGGCCTGGGCGCGGCAGGACGCCGAGCTGCGGCGCACCGGGCCGACCCTGTCGCTGCTGGCCTGGTGCCTTCACCTGACGGGCCGACGGGACGAGGCCCTGGCCGTGCTGGACGAGGCGTTCGCGCTCGGTGCGGGCGACCCGGTGCTGCGCGCGCGGGCCCGCCGGATCCGGCAGGGTGAACCGTCATGACCAGCGACCTCCGGGCCGACCTCGTCCTCGAGGGGGGCGGGGTCAAGGGCCTCGGCACGGTCGGCGCCCTCATGGGCCTGCTCGACGCCGGCTGGACCTTTCCCCGCGTGGCCGGCACGTCGGTGGGCGCCCTGGCCGCTGCCTTCGCGGCAACCGGCGCGGACTCCGCCGTCCTCCGGGACGTGCTCGGCCGCCTCGACCTCCGGCGCATCCCCGACCGGCGGGTGCCCCTGCCACTGGTCAGCGAGAGCGTCTCCCTGGCGCTCGGGCACGGTGCCTACGCCGGTGACTGGATCCACCGGTGGCTCAGCGTCGAGCTGGAGAACCTCGGCGTCCGGACCTTCGCCGACCTGCGCCGCGACGACCCGGGCGACGACCCGGCGCTGCAGACGCCCGAGCACCGGTACGGGCTGGTGGTCATGGCCACCGACGTCACCAACGGCCGGCTGCTCCGGCTGCCCTGGGACTACCCGGAGTTCGGCCTGGACCCCGACGAGCAGCTCGTGGCCGACGCCGTGCGGATGTCGTTGTCGATCCCGTTCTACTTCGCCGCGTGCACGTTGCGGAACCCGAACACCGGCGACGAGGCCACGATCGTCGACGGCGGCGTGCTGTCCAACTTCGCCATCGAGATCTTCGACCGGACGGACGGCCGCCCGCCGCGCTGGCCGACCTTCGGGGTCCGGCTGCTGCCCGACCTGCCGGCCGGGCTGGGTGACCTCGTCCCGTTCTACGGAGTGCCGATGTTCCCCGCCGTCCGGCTGCTCGAGCAGGTCGTGGCCACGGCGCTGGTGGGCCGCGACCAGACGCACCTGGACCGGCCCGGGGTGCGGGAACGGACGATGACCGTGGACACGAAGGGGACTGCGATCACCGAGTTCGGCATCGGCCCGGTGGAGCGCGCCGACCTGCTGGGGCGCGGCGAGGAGGCCGCGCGGGAGTTCCTGCGACAGCGCCCCCGCACCTGACCCGAGCGGCCTTTATGGCCATAAAGGCCCTCAGGGTCAGTCCTCCCGGCGCACCCAGGTCGTCGTCGGCTCGTCGCGGCCGCGCAGTTCGACCTCGCGGTCGCGCTGCCAGTGCGCCCGCTCGTCGTCGGCGGCCGCGAGCACGGTCGCTTCGCTGGCCACCGCCCGGCCGGGATGGTCCTTGGCCAGCTCGGTGAGCCGCGCCGCCTCGTTCACCGGATCGCCGATCACGGTGTACTCGAGCCGGCTCGAGGCGCCCACCTGCCCGGCCCAGACCCGCCCGCAGGCCACGCCGACGCCGATGTCCACCTCGCCGGCCGTGCGGACGGCGTCGCAGATCCGGCGGGCCGCCCGCAGTGCCGCACCGGCCGGGTCGTCGTGGTCGGTCGGGGCGCCGAAGACGCAGAGCGCCGCGTCGCCCTCGAACTTGTTGACCAGCCCGCCGTCGGCCTCGATGGCGTCGACGACGACCTCGAAGAAGCGGTTGAGCAGGCCGACCATCTCCTCCGGGCCGGTCCGCCGGACCAGTGACGTGGAGCCGGCGATGTCGACGAACAGCGCGGCGACCGTGCGCTCGGCGCCGCCCAGGGACACCCCGGTGGCCAGTGCCTCCTTCGCGACCGACGTGCCGACGTGCCGGCCGAAGAGGTCGCGCATCCGCTCCCGCTCGGCGAGGCCGGCGGCCATGCTGTTGATGCCCTCCTGGAGCAGGCCGATCTCCCCGGCGTCGTCGACGACGACGCTCACGTCGTAATCGCCCCGGCCCACCCGGCCGACGGCTTCCCGGAGGTCCCGCAGGGGCTGGCCGACGGCGCGGGCGGTGAGCAGCGTGGCCAGGCCGCCGACCAGCACCGCGACGACGACGAGGAAGACGACGGCGGCCCGGCCCGGCCCGTCGGGGTTGCTCGGGTCCAGGTAGAGCAGGGCGACGCCCACCATCGGCACCGCGCTGGTCAGCCCCCACGTGAGGAGCAGCCGCGGCCGGACGCCGAGGGTGAGCGCCCCGAACGGCGGATGGGCGGCCAGCGCGAGCGCGGTGACCGACCGCGCCGCCCGGGCCACCAGCAGGTAGGTGACGCCGGCCGTGGCGACGCCGCCGAGCAGGGTGGCGACGCCGATGCGCAGCCCGACCAGCGCGTGCGGGAAGGCCAGCGCCGAGACGATCCCGATGACGAGGGCGCCGACCAGCCAGACGACCCCGGCGATCAGGGCCGTCTCGACCGGGAGCCGCAGCGCGTGCGCGGCCTCGTCGCGGGTGGGCTCGCGGCGCTCCATCAGCCAGCGGTTCGTCACCCGTTGCCGGCGCAGGCCCACCAGTACCGCCGCCGGCAACGCGACCACCAGGTACGCGGCGGTGGCGATCAGCACCGGCGCCCGGCCGGCGCTGCCGTGACCGTCGTCCACGCCGATCAGGAGCATGGTGACCGTGGCGACCCCGACCAGGTTGGCGACGAGCACCAGCAGCACGATGACCGGCACCACGACGCGGCCGCTGGGCGCCCAGTAGGTCCAGCGGTCGTCGTGCCGGACCGTCTGCGGGCCGGTCCCGTCGCCGCTGGTCACCCGATCATGATCGCGGACCGCATGCCGGGCCGCTGGCCGTTGTCGCCCGGACGGGGCTCAGGTGTCGCCCTCGAGGCGGGTGCGCAGTGCCGCGAGGTCCTTTCGGTTGGCCCGGCGCATGGCCGCCGAGAGGAACGGGCTGACCACCGTGGAGAAGCCGGCCGGCCGGCCCCGGTTGCGCAGTGTCATCCGGGTGACGCCGTCGTCGAGCGCCTCCCAGGTGTAGGTCGTCTCCATGGGGAACGGACCGTGCGCCGTCCGCATGACCAGCCGCTGGTTCGGCACCAGCTCGGTCACCTCGTAGGTGTAGGCGAGCCGGCGGCCGAGGAACCGGGCGACGAAGTCCATGCACGAGCCGACGACGACCGGCGGCGGCGTCCGCCACTCGACGGAGTCGATGTTCACGTACCACTCGGGCGCGTTGCCCGGGTCGCCGGCGAAGGCGGCCACCTCCGCCAGGGGACGACGGATCACCGTCTCGGTCAGCACGTCGACCTCACCTGGCACGTCTCCCACCTCCACCCGCATCGTCGCGCGCGACGGCGGCGTCGGCGACCTAGAGGGGGACGCGGAGCACCTGCCCGACCTGGATCTTGTTCGGGTCGCGGAGCCGGCTGGCCGCGGCGATCTTCGCCACGGTCGAACCGGTCGCCGAGGCGATGGCGCTCACCGTGTCGCCGCGGACGACCTGGTGCAGCTGGTAGCCCTCCATCCCGCCGATCACGATGATCGACACCGACTGGGTGTCCAGTCCCGCGTCGCGCACCCCGCGGGCATCGTCGCCGAACAGCTCGAAGGTGGCCTGGCCGATGTAGTCGGTGTCGACCGGTGCCTCGTGGACGAACGACTCCAGCAACCCCATCGAGCCCGCGGTGAACGACCCCTCGGCGAGCACGCCGTCGGGTGCCCGGATGACCCAGCCGTAGGTGGCCTCGAACGCCGTCCCGAGGGCGGCGATCGCCACCCTCCGGCCGACGACGTCCCAGGGCTGCGGCTGGCGGAGCGCGATGCCGTAGAGGTCCGTCACGCGGTGCGGCCCCGCGGCTCGGGCACCGGCAGCGGCAAGATGTTCTGGTTGAGGTGGAACAGGTTGCCGGGGTCGTAGCGCCGCTTGATCTCGGTGAGCCGGCCGTAGTTGGCGCCGTAGTTGTCGGCCACCTTCCCCTGGTCGTCCGAGGAAGCGAAATTGATGTAGAAGCCGGACTGGGAGTGCGGCGTGATCGCGTCGTAGTAGTCCCGCACCCATTGGGTGTTGCGCTGGTTGTCGGCCGGGTCGGGCCACATGCCGGCGATGACCGCGGCGTACTTCGCGTCCCGGTGCCCGAAGGCGGTGGCATCGGCCGGCACGTCGTGAACGGCACCGTTGATCGGATAGAAGTGCACCGTCGAGTTGACGACCGGCACCTTCGGTCCGTGTTCCATGTGTGCCGCGATCGCCTCGTCCGGGAAGCCGGTGAGGTACGCGGCCTTCCAGTAGTGCTGGAGGCCGGGCGGGACCAGCGCGTCGAACATGCCGTTCAGCGCCGCGTAGGGCATGGTCCCGATGAACTCGGCGACCGGACGGGCGACCTGACGGAATCCGTCGATGACCCGTTGTCCTTCGTCGGGGTCGCCGGTCCAGCAGGACACGAGCACGACGAACGGCTCCCCGACCCGGTTCTCCGGCACGAACGGCAGCGGCGGCGCGATCTGGAACGCCGGGAAGCCGCCGTACTCCCGCGAAGCCCCCTCGATGAACTCGTCGAAGTACTTCAGCAAGGCCGGTCCGTCGGACAGCTCGAAGAACATCGGGCCGCCGAGGATGTCGGTGACCGGGGCCAGCCGGTAGGTGAACTCGGTGACGATGCCGAAGTTGCCGCCCCCGCCGCGCAGGGCCCAGAACAGGTCGGCATTCTGGTCCGCGCTGGCGGTGACGAGGGAGCCGTCGGCGGTGACGACCCTCGCCGAGAGCACGTTGTCGCAGGACAGTCCCTGCGAGCGGCACAGGTAGCCGATGCCGCCACCGAGGGTCAGTCCGCCGATGCCGGTCGTCGAGATGATGCCGCCGGTCGTCGCCAGGCCGTGCGCGGCGGTGACGTCGTTGAAGCGGCCCCACGTGGTGCCGCCGCCCGCCGACGCGGTGCGGGCCGCGTCGTCGACCTCCACCGACTGCATGCCCGACAGGTCGGCGACCAGGGCGCCCTCGGCCGTGCCGAAGCCCGGCACGCTGTGCGCGCCGCCGCGCACCGCGAGGTCCATCCCCTTCTCCGCGGCCGCGCGGACGACCGCCACGACGTCGTCCTCGGTCGCGCACCGGACGACGGCGGCCGGCCGTACGTCGATCATCGCGTTGTAGACCCGCCGGGCCTCCTCGTAGCCCTCGTCCCCGGGTCGGATCACCGGGCCGCTCACTCGTTCGGCCAGCGTTCCCAAAGCCTGTGTCATGTCAGCTCCTCGCATGGGAGCGCACGCACCCGCAGATCGAGTCCGCGCGCAGTAGCGGCGCCGAACCTAGGGGCGGCGACCAGTGGCGGGACACGGCCCAAGGTCCCTGTCACAGGAGCGTCACCGGCCCGACCTGGGCCCTCAGCTCAGGGCCGCGGCCACGATGTCCCGCAGCTCCGCGCGGGTGGGACCGGGTGGGAGCGGCGGCCGCCAGCCGGTCTCGTAGAGCGCGTGCGCGAGCGGTTCCACCGGGTCCAGCGACGACGGCGGCTCGAGCATGGACAGGTAGCCGCCGGTCCCCCGGAGAACGGCTGGGTCGGCCGCGGCGGCAGCGAGGATCAGGTCCGACGGCAACCGGCGGGTCAGGTCGACGTCACCCCCCTCCCACCGGCGGACGGCGTCGGTGTCCATCGCGACGTGGTCGGTGACCCACGGGAGCATGGTCTCCTCGCACCACGCGTCGAACGGCTCTCCCACGAGCGCCGGGTCGGGCTCGGTGTCCAGGAGCGCGAGCAGCCGGCGGACCTGGACGAACGTCGTGGTGACCCCGCGGCCGAAGATCGGCGTGGTGGTGGCGACGGCGTCACCGACGCTGACGAGGCCGGGAGTGAACGACCGGCCGTCGCGCGTGCCCTGGCCACGGTAGGCGTTGCGCAGCGGGCCGCCGGGCAGGACGTCGGTGACCGGCTCCGCACGGTCGGGATCGGTCCACGCGGCGAGGCCCGGCACGGCCCCGCAGGCCGCGTCGAAGGCTGCCTCGTGGCGGAGGTCCTTCAGGGCCGCATCGGCGGTCGGCCGGAGGAGCACGACCGAGAAGTGGCCACGCTCGTGCGGGAACACCAGCACCTGCCACCCGTCGAGGTCGGCCTGCCAGGCCAGCGGATTGGTCAAGGGCCCGGGCTCGGACGCGTCGAACAGCCGGTACTGGCGGTCGACATAGGCCATGCCGCACGGGGCGCCGACGGTCGCCGACGCGCGCAGCGCGTCGACAGCGCGGCCGGACCGCCCTCCGGCGTCCACCACGAGGTCGGCCTCCAGCGGCGACCGATCGACGACGAGACCGCGGACGCAACCGTCCGAGGTCAGCACGCCGTCCACGTGGCCCTGCCGGATCGTCAGCCCGCGCACCGTTCCCGCTGTGGTGCGCAGGGCCCGCTCGAAGGTGTCGCGGCGCGACCGGTGCCCCGCGGCCACCACGCCCATGCCGGGGACATCGAGGGTGACCGGCTCGGCGCCGAGGTCGAGCCACGCGTCGAGGGCGGCCGGCCACTCCCGGCCGAGCGCGATGCCGACCTGCGTCCGGAACGCGTGCGCGTGGTGGAACTGCATCACGCCGGGTCGCCGCCAGTGCCCTTCGGGCGGCGGGCCGGTGTCGCGGTCGACGGCCACGACGTCGTGGCCGCGGCCGGCGAGGGCGGCGCCGAGGAACAGGCCGGCCGGACCGGCACCGATGATCGCGACCCGCATGAGGCTGCCTCGTTCCGACGACCGACGGCGGCCAGGGTGTGGCGATCGCGGCCCGGGGTCAACGGATTTACGCGCAGGCGGCGTCAGTCGGCGACCTCCCGCCGCGCCAGCCGCACCTCCTCGATGTCCAGCTTGGTCTGGAAGTGGCGCAGCACGATGTCGTCGATCCGCTGCTCGTCGCGCAGTCGCACCACGGTGGCGCGCTTCTGGGCGAGCAGGGCCAGTCGCAGCGCGGAGTACTGGTGGTCGTGCCGCCGCACGGGTTCGTCCTCGTCCTCCCCGTCGGTGGCCAGGACGCCGAGGTGCTCCTCGTATTCGCGGCGGGTCCGCTCGACGACGTCGGGATCGGTGCCCAGCTCCGCCGCCGTCTTCGGGAGCGCAGCCAGCGCCTCCTCGGCGGCAAGCGTGGCCGCGAGGCGGCGTTCCTCGTCGACCGAGGTGTCCCGCGGCAGGCCGGCCCAGCGCACGACGGCGGGCAGCAGGAGTCCCAGCAGCAGGGTCACCGTCACCACGCCCGCGGTCACGAAGACGATCAGGTCGCGTCCGGGGAAGGGTGCGCCGGACGATGTCGTGGCCGGCACCGCGAGTGCGAGGGCGAGCGACACCGCGCCGCGGAAGCCGGCCACCCCACTGACGATCCGACCGCGCGGGCCGACCCGGCGCAGCCGCTGTTGCGGGCGGCGGTCCAGGGCGCGGATGACGTAGGGCGTGGTGAACAGCCAGACGAACCGGGTCCCGACGACGACAGCGGAGACCCCGGCGACGGCAAGCAGCCCGCGGGCGACGTCCACGCTGGTCAGGCCGCGGACGGCCGACTGGGTCTCCAGGCCGACGAGGACGAACAGGGCGCCGTTGAGCAGGAACGTGGCCAGCCCCCAGAACGCCGTCATCTGCTGGCGGGTGTCCGCCCGCCCGACGCGCGGGCCGACCTGGCTCATGATCAGCCCACAGACCACCACGGCGAGGACGCCGGAGGCGTGGGCCGCCTCGGCGAGCAGGAACGCGGTGAACGGGGTGAGCAGGACGACCAGGTTCTCCAGCAGCGGGTCGTCCAGTCGGCGGCGAACCCGCGTCGACACCCACGCGGTGGCGAGACCGGCGAGCGCTCCGGCCCCGTAGGACAGCAGGAATCTGCCCGAGACGCTGAGGGCTCCGAGATGGTCGTTGCCGACAGTGACACCGACGGCGAGTCCGTAGACGACCAGCGCCGTGCCGTCGTTGATGAGGCTCTCCGCGCGCAGTGTGGTGAGCGTGCGACGTGGGAGCGTGCGAGCCAGCACGCCCACTGCCGTCGCATCGGTCGGGGCGAGTGCGGCCCCGAGCACCCAGGCCGGCCCCCACGCCATCCCGAGCGCATGCGCCGCCACGGCCACGGCGGCGGCGGTGGCGATGACGAGGAGGGTGCTCGACAGCACGATGGCCCGAAGGTTGCTGCGGATCTCCCGCAGCGACGTCGTGAGGCTCTCCCAGTACAGGAGGGCCGGGAGGAAGAGCAGGAGGACCGCCTCCGACGGCAGGTGCACCTGCCGCAGGGCGGGGACGAAGCCCAGGAGCAGCCCGCAGACGAGCAGGAGCACCGGTGGCGCGATCCGCGCCCGTCGGCCGAGGACCGTACCGGCCAGCACGGCCACGCCCAGCGCGACGACGGCTTCGAGACCGAGCATGGTCCCTCCCTGGCGCGGGGTGATCGGTGGACGAGCGGGCGACGTCGCAGAGAACGTCGGCACCAGGGCTCGCTATGCCGCCAGTATCTGCTCGCTCGTGAGAGGCGGCCGGCCACACCTCCCTGTAACGCCGCCTGCAGTAGCGCCACTGTCGATCGGCGCTACTCCTCTGACGCGGAATGCTCGATCACGACCGCCAGGTGCGCGTCCAGCGCACCGTGCACCAGACCCCGTCCTCGGCCGGGGAGTGAGGAGACAGCGATGAACGACGACGGACCCGTGCTGGTCGTGGGCGGCACAGGCGCCCTCGGTGGCCAGGTGGTCGACGCGCTCCAGGCCCGGGGCAAGCGGGTGCGCGCCCTCGTGCGCCCCGCCTCGGACGCCCGGCGCCTGGAAGCCGCCGGGGTCGAGATCGCCCGCGGCGACATGATGGATCCGGACTCCCTGGTGCGCGCCATGTCCGGCGCGGACGCCGTCGTCACGACAGCGGCGGGCTACACGCGGCACAGCAAAGGCGACAGCCCCGACATCGATGTCGCCGGCAACCGCAATCTCGCCGACGCCGCCGCCCGCACCGACGTCCGCCGGTTCGTGCTCACCAGCATCCTCACCTGTGACCAGACCCCCGACGTCCCGCACTTCTGGCACAAGAAGCTGGCCGAGGACCGGCTCCAGGAGCAGGGGGTGCCGTTCGTCGCGTTGCGCCCCGGCGCCTTCCTGGACCAGGTCACGCAGATGGGCGGCGATCCGTTCGCCAAGCGCCGGTTGACGTGGCTCGGGTCGGCGCGGATCCCGCTGACGTTCGTGCTCATCGCCGACCTGGCCGGCTACCTGGCCGACGCCGTCGATGCCGAGGTCGCCACCGGTGAGCGGATCGACATCGGCTGGGACCGCCCGGTCGGGATGCAGGAGATCGCGGACATCTCCGGCCGCCTCCTGGGCGAGCGGATCAGGGTCCGCTCCGTCCCGGCCCCGGTCATCCACACGGCCGGTCGCGTGCTGGGCCCCGTCGTCCCGATGGTCAAGGACATGTCCGCGATGTTCGACTGGTTCCAGACCGGCCGCTACGTCGCCGACACCACCCGCCAGCGCGAGGTCTTCGGCACCGTTCCGACCGCCGAGGGCGCTGTCGCCAGGTTCATCACCGGTCTCGGCCACGCCGTCCGCAGCTGACGCTGCAGAGAAGGTCGGCACCGGGGCTCGCTATGCCGCCAGTATCTGCTCGCGCAGGATGTCGGCGTGCCCGCAGTGCTGCGCGAGCTCGCGGAGCAGGTGCAGATAGACCCAGCGCAGCGGCAGCGGTCCGCGGCGGTTGCCGCGCAGCAGGTCGTCCAGCCCGAGGGACGACGTCGTGTGCCGGGACGCCTCGCAGGCGTCCCGGTGCGCCGCTCGGATGCTCTCGATCGTGTCGCCGTCGTCGAGGACGAACGACTCGTCCGGCGTCGCCGGGATGCCGATCTCGGCGCGCGACCGGCAGGTGACGGCCTCGTCGAACCAGACCTTCTCCACGAAGGTGGCGTGCTTGACCAGGCCGAGCAGGGTGGTCCGGGAGGGCACGAGCGAGCGGCGCGCCTGCTCCTCCGTCAGACCGTCCAGGCAGTCGTGAATGGCGCGGCGGTGCTCGTCGAGGAACGCCTCGAACTGCTGCTGCAGCGGCTGGTCGATGACGTCGTCGGCGAACGTCGGCGGGAAGGCGGACACGGAGCGAGCCTGCCACGGGGGCCCGACAGTGATCGGGGACTGTGCGAGTTCTGTGCATGGGCACGGGCGGACGACGTCGGCTGGACGTACCCGACGTCCTCGAGGAACAACGAGATGGTCCATCTGGTTGACCCGATCCGGAGCTCGGCCGGGATCATGCCCCAGCCGTGGTGACGGGGGATGCGGTCGCCTTCAGCTCGGCGCACAGGCGCGCCAGCGACGCGGATCACGTCCCCGGTCTGCGGCCGGTGACATCGGGTCGCGGACCCGCTGACGGTCGTTTCGTTCCTCGCCCGGGCGGGCGACATCACGTTTCGCGGAGTCACAGGAAACCAACCTGGACTCCTGCCGCCCGTGCTGATCGCACGGTCGGCGCCGTCAGCCGAACCTGGAGCGGTCGTCGGTGCGCGCTGCGCACGCGACCGTCTCCTCGATAGAGGACCTCGTCCTCCCACAACCGGAACGGAGGGCGCCCCGCCGCGGGCGCAGAAACCCACCTGTGACGACGACACCCACCGCACCACCGGGCCGGACCGATTCTTTCCCGGCCACCACGACATCCGACCCGAGCGGTTCCGCGGCCGAACCGGACACCGACCAGCATCCCGCCATCGCCGACCCGCCGGCTCCGGTAGCCGACGAGAAGGGCACGCTCGATCGCGCGGTGTTCACCGTGTCCGCCGTCCTCGCGCTGACGTTCGTCGTATGGGGGTTCGTCAGTCCCGGGGGCCTCGGTTCGGCGAGCGGCTCCGCGCTGACGTGGATCGAGCAGAACCTCGGCTGGTTGTTCGTGACGCTGGCCTCGGCCTTCGTCGTCTACGTCCTCTGGCTGGCCGGCAGCAAGTACGGCCGGATCCCGCTGGGCCGCGACGACGAGGCGCCGGAGTTCCGCACCATCTCGTGGATCGCGATGATGTTCAGCGCCGGCATGGGCATCGGCCTGATGTTCTACGGGGTGGCCGAGCCGCTCGCGCACTACGTCTCCCCGCCGCCGGGCACGGTCCGGGGCGAGTCCGGCGAGGCCATCAAGACCGCGATGGCGACCACGCTGTTCCACTGGACGCTGCACCCGTGGGCGATCTACGCGGTCGTCGGCCTCGCGATCGCCTACGGCACGTTCCGGCGCGGCCGCAAGCAGCTGATCAGCGCGGCGTTCGAGCCGCTGTTCGGCAAGCGTCGCGCCGAGGGCCCGGCGGGCAAGCTCATCGACGTCCTGGCCATCTTCGCCACGCTCTTCGGCTCGGCCGCCTCACTCGGCCTCGGCGCGCTGCAGATCGGCAGCGGCATGGAGATCCTGGGCTGGGCCGGCAAGGTGGGCAACGGCGTCCTGGTCGGGATCATCGCGGTGCTGACCGCCGCCTTCATCGCCTCCGCCGTCTCCGGCGTCGGCAAGGGCATCCAGTGGCTGTCCAACATCAACATGGTGCTGGCCGTCGTCCTGGCCGTCTTCGTGTTCGTCGTCGGCCCGACCGTGCTGATCCTCAACCTGGTGCCCGAGTCGGTCGGCAGCTACTTCTCCGACCTCGCGGAGATGGCCGCCCGCACGGAGGCCACCGGCGGCGACGCGATGGCCACGTGGCTGCGCGGCTGGACCGTCTTCTACTGGGCCTGGTGGGTGTCGTGGACGCCGTTCGTCGGCCTCTTCATCGCCCGGATCAGCCGCGGGCGCACCATCCGCCAGTTCGTCACCGGCGTCCTGCTGGTGCCGAGCGCCGTCACCCTGATGTGGTTCGCGATCTTCGGTGGCGCGGGTATCGCCACTCAGCAGTCCGGCGTCGACGTGGCCGGGCAGAAGACCTCGGAGGGGCAGCTGTTCGGCGTGCTCGAGCACTACCCCCTCGCCACCGTGATGACGGTGCTGGTCATGGTGCTGGTGGCGATCTTCTTCGTCTCGGGCGCCGACGCCGCCTCCATCGTCATGGGGTCGCTGTCGGAGCGCGGCACGCTGTCGCCGAGCCGCAGGACGGTGATCTTCTGGGGCGTCGTCATGGGTGCCGTCGCGGCGGTGATGCTGCTGGTCGGCGGCGACGAGGCGCTGACCGGGCTGCAGAACCTGACGATCATCGCGGCGCTGCCGTTCGCGCTCGTGATGGTCGGCCTGGCGATCTCGCTGGCCAAGGACGTGCGCTCGGACCCGCTCGTGCTGCGCCGCAGCTACGCCGCCGACGCGGTCGAGCAGGCAGTGGTCGACGGCATCACCAAGCACGGCGACGACTTCGTGCTGGTGGTGGAGGCGGCCGAGCCGACCGACGGGGACGCCACGGCGACCCGGCCGGTGCAGTTCCGGGACAACTCGGCCGGTGCGGCCACGCCGCAGCCGACCGCCGACTGAACCGGAGTGGACGGCGGGCTCCGGGACGACGTCCCGGGGCCCGCCGCCGTGCGGTCGGAGAGCTGAGCAGATGAGCAGGACGAGAGAACTGCTGCGCGAGCCGTGGGTGCAGCGCGGGGTGCGGGCGGCGCTGGCCGCCGCGCTGGCCTGGCAGGTGGCCGTCCTGCTCCCGCCCGCGATGGCCCAGTACGCCTACTACGCGCCGCTCGGAGCGGTCATCGCCGTCCACCCGACGGTCGCCGACTCCGCGGCGGCGGCCTGGCGCACGGTGCTGGCGATCCTGCTCGGCTTCGGGCTCGCCGCGGCCGTGCACGAGGTCACCCGCCCCGCCCCCGGGGCCCTGACGATCGCGCTCATCGTGGCGCTGGCGGTCGGGGTGGAGCAGTGGCGCGTGCTGCGCGAGCACGCCAGCTGGGTGAGCTTCGCCGCCGTCCTCATGCTCACGGTGGGCACCCGCGACCCCGCGCGCTACGCGCTCAACTACGCCGGGCTGACCCTGCTCGGTGCGGCCATCGGCGTGCTCGTGACGACGGTGCTGTTCCCGCCGCTGCAGCTCACCTCCGCCGCCCGCCGGGTCGAGACGACCCGGGCGCTGCTGGCCCGGCATCTGCTGGACATCTCGGCCGGCCTCCGTCACGGGCGCATGCCGACGCCGGACGAGTGGCAGCGCCGCGGCGAGGACCTCGATGCCGCGCTGGACCGGATGCGCGTCGCCGAGGGCATCGTGGAGCGCGCCCGGCGGGCCAACCCCCGGGCACGACGCTGGGGCGACAGCGCGGCGCGCATCCGCGAACAGTCCCGCGCGCTGGACCGCGTCGCCGTCCTGGTCGACGACCTCACGATGCTGGTCGTCGAGCTGCACCCCCACCGCCGCGGGATCGACCAGATCGACGGCGGGGCCGGCTGGGTGCTCGCCGACGCGCTGGAAGGCCTGGCGCGCGTCGTCTGCGCGCCCTACCCGAGGGGTGGCGCGGCGGACGCGCCCGACGACCGGGACGCGGCGATCGATGCCGCCGACGCGGCTCTGCAGCGCCTGACGACGCTGCTGCGCACGTCGGACGTCGCCGACGACGAAGGGTTCTTCGCCCTCGGCGCGGTCACCGTCGGCATGTACCGCTCGCTGGACACGCTCAGGGGCCGCCCGCGATCCACCTCGGTGGCCTGAGGGCCGGGGAACGTCGTTCGGCCGGCCGTCATCCGGGCCAGCAGCGATCCATGAGGAGCTGACATCGCTCGGTGGACCGCAGGGCTCAGCGCCAGCGGTACTCGGTCTCCGGGCGCCCGGCGCCGCCGTACCGCGGCGTCCGGGCGGCCAGTCCCGACTCCGCGAGGTACTCCAGGTAGCGGCGGGCCGTGATCCGGGAAGCCCCGATCCGCTCGGAGACCTCGGCGGCGGACAGCCCCTCCGCCGTGCGCAGTGCGGCCACCACCGCGTCGAGCGTCTGGGGGTGCATCCCCTTGGGCAATGGGGCCGGGCGCTGTGGCCGGGCACCCTCCAGTGCGCGATCGACGTCCTCCTGGCCGACCACGTCACCACCGGCGCTCAGGCGCTGCCGGTGGGCCCCGTAGGCGAGCAGCCGGTCGCGCAGCGCCGCGTAGGTGAAGGGCTTGAGCAGGTATCCGACGACCCCGTGCGCGGCGGCCGCCCGGACGGTCGTCAGCTCCCGGGCCGAGGTGACGGCCAGGACGTCGACGTCGACCCCCGCGGCCCGGATCCGCCGGCACAGCTCGATGCCGTGCATATCCGGCAGGTTCATGTCCAGCAGCACGAGGTCCACCGGTCTGCGGGCTAGCGCGTCCAGGGCCAGCGCTGCCGTGGTGGCCACCGCGGCGGTGGCGAAGCCGGGCGTGCGGTCCACATAGGTGCGGTGCGCGTCGGCGGCCACCGGTTCGTCCTCGACGACCAGTACCTGGATCACGGGGCCATGTCCGCACCTGGGACGACGTCCACCGGCATGCGCACCGGCAGCGACACGGCGAACCGCGCGCTCGGGGCCGGCCGCACCTCGATCGAGCCGCCGTTGCGGTGGACCGCCTGGGCGACCAGCGCCAGCCCGACCCCTCGCCCAAGCCCTTTCGGCAGCGCCTCGTCGACGTCCTTGGTCGACCAGCCACGCTCGAACAGATGGGGCACGGCCTCCTCGGGGATCCCAGGGCCGCTGTCCTCGATGCGCAGCTCCAGCCGGTCCGCGTCCACCCACGCGGCGAACTCCACCTCCCGAGGTGTCTCGCCGGTGAGCGCGGCCTCGATCGCGTTGTCCAGCAGGTTGCCGACGATCGTCACCAGGTCACCGCTGGGGAGCCCCGTGACACCCACGGCGGTGGCCGGGTCGATCTCCAGCCGCACCCCCCGCTCGTGCGCGGTGGCCGTCTTGCCGAGCAACAGGGCGGCGAGCACCGGTTCCTCGACGGCGTCGACGACCCGGTCG
>Ga0308173_10000190_pt1 | contig 23110 bp, 17 predicted proteins | sample PhyPR1_FD_203716 | JGI IMG/M metagenome (GOLD analysis project Ga0308173, IMG submission 203716) | Soil microbial communities from UC Gill Tract Community Farm, Albany, California, United States - DLSLS.P.R1 | ecosystem: Environmental > Terrestrial > Soil > Agricultural land | place: USA... | reverse complement strand
CACTTCGGGCACGAAGCCGCCCATCTTGAAGAACTCGTGGATCATCCCTTCGTAACGCGCGAGCGTGACGGGTACGCCCGCGGCCGCGAGCTTCGCGGCATACGCGATATCTTCGTCATACAGCGGATCGTGGTCCGCCGCCGCGATCCACGCCGGCGCCACGCCTTTGAAGTCCGGCTGTCCGCCCGCCGCATCGAGCGGAGCGAAGCGCCAGTCGTCGCGGTCGCGCTCGTCGCGCAGATACTGGGCGAAGAACCACTGGATCGTCTCGCCCGATAACAGATAGCCTTCAGCCAGCCGCCCATGCGACGCGCTCTGCTGCCGGGCGCTCGTCCCCGGATAGATCAGCAGTTGCAGCCGCAACGCGATCCCGGCATCGCGCGCGAGCACCGCGCACACCGTCGCGAGCGTGCCGCCCGCGCTGTCGCCGCCGATAGCAAGCCGCGCCGGGTCGATCCCGAGCACCGGCGCTTCGCGCACCAGCCATTGAAGTGCGTCGAAGGCGTCGTTGACGGCGACCGGAAACCTGTGCTCGGGCGCGAGCCGGTAATCCACCGATACGACCGCACAGCCCGCGTCGTGCGCGAACTTGCGGCACAGCGCATCGTGCGTCGCGATGCTGCCGACCGTGAAACCGCCGCCATGCAGATACATCAGCGCGGCGGCGGGCTCGGCCCAGCTCGGCGCGGCCGGATGATAGACGCGCACGCCTATCGCGCTGCCATCGCGCGTGCGGACGGTCATGTCCTCGACGCTATGCATCGGCAGCGGCGCGATGTCGAGAATTGGCGCGCTCATCGCATAAGCGGCGCGCGCCTGCTGCGGCGTGAGCATGTGATACGGCGGACGGTTCGCACGCGCGACCATCTCCAGAATCTGCGCGATCTTGGGATTGAGCGGCATCGGGGAAGCAGAAAAGTGCTGGAAAAGTCACATGACGCGACGAAGCCGCTACCGCTGCGGCGTGCCTTCGCGCTTCAGCGACATCGGGTCCGTAGGGTTGCGCAGTTGCGCGATATCGTCGAGCCGGAGTCGAACCGACGCCATGATGTTCGGATGCGTGATGACATAGAAGCGGCCTTCGCGGACCGCATCGAAGGTGAGCTCGGCGATTTCGTGCGCAGTCAGCCGGCCGCCTTCCACCGCGCGCGTCAATTGCCTCGCCGCCGATTTTTGCGATGCGGTCAGCGGCGCATCGTTCGCGAGCGCATCGGGCCGCGAACGCTCGGCGTCCGCGATGCCCGTCGGCACGAACGCCGGACACAGCAGCGACACGCCAATGGACGCGCCCGCAAGCCGCAAGTCGTGATACAGCGTCTCGGTGATGGCGACGACCGCGTGCTTCGACGCGCTGTAGACGCCCATTGCGGGCGCGGCGAGCAGGCCCGCCACCGACGCCGTGTTGACGATATGCGCGGGCTCGTCCTGCTTCAGCATGAGCGGCGTGAACGCGCGCAGGCCGTTCGCCACGCCCATGACGTTCACGCCGAAGACCCACTGCCAGTCCTTCGCGCTGTTCTCCCATACGAAGCCGCCCGCGCCGACGCCCGCGTTGTTGAAGAGCAGATGCACGCCGCCATAAGCATCCAGCGTCGCGCGGGCGAGCGCATCGACCTGGCTTGCGTCGGATACGTCGGTTTCCACGCCGAGCGCGTCCCCGCCTTGCGCGCGCACGGCCTCGACGGTGGCGGCGAGCGCCGGGGAGTCGACATCGGCGAGCACGAGCTTCATGCCGAGCGACGCGGCCTTGAACGCGAATTCGCGGCCGAAGCCGCTGCCCGCGCCGGTGATGACGGCGACCTTCCCTTCGAAGCGATCCACGCGCGTTCCCTTGCTGTCTTTAAATGAGCTTTACGAGCTGCTTGCCGAAGTTCTTGCCGCGCAAGAGGCCGAGAAACGCTTCGGGCGCGTTCTCGATCCCTTCCGCTACGCTCTCGCGATACTTGAGCTTTCCCGTCGCGACGGCCTGGTCCAGTTCCCTGAGCGCCTGCGGCCAGACGTCCAGGTGTTCGCTCACGATGAAGCCCTGGATCTTCAGCCGCTCCCGGAGCAGCAGCGCGGGCGCCTGCATCGGCACGGGCTTGCCGTCGTAGCCCGAGATCATGCCGCACAAGGCAATGCGACCGAACGCGTTCATGCGCGACATCACCGCGTCCAGCACTTCGCCGCCGACGTTTTCGAAGCAGCCATCGACGCCATCTGGGGCAGCGGCCTTCAGATCCTCATACAGCTTGCCCGCCTTATAGTCGACGCACGCATCGAAGCCGAGCGTCTCGACGACATAGCGGCATTTCTCCTCGCCGCCCGCGATGCCGACCGCGCGGCAGCCGGCCGCCTTCGCCAGTTGTCCGACCACGCTCCCGACCGCCCCGCTCGCCGCCGACACGACGACCGTTTCGCCGGCCTTCGGCTCGATGATGCGATTGAGCCCGTACCACGCGGTGACGCCCGGCATGCCGACCGGCCCGAGATACGCGGAAAGCGGCACGTGCGTCGTATCGACGATATGCAGGTCCGCTCCGTCCGACGTGCCGTATTCCTGCCAGCCGGACATGCCGACCACCTTATCGCCCGGCTTGAACGCCGGATTGCGGGATTCGATCACTTCGCCCACGGTGCCGCCGATCATCACTTCGTTCAGCGGCTGCGGCGGCGCGTAGGACTTCGCGTCGTTCATGCGACCGCGCATGTACGGATCGAGCGACAGATAGTGGTTGCGCACCCGCACGTCACCTTCTGCGAGCGGCGCGAGCGGCGTCTCGACAAGCCTGAAGTTGTCTACCGACGCCTCGCGTTGCGGACGCGAAACAAGCAGGATTTGACGATTGTTCCGGGCCTCTGCCATACGAAGTCTCCTTGCAGGAAAAAGAGTCAGGCGTCGCTCGGGCCGGGCGTGGCCTCGGGATCCGAGCGCAGCCGCTGGCGAACCACCTCGCGGCCGACTGCGAGCCGCTTCATGTACTTGAACGTGCCGAGCGCCTTCGCGACGAAGTGTCCTTCGCTGTCGCGAATTTCGCCTTCGCAGTACGCCATTGTCGTGGAACGGTGCAGCACGCGGCCGTAGCCGCGCAACTCGCCCCGACCCGGCTGCATGAAGTTCACTTTCATCTCGACGGTGACGACGCCGACGCCATCGCCCGCCACGCTGCGCGCCGCAAGGGCGAGCGCCGCGTCGAGCAGGGTCATGGTCACGCCGCCGTGCGCGATGCCCCATGTATTCAGATGCGTTTCGCCGAGCGGCAGACGCACTTCGCCTTCGCCATCGACGGCTTTCACCAGTTGCACGCCGAGCGCGTCGATGAAGGGGCTTTCGATCGCCATATCGTGATGCCTCGCGTTGTCTCTGGAATCGGTCATTGCGTTCACACTTCGTAGTCGACGCACTGACGCGACTCGCTGACCGCGGCCACGAAGTCCTTTACCGCCTGATGCTTCGGATGAACCTGATACGCGTGAAGCGCGGCCTTGTCGTCGAAATCGGAGACGAGCACCACGTCGCAAGTACAGTCGAAACCCGCTTCTGCCGTGCCGACCTCGAAGTGGCCCTGCCCTTTCACGATGCTGCGGCAAGTTTCGAGCTTGGCCTTCAGCGTCTGCGCATTGTCCGCGCGACTCGCGCCTTGCGCAGACTCCTTCAGCTTCCACATGACGATGTGACGTAGCACGGCGGCTCCTGTTGTCGATTGAAGCTGCAAGCGTAACAAAAATCGCCGTCGCCTATGCTTTGCACGCGGAGCGCGCCGGACCGCCCGCACTGGCGTCCGCCACGTCGTCCGAGCGCATCCTTGCGACGCCCGCGGCATGCATCTCGCGCCATGCCTTATCGAGTGATCCGTTCAGGTCGATGGCGCGGCACGCGTCTTCGATCACGACCGCTTCGAAGCCGGCGGCGCGCGCATCGAGCGCGGACCATGCGACGCAATAGTCGGTTGCCAGTCCCGCGAGCCATACGCGCTTTGCGCCCACTTCGCGCAGGTAGCCGGCGAGGCCCGTGGGCGTCGCGCGGTCCGCTTCGACGAACGCGGAATAGCTGTCGACCTGCTCGTGATGTCCCTTGCGGACGATGAGGCGCGCGTGCGGCGCATTCAGATCCCGATGCAGCACCGCACCGCCGGTGCCCTGCACGCAGTGCGTCGGCCATAGAACCTGTTCGCCGTATGGCAGCGCGATGGTCTCGAACGGCGCGCGGCCCGCATGGTTCGCCGCAAACGACACGTGCGATGCCGGATGCCAGTCTTGCGTCAGCACGACATGCGAGAACGCCGTTGCCAGCCGGTTGATGACCGGCACGACTTCATCGCCATGCGCGACCGCGAGCGCGCCGCCGGGCATGAAATCGTACTGCACGTCGACGAGAAGGAGCACGTCTTCAACAGGTTTCATCGCGTATCAATGATTGAAGCGGCCGTTCGATGCCGCGAGTTCGGCCACGCGCGCAGCCGGCTGCCACGCTTCGCCGTTGGGCTGCTGCGCGTACTTGCGCATTGCGCGCTCGACGTTCGCGAGGCCGAGTGTGTCGGCATGAAACATGGGCCCGCCGCGCCAGAGCGGAAAGCCATAGCCGCTGAGATAGACCATGTCGATATCCGACGCCTTCGCGGCAATGCCTTCTTCGAGAATCTTCGCGCCTTCATTGACGAGCGACAGCACGAGCCGCTCGACGATTTCATCATCGCCAATCTGCCGGCGCTCGACGCCCCGCTCCCCCGAATACGCGACGATCATGTCGTCCACCGTCTGCGATGGCTTCGCTTCGCGAGAACCTGCTTCGTAGTCGTACCAGCCCGCGCCGGTCTTTTGCCCGAAGCGGCCCATCTCGCACAGCTTGTCCGCGACGCCTGAATAACGCATGTCCGGCTGCTCCACATAACGGCGCTTGCGGATCGCCCAGCCGATATCGTTGCCCGCCAGATCGCTCATCCGGAACGGGCCCATCGCGAAGCCGAAGGCTTCGATTGCACGGTCGATCTGCGCCGGCAACGCGCCTTCTTCGAGCATGAAAAGCGCTTGACGAAGATACTGCTCGATCATGCGATTGCCGATGAAACCATCGCACACGCCCGAGACGACCGCGGTTTTCCTGATCTTCTTCGCGAGCTGCATGACGGTTGCGAGCACGTCCTTCGCTGTCTGCTCGCCGCGCACGACTTCCAGCAGCTTCATCACGTTGGCGGGGCTGAAGAAGTGCATGCCGACGACATCGCCGGGGCGCCTGGTGAATGCGGCGATTTTGTTCAGGTCGAGCGTCGATGTGTTCGAGGCGAGGATCGCGCCGGGCCGCGCAATTTCGTCCAGTCGGCGGAAGACCTGCTCTTTCACGCCGAGGTCTTCGAACACCGCTTCGACGATCAGATCGGCTTGCGCAAGATCGGCGTAATCGAGCGTTGGCTGAATCAGCCGCATGCGCTCGCCGGCCTGCTCGGGCGTGAGCTTGCCCTTCTTCGCTTGCGCTTCGTAGTGGCGGCGGATGGTGGCGAGGCCGCGGTCGAGCGCGTCCTGATTCGTTTCGAGCAGCACGACGGGCAAGCCGGCGTTGACGAAGTTCATCGCAATGCCGCCGCCCATCGTCCCCGCGCCGACGACGCCGATGCGCGCGATTGTTCTGACCGGCGTGTTCGACGGAACATCGGCGATCTTGCTCGCCGCGCGTTCGCTGAAGAACGCATGCCGCAGCGCGCGGCTTTCGGGCGTCTGCACGAGAAAGAGGAAACACTCGCGCTCGAACGCGAGGCCGCGCTCGAAGCCTTCCTTGACGCCCTTTTCGATTGCGTCGATGCACTTGTGCGGCGCGGGAAAATGCTTCGCCGATACGGCAATGCCGTCGCGCGCGGACTGGATCAAGCCATCGGCGTTTGTCTGATCCATCTCGCGGTCGCGCAGTTTCGGATGCGGACCGCCGCTCGCCGCAACGCGCGTCGCAAGGCGCACGGCGGCGTCGAGCAGATCGCCTTCGGCCATTTCGTCGAAGAGCGCAGTGTCCGCGAGCCTTTCCGATAACACGGGCGTCCCAGATACGATCATGTTCAGCGCTGTTCTTACGCCGACGGCGCGCGGCAGACGCTGCGTGCCTCCCGCGCCCGGCAGAAGTCCGAGCTTCACTTCGGGCAGCGCGATCTGCGCGCCGCGCGATGCCACGCGGTAATGCGCACCGAGGGCAAGTTCGAGCCCGCCGCCCATTGCAATCGCGTGAATTGCCGCGACAACCGGCTTGTCGCTGCCCTCGACGGCCTTGATGACGGTCGCGAGCGTCGGCTCCTGCGTGGCCTTGGGCGTATTGAATTCGGTGATGTCCGCGCCGCCCGAAAACGCCTTGCCCGCGCCGATCAAAACGACCGCGCCTACGCCCGCATCGTCGCGCGCGCGCTCGATGCCTTCGACGATTCCAAACCGCGTCGAATGCCCGAGCCCGTTGACGGGCGGATTGTCGAGCGTAATGACGGCTACGCCGTCGCGGATCGTATAGTGCACTGCCATAAGCCTTTCCTCTATGTGGCGCGAAGCACGCCCGATGGGTCATTGTGGCTGATCGGGCCAGCTTGCACAAAGGTGAGCGGTCGTTCGGTTCGGATCGCGCCGAAGCCGGAAAACGGCAACGCCCCGGCGGCGCGGGGCGTTGCAATGCTAAAGGCCCGACCGCGCTCAGGCCGTTTTTTCGACCGCGCCCGGCAGCACGTAATCGCGATACAGCTCGCGCAGCCGCACCTTCTGCAGCTTGCCGGTTGCCGTATGCGGCAACTCGTCGGCGAACACGACGTCATCGGGAATCCACCACTTCGCGACCTTGCCCTCGAAAAACGCACGCAATTCCTCGCGCGTAAGCGTCGCGCCCGGCCGCAGCACGGCGACGATCATCGGCCGCTCGGTCCACTTCGGATGCGCGCACGCAATGCACGCCGCCTCGGCCACCTGCGGATGGGACATGGCGATGTTTTCCAGATCGATCGAGCTGATCCACTCGCCGCCGGACTTGATGACGTCCTTGCTGCGATCGGTGATGTGCATGAAGCCGTCGCCGTCGATGGTCGCAACGTCGCCGGTCGGGAACCAGCCGTCGACGAGCGGAGAATCGTCGCGCCGGAAATAGCGGTCGATGACCCACGGCCCGCGCACGTGCAGATCGCCGAACGAGGTGCCGTCCCACGGCAGTTCCTGGCCATCGTCGCCGACGACTTTCATGTCCACGCCAAAGAGCGCGCGTCCCTGCTTTTCACGCGATGCGCGCTGTTCGTCCGGCGAACGCTGCTTCTGCCGGAAGCTCAGGCGGGCGAGCGTACCGAGCGGCGACATCTCCGTCATGCCCCACGCGTGAATCACTTCGACGCCGTATTCGTCCTCGAAGGTGCGCAGCATCGCGGGCGGACACGCGGAGCCGCCGATCACCGTGCGCCTGAGCGTCGAGAAACGCTTGCCCGACTGTCTGAGATGAGTCAGGAGCCCGAGCCAGACCGTCGGCACGCCGGCCGAATACGTCACGCCCTCCGCTTCCATCAGTTCGTAGAGCGACTTGCCGTCCAGATCCTTGCCGGGAAACACGAGTTTCGCGCCGACCAGCGGCCCCGCGTGCGGAATGCCCCACGCGTTGACATGGAACATCGGTACGACGGGCAGGATTGCATCGCTCGATGAAGCGCCCATTGCATCCGGCAGCGCGGCGGCATACGCGTGCAGCACCGTCGAACGATGCGAATAAAGCGCGCCCTTCGGATTGCCGGTCGTGCCCGACGTGTAGCAAAGAAACGATGCCTGACGCTCGTCGAGCATGGGCCACTCGTAGTCGCCGTCGTGCGGCGCGATGAGGCTTTCATAGCTCATCACCGGCACGCTCATGTTGCCGAGATATTCCGCGATGCACGCGGCGTCCCCGAGCGCCACCCAACCTTTCACGTTCGGGCACTGCGGCGCGATCATCTCGACCAGCGGGCCGAACGTCATGTCGAAGAAGACGTATGAATCGTCCGCGTGATCGACGATGAACGCGATCTGATCCGGAAAAAGCCGCGGGTTGATGGTGTGGCACACCGCGCTCATGCCGCTCACGCCGTAATAGCACTCCAGATGCCGGTAGCCGTTCCAGGCGAGCGTGCCGATGCGCTCACCCTCTTCGACGCCGAGCGCCGCGAGCGCCTGCGCGAGCTGCTTCGCGCGCTTCTCGCAATCGCGATAGGTGTAACGATGGATGTCGCCTTCGATGCGCCGCGACACGATTTCGGTATCGCCGAAGTGACGCGCGGCATGGGAGAGCAGTGACGACGCGAGCAGCGGTATCTCCATCATCTGACCGTAAAGCGGCGACGCCATAAGTGAAGTCCTCGACGAGTGGATGGCTGTTGGCAGCGTGCTTGAGCCGCTTGACCGCGCTCGAACGCGCTCGAACGTACTGGCGAGGGCTTGAGAGGCGTCCTGCAGGCCCGCGAACGCGGATTTACAATATCGTTTAACTCGGAGGCGCTCAATATGTCGTTTTCCCCAAGAAATGCCGTGCGCGCAACGACCGGCGAGGCAGATGAATTCGAGTCTCGCGCACAGTCGATGCAGTCCGTCGCCGATGCGATCCAGACCGGCCGCCCCGGTTCCTTCGCCGCCCTCGGTCCCGCGTTTCTCACCCGCCTTCCCGCCTCGCCCGTTCCCGATCCGTATGTCGTCGCCGTCTCCGAAGAGACGGCTGAATTGCTCGGCTTCGATGCGCGCATCGCGCAGGGACCCGAGCAAGCGGCCTTCGCGGGCTACTTTGCCGGCAATCCGACACGTGACTGGCCGCCCGAAGCGCTGCCTTACGCCGCGGTCTATTCCGGGCATCAGTTCGGCGTGTGGGCGGGTCAGTTGGGCGACGGCCGCGCGATCACGCTCGGCGAAGTGGACAACGCCGGCGCGCGCCTCGAAGTGCAACTGAAGGGCGCGGGCCGCACGCCGTATTCACGCATGGGCGATGGCCGCGCCGTGCTGCGCTCGTCCATTCGCGAGTTCCTCTGCTCCGAGGCGATGCATCATCTCGGCATCCCGACGACGCGCGCGCTCGCCGTCATCGGCTCGGATCTGCCGGTGCGGCGCGAGACCATCGAGACGGCCGCAATCGCTACGCGCGTCGCGCCGAGCTTCGTGCGCTTCGGCCACTTCGAGCATTTCTATTCGAACGAGCGCGTCAACGAGCTGAGAGCGCTGGCCGATCACGTCATCGAGCGGTTCTATCCGAATTGCCGCGAGGCGGACGATCCCTACCTCGCGCTCCTCGAGGAAGCCGTGCGCAGCACCGCAGAACTCATGGCGCAGTGGCAAGGCGTCGGCTTCTGTCACGGCGTGATGAACACGGACAACATGTCGATTCTCGGTCTCACCATCGACTATGGTCCGTTCGGTTTCATGGACGGCTTCAACGCGCATCACATCTGCAACCATTCCGATACGCAGGGCCGCTATTCGTATAGCCGTCAGCCGCAGGTCGGCTACTGGAACCTCTTCTGTCTCGCGCAGGCGCTCGTGCCGTTGTTCGGCGAGAAGCTGCCGGAAGAAGGCCGTGCCGAACGCGTGGTCCAGGAAGCGCAGAAGGTGCTCGAGCGCTACAAGACGCACTTCGCGCCGGCGCTCGAAGCGAAGATGCGCGCCAAGCTCGGCCTCGAATCGGCGCGCGAAGGCGACGACAAGCTCGCCAACGGCCTCTTCGAAATCATGCACGCGAACCGCGCGGACTTTACGCTGACGTTTCGCAATCTGTCGAAGTTGCGCAAAGCCGATGCGTCCGGCGATGCACCCGTGCGCGACCTCTTCCTCGACCGCGCGGCTTTCGACGCGTGGGCGCTGCAGTATCGCGAACGTCTCGCGCACGAAGCGCGCGATGACGCGGCCCGCGCGGCGGCGATGAATCGCGTGAATCCGAAGTACGTGCTGCGCAACCATCTCGCGGAGCAGGCCATCCGCCAGGCGAGCGAGAAAGATTTCACGGAAGTCGCGCGCCTGCTCGACGTGCTGCGCCGCCCTTTCGACGAGCAGCCCGAAAACCAGGCTTACGCCGGCTTGCCGCCGGACTGGGCGAGCGACCTCGAAGTGAGTTGTTCTTCGTAGCGCCGCCCCCATCTAAGTGATCCACGGAACGACCCGGAAACCGCCAAGGAACGACATGGACAGAGACGACACCCCCGGCACCGCCCCGCATCCGCTGCAGAAGGACGACGCCGCTTACCGCCGCGAACTCAACGAAACGCAGTATCAGGTCACGCGCCACGCCGCGACTGAACGCCCTTTCACCGGTGAATACTGGGACCATTTCGATCGCGGCGTCTACGACTGTGTATGTTGCGGCACGCCGCTCTTCGAATCGGACACGAAGTTCGACGCCGGCTGCGGCTGGCCCAGTTACTTCAAGCCGATCAACGGCGAAGTGATTCAGGAAAACACCGACCGCTCGCACGGCATGCTGCGCATCGAAGTGGTGTGCAAGAACTGCGGCGCGCACCTCGGTCACGTGTTCGAGGACGGTCCCGCGCCGACCGGCTTGCGGTATTGCATCAACTCGGCTGCGCTACAATTCGAACCCAAGTAACTGCGCGCTCATGCATGACTGAGCACGCGCCGCACGAAAGCGCCCGTGCCTCGTGTTACCGGCGCCCGCTTTCCCGAGCGGGCGTTCGCTTGCCGGTTCGAGATCGCCGCGCGCCGCATCATCCGATGCCCATCACCTCCGGACGCCAATGAAATTCCTGTTCGATCTGTTCCCGATCATCCTCTTTTTCGTCGCATTCAAGATCTGGGGCATTTACACGGCGACGGCCGTCGCGATCGGAGCGACGCTCGTGCAGATTGCGTGGGTCGCGTTCCGTCACCGCAAGGTCGATCCTATGCTCTGGGTGAGCCTCGGCGTGGTGGTCGTGTTCGGTGGCGCGACGCTCGTGCTGCATAACGACACGTTCATCAAATGGAAGCCCACGGCGCTCTACTGGCTCTTCGCGTTTGCGCTGATCGTCGCGCAACTCGGCTTCAGGAAGAACCTGATCGAAGCGATGATGGGCAAGCAGATCGTGCTGCCGCATCGCGTGTGGGGACAGTTGAACGTCGCATGGGCGGTGTTTTTCGCGCTGCTCGGCATCGTCAATCTGTTTGTCGCGTATCACTTCACGACCGACCAGTGGGTCAACTTCAAGCTCTTCGGCGCGACCGGCTGTCTTGTGCTGTTCATCGTCGCGCAGAGTTTCTGGCTTGCGAAATACATGAAGGAGGACAACCAGTGAACGCTTCCTTCGACTTTATGAATGCGAGCGCGCAAGAAAAGATCGCACATCTCGAAGCGCGCCTCAACGCGGCGCTCGCCCCGCATTCGGTGCATATCGAGGACGACAGCGCCGCGCACGCCGGCCATGCGGGCGCGGCCTCGGGCAGCCATTACACGGTGACCATCGTCGCCGAACGCTTCGCCGGCAAGGCGCGCGTGGCACGGCATCGGCTGGTGTATGATGCGCTGGCCGATGAAATGCGGCGCGGCGTGCATGCGCTCGCCATCCGCGCCTATACGCCGCAAGAGTTTGCGGAACAATTCGAATGACTTCGGCCTGCCGGTTCTCTGCAACCGGTGCTTGGCTTCAATCTCGCTAATCCCGCCTTCGAAGGCGTCTGTTGCTCAGTTAGGAACCTCCGATGAATTTGAAAAAAACCCGCGTCTGCGTGTTGCTGGCTGCATTCGCGGCGGCTCCCGCGTTTGCGCAGAACATTGCTGTCGTCAATGGCGCGCCGATTCCCACGTCGCGCGCCGATGCGCTCGTGAAACAGCTCGTCCAGCAGGGTCAGCAGGATTCGCCGCAACTGCAGCAGGCCGTACGCGAGGAATTGATCAACCGCGAAATCCTGATGCAGGAAGCCGGACGCGAAGGCATTGCGAATCGCCCGGAAGTGAAGGCGCAACTGGCCGTCGCGCAGCAGACTGTCGTGCTGCGCGCGATGATCGAGAATTTCGTCGCCAGGAACAAGCCGACCGACGCCGAAATCAAGGCGCGCTACGACCAGCTCGTGAAGCAGAACGGCGGCGGCAAGGAACTGCATCTGCATCACATCCTCGTGGATAACGAGGCGCAGGCGAAAGACCTGATCGCGAAGATCAAGGGCGGCGCGAGCTTCGAAGACCTCGCGAAGCAATACTCGAAGGACCCGGGATCGGGCAAGAACGGCGGTGATCTCGACTGGTCGTCGCCGTCCGCTTACGTGCCGGAATTCGGCGCGGCGGCCGAGCAGCTCAAGAAGGGCGAAGTGACGCCCGCGCCGGTGAAGACGCAGTTCGGCTGGCACGTCATCCGTCTCGACGACAGCCGCGATGTCTCGCCGCCGCCGCTCGATCAGGTGAAACCGCAGATTGCGCAGCAGATGCAGCAAGAGAAGCTGCAGGCGTTCGAGGAAGGCCTGCGAAAGAAGGCCGTTATCAAGTAATCGCGCTCTTCTGCCAGTTCGCAGCATGTGTGACAAAGCCGCCCACGGGCGGCTTTGTTGTTTCTGGCGTTAGGCCTGGCTGCGGTCTGCGGCGGACAACCGTGCCCGCACCGCCGCGCCGGAGCGCGTCAGCTTCGGCACGTCGCGGTTCTGCACGACGCTCACGGGCGCGGCCTTGTCGACCTTGTCCGGTTCGCCGAGCGTGTAACGCTCGCCCTCGCGATACGGCCGCTCCGACCCCGCCCGCTCTGCCAGCGCCAGCAAGCGCGGATGCACCATGTATTCGAGCTGCGTGTGCGTGCGCGTGACTTTGGCCCATGCCTGCCCCTGCTTGCCCTCGATACGCGGTGCGGGCCCCGCGCTTACCACTTCGAACGGCGCGCCGCCCCGGTCAGCCATGATCCCGGCGTTCTGCGGCACGTTGTCCGGCGTGGGTGAAAAGATCTTGGAGCCGTCCGTGGCATCGCAGCGCTTTGGGCAGCGTCTGGAGAATGTACGGTCAATGTTCAGTCGATTATCTGGGGATGACCGCTAAAAGGCAGCGGCGGCGCCGGCAAGACAAACGCCCCGAAGCGTAGAGGCTTCGAGGCGTTTTGTATTGCGACGACCGCAGAACGCGCCGCAATCAGCCGAGGAAGCGCCGCGCATTCTGGAACACGCGCAGCCAGGGACTCGCGTCCGTCGTCCAGTCGGTCGGCGTCCAGCTCATCTGCACGTTGCGATGCACGCGCTCCATGTGCGGCATCAGGACGGTGAAGCGGCCATCCGGCGTCGTTACGGACGTGATGCCCTGCGGCGAGCCGTTCGGATTGAACGGATACTGCTCCGTCGCATTGCCGCGATGATCGACGAAGCGCATGGCGACGAGCGCGCTCGCGGCATCGCCCTGTTGCGAAAAGTCCGCGAAGCCCTCGCCGTGCGCAACCGCAACGGGAATGCGCGAGCCTTCCATGCCGGCAAAGAAGATCGACGGCGAGCTCTCTACTTCGATGAGCGAGAAGCGCGCCTCGAACTGCTCGGACTTGTTGCGCGTGAACTTCGGCCACGCTTCTGCGCCCGGAATGATCGACGCGAGGCTCGACATCATCTGGCAGCCGTTGCAGATGCCGAGCGCGAAGGTGTCCGGCCGGCCGAAGAACGCCGCGAACATGTCCGCGAGGCGCGGGTTGAAGCGGATGGTCTTCGCCCAGCCCTCGCCCGCGCCGAGCACGTCGCCGTATGAGAAGCCGCCGCACGCCACCGCGCCCGCGAAATCGGCGAGCGTCACGCGGCCTTCCAGCAGGTCGCTCATGTGGACGTCGTGCGCGTCAAAGCCGGCGCGGTCGAATGCGTAAGCCGTCTCCAGATGCGAGTTCACGCCCTGCTCGCGAAGAATGGCCACGCGCGGGCGCTTGTTCGTCGCGATGAAAGGCGCGGCTACGTCTTCGGCCGGATCGAACGTAAGCGAGGGCGAGAGGCCCGGATCGCTCGCGTCGAGGAGCGTGTCGTATTCGGCGTCCGCGCACGAGGGGTTGTCGCGCAGGCGCGCAATGCGCCAGCTCACTTCACTCCACGCGCGGTGCAGTTCCACGCGCGTCGCGTCGAAAATCTTCTTGGCGTCGCGATAGATTTCGATGGCGTCGCGCTCGTTCGGCTTGCCGATGACGTGCGAGCACGCCGACAACCCATGCTCGCGCAGCGCGCCGAGCACTGCATCCCGGTCCGATGCGCGAACCTGCACCACTGCGCCCAGCTCTTCGGTGAAGAGTGCGCGGACGGTGCGATCGTCGCGGCGGCCGCTCGTCTGCTTCGCCCAGTCTTTTGCGTCCCCGTAATCGGATTCGTGGTTCGCGTCCAGCGTCAGCATGTCGACATTCAGCGACACGCCCACGTGTCCCGCGAACGCCATCTCGCAAACCGTCGCCCACAGGCCGCCGTCCGAGCGGTCGTGGTACGCGAGCAGCAAGCCGCGCGCGTTGAGCGACTGAATCGCAGCGAAAAAGCGCTTAAGGTCTTCGGGATCGTCGACGTCCGGCGCCGCGTCACCGACCTGCTGCGTCACCTGCGCAAGAATGCTGCCGCCGAGACGATTGCGCCCGCGGCCGAGGTCGATGGCGATCAGCACGGTGCTCGCATCGTTGACGAGTTGCGGCGTGAGGTGGCGGCGCACGTCCTCGACCGGCGCGAACGCCGAAATGATGAGCGACACCGGCGACACCACTTCCTTAGCCACGCCCGCGTCCTGCCATTTGGTGCGCATCGACAGCGAATCCTTGCCGACCGGAATGCTGATGCCAAGCGCCGGGCACAATTCCATGCCGATGGCCTTCACGGTGTCGTAGAGCGCGGCGTCCTCGCCCGCGCTGCCGCACGCGGCCATCCAGTTGGCCGACAGCTTCAACTTGTTCAGCGATTCGATCGGCGCGCACGCGATGTTCGTCACCGCTTCGCCGACGGCCATGCGGCCGGACGCCGGGGCGTCGATGACGGCGAGCGGCGTGCGCTCGGCCATCGTCATGGCTTCGCCGCGAAAACCTGCATAGTCCATCGTCGTGATCGCGCAATCGGCGACGGGCACCTGCCACGGGCCGACGAACTGGTCGCGCGCCGTCGTGCCGCCCACCGAGCGGTCGCCGATGGTGATCAGAAAAGACTTGCTCGCGACCGTCGGATGCCGGAGCACATCGACCGCGATCTCGGACAGCATGAGCCCCGTTACGTCGACGGGCTCGAAGCTCGCATGCTCGCGCGTCACGGTGCGGTGCATCTTCGGCGGCTTGCCGAGCAGCACGTCCATCGGCATGTCGACGGGTTCCTGACCTTCGTTTTGGTCGTCGACGAGTTGCAGTTGCCGCTCGTCCGTCGCCACGCCGACGACCGCGACCGGGCAGCGCTCACGCTCGCAGACTGCTTCGAACGCGGACAGATCGGCCGGCGCGATCGCCAGCACGTAGCGCTCTTGCGCCTCGTTCGACCAGATTTCGCGCGGCGACAGACCGCTCTCTTCCAGTTGCACTTTGCGCAGTTCGAAGCGCGCGCCCTTTCCCGCGCCATCGACCAGTTCGGGAAACGCGTTGGAGATGCCGCCTGCGCCGACGTCGTGAATCGACAAAATGGGATTGCGCTCGCCCAACTGCCAGCACGCATTGATGACTTCCTGCGCGCGGCGCTGAATCTCCGGATTGCCGCGCTGCACGGAGTCGAAGTCGAGCTCTGCGGTGTTCGCGCCCGTGGCCATGGAACTCGCCGCGCCGCCGCCCATGCCGATGCGCATGCCCGGCCCGCCGATCTGGATCAGCAACGTGCCTGCGGGAAGATCGTGCTTGTGCGTGTGCTGATCGGAGATATTGCCGATGCCGCCCGCGATCATGATCGGCTTGTGATAGCCGCGCACGCGGCCCGCGACGTTCTGCTCGTAAGTGCGGAAATAGCCGCCGAGATTCGGCCGGCCGAATTCATTGTTGAAGGCCGCCGCGCCGATCGGCCCATCGATCATGATCTGCAACGGCGACGCGATGCGGTCCGGGCGGCCATACGGCTCGTGTGCATCGGCGGGATTGCGCGCCGACGGGGGCGTTGCGCTGTCGCGGGCGTTTTCCCATTTGCGGCGCGCATCGGGCAGATCCAGATTCGACACCGTGAAACCCGCGAGTCCCGCCTTCGGACGCGCACCTCGGCCGGTCGCGCCCTCGTCGCGAATTTCGCCGCCCGAGCCGGTCGCCGCGCCCGCGAACGGCGAAATGGCCGTCGGGTGATTGTGCGTTTCGACTTTCATCAGCGTGTGCGTCAGCTCGACGTGCCGCTCGTAGTGCTCGTTCTCACCGCGCGGGAACCAGCGCTCCGCGATGCCGCCCTGCATGATCGCCGAGTTGTCCGAATACGCGACGATGGTCCCTTCGTGATTGAGCTTCTCGGTATTGCGGATCATCTGGAACAGCGACATGTCCTGCGTTTCGCCGTCGATGGTCCATTCGCCGTTGAAAATCTTGTGGCGGCAGTGCTCGCTGTTGGCCTGCGCGAACATCAGCAGTTCGACGTCGGTCGGATTGCGTTCGAGAGCGACGAAGGCATCCACCAGATAGTCGATCTCGTCTTCCGCCAGCGCGAGGCCCAGTTCGACGTTCGCGGCTTCGAGCGCCTTGCGTCCCGTGCCGATGATGTCCACCGTTTGCAGCGGCCGCGCGGGCAGTTCGTCGAAGAGATGCAGCGCCTGATCGCGCGACGCCGCCACGGTTTCCGTCATGCGGTCATGCAGCGCGGCGGCGACCTGCGCGCGGGCTTCGTCGGTCAACGGCTTCTTGCCGCCGAGAAAGCCGCTTTTCATGATGACCGAGTATTCGACGCCGCGTTCGATGCGCCGCACCTGCGTCAGTCCGCAATGATGCGCGATGTCGGTGGCCTTGCTCGCCCACGGCGAGACCGTGCCCAGGCGCGGCACGACCATGAACGTCTCGATGTAGCCGCGTTCCTGCGGGGCTTCGAAAGGCGCGCCGTAGTGCATCAGCGCGTGAATGCGGTTCGTGTCCTCATCCGTGAGCGGCTCGGACGAGTTGACGAAATGCAGGAACTGCCCCCGCACGCCGACGATATTCGCGTCGATGCGGACGAGCATCTCGAGAAGACGGGTCTGACGGAAATCGGAGAGAGCCGAAGCGCCGGGGAAACACGAGAAGTGGGCCATTGTGACGGTGCGTCGATGACGTCTGTGGGCCGCTCGACGGCACTCGGAGCGCCGAGTGTGTAAAGCGGCGTGAGGCGAAAGGAAGACGGCGATTATACCCCGGATGCGTCTCGAAATCGCCGGGGCGGGCGCGGCGGCGCTGCTGCACCCGCGCCTCGTGCAAGTCGAGCGGCTCGCCGCTTATCCCGAAATAATCCGCGCTCGTTTGCTCGCTCGTGCAACCGACCGCACAGAAGCGCAACCCGCGTTCGCTCGCGGTCCCTTATCAGCGAAATTGGCGCTATCATGGCGCGCTTTCTTCGGGCGCGGCATGCCGCCGTGCCTGCCGTCTTACCGTCAGAACATGCGGCTCGCCCGGCGCTCGATGCGTCGCCAGCCGCGTGCAATCTCCCGCCTGCGGGCGCAAAAATCATGGATGTCATCGTCATCGGCGGAGGAATCGCCGGCATCGCTACCGCTTACCAGTTGCACGCAGCCGGGCATCGCGTCTCCGTGGTCGAGCGTCACGCGACCGTTGCGCAAGGCGCAACGTATGGGCAGGGCGGCGCGCTGCTGCCCTCGCCGCTCGACGTCTGGTTTGGACCGACCTTCATGGCATCGAGCCGCGCGAAGCAAAGCGGCATGATCGTCAAGACGGGCTTCGACGGCGCGGCGCGCGATTTCCTGAAACGCCTCGACCAGTTGCGCGAGCCGCAGGCGTTCGCGGCGCAATACGCGCGCTTGCAGCCGCTCGTCGAGTTGTCGCGAAGTGCGCTTCTGGACATCGAAAAGGAGTACGAACTCGACTACGAGCAGCGCGTCGGGATATTGCACGTGTTTCGTCACGCGCGCGAACTGGACGACGCGCAAGCGGCCATCGACCTTCTGAAGAGCTTTGGCGTGACGCACCGCGTGCTCTCGCCGCAAGAATGCGTCAACGCGGAGCCCTCGGTGCCCGACGATCCCGCGTTCGCGGGCGGCGTGCTGCTGCCGGATGAACGCACAGCCAACTGCCCGCTTTTCACGAAACAGTTGAAGCAGCTGCTCGAAGACGCGGGCGTGCAGTTCCGCATGAATCGCAAGGTGGCGGCCGTGCATCTGGACGACCGGCGCGCGGCGGTGGAGCTTTCCGGCGCGCACGACGAGAACAGGCAGTCCTCCGGCGTCGAGCTGATTTCCGCCGATGCGATCGTCGTCGCAGCCGGCGCCGATACGCCCGCGCTCGTCGGCGGCGCCCGGTCGACGCCTTCGCTCTACCCGTTGCGCGTGCATACGCTGACTGCGCCCGTCGCCTATGAGGAGCGCGCGCCGCACACGACGGTCGTCGATTCGATCAAGCGCATCACAATGACGCGCGTCCACCAGCGGCTGCGTATCGGCGGCGCGGGCCTCTTTCAGAGCTCCGCCAAAGCGGACAAGCCGGCCGACGCGGGACTCGCCCGCCGCGCCTTCGACGTGCTCGGCCAGGGCACGCACGACTGGATTCCGGGCGCCGCGCGCGTCTCGGCCGCGCGTTCGTGGGACGGCCTGCGCCTGTTGTCGGCGGACGGCTTGCCGGTGGTCGGCGCGACGCGGCATCCGCGACTTTTCGTCAACGCGGCGCACGGCCCGGCGGGCTGGGGCCTCGCGTGCGGGTCTGCTAAAGTGGTCGCGGATCTCGTCTCCGGCCGCACGCCCGATATCCCCGCCGGAACGCTGGCGGCGCTCAGCATCGAACGGTTCTGACGCGCGGGGTGGCATGAGGAGTGCGGTCCGGAGCGCCTGTTGCCTCGACCCTTTCCCTGCCGCCGCCATGAACGCTCCCCGCTCCGCCTCGTATTTCACGCCCGACGACGACGCCCTCGCGCTCCTGACGCTCGCCGAACTGCGCAGGCTCGAAGCGCGCGCCGCCGCCGCATTGCCGCCGCACACGCTGATGGCGCGCGCGGGCGCGGCTGCCGCTCAATATCTGCTCGACGCCCTCGCCCGCGATCCCGACGCCCATGCGTTGCCCGTATGGATCGCCGCCGGCCCCGGCAACAACGGCGGCGACGCGCTGGTGGTGGCGGAGCATCTGCATCGCGCGGGCGTGGCCGTGCAGGTCTGCATGCCGGTCGAAGTCAGGCCGGACGATGCGCGCTGGGCGCTCGATGCGGCGCGCGCGGCCGGCGTGCGTATCGAGAGCGAGCCGCCTGCATCGTTCGATCATTTCGGCTGGGTCGTCGACGGCATGTTCGGCATTGGCTTGACGCGCCCGCTCGACGGCGTGTTCGCGACGCTGGCCGTCCGCATGTCGCGCCGCGCGCAGCAGTCGGGCCGCGTGCTGGCGCTCGATGTCCCGAGCGGCCTCGACAGCGACACCGGCGCGGCCGCTGGCGGGGGCGAGGCGCTGCGCGCGAACGCGACGATCACGTTCATCGGCGCGAAGCCGGGCCTGATCACCGCGCAAGGCCGCGATCTCTGTGGCACGCTGCACGTCGCGACGCTCGATGTCGAGCCACCCGCCGCGCCTTCCGTCGTGCTCAACGCGACGCCGTTGTTCCGGGCGCATATGCCGCCGCGCGACTTTGCGAGCAACAAGGGCACCTTCGGCACGCTTGCTGTCGTGGGCGGCGATACCGGCATGTGCGGCGCGCCGATTCTCGCGGCGCGCATGGCGCTCTACGGCGGGGCGGGCAAGGTTCACGTCGCGTTTCTGGGCGAAGGCGCCCCGCCCTACGATCCGCCGCATCCCGAACTCATGCTGCATCACGTCGACGGTTTCGCGCTCGACAGGATGGACGCGCTGTCCATCGGCTGCGGCATGGGCAAGCGCGATCACGCGAAGCGCGTCCTGACCGATGTGCTCCGGCTCGACATGCCGAAGCTCCTCGACGCCGACGCGCTCAATCTCATCGCGGAAGACGACGCGCTTGCCGGCGAAACCGCAGCGCGCGGCCGCGCGGGCGATCCGTGCATCATCACGCCGCATCCGCTCGAAGCGGCCCGCCTCCTGCAAACCGATGCGAAAACCGTTCAGGCCGACCGCATCGCCGCCGCGCGCCAGCTTTCGGCGCGCTATGCGGCCATCGCCGTGCTGAAAGGCTCGGGCACGGTGATCGCATCGCCGGATGGCCGCGTCGCGGTGAACCCGACCGGCAACGCGGGACTCGCGACCGGTGGAACCGGCGACGTGCTCGGCGGTTTGATCGGAGCATTGCTCGCGCAGAAACTGCCCGCGTACGAGGCGGCGCTGGCGGGCGTGTATCTGCATGGTCTCGCCGCGCAGGCGCTCACGGGCCGGGGCATCGGACCGGCCGGACTGACGGCGGGCGAACTTGCACCCGAGGTTCGCAGTCTCATGAATCGCCTCTTCTATGCGGCGCGTGCGTGACCCGGCGCGGCGTGTGACGCATTGCAAGCATCTCGTCACGCTTCGTCGCTATACTCCGTTTGATTCGCTGCTTTAGTCTTTTGCTTCCATTCGGGCTCCGCGGCGGCGCTTTCCGCGTTCACGAACGTTCGACGGCCGCAGCACACAGCCTCGCGCCGCCGCATTCGCACCGACGTTCCCATTGCCACTCTCGACTATCAGACCGCTATGACGCTCAATTCGCTTCCTGCCTGGTCGGCGCTCCAATCGCATTACGATGCCATCTCCGGCGAGCGCCTGCGCGACTGGTTCGCGCCGCAAAACGACACCGCGCCGACGCGCGCCGAGCGCCTGACCTTCCAGGGCGGCGGGCTCGCTATCGACTTTTCGAAAAACCGCATCACGGACGCGACGCTCGAGCTGCTCATCCAGCTCGCCGATGAAGCCGGCGTCACGAAGCGCCGCGATGCAATGTTCAACGGCGACATCGTCAACGTCACCGAAGGACGCGCGGTGCTGCACACGGCGCTGCGCGCGCAGTCGCCCGACGCGCCGTTTCATCAGCAAGTGGAGAACGAGAAGGCGAAGATGGCCGCGTTCGCCGACAAGGTCCGCGACGGCTCGTGGACGGGCTATACCGGCAAGCGCATTCGCCATGTGGTGAATATCGGCATCGGCGGGTCGGACCTCGGGCCGAAGATGGTCGTGCATGCGCTGCATCATCTCGCGTCGAAGGAACTGGATACGCACTTCGTCTCGAACGTCGACGGCGCCGATCTCTACAACGTGCTGCAACAGGTCGACGCCGAGGAAACGCTCGCGATCATCGTCTCGAAGACCTTCACGACGCTCGAAACCATGACCAACGCGCATTCCATGCGCGACTGGTTCATCCAGCAGGGCTGCCCCGAAGACCAGTTGTCGAAGCACTTCGTCGGCGTATCGGCGAATCCGGCCGAGGTCGTGAAGTTCGGCATCGCGAAAGAAAACGTCTTCGAGATGTGGGATTGGGTCGGCGGGCGTTATTCGCTGTGGTCGGCGGTCGGCTTGTCGATCATGCTGTCGGTCGGACCGGACAACTTCAATGCGTTGCTCGAGGGCGCGGACCAGATGGACCGCCATTTCCGCGAAGCGCCGCTCCACGAGAACCTGCCGGTGCTGATGGGCATGATCGGCATCTGGTATCGCAACTTCTTCGGCTCGCAAAGCGACCTGATCGCGCCGTATTCGCAGGCGTTGCATTATCTGCCGTCGTATCTTCAGCAACTGGAGATGGAAAGCAACGGCAAATCCGCGACGCTCGACGGCGGCATGGTGGACTACCCGACCGCCGCCGTGATCTGGGGCGAGCCCGGCACGAACGGCCAGCACGCGTTTTTCCAGATGCTGCATCAGGGACCGACGATCATCCCCATCGACTTCATCGCCGTGCTGACGCCGGAGCATCCGCTCGTCGATCATCACGCGAAGCTGCTCGCGAACTGCTTCGCGCAAAGCGAAGCGCTCATGCTGGGCCGCACGCTCGAAGAGGCGAAGAAGGTCGCGGGCCCCGGCAAGGAGGAACTCGCGACGCATCTGAGCTTCCCCGGCAACCGGCCGACCACCACCATCATCCTCGATGCGCTCACGCCACAAACGCTCGGCGCGTTGATCGCGCTTTACGAGCACAAGGTGCTGGTGCAGGGAACGGTGTGGAACATCAACTCGTTCGACCAGTGGGGCGTGGAGCTCGGCAAGATTCTCGGCAAGGTCGTCGAGGCCGATATCACCGCCGCGAGCGTCGATGCGGCGAAGCACGATTCGTCGACGTCCGCGTTGATCGAACGTGCACGCGCCGCACTGAAGCGCTGAGCTTTACGTAGTCGATGACGCCCGCCTCTTCGCCGATGCGGGCGTTTTCGTTCCTAGACGCTCAGACCGTTGACGAGCCGCCCCGCTTCGATCGTCACCGTCGCATCGCAGCGTTCCGCGAGTTCCGCGTCGTGCGTGACGAGCACGAGCGTCGCGCCATTGCGCTTGTTCATCTCGAACATCAGATCGATGATCGCGTAGCCGGTGGCGGCGTCCAGACTGCCGGTGGGTTCATCGGCGAAAAGAACCGCCGGATGTGTGACGAACGCGCGCGCGAGCGCCACGCGCTGCTGCTCGCCGCCCGATAGCAGCTTGGGATAATGCCCGGTGCGTTCCGAAAGGCCGACCTGATCCAGCAGCGACCGGGCGCGCTGCGCGATCTGATCGTGCGGCATCTCCGCGCGCAGTTCGAGCGGCAGCATCACGTTCTCTAGCGCGGTGAGATGCGGCATCAACTGGAACGACTGGAACACGAAACCGACCGAGCCGCTGCGCAGCGCGGCGCGCTCGTCTTCGTCGAGCTGGCCGAGTTCCTTGCCGAGCAGACGAACCGAGCCCTCGCTCGCGCTGTCCAAACCGGCAAGCAAGCCGAGCAGCGTCGACTTGCCCGACCCCGATGCGCCGACGATTGCCACGCTGCTGCCTTTCGGAATCGCCAGGTCGATCTGATCGAGGATCGTCAGTTCACCTGTTGCGTCCTTGACCCGCTTGCTCAATCCCCGTACTTCGATGACTGGTTCGATATTGTTTTGCATGGAAAACTTCAAGGTGAACTGGGACGCACGCGCTGCGGCGCTCGTGACGCGGGTGACGCTCGTCGCGCTTTCGTTGACTGCGGGATTGCCAAGCGCCCATGCCGCGGACGCACAGGCGGCTCGATCGTC
>Ga0308173_10000189_pt1 | contig 23192 bp, 22 predicted proteins | sample PhyPR1_FD_203716 | JGI IMG/M metagenome (GOLD analysis project Ga0308173, IMG submission 203716) | Soil microbial communities from UC Gill Tract Community Farm, Albany, California, United States - DLSLS.P.R1 | ecosystem: Environmental > Terrestrial > Soil > Agricultural land | place: USA... | reverse complement strand
AACCCGGACATCAAGGCCATGGCGCGCGACCTTGCACGACTGTTGCGCGCCTCGAGCATCGGCTAGGCGATCACGCGTGAGGTGTAAAATGCCGGGCTCCTTTCCATTGCCTGCAAGGCCGCCTTCCGGCTCCCGATGACCACGCTCGCGCTTCCCGCGCTGCACTTGCGGCAATTCCTCGCGCTGACCAAGCCGCGCGTGGTGTCGCTCATCGTGTTCACGGCGGTGATCGGGATGTTCCTGGCCGTGCCCGGTGCGCCGCCCGCGGGCGCCGTGCTGTTCGGCACGCTCGGCATCGCCTTCGTGGCCGGTGCCGCAGCTGCGATCAACTGCCTCGTCGAACAGAGGATCGACGCCGTCATGCAGCGCACGCGCATCCGCCCGTTGCCGCGCGGGCAGCTGACCTCGCGCCAGACGCTCGCGTTCGCCGTTGCGCTCGGCGCACTCGGGCTGTGGGTGCTCTTCCGCTTCGTCAATCCGCTCACGATGTGGCTCACGCTCGCCACGTTCGTCGGCTACGCGGTCGTTTACACCGTCCTGCTCAAGCCGGCGACGCCACAGAACATCGTCATCGGCGGCGCGTCGGGTGCCATGCCGCCCGTGCTCGGCTGGGCCGCGGTCACGGGCGACGTCCCGCCCGAGGCGTTGCTGCTGTTCCTCATCATCTTCATCTGGACGCCGCCGCACTTCTGGTCGCTTGCGCTCTATCGGCGTGACGACTACGCTCGCGCAGCGCTGCCCATGCTGCCGGTGACGCATGGCCGGCGCTACACGCAGCTCATGATCGTGCTCTACACGCTCGTGCTGCTGGCCGCCACGCTCATGCCCTACGCGATCCGCATGAGCGGTGCGCTCTACCTCGTCGCCGCCGTCGTGCTGGGCGCGCTGTTCGTCGCCTACGCGCTGCGCCTGTATCACGCCTACAGCGACGCGCTCGCGCGGCGCACCTTCCGCTTCTCGATCGTGTACCTGGCCGCGCTCTTCTCCGCGCTGCTGATCGACCACTACTGGCGGTGAGCCGGCGCGCCTGCCTCGCGTTGGCGGCGGCGCTCGCGCTGCTGGTGGCGGCGTGCGGCCCGCGCGGCCCCTCCTTCCAAGGCTCGGATGTGTCGGGCTCGAGCTTCGGCCACGACTTCACGCTCACCGACGCGGCGGGCAGGACGCGCTCCATGGCCGACTATCGCGGCAAGGCCGTCGCGCTGTTCTTCGGCTACACGCAATGTCCCGACGTGTGCCCGACGACGCTCGCCGCGCTGGCCGGTGCGATGAAGCTGCTCGGCCCGGATGCCGACCGCGTGCAGGTCCTGTTCGTGACGGTCGACCCGGAGCGCGACACGCCGGACCTGCTCGCGAAGTACGTGCCCGCGTTCGATCCGCGCTTCGTCGGCTTGCGCGGCGACGCCGCGGCCACCGAGCGCACCGCGCGCGAATTCAAGGTGATCTACCAGAAGGTGCCGGGCAGCGCGCCGGACCGCTACACCATGGACCATTCCGCGGGGACGTATCTCTTCGACCCGCAGGGGCGCCTGCGGGTGTACGAAGGCAATGCGGCCTCGCCGGAAGTGTTCGCGCACGACCTGCGTGCGCTGCTCGCCGAGGCGGGCAGCTGACGCCACCGCCTACGCGCGCGCAGCGTCCTTCGACTCGATGAGCTCGATCTTGTAGCCGTCGGGATCCTGCACGAACGCGATCACCGTCGTGCCGCCCTTCACGGGCCCGGCTTCGCGCGTCACCGTACCGCCCTTTGCCTTCACCGCGGCGCAAGCAGCCGCGCAATCCGGCACCGCGATCGCGATGTGGCCGAATGCCGTGCCGAGCTCGTAGTGATCGACGCCGTAGTTGTAGGTCAGCTCCAGCACGGCCTGCTGCGATTCGTCGGCGTAGCCCACGAACGCGAGCCGGTATTTCTGCTCGGGCCGGTCGGTCGTGCGCAGCACGTGCATGCCGAGCACGCCCGTGTAGAACTCGACCGAGCGCGCCAGATCGCCGACGCGCAGCATGGTGTGCAGGATCCGCATGGATGCTCCCTAGAATTCGACCATCTCGAAATCGTCCTTGCGTGCGCCGCATTCGGGGCACGTCCAGTTCGGCGGCACGTCTTCCCAGCGCGTGCCCGCCGCGATGCCTTCCTCCGGCGCGCCGGCCTCCTCGTCGTAGATCCACCCGCAGATCAGGCACATGTACTTTTTCATCGGGCGCGCAAAGGACGGTGGCGGCGAGTGGACTAGAATCGAATTGTAGCAATCGCTTGCCGCACCTCCGTTTCCACGACGCACGCCGCGCGAAGGCCGCGGATCCCATGCCAATCGAGCGCGCCGCAACACCGCCCATCGTCCTCACGTTTGCCGGCTCCGATCCTTCGGGCGGCGCGGGCCTGCAGGCCGATCTCCTCACGTTGGCCAGCATGGGCTGCCATCCGCTGTCGGTGGTGACCGCGCTCACGGTGCAGGACACGCTCGGCGTCGAGAGCGTCATGGCGATCGATTCCGATTGGGTGTCCGACCAGGCGCGTCAGCTGCTGGAGGACATGCCCGTCGATGCATTCAAGCTCGGCGTGCTCGGCAGCGTCGAGAACATCGCGGTGATCGCGGAGATCGTGTCCGACTATCCCGACGTGCCGCTGATCCTCGATCCGGTCCTTGCGTCCGGCCGCGGCGACGAGCTCGCGAGCGCCGAGATGACGCGCGCGCTGCGCGAGCTGCTGCTTCCGCAAACGACGATCCTCACGCCCAACAGCACCGAGGCGCGCCGCCTGGCCGACGTCGAGGACGACGGCGAAGACACCGACGCGCCCGCGCTCGCCCATTGTGCCGCGCGCCTGATCGCGCAGGGATGCGAATACGTGCTGATCACGGGCACGCACGAGCCGACGCCCAAGGTGGTCAATACGCTGTACGGCAAGGATGGCATCGTGCGCGCGGACACCTGGCCGCGGCTTGCGGGCAGCTTTCACGGCTCCGGCTGCACGCTGGCATCGGCGCTCGCAGCGCTGCTCGCGAGCGGCCAGGATCTCGGCGAAGCGGTGCGCGAGGCCCAGGAATACACCTGGCAGACGCTGCAGAAGGCCTATCGGCCCGGCATGGGTCAATGGCTGCCCGACCGCCTGTTCTGGGCCCGCGACGATGCGAGCGACGCGGCGAGCGAGGCGCAGCCGATCGAGGACAGCGGCGCCGATGTGCGCGGCACTCATTGACGCCGTCGGCCTGCGCCGCGTGCGCGCTCGCCGGCTGCGCGGCCTCTACGCGCTCACGCCGGACACCCGGGACACCGCAGCGCTCGTTGCAGCGGTCGCCGCTGCGCTCGACGGCGGCGCGGCCGCGGTGCAATACCGCAGCAAGGATCCGGACGCCGCGTTGCGCGCCGCGCAGGCGCGCGCGCTCGCCCGCGTGCTCGCCGCGCGCGGCGGCCTCTACATCGTGAACGACGATGCGGCGCTCGCGCGCGAGGTCGGCGCCGATGGCGTGCACATCGGCGCCGGCGACGGCAGCGTGGCCGCGGCACGCGACGCGCTCGGTCCCGAGCGCCTGATCGGCGTGTCGTGCTACGACGACCTCGAGCGCGCGCGTGCAGCCGTTGCGGCAGGTGCCGACTACGTCGCGTTCGGGAGCATGTTCGCGTCGCCCACCAAGCCGCACGCACCCCGCGCCGATCCTGCGCTGCTTGCGCGTGCGCAGGCCTTCGGCGTGCCGGTCGTGGCCATCGGCGGCATCACGGCGGCGAACGCGGACGTGCTGTTCGCGGCGGGCGCGGACGCGGTGGCGGTCATCGGCGACGTGTTCGCGCACGACGATCCGCAGGCCGTGCGCGAAGCCGCCGACGCGATCGACCGCGTCCACCGCCGGGCGACGCGGCCGGCATGAACGACCCGACCTCCAAGGTGAGCCGATGAGCCGCAACGACGAGCTGTTCGCCCGCGCGCAGCGGACCATTCCCGCCGGCGTCAATTCCCCGGTGCGTGCGTTTCGCTCGGTCGGCGGCACGCCGCGCTTCTTCGTGCGCGGCCAGGGACCTTACCTCTGGGATGCGGACGATCGGCGCTACATCGACTATGTAGGCTCGTGGGGGCCCGCGATCGTCGGCCACGCGCATCCGGATGTCGTCGCGGCCGTGCAGGCGGCGGCGCTGCACGGCCTGTCGTTCGGCGCACCGACCGAAGCGGAGATCGAGCTGGCTGAAACGCTCGTGCGGCGCGTGCCGTCGATGGAGCTCGTGCGGCTCGTCTCGTCGGGCACCGAGGCGACCATGTCGGCGCTGCGCCTCGCCCGCGGCGCGACGGGCCGCTCGAAGATCCTCAAGTTCGAAGGCTGCTATCACGGTCACGGCGACAGCCTGCTCGTCAAGGCCGGGTCGGGCGCGCTGACGTTCGGCCAGCCATCGTCGGCCGGCGTGCCGCCCGCGATCGCGAACGAGACGATCGTCGTTCCCTACAACGACCTCGACGCGGTCGACGCGGTGTTCAGTGCGCAGGGCAGCGCGATCGCCTGCGTCATCGTCGAGCCCGTCGCCGGCAACATGAACCTCATCGCGCCGCGACCCGGCTTCCTGGAAGCGCTGCGCGCGCTGTGCGACCGTCACGGCAGCGTGCTGATCTTCGACGAGGTGATGACCGGCTTTCGCGTGCACACGGGCGGCGCGCAGGCGTTGTTCGGCATCACGCCCGACCTCACCACGCTCGGCAAGGTGATCGGCGGCGGCATGCCGGTCGGCGCGTTCGGAGGCCGCCGCGCGCTGATGGAGCAGATCGCTCCGTTGGGGCCCGTGTACCAGGCGGGCACGTTGTCCGGCAATCCGGTCGCCGTGGCGGCGGGCCTGGCTACGCTCGCGCTGACCGACGTGCACGGCTTCTACGAGGCGCTCGAAGCGCAGACGCGTCGCATGGTCGACGGCCTGGTCGAGCGCGCTCGCGGGGCGGGCGTCGAATTCACTGCCCAGTCGATCGGCGGGATGTTCGGGATCTACTTCGCACCGCGCATTCCCGCTTCGTACGAGACGGTGATGGCGTGCGACAAGGCGCGCTTCAACCGCTTCTTCCACGCCATGCTCGATGCCGGCGTCTACCTCGCGCCGTCCGCATTCGAGGCGGGCTTCGTCTCGGCTGCGCACGACGACGCCGCCGTGGACGCGACGCTCGCGGCAGCCGAGCGGGCGTTTCGCGCGGTCGCATAGCGCGTTCGCGTCGTGCGGCGACGACACCGCGCGACCCGATATGACAAACGGGTGAAACCATCCGCGGCGACGGCGGTCTGTCTCGCGCCGGCGTTGCATACGCGTCGGCTCGCGGCGCTGGACTGCAACCCGTCCGGGCAGCGCGGCGAAGCACGCAGGGCCGGCGCTGGCAAACGCAAGCCCTTAAGACCAAAGGTTTTTTTGATACCGGCACAGACCGGCGTGGTAAACTTCGCCCCTTGGATACCTTCACGGCCACCGCTGAGCCCATCGTTCACGCCCCGACCGCGCGCAAGCGCATCGGCGAGCTCCTGATCGAGCGCGGCAAGCTGGATCCAGCGGCCCTCGAGCGCGCCCTGCGCCTGCAGCAGGAGAGCGGCGAAAAAATCGGCGCGTTGCTCGTCACGCTGGGCCTGGTGGCGCAACGGGATGTCGCCGAAGCGCTGGCGGCGCAGCTCGAGCTGCCCCTGCTCGACGCGGCCGGCTATCCCGAATTCCCGATCCTCGAAGAGCGCGTGTCCGCGCGCTTCCTGCGCGAATCGCGCGCGCTGCCCGTGCGCGAGGACGAATCCGAGCTCACGCTGGCGATGGCCGACCCGACGGACACGTACACCATCGGCGCATTCGAGATGGTCACGGGACGCACGGTGCGTCCGATCGTCGCCATTCCCACCGAGCTCGAGGCCGCGCTCGAACGCCTGTACGGCACCGGCAAGTCGGCGCAGAGCCAGATCATCGGCGACGTCGAGACGCGCGGCGACGACATGTCGTTCGACGCGGACGTGCAGCAGCTGAAGGACCTCGCCGCCGAAGCGCCGGTGATCCGGCTCGTGTCGCTGCTCATCACCAATGCGCTCGAAACGCGCGCGTCGGACATCCACATCGAGCCGTTCGAGAACCGGCTGATCGTGCGCTATCGCATCGACGGTGTGCTGCACGAGGTGGAATCGCCGCCCAAGCGCCTGTCCGCCGCGGTGATCTCGCGCATCAAGATCATGGCGAACCTCGACATCGCCGAGCGCCGGCTGCCGCAGGACGGCCGCATCCGGCTGCGCGTCCAGGGCAAGGAGATCGACCTGCGGGTGTCCACCGTGCCGACCATGCACGGCGAATCGGTGGTCATGCGGATCCTCGACAAGGGCGGCGTCGCGCTCGATTTCGCGCGGCTCGGCTTCGAGGACGACACGCTCAAGATCTTCCTCGACGTGCTGCTGCAGCCGCACGGCATCCTGCTCGTCACCGGGCCTACGGGCTCGGGGAAGACGACCACGCTCTACACCGCGCTCGACCGGTTGAATCAACCCGACGTGAAGATCCTCACCGTCGAGGACCCGGTCGAATACCAGATGCCCGGCATCAACCAGATCCAGGTGAAGCCGCAGATCGACCTCACGTTCGCCAACGCGCTGCGCTCGATCGTGCGGCAGGATCCGGACGTGATCATGATCGGCGAGATCCGCGATCTGGAGACCGCGCAGATCGCCGTGCAATCGGCGCTCACCGGCCACCTGGTGCTCTCGACGCTGCACACGAACGACGCGCCTTCGTCGGTCAACCGGCTCCTCGACATGGGCGTGGAGGATTACCTGCTCACCTCGACCATCGTGGGCATCCAGGCGCAGCGCCTCGTGCGCACGCTGTGCCCGCAATGCAAGGAATCCTACGTCGCGCTGCCGGAGCTGGTCGACCAGATGCAGCTGCGCCGCTTCTCGAGCGAGCGCGACATCATGCTGTGGCACGCCAAGGGCTGCAGCAACTGCGCGCACACCGGCTACATCGGGCGCATCTCGATCATGGAAGTGCTGCCCATGACCGACGGGCTGCGCAGCCTCATCATGAAGCACGCCACCGCCACGGACCTGCGCGCCGAAGCCGTGCGCGAAGGCATGGTCACGATGTACGAGGACGGCCTGCGCAAGGCGCTGAAAGGCGTCACGACGTTCGAGGAAGTCCTGCGCGTGACGCGCGAGAGCTGACGGCCGCGATTCATGCCCCTGTACGCGTACCGCGCCGTGAGCGCCGCCGGCGAAGTGTCCAACGGCGAGCTCGACGCCGCCAACGAAGCCGAGATCGTCGATCGCCTGCGCGACCAGGGCATGATGCCCGTGCGCATCGCGCCCGCCACCGGCGCGGGCGCGGCACCGGCTGCAGGCGGCAAGGCGGCGCGCAGCGGCTGGTTCACGCCGCGCCGCGTCACGCGCGATCACGTGCTCGCGCTCACGCGCGAGCTCGCCACGCTGTTGCGTGCCGGCCTGCCGCTCGACCGCGCGCTGCAGATCCTGATCGAGCTTGCGCCCACGCCGGCGGTTGCCGCATTGATGCAGGCCGTGCGCGACGACGTGCGCGGCGGCAAGGCGCTGTCGCAAGCCCTCGACGCGCGGCGCGAGGTGTTCTCGCGGTTCTACGTGAACATCGTGCGCGCGGGCGAGGCCGGCGGCGCGCTCGGCCTGGTGCTGCAGCGGCTCGCCGACACGATGGAGCGCAACAAGGAGCTCCGGGAAACCGTGCGTGCCGCGCTCATCTACCCGACGATCCTCATCTGCGTTGCCGTCGCGTCGATCATCGTGCTGCTGATCTTCGTCGTGCCGCGTTTCGAGCAGACGTTCGCGCAGGCGGGCAAGGCGCTGCCGTTGTCGACGTCCGTCGTGATCTTCCTCGGCACGGGGCTGCGCGACTACTGGTGGGGCATCGCGGGCGTGGTGTTCGTCGCGGCCGGCTGGTTCCGCCGCCGGGGGCGCGACCCGCGCGTGCGCCGTATCCGCGATGCACGGCTTCTGCGCGCGCCGCTGTTGGGCGACGTCGTATCCAAGGTCGAGATCGCGCGCTTCTCGCGCACGCTCGCCACGCTGCTCGGCAACGGCGTGACGCTGCTCACCGGGCTTGCGATCGTCAAGGACACCATGACCAACGTCGTGCTCGCAGGGGCGCTCGATGGCGTGATCGCCAAGCTGCGCGAAGGCAAGGGGTTCGGCCGCCCGCTCGCCGAGACGGGCATCTACCCGCGCCTCGCCACGCAGATGATCCTGGTGGGCGAGGAGAGCGGGCGGCTCGAGGAGATGCTCACGCGCGTCGCCGACGTCTACGACCGCGAGGTGCAGGTCGCGGTGAAGCGCTTCCTGTCGATCCTCGAGCCCCTGCTGATCCTCGGTCTTGCCGCCATGGTGGCGGGCATCGTGCTGTCGATCCTCGCGGGCGTCATGGGCATGACCGAACTCGTGCAGTGAATCGTGTCTAACGGTACCCCTTCCGCGGCCCACGGCCGCGGCCATTGAACCCGAGCGCCCTTCGTGGGGCGCCTGCCCGAAGGCGGCGACACAGCCCCCGGGCCTACTGCAACCAAATGGACTCATCGCCTTCATGTGAGCAACGTGTCGTGCAGCCGGCAACGGCCGTGGCGGCGTTTGCGCGCTTCGGCCGGCCCGTCGCCTCCCGGCGACGAGTGAACCTCCAACCAAAGGCATCGCTCATGTCAATCAATCGTCGTAGCCGGTCCGCAGGGATGACCCTGATCGAGATCCTCGTGGTGCTCGTGCTGATCGGCGTGGTCATGGGCATCGTCGGCAGCAACTTCCTCGGCCGCAGCGAAAAGGCCAAGGCCGACGCCGCGCGCATCGAGATCGGCCAGATCTCGCAGTCGCTCGACCTGTTCAAGCTCGAGGTCGGGCGCTATCCCTCCACGCAGGAAGGCCTGCAGGCGCTGATCGCGCCACCCGCCGGCATGACGAACTGGAACGGCCCTTACTGGAAGAAGAACCAGGTGCCCAAGGATCCGTGGGGCAACGAGTACAAGTACGCGGCGCCCGGCCAGGCGGGCCCCTACGACATCGTCTCGCTCGGCGCCGACGGCAAGGAAGGCGGCGAAGGCGTGAACAAGGACATCACCAACCGCGAATGAGCGGCTGGTGCGCCCGTCCGTGATGCGTTCGCTCGTGCGCCAGCATGGCATGACGTTCCTCGAGATCCTCGTCGTGATGGCGCTGATGGCGCTCATCGCGGGGATCGCCCTGCCCATGTTCGGGCCGGGCGTATCGACATCGGCGCTGCGGAGCTCCGCGCGGCAGGTCGCAGCGGGCCTGCGGCAAGCGCGCAGCGAGGCGGTCGCGCAGCGCCACGAGACGTTCCTCGTGATCGACGTCGCAGGCCGCCGCTTCAAGGTCGACCAGCAGGGCGCCGAGCATCACTTGCCGGACGGCATCAGCATCAAGCTGTTCACCGCGCAGAACGACCTCGTCGACGCGAACGTGGGCGCCATCCGCTTCTTCCCCGATGGCGGCAGCAACGGCGGTCGCGTCACGCTCGCGGCGGGCGAGCGCAAGTTCGAGGTGGACGTCGACTGGCTCACCGGCCGCGTCGCGATCCTGGATTGAAACCGATGAGCGCCCCGCAAGCCTCCACGTCGTTGCCGCGAAAGCGCTGCGGACGGCCGCCGATGAAGCAAGCGGCCGGCTTCTCGCTGCTCGAGGTGCTCGTCGCGTTCGTCATCCTCGCGCTCGTCGCGACGGCGCTGTTCGAGCTGTTCGGCGGCGCGCTGCGCACGGCGTCGACGTCCGAAGAATGGAGCCGTGCGCTGCTCGTCGCGCAAAGCCGCCTGGCGCTGGCCGCCAACGCCACGCCGCTGCGCGAAGCGAGCGATGCCGGCAGCGACGACGACGGCCGCATCGCGTGGCAGACCGTCGTGGCGCCCTACGTGGTTCCCGACGCGAATCCGGATCTCGAGCGCCTGTCGGAGACGATGCCCACGCGGCTGTATCGCGTCAGCGTGGACGTCCGCTATGCCGGCGGCGACGGCAAGGAGCGCACGTTCGCGTTGTCCACGCTGAAGCTTGGCGCGAGGATCGTGCAGTGATCCCGCTCCAATGCTCTTGGTCGTCACGCATGCGGCGACGCGCGCCCGCAAAGCAGGTGCGGGGCTTCACGCTCCTCGAGCTCGTGATCGCGCTCGTCCTGCTGGCGGTGATGGCCGGGCTGCTCTATGGGGCGCTGGGCTTCGCCGGCACCGCCACGGACAAGGGTGAAGCGAAGGTCGACGCGACTTCCGGCATGCGCCTCGCGCAGGAATTCATGCGCGCGCAGCTCGAGAGCCAGCATCCGTTGCGGCTGCGCAAGGTCGCGGGGTTTCCGCTCATCTTCGCCGGCGAGCAGGACGACCTGCGGTATGCCGCGCCATTGCCTTCCCGCGTCGCCACGGGTGGCGTTTGGTATTTCCGGCTGAGCGTGGCCCGCGACGATCCGCGCTCGCCGCTGGTCCTCGAGCGCATCGTGCCGGACGTCAACGCCGCGCGCGCGCCCGAGTTCACCGCGGATGCGGAACGCTCGATCCTCGCGCAGGGCATTGCCGAGATCAAGTTCGGCTATTTCGGGCGCGACGCGGGAGCCGTGAATGCCGCGGAACCCACGTGGCGCGACCGTTGGGACAACGCTCAACGGCTGCCGTTGCTCGTGCGCGTCGAGGTGACGCCCAAGCAGGGTGCGCCGTGGCCCGTGCTCATCGTCGCGCCACGCGAAGCGCCCGAGGCCGGATGCCGCGCCTTCGATCCCACGCGGCAGATCTGCGCAGGCGTTTGATGCGACGCGCGCCCACCTGTCGTTCCATGCACGCGCAACGCGGCATCGCGCTCGTGCTCGCGCTGTGGCTCACCATCCTGCTGACGGTCATCGCCAGCGGATTCGCCTTCAGCATGCGCAGCGAGGCGCTTGCCACGCGCAACGCGCTGTCGCTTGCCCGCGTGCGCGCCGCCGCCGATGGCGCCGTCGAGCGGATGGCGTTCGAGCTGTCGCGGCCGCGCGTGCCCGATGCCTGGACGCTCGACGGCGCCGCGCATTCGTGGGAGGACGGCGACGTCAGGATCAGCGTGTCGGCCGTGGACGAGGCCGCGCGCATCGACCTCAACGTGGCGCCCGACGCGCTGCTGAAGAGCATGCTGATCGCGCAGGGCGTCGATGACGACAAGGCTGCGCATATCGCCGATGCGATTGCCGACTGGCGCGATCCGGACGACTTCAAGCGGCCGAACGGTGCGGAGGAAGCCGACTATCGCGCCGCAGGCCTCAAGTACGGGCCGTCCAACGGACCGTTCGAGACGGTCGCCGAAGTGGGGCGCGTGCTTGGCGTGACGAGCGACCTCTATGCCCGCCTGTTGCCCATCGCGACGGTGTACTCGCGCCAGCCCGGCATCAATCCGATGACCGCGTCGCGCGAGGTGCTGCTCGCGCTGCCCAACGCCACGGCCGAGAGCGTCGACGCCTATCTCCTCCAGCGCTCGGTCGCGATGGCGTCCAAGTTGCCCGTGCCGCCCTTTCCGCCGGCGCAGGCGTACTTGAGCGGGACGATCCCGGTCTGGCGGATCCATGCCGATGCATGGCTTGCCGATGGTGTAACCTTCGCCCGCGAAGCCGTCCTGCGCCCATCCGGCGACCCTGCGCGCCCGATGATCGCGCTCGCATGGCTGGAGCCGACGCGCGCACCGCCCGTGGTGCCGGCGGACTCCACCGATCTGTCCGCCGCCAACGCGGCACCCACAACGCGCAGTAGCGCCGGAGCGTCCCTCCTGGGATCTTCCGGCGGACTTGGCGCATCGCCGTCGCCTCATGGCCGCTGATCGAGATTCCACCCTGTCGTTCCCCGGCGCCTATGCGCGCGATCTTGCACGCACGCTCGGCGTTGCGGGCTTCTGGCGCTGGTGGCTCGGCCAGCTCGCAGCGCTCGTCCCGGCCGCACCACGCGCGGCCTGGCAGCGCCGCCGGATGCGTCCCGTCGTCGCCTTCGACGGCGCGCGGGCCACGGTATGGCGGCCGGTCGTCCGCGACGGACAGCTCGCCATGGCAGAGCATGCCGCGATCGCCCTCGAAGGCAATCCCGACGAGGTCGCCGCCGCGGGCCGCGCAGCGCTCGCCGGCGTTGCACGCGCGGCCGGAAACGGCGCAGGAGCCGTCACGCTGGCGTTGCCGCCGCGCGCCGTCTTGCGCAAGCAGATCGTCCTTCCGCTCGCCGTCGAGGAGAACCTGCGCCAGGTGATCGGCTACGACCTCGACCGGCATACGCCCTTCAAGGCCGAGGAGCTGTACTTCGACGCCACGCCGGTCGATCGCGATCCTGCGCGCAACGTCGTACGCGTCGACCTTGCCACCGTGCGCCGCTCGCAGGTCGATCCGCTGATCGCGCGCATCGAGAGCTGGGGCAGCAGCGTCGTCGCAATCAGCGCCGACGCGCCCACGCACCCGACCGCGTCATCCCTGAACCTGCTGCCGCCCGAGCGCCGGCCGTTGCGCGGTCCGTGGCGCCGCTGGCAGTTCTGGCTGCCTCTCGTCGTGCTGGTGGTAGTCGCATTGACGGCCACGGTGCTTCCGGTGTGGCAGAAGCGCGAGTACGCGATTGCCCTCGGCGGGCTCGTCGACCGCGCACGCGCGCAGGCGGCCGTCAGCGAGACGCTGCGCGCGGATCTCGACCGGCAGGTCGGCGACTACAACTTTGCGCTCGAGCGCAAATTCGGCTATCCGCCCACCGTGCAGGTGATCGACGACGTCACGCGGATCATGCCCGACGACACGTGGCTCACCCAGCTCGAGCTTCGCACCGCGCGCGGCAAGGAAGTCACGCGCGAGCTTTCGCTGCGCGGCGAGTCGGCCAATGCCGGACGGCTCGTGACCGTGCTCGAGGACTCGCATTTGTTCACGCAGGCGGCGCCGCGCTCGCCCACCACCAAGATCCAGCCTGGTCCGGGCGAGATCTTCGACGTGGGCGCGCAGCTGAAGCCGCTGCCCGCCCCGGCCGGCACCCCTCTGGTGATCGCTTCTGCGGCGCAGCCGGGTGGCCCAGCGCCCGTCGCCGTGCCGCTGCCTGGTGGTCCGGCGCAGCCGGGCAATGCCACGCACGGCGGTCCACCCGCCCAACCGGACAACGTGACGGTACCCGGCAACGCGCCGCAACCCGGCAACGCGCCGCAACCTGGCAACGCGCCGCATGGCGCGCCCGCTGCGCCAACGACGTCATCGGCGCCGCCGCCCCCGCCGGCCGCCCCGTCCGCTGCGCCGGCGCCTTCTGCGCCTGCGGGCCCGGCAAGCGCGGCATCGTCGCGGGCGCCGGCCAACGCGAGCGGCCCGGTCGCACCGCCACGGCCCGCGCCTGCGCCGGCTGCCGGCTCGACGCCTCCGTCGGCCAACGCGCCGAGCGCACGGCCGCCCGAGGCACGCCCATGACCCCCGCCTTCGCGCTGCAGATGTCGCCGCTGCGCCAGCGCGCGCTCGCGCTGGGCGTGCTGCTGATCCTGCTCGGTCTGTTGCTCGGGGCGATCGTCGCGCCCGTGCTCCTGCTGCACCGGCATTACGATGCGGCGATCGCGGACCTGTCCGACAAGCTCACGCGCTATCGCCGCGTCGCTGCGCAGGCGCCCGAGCTGCGGGCGGCGCTCGAGGCCATGAAAGCGAAGGACGGGCGCCGCTTCTACCTGCGCAACACGGCCGTGAACCTCGCCGGGGCCGAATTGCAGGAATCGGTCAAGGCAGCCATCGAGAACAACGGCGGCCGCATCACGACCAGCCAGAACACCACCACGCGCGACGACGGGCGCTTCCGCCAGATCGGCGTCAACGTGCAGTTCTTCGCGACGACACCCGCGCTGCAGAAGATCCTCACGGCCCTCGAGACGCAGGAGCCGTACCTGGTCATCGAGAACATCGCCGTGCGGCCGCTCAACGCGTTTCGCGGGTTCAAGCCCGGACCCGGCCAGGAGCCCGAGCTCAACCTGCAGCTCGACGTGAGCGCATGGGCCTATCCCGAGCCGGCGAAGGCCCCCGCGGCCCCTGCCGCGAAATCCTGATGGAGACGGCGATGCAAGCACTCGACGCACGCATCCGCGCATGGCTGATCTGGATCGCGCCGTTCGCCACGGTCGCCCTGCTGCTCGGCTGGGAAACGGACTGGGGCCGTGAGCTCAAGCACGTGCCGCAGGCGGACGCGCCGGTCAAACCGCAGCCCGTCACGATCGCGCTCATGCCCGAGTTCAAGCTCGAAGCCGGCGCCGACGTGCGGCGCGAAACCGTCGATCGCACGCTGTTCAATCCGACCCGCCGTCCGGCTCCGCCGGCGCCGCCGCCGGCTGCGCAAGTCGCCGCCATGCAGCGCGGCACGTTCGCGCTGACGGGCACGACGATGGTCGACGGCAAGGCGACGGCGCTCCTGCGCGAGGTCAACGGCGGCAAGGTGCGCCGCGTCCAGAAGGGTGAAACGGTCAACGGCATGCTGGTCGAGGACGTGAAGGCCGACCGCGTGCGCCTCAGCATGAACGGCGACTCCGAAGAGGTCACGATGCGCGTCGCGCCGGGTCCCAAGACCACCATCCAGCCGGTGCAGCCACCCGTGCAAGGCCAGCCCGGCATGCCGGGCGGTCCGCAGCAACAGCAGCCCGGCAACGCGCCGGTCGCGCAGAACGTTCCACCGCCACCGGTGGTCCAGGACGTCGCCGACGTGCTTGCGCAGCGGCGCCGCGCCGCGCGCGCCGCCGAGGCCGCCGCCCAGCAGCGCGATGCGCCCGCCGCCGCTGCGCCGGCCGCCACGCCAACTGCGCCTGCTGCCGCCGCGCCGCAAGCGGCCAAGCCCGATCCGGGCTGGAACGCCGTCTACCAGCGTTACATGCAGCCGCGCGGCCAGTAACCGATGCCCATGTCCTCTTCCCAACGATCGATCCACGATCGCCGCGCGCCGCGCCGGCGCCGGAAAAACACGATGCCCAACGCTTCCCTTGTGCGCGGAACCCTCGTTTACGCGGTTCCGCTGATGCTCGCCGCCTGTGCGACGCAGCCTTCTCCCGACCCGCTGCTGCGCCCCGGCGCGCCGCGCGACACGGCGGTGAGCGACGCTCTGGTCAAGCCGGGCGATGCCAGCGCCGAGCGCGCGCGCATCTTCCGCGGCAGCGGCGTCGTGATCAAAGGCCAGCAGCCGGGCGGCATCGTGGGGGCGACTCCGTCGGTGCAGGCGGTCGGCAGCGCGGTGAACCTCAACTTCGAGGGCGCCGACGTGCGCGAGGTCGTGCGCAACATCCTGGGCGACATCCTCAACGAGGCGTACACCATCGATCCCGCCGTCGGCGGCCAGGTGACGCTGCGCACGACCAGCGCGATTCCGCGCGAGCTCCTGCCCGCCACGCTCGAGACCATGCTGCGCATGAACGGCGCGACGATGGTCAAGGAAGCGAACATCTGGAAGATCGTGCCGCAGGCGGCCGCCGTGCGCGGCAACGTCACGCCGCAGCTCGGCAGCGTGCAGCGCGCGCTGCCGCAGGGCTACTCCGTGCAGATCGTGCCGCTGCGCTACGTGGGCGCGCGCGAGATGCAGCGCATCCTCGAGCCGTTCGCGCGCGACGCATCCGCCGTGCGCATCGACGAGAACCGCAACCTCGTCATCCTCGCGGGCACGGAGGTGGAGCTGCGCCACCTGCTCGACACCATCGACATGTTCGACATCGACTGGATGAGCGGCATGTCGGCGGGCATCTTCACGCTGCAGAACGCGGACGTGAAGACGATCATGCAGGAGTTCGACCGCATCGTGGGCGACCGCGCGCAGAGCCCGCTCGCGGGGATCCTGCGCGTCATCCCCATCGAGCGGATGAACGCGATCCTGGTCATCACGCCCAATCCGCAATACCTCGACGAAGCGCGCAAGTGGATCGAGCGCCTCGACAGCGGCAGCGGCGAAGGCGTGCGCTTCTACGTCTACAACCTGCAGAACCAGCGCGCCGAGCGCGTGGGGCCGCTGCTCCAGCAGGCGTTCACCGGCCGCTCCACGCCAGCGGTCGGCACCAGCGCGCCCACCACCGCGCCCGGAACGCCGCCAGGGCAGATCGTCACGCCGCCGAGCTTCATGTCGCAGGCGACGACCCCCGGCGCCCTCAACGCGCAGCCGACGACACCGGCGGCCGCGGCGGGCGCGGCAGCGGGTGCTGCAGCGGGTGCCGTCGCGAACGCGGCACGCGCGATCAGCGGTGACGGCGCCGCCATCGTGCGCAACATCCAGGTCGTCGCGGACAAGGACCAGAACACGATCCTGATCGTGGCCACGCCCTCGGAGTACTCGATCATCGAGGCGGCCCTGAAGAAGCTCGACGTTCCGGCGCGGCAGGTGGAGATCGACGTCACGATCGCCGAAGTCACCCTGACGGACAGCCTGACGTTCGGCGTGGACTGGATTTTCCGCAACGCGGCGCCCGGGGGCCGTGGCAGCGGCGGCAACTTCAACAACTCCCCGCCGTTCAATCCGATCCTGCCGCCGACCACCGCCAACGTCGGGCTCACCGTGCTGCAGGGCTTCAGCTACCTGATCAACAATGCGGCGTACCCCGGCGGAATCCAGGCGGCGCTCAACCTGCTCGACAAGTACGGCAACACGCGCGTCATCTCGAACCCGCACGTCGCCGCGCTCGACAACCAGAAGGCCACGATCAAGTCGGGCGACCGCATCCCGATCTGCTCGCAAACGGCGGTCGGCGGCACCAACAATACGTTCACCACCACGGCGCAGTACATCGACACGGGCGTGCTCCTGCAGGTCCAGCCGCACATCAACGCAGGCGGCCTGGTTACCCTCGACGTGCAGGCCGAGGTGAGCAACCCCGGCGCGCAGGCCAATCCATGCGACGCGCCACCCATCGCGACGCGCTCGGTGCAAACCCTCGTGAGCGTGCCGTCCGGCCGAACCATGGTGATGGGCGGGCTGATCAGCGACACCAAGGGCAACTCCTCCACCGGTCTTCCGCTGGTGTCGCGCATTCCCATCATCGGCGGCCTGTTCGGCACGCAGGGCCTCACCAACAACCGCACCGAGCTCGTGCTGTTCGTGACGCCGCGCGTGGTCGAGACGGAGCAGGACAACGAGGCGATCCTCAACGACCTGCGCCGGCGCATGCAGGGCCTCGATCGCGTATTCCCGGCAACGTCCACGTGGCCGGCTTCGCCGCCGTCGTACGTCGACCAAGTGCAGAGGTACCTCAGCCCGGGCTATTACGACCTGCCGCGGCCCGTCGGGCCGAGAACGCCCGCCGCGGCACCCGGACAGCCTACCCAGACGCCGGAAGCAGGCCAACCCGCAGGGGCAGCCCCGGTGCTGCCTGGGCCGAGCAAGCCGGTGATCATCGTGCCGCCGGCGCCGCCCACACCGGCGCCTTCGAGCTCCTCGGCGCCGTCGCCGGGCAACGCGCCCCCGCCGCCGGGCAACGCGCCGCCGCCGCCCGCCCCCGGCGGGCCTGCGCCGGCCGCGCAACCGGCCTCTCCGACGCCGTCTTCCAACGGCAGCTGAACGGCGGCTCCTTTCATAAAACGTGCTGTTGCGCGCCAGCAACAGTACGCCCGCGAAGTGCCCGCACGGCCGCGAGCGATTGACGCTCGCGGCGCGTTTCCTATACGCTTTCCTCGGGATTGAAGCGTTTGCGGGCCGGATCGGTGTGGTATTTTCAGCCCCCCCAGCCAGACGACGCAGAAGGTGAATAGCGCATGTTTTCCACCGTAATCCCAAAAGAACACGATTTCGGCGCTTTGTCCGTCGCCGTTTGGCGACAAACAGGGCGGTTCGTAGCGGTCTGGATTGCTGTTTTGAGCCTGGCGTCGTGCGCAGTGTCGCCGATTGGCGACGAAAAGGCGGGGGCAACCTCACCGGAAGCGCGCCGCGAGGCGGTCGCGAGCCGGGTGAAGGCGCGCTGGGACGCGCTCATCAAGGGCGACCTCCAGGGCTCGTACGGCTATCTCAGCCCGGCGTCGCGCGAGAGCACGACGTTCGAGCAGTATCAGAAGGTTACGAGGAAAAAGGGCTTCCGCGACGCGAGGATCGAGTCGATCGATTGCGATGCGGAAGCCTGCAAGGTCAAGGTCTGGGTGACGTACGACCACAAGCTCATGAACGGCATCAGCACGCCGTTCGACGAGACGTGGGTTTTCGACAAAGGCCAGGCTTGGTACGTCTACCGGGGGTAGGCGCGTTGCAAAAAGTCAACAGGGGGATGCAAGGGCTTGTCCCGAATCGTTTGTCTTGATGAGCAAGCTGTAATAAGATTTGCGCGCTGTTGGTTCTTAAGTGATCACTTAAACGGCAACTCAAAGGAGTCACCACCCACATGAACACGTTCAACAAGAAGTCGCTGTACGCCGCCGTCGCGGGCCTTAGTGCCCTGGGCGTGACGGGCGCCGCGCAAGCGGTGTCGGTCAACCCGGACGGACTCGGCCAGGCGCTCGTGTACCCGTATTACACGGTGCGCGATCAAGTCGCCGGCTCGCCGTACAACTCGCTGCTGTCCGTCGTCAACTCGACGGCCTCGGCGAAGGCGGTCAAGGTTCGCTTCCTGGAAGGCAAGAACTCCCGCGAAGTGCTTGACTTCAACCTCTACCTGTCCCCGAAGGACGTGTGGACGGCCGCGATCATCCCGACTGCGGATGGCGGCGGCATCTTCACGGCCGACAAGTCCTGCACGACGCCGACGGTGTCGTCCAGCGCCACTGCGCCCACGACGTTCGTGAACTTCGCGTTCTCGGGCAGCAATGACGATGGCGCCGGCACGTCGCTCGACCGCACCCGTGAGGGCTACGTCGAAATCATCGAGATGGGCAACGTGACGGGCGCGACGGCTGCTGCCGTCACCCACTCGTCGGGCGTGCCTTCCTGCTCGCCGCTGTCGAACGCCTCGGCCGACACGGTCACGGGCAACGGCGGCCTGTTCGGCGGCATGACGCTCATCAACGTGCTGCAAGGCACGGACTACACGGAAGACGCGGTTGCCCTGGATGCCTTCTCGGCCACGGCGCTGTGGAATCCTCCGGGCTCCATCCTGCCGAACCTCGCCAACGTCAACCCGAAGATCTCGGTCGTGACGACGGGCACGTCGACGTACATCACCGACTGGTCGCTCTCGGGCAACCCGGCGGATCCGGTCTCGGCCGTGCTGATGCACAACAACGTGTACAACGAGTTCGTTCTGGACGCGGCGACCAAGTCGGGCACCGACTGGGTCATCACGATGCCGACGAAGAACTTCTACTACACGGGCACGACCGTCACCAAGCTGTTCCAGCGCAACTTCACGTCCACTGGCGCTTGCGACGACGTCGGCATCACGCAGTACGACCGCGAAGAGCGCACGGTGGTGTCGCAGACGCAGTTCTCGCCGCCGCCGCCCACCCAGACCGACTCGATCTGCTGGGAAGCGAACGTGATCACGTTCAACAGCTCGAACGTGCTCGGCTCGAAGAACCTCGCCAACGTCCCGTCGACGTTCCAGAACGGCTGGATGGCGCTGAACTTCAACGGCTCGTCGGTTCCGGCAACGCGTCACACGCTGGTCGGCGGTGCGTCGACGGTGTTCAACATCGGCACCGGCACGACGACCAGCCTGGGCGTCACGACGTTCAACGGCCTGCCTGTCGTCGGCTTCGCGGTCCAGTCGTTCAACAACGGCACGCTCACCGCCAATGGCGCGCAAGAGCTGTCGAGCTACGGCGGCAACTTCGTCCACAAGACGACGCGTTCGATCCAGTAACGGTCGGTTGCCTAAAGTGGTCAGTGCGGGGTGGGAAGCGATTCCCACCCCGTTTTTTTTGGCGCGGAATTAAGGCCGGAAAACCGTCGAATATCGCTTACGCGACACGGTATTGCGTGCTAGACTTCGCGCGGTTTGATGCTGCGGTTTTGACGGGGATCGGATCGTCGTCCCCCGGAGGCTGGTCAGGTTGATGAACACTGCCGCGTGGTGCTGCATGCAAGGTCCGCTCGCCGGACCCGATGCGCCGCCGGCGTCCTCGACTCGCGCTTCGTTCACCGGAGCGCGCAGCAAGCGCAATCAACAACACGTTTTGGCGTTCGCTCGCGAGGCCGGCAGTCACGGCCAGGCCGGGTTGCGCCCACTGCAATAGGCGACTCATTGTCGGCCGGGCTTGCGGCCGGGGTTGCCCAGAAACACGAGAACGTTCGTAACAGTTTTTAGGGAGTCACCATGCGACCGCGATTCATCATCGCAGCGTTCGGCCTTGCGCTGGCGCTCGTAATGCCTGCCGTCTCGTCCGCCGCGACGCTGCAGTTCACGAACCCCAATTGCTCGGACTTCCAGGTCTCGAGCTCGAGCAACGGCGTGGTCACGCTCAACTGCGTCCTGATCACGGCGCCGGTGTGCACGCTGACCGCGGCCACGCCGAACCCGGTCATCAATTCCGCCTTGAACCTGACGGCTGCCTGCACGGGCAACACGAGCGGGTACACCTACACGTGGAGCGGCGGCAGCACCGCCAAGTGCACCACGTCGACGTGCACGGACACGCAATCCGCTGCGGGCCCTGTCACGTACACGGTGTTCGCCACGGGTGCCGGCAGCCAGGGTCCGCCGGCCACCGCGACGGTCACCTGGGTCAGCCAGGCGAGCGCGCCGCCTTCGGGTTGTACGTTGGCGGCCAACCCGAACGCCCTGCCCGCGGGCGGCGGTTCGGTATTCCTCACGGCGACCTGCTCGGGTGGCGGCGCACCGACACAGTACTCGTGGACCGGTGGCGGCATCCCGGCGCTGACGGTTGGCAATGTCCAGAACCCCAGCATCACGTCGACGACGACCTTCACGGTCACGCCGAGCAACAGCGCGGGTTCCGGCAACACGGCGTCGGCGACGGTCACGATCGCTGGTAGTGGTGGCGGTGGCCCGCCGCCCGGTGGACAGAGCTTCTGCGCCAACTACCAGAACGTCATCTTCCTCGATGTGCCATGGGGCGGCGTCGCCGACACGCGCTCGGCAGGGTCGAACTTCCTGCCCAACGGCGTGCTCGTCGCCAAGTTCACGGTGCCGAGTACCTGGTCCAACGCGCAAGGCTCGGTGGGCAAGCTGCAGGTCGCCGAGTTCGGCGATCCGCCGACCTATCGCCAGGCATCGTTGTCATCGGCCGCCTGCGACTTCCGTGGCGTGGCGAACGGACAGTACGACCAGTATTTCCGCGACATCACCGGCCAGCAGCCGTATCCGCTGCAGTGGGCGTTCGGCAACACGGCCGTGGCTGAATTCACGGTGACGGGGAACACGCTGTTCCGTCCGCAACTCCAAGCTGGCAGGACGTACTACTACAACGTCCGCAACTGGAACCCGTACGGCAACGGCGGTTCGGGATCGACGAGCTGCGGGGGATCGAGCTGCAACGCGATCATCTCGATCAATACACCGTAACGCGCCCTGGCGGCACGCTCCTTCCGGGGCGTGCCGCGGGATCGCCTTCAGCCCCGTCGCGTGCGGGGCTTTTTGTTTTTTGCAAAGGAGCAGGATGTCGATATTGCGTCCGATTCGAATGCTTGCAGGCCTTGCGCTGCTGATTGCCGCCCCGGCATTCGCGCAGCTCTCGCCCGACGATCCGGTGCTGGTCGAAAACGGTCCGGTGAAGGTCTATCGCAGCGACTATGAAGCCGAGCTGCAGAAGCTGCCGCCCGACGTGCGCCCCGGGTTCGCCAACAATCAGCGCCGCATCAGCGAGCTGTTGACGAGGCTGCTCGTGCAGAAGGCGCTGGCCGCGCAGCCCGAGACCGCGGCGCTTGCGCGCACGCCGCAGATGGTGGTGCGCATTCGCCTCGAGAACGACCGCGTGCTCGCGCAGCTGCGGCTCGAAGACGTCGAGAAGCGCGCGGGTGCCGAATTCGACGCACGACGCGCAGCGCTCGAGCCGCGGGCGCGCGAGCTCTACGTCGTCGAGCGGCACAAGTTCGACGTGCCCGAGCAGATTTCCGCCTCGCACATCCTGATCGATGCGAAGAAGCATTCGCGTGACGAAGGCCTGAAGCTGGCCGAGGCGGCGCGCGCGCGCGTGCTCGCCGGCGCTGATTTCAACAGCGTTGCGAAGGAAGTGTCCGAAGATCCGTCGGCGCCGCAGAACGCCGGCGAGCTCGGCTGGTTCGGCCGCGCCGAGATGGACCCGGCATTCGCCGACGCGGCCTTCGCGTTGAAGAAGCCGGGCGACATCAGTGAGCCCGTCCTCTCGAGCTTCGGATGGCACGTGATCAAGCTCGAGGACCGCAAGCCGGCCGCGCAGCGCACGTACGAACAGGTGCGCGAGCTCATCTTCGCCGAAATGCGCAAGCACTACATCGATGAGCAGCGTGAAGCGGCGATCGCCGCCGTGCGCGACGATCCGCACGTGCAGATCAACCGCGCGGCGGTGGATGCACTGTACGTCCGGCCATCCACCGACGCCGACGCATTGCCCGCCGCGGCAAGCGCGCCCTCGGCGGGCGCAGCGGTCGCGCCATCCGCGGCCGCGCCCGGAGCCGGTGCTGCGGCGAAGCCTTTGACGCCGCGTCCACTCGGCACGCCGCCCGCCGGCTTGCCCGGCGCACCCCGCTAGCCCATGTCGAGCATCGCGCCCTTGCCGCAGGGTGTCGTCGCGGCGCGTCCCGTCGGCGCAGCGCGCGCGCGCGATCGCGCGCTCTTCGCCAATTTCTTCCGGCGCGAGCTGACGACGCGCTATCTCGGCAGCGTCAGCGGCTTTGCATGGGCGTTCGTTCATCCGCTCGCGTTGCTTGCCGTTTACCATTTCGTCTTCACGACCGTGTTCCGCACCACCGGCTTCGCGGGACAGAGCTTCCTCGCCTTCGTCGCGGTCGCGCTGTGGCCGTGGCTTGCCGCGCAGGAAGCGCTGCAGCGCGGCACGGTGAGCCTGTCAGGCTATGCGGGCCTCATCCGCAAGGTCGCTTTTCCGCACGAGATCGTCGTGTATGCATCGGTTGGCGCCACGCTGGTGCTGCACCTGGCCGGCTATCTCGCGGTGCTGCTCGTGCTGCGGATCTCCGGCGAGCCGATCCACCTCGAAGGGCTCGTCATCGCGCTGCCGCTGTGGCTCGTCATGGCGCTCGCGGTGGCCGGTCTCACGCTCGCGCTCGCGTCGCTGCAGGTGTTCGTGCGCGACGTCGAGCACGTGCTGATGCCCGTGCTGATGATCCTCATGTACCTCACGCCGATCCTGTATCCGCTCTCGCTCGTGCCGGTGAGCCTGCGTGCGTGGGTCGCGGCCAATCCGTTCGGCTGGCT
>Ga0308173_10000188_pt1 | contig 23202 bp, 19 predicted proteins | sample PhyPR1_FD_203716 | JGI IMG/M metagenome (GOLD analysis project Ga0308173, IMG submission 203716) | Soil microbial communities from UC Gill Tract Community Farm, Albany, California, United States - DLSLS.P.R1 | ecosystem: Environmental > Terrestrial > Soil > Agricultural land | place: USA... | reverse complement strand
TATAAGGAACTAACATCGAACGGTCCAGAAATCGCTATCGATATCAATGTCGTCGAGCGCTATCAGGACGTTTATCCAACAAAAAAGCAAACTGGCGTTGAATTGTTGGGTCTCGTGCATCAGGCAGCTACCTCGTTTGGACAAGTGGCTCTATATTTTGAGAACTCCTTAGAAAAACAAGACCTCTCGTTGCTGTCCGCAGCAGCTGCGACAGCCAAAATCGGAGGCACTCGTGAACTCCAGGTGGACGCGCAAAGACCGGTTCGCATTCTATGGCAAGGCGGGGCCGAATTGGACGGAAAATTATGGCCAGTGCAAAACCAGCAGTCGGTCCTTGTGCCAGCCGGACATCATACATTGACAGCAGCCGAAGGCGCGGCTCCTATTGCGGTCACAGACTTCAATGGCGAGATTCGGTCCGCAACTTCAGCCGGCAACAAGGTGGATCTTGCCTATAGCAGCCGGAGCAGAGCGGTTGCCCTACTGAGTGCTCCACCTGCTTCTGTGGAGATAGACGGTTTGCCCTACAGGCTGACACAGCACGAACCCACCCCCATGCTACTGCTGCCGTCGGGCGAGCACGTGCTCACAGTATCTCGCTAACCAGTAACCTGCTTGACCGTTGTTAGCTTCCCTCCCCCGGCCTGAAACTGCCTGATAAAGCTGCTTCCTCTCTCCGGATCAAAACTGTTAATAGCATCAGTGACAGCTTCGACGCGGAACCCCATCTCGAGCAATCCGAACATAGCAGCCCGTACGCAAAACTCCGTAAGCACTCCATAAACCACAAATCGGTCAGCCTTGAGAAGATTGAGCAACGGCTTCAGATTGGGATTCGTGAAGCAGTCGATTTTTTGCTTGTGAACAATTATCTGTGAAGTTAATGCGACGTCAGCCTCGACTCCAGTCAGCCGGTCAGGAGCAGTCGTTAAAACGACCGGGTCCTTCAAAAGAGTAGCCGCCACTTTCTGCTGGCCGGTAGTGCCGATTACACAATGCGGTTTCCACTCACGAAACTCCGGATCATTCTCGGAATGTGCATCGGCGGTGGAGATGAGTGTAATTCCATTTGCGTCGGCGAATCGGGTCAATTCCTTAAGCTGCTTAACGATACCCTCAGCGCCCGGAGTATAGAGCGCACCAGCCGGGTAAACGAAATCAAGCTGCGTATCCACGTCAAAGAAGGCGGTTTTCACAACCTTATTATGAAAGGCTGGGTGCTTACGATTCCACAAACTGATGGCTAGCGCGCAGGTCGTCTCTCAGAGCAATCAGAGCAGGGCTCACATCAACCTGATACGCCGCTTCGCGGGTGAGCGAGTGGAGATCCTTCGGGAGTGCCGATATCGCCGCCCGCGCGTACGCTTGGATCTGGGTGGCGCTCGGCAACGGCTCCAGAAGCTCACCTCCTATGACAACTGGGCGCAGCAGCGGATCGCCTTCGAAGCTATTGCTGCACTCGTCGTAGTGCGCGATCAAGTCACGCCCAAGCGAGCGGTAAATCTGTTTTGCGGCAGGAATGGTCTCCTTATCGCCGCTGAATTTCGCTGTGTAATATGTCTTCTTCCCACGCTTTAGTTCCACTAGCTTGTAAACAGCTGACAGAGTGGGAGAGTCCGCCGACGTTGCGAGTTCAGTGCCAACGCCAAAAGCGTCGATAGGCGCTCCGGAACTGACAAGTTCCGCAAGCCGGTCCTCGTTCAGGTCGTTTGTCGCCATGATCTTTGCTTCATTTAGCCCGGAGGCATCCAAGATTCGGCGCACCTTCCGAGACAAGACACCAAGATCGCCGCTATCTAGCCGAACGCCCCATATCGGGCGTCCAAGCCTGACAGCAAGCCGTGCACCTTCCAGGGTGTCGTAGGTATCGATCAGATATACCGTGGATTCGCCAAGCAGCGCTTGCAGAGAGCGGAAGGAGGATTCCTCATCAGGAAAAGCCATCGTCCAGGAGTGCGCTGCCGTACCAAAAACGGGGATATCAAATCGCCTTCCCGCTTCTGCATTGCTTGTTCCTGTGCATCCGGCAATGTAGGCCGCACGTCCGGCCAGAATGCCCGCTTCGGGTGAGTGAGCCCGACGACTCCCGAATTCCACTATCGGGCGTCCGTTCGCCGCGAAACAACAGCGGGCAGCTTTGGATGCGATAGTGGTCTGAAAAGCAAAGGTCGAAAGCAGATATGTCTCCACCATCTGCGCTTCCACCAACGGTGCGCGAACAATCGCAATCGGCTCGCCGGGAAAGATTGGCGTTCCTTCCGGAACCGCAAATACGTCGCCAGTGAATCGAAGCTTCCCTAAAAACTCGAAAAATTCCCCGGAAACCTTCGAAAACTGGGGCAGCGAGCGCAGATACTGGATCTCCTCCGAACGGAACCGCAGCGAAAGCAGGTACTCCACCGCTTGCTGAAGCCCAGCTGCCACTAAAAAGTTTCTTCGCTGAGGCATTCGTCGGACCGAGAGTTCGAAGGTCGCGACTTCCTGGGTCTTTTGGGCGGCAAAATAGCCTGCCGCCATGGTCAGTTCGTAAAGATCGGTATTTAGAGCAGACATGAAAGGCTTTCGAGGCCCGGTCTACTTCTTGCTCGCCGTGGCCGAGGGCTTGATAGCGCCGCTTGCCCCCAGGATACCGTCCACGGCTTTGGCATCCACGACGTACATCGCTGATTCAGTGCCGCGCTTGGCGATATAGCCATCTGCGACCTTGGCAAAAGCGACCTGTTCCGTGCGCTTCCCGTCGTTTGAAACGATGGTGATTTCCAGCACCGGGTTAGTAAACCCTGTATCCACAAACTTAGTTGCGGACAAGTCGCGGAGCTTATCGATCAGGGTCTGGACACCAGATGAATCCATGACTTGATTATTGAGCTTCCATGTTTCGCCGCTTCTCACATAGGTCTTATCGCTGGTTCCTTGCTTCAGCTCAAGCTTATTCGGATCGGTAAATCCGAAATCAAATATCTTCCTATTGCGATAGTCGTCTAACGGCTTCTCCATCTGTTTGCCAACGTCGGCCGAGATCTTGTAAATGCCCGGAACCACGCTGCTCTTGGCATAATAGCTGTCCTTGTTCTTGCGAACTTCCAGCGATTGGGTGCCGGAAGTGCCTGTCAGCTTCGCGGTAGCAACAAGCTGTCCGGTGCTGAAGGCCGCGCCCACGGCTTTCGAGTCCTCCATCCCGGAAAGGTCCATCTTGGCGTCAGTGAGCCTACGCAACAGTTCCTCGACCTGGAAATTGTCTGCCCGGTAAGGTTTAGGCTTCTCGATCTGCCACTCACTTCCGTTCGTTTTGGCGAAGACAACGGCAGACTTCGGTCTTGTCAGATCTATCTGCGTCAGCTTGTTCGAATCAAAGGTCAGTAACCGCTTATCTCGAATGTCGTTTAAGCCTTTATCGAAGGAACTGCGCACTGAGGAAGCAATGGCGTAGATCTTAGGAGAGTCGGCCTCCCGAACATAGACTAGCGAGCCTGCCGGTACGTCATCTCCGAACGAGATTGTATTCGACTTGCCGTTTTTCTCCTTCACCGCAACAGTCAGGCTAGGCGTCTCCAGCCCATACTTGCCAGGGTCGGAAGTCTTCTCTTCCACAACGCTGTCCGCCGTGAGCGGGCCTAGCGAAGAAAGCATCGAGCTGACGGCGTCCTGGTCGGCCGGAAGCTGGTGTGGCGCTGTGATGACCCACTTGCCTCCCGATCGCTGAATTGTCACACTCGATCCGTCTTTCTTCTTGAGCGTTAGCTCTTGAACGTCAGATTCCGGTATATCCGCAAGTTTGGTTGAAGCACTCGCACTGCTCTTGGGCTCCGCCGATTGCGGATGCTTATTGGCCCACCACACACCGACGCTCAACGCAGCGAGAACAATGGCCGCGACTATCAGGTTTCGAGGCTTCATGCTATCTCCGCTTTAAAAAAATGGAAACTCCAGATACGATGATCAGCAGCGGAAGGGCAATAAGAATCGTGTAGACCATCATGTTCATCTGACGCTGTGTGACATTCAGCCGGCGATCTTCTGGAGCCTTCGGCCGAATCGAGATCAAGTCTTCATCGGACGATAACCAGTTCACCGCGTTAACCGCTAAATCGCGATTTGCTTGGAACCCAAGCATGGCGTTGTCTACGAAACCGGAAGAACCAATGACCACGAAACGTCCAGGGTTATTCGGCTTGCCGGTGTTATACGTTCCTGCCGCCCCAAGTACGAACGGTCCCTTCTTGTTGCTCGGGTCATTAGGATTTACTTGGTTTGAACTCAGCTTTGTAGTCGCAATCGCTCGGGAGGTCGTCGAGAACAGCGGACTCACCGTAGTACTAGCGCCGTTCTTCACCTGCAGCGAGCGCGACAGCGGGAACCCCGTTGCGGCGCCTTTCAAATCGTTTACGATGGCGTGTGACTCGTAACTTGCAACCAGCGGAACCTCCGGGCCGAAGCCAAATAGCTGGCCCATAGGATTCTCTTCCAAAACCAAGTCTTTTTGTGGCGTAACACCCCAGCTAGTCAGCAGGCTGTCTAACGCCTCATTCGGCGCCACCTGAGTACGTCCGAAATCGAGCGGAGGATCAATCAGGAACATCGCCCGCCCGCCATGCTCGATGTAATTCTTGATCGCGGAAACTTCGTTTGGCGTGTAGTTCATTTGGGGTCCCGCCACGACCAGCACCTTGCAATCCCCGGGAACTTCCGTCTTATCTAACAGTGATACCGGGTCTGCCTGGTAGTTATCCCGCTCTAATACCGTCTTGAAACGGGAGAGTCCGTTGTCGGAAGTGTCGTCCAGTTGGTGCTCATGGCTGCCCGTGACGAAACAAACTTTACGAACGCCCTTGAGATCTTTCAGGAACGCCGACGTGATGCCCTCTTCCGTCATGGACTTGGCCTCCTCGCGTCTGGACCCAATCTCTACGTACGCCGTCCCCGGAAAGCGCAATCCATACGAGCGGGCAATCACGGGCTGCGCTTTGTAATCGACATACCGAACATGAATTTTGGGCGAGAGATTGGCGTAGCGGTCCAGCAGTCCCTTCGCCTGGTTGAAGCCGCTCGCCGCGTCAATGTAAGTGATCGTGGCATCCTGCTTCAAGTTCTGTACAATCTTTTTCGTTTCGGACGAGAGTGTGAATTGCTTGTTGCTGGTTGTGTCGTACGTCTTGTTATAACGATTCGCCAGCCAGTTCACTAAAATCAGAGCGGCAACGACGATGATGGTGTACAACATGGCTGTCGCACCGTATCGTGCCTGCCTTGCCGACAAAGAATTCTTCGAGTTGATGAACGCCATCTAAGCTCTCCACCTCAACGACTCGAGTGAGCGGGATGTAAGAAATAAACCGAGGAAAATCATGGACAAGTAGTAAATGACATCCTTCGTGTCGATAACGCCGCGCACAAAGCTATCGAAGTGACTCACGATGGATAAGTAGTTGAAGAACTGTACTGTCGGAGAGTTGCCGAACGAAGTGGTCCAATTTAGGATCCACAGTAGTAGCGAGAGCGAAAATCCAATCGCGCCCGCCACAATCTGGTTGCGGGTCAGACTGGATACGAAAGTTCCCAACGCCAGCAGACAGGCGCCCTGTAGGAAGATCCCCAGAAAACCGGTCGCAACGGGGCGCCAGTCAGGCTGCCCATAAGCAAACAGGAACAAGTAATCCAAGAACAGAATGAATAACAGCGCGGCGTACATTATTACGGCCGACAACCATTTCCCAAGAATGATCTCCAGATCGTGAACCGGAGAAGTAATCAGCAATTCGATCGTCCCCTGCCGCTTTTCTTCCGCAAAGAGCCGCATTGAAATAAGTGGGATCAAAAACAAGCTCACGACCGCCATGTTCGAAAACAACGGTCCAATCACCTGTTCGTTGACGTTCATCGTCATCTGCTGGCCCGTCATTTGGCCCTCTAAAGACGCCTTTACAAAAGCTACGGTGATGAGTGTTGTGAACCCGCCGCTCAGAAGCGCAAAGATGGTTAGCAGGACCCACGCGATTGGCGAAACAAAATAGCTGTAAAGCTCCCGCCGGCAAATCGTCAGGATGTTTCTCACTGGACGCCTCCCGCTGTGTCGGTGACCGGACCGCCCGTCAGTTGCAGGAAGACCTCTTCTAGACTAAACGTTGTCGACTTCATCTCCAATAAATTCCATCCCGACTGCACAATGGCACGAGCCACGTCTGGACGGACATTGTGTCCCGATAAGCTATCCACTTCAAACACGAAGCGATCGTTGGACCGGCTTGTCTCCAGAACTTTACTAACTCCGGGTACCTGCTCTAATCGCTGCTGCACAGCAACTGCGTCCTCAACTCCGGTTGCCTCCACCTGAACCTGCACTGTGTTACCGGTTCCGCCACGATGCTTCAGATGCTCCACCGAATCCGTGGCAACAAGCTGGCCCTTGTTGATGATGATGACCTTTTTGCAAACGGCCTCCACTTCCGGGAGTATATGGGTGCTGAGAATGATCGTGTGGTCTCCTGCAAGGCTCTTAATCAACTCGCGCGTCTCGTTGATCTGCTTCGGATCCAGACCCGAAGTCGGTTCGTCAAGGATCAGAACATCTGGATTATGAATGATGGCTTGAGCAAGTCCCACCCGCTGACGATAGCCTTTGGACAGCTTCGCGATCAGTTTGCCCCTTACATCCGTAACGGCACAGCGCTCCATTGCTTCTTCCGTGCGACGTTTCAATTCACTTCCGGGAACCCCCTTGAGCTGTCCCACAAAGCGAAGGTAATCCACAACGCTCATTTCGGGATAAACGGGCGGCGCTTCGGGAAGATAACCGATGCGTTTTTTTACCTCGAAGGGCTTCTCGAAAACGTCGAACCCGGCGACACTTGCGCGGCCCGCACTGGGCGGCATAAAACACGTCAAAATCCGCATGGTGGTCGTCTTTCCCGCTCCATTGGGGCCAAGAAAACCGACGATATCGCCCTTGTCTACGGAGAATGAAATATTATTTACGGCGACTTGGCGCGCGTATTTTTTGGAAAGACCTTCAACCTGAATCATAAATTAGTCAAATAAGATTAGCCCAACCAGGTGATCCACGGAGTGGGATCTCCGGTGCGCAACTGCCGGCGATGGTTGCCAGCTAACACACTGGCCCGTCTGCACCGTAAGTACAACCGCAGGCGTTATCAAGTGAAATACAAGCATATTCAAGCGTGGAAATAGCTGTCAATTTTGACGGACCAGAGCTGAATTCGTTAGAAGAAAAGGAGCGGGAGCAGCTCACTTACTGCGCCCCGAGACCTACTATCTGAAAGCCTGCATCCACATAGATGATATTGCCCGTAACCCCCCGGCCCAAGTCGCTTGCCAGAAAGGCGGCTGTATCTCCCACCTCCGACGGATCGGTATTGCGGCGCAATGGGGCTATAGCCGGGATGTTATCCAGAATCTTAGAAAAATCCTTTATCCCGCGGGCGGAAGCGGTCTTGATGGGGCCGGCAGAAATAGCATTCACGCGAATGTTCGACGGACCAAGATCACTGGCCAGATAACGGACCGAGGCCTCCAGGGCTGCCTTTGCTACCCCCATCACGTTATAGTTCTGAACGACCCGCGTGGACCCGAGATAGGTCAGAGTGGTAATCGACCCACCGCTTGTCATGAGAGGCGAAAGCGCGCGAGAAACGGATATCAGCGAATAGGCGCTGACTTCTTGCGCCAGAAGATATCCGTCACGGCTCGTCTCCACAAAAGGGCGGCTGAGATCATCCTTGTTGGCAAACGCGATGCTGTGAACTAGGGCATCTAGTTTATTGCCCATCCCCTTTATCTCGGAAGCGAGCGATTCAAGGTCCTCCGGCTTCGTAACATCACAGTTCCAGACTCGCTGGGCCTGTAATTCGGCTCCAAGATCCTCCACCGTTGCCCGCTGACGATCGCCCTGGTAGGTGAGGATCAGCTTCGCACCTTCCCGGACAAATGAAGCAGCAATCGCATAGGCGATACTCCACTTATTAGCAACCCCGAGCACAAGGGCCGTTTTCCCGGTGAGCAGTTCTGGCATGAAAGGGACATTGTAACTCTGGCGGGCACGGAGAAAGCATTGGCGTGGAGTAATCACGATGTCTCGGGCCCGCAACCCTCGCTATCTCAGCGAAAGTGCCCGCCCCTGTAGTTGGAAAGTTGGCTAGTACGCTGAGCGTGGCTGGTGCCCGCACGGCGTAGAACTCTGTGACCGATTCAGTGAGCGCGTGATCCTGCTTTTCCCACACCAACAGTTTGGGACTGGCGAATGCGGTCGCGGAGAGTTCCAAGAAAATTAGGAGGCGAGTGAAGGAATGGTGGGCGGTCACGGGTTCGAACCGCGGACCCCCTCGGTGTAAACGAGGTGCTCTAACCAACTGAGCTAACCGCCCGAAGGACTTCCCTTATTGTGGCATGAAGAGATTTCTCACGCACCCACCAGCCGTGCATAGAGGCTCCGGGCGACCCCGACATCTGTGGTCCCCTTCACAATGGCACGGCCGTCCGGAAAAAACGTGAGCTGATACTTCGGCATCGCGATCCGCAAGGCAAACTCATTCACGCGCACCTCGCCCAACGCCCTCAATCTCACTGCCAGTTCCTGCAAATTAAGTGGCCGGGTGCTCTCATGCAGTTGAACAGCGTTCCGTCCACAGAGGCTTACGGGTTTCCGCTGTTGCCCGTCCAGATAGGTGAATTCCCGGCGCCCGCAGGCTCGGCAATGTGCATCCCGTTCTCCCGCACTCATTGTTTGGCTGCTGCCTTCCCAAACGTCCAGCGTCTGAATGCGGCACACAAAGTCCGGCCATCCAACAAGCAAGCGCAGCGCAGCCGCAACCTGTAGCGAAGCCACGGCGGCGGTTGTGGAGGCCAGCACTCCATTTACATCGCATGTCGGTTGGGCGCCCGTAGGTGGTTCAGGGTAAACACACGCGAGACAGGGCCCCCTGGCCGGCACCACGGGCATCATCAGGCCATAACTGCCAATAGCCGCACCATAGACCCACGGTACGTTCCGCTTAACGCTAAGATCGTTTAATAGATATCGTGTTTCAAAGTTGTCGGTGCCGTCGAGGATGAGGTCGCATCCATCAATTAGTTCCTCCGCATTAGATGGCGTAAGATCCGAAACCACTGGTTCGATTTCTACATGGCCATTCAGTTGTTGAAGACGCCGCGCGGCAGCGATAGCCTTGGGAGATTCATTTTTCGCGTCCGTTTCGTCGTAAAGCCATTGTCTTTGCAAATTGCTAAAGTCGACGTAATCACGGTCGATAATACGGACTCTGCCGATACCCGCGCGAACCAGTGCTTCGGCCTGGAAACTTCCCAGTGCCCCGCAACCTGCGACACAAACAAAAGCGTCTCTTATTTTGCTTTGCCCTACATCGCCGATAGCCGCAAACCGCACCTGCCGGGAATACCGTTCCTCGTTGCCCGGACCCATATAGGTCGATGTTAACAGTGGTAACGCTCAGGATCTTCGTAGCTTTCGTGTTCTTGGCCCTCCTGACCGGGTCCTGTTCCTATGGGAATGAAACCGAACCGCCGCCGCTGATTCAGGCCGCTCTCAAGTATGAGGGACAACCTATTGCCAGCATCCAATTCGCACCTGCGGATCAGCCCCTGTCGACCACCGAACTGCTCGCGCGCCTTCCTTTCACAACAGGTGTTCCATTTCGTGAGCACGAGCTCCGCGAGGCCATTCAAAACCTCTATCGCACCGGGCGCTTCTCCGATCTCGCCGTGGATGCAGCGCAAGCCGAACACGGCGTTGCACTCCGATTTCTGACAAAGCCAGCCTACTTTGTCGGGCGCGTTGTCGTGGCGGGAGTAAAGGAGCCGCCAAATGGCGGACAGCTCGCAAGCGCCACGAAGCTTCAGCTTGGGGCCCCGTACTCCGATTCCGACAAGACCAGCGCTCTCCATTCGCTACAGAACCTGCTGCGGCAGAATGGTTTTCACGGCGCCGTCATCCACTCGCATACGGCCTTGGATCCCACCAACGAGGAGGCAAACATCACTTTCAGCGTAACCACGGGAGCGCGCGCCCGATTTTCGCAGCCAGTCATTACGGGAAACCCCGAGCGCTCCGCCGAAAGCATCGTACGCGCAACACACTGGAAGCGCCTCTACGGTCTCCTAGGTTGGCAGGAAGAAACGGAGGCTCGATTACAAGGGGGGGTAGATAATGTGCGGCATCTCTATGTTCGGCAAGGTCGCCTCCGCTCGAAAGTTTCGCTTACAAAGCTGGACTACAATGCCGAATCTAATACCGTAAAGCCGACCATCGACATCGAAGCCGGTCCGCGAATTAACGTTCGTAGCAGCGGAACGAGGCTCAGTGCCAGCCGCCTGAGGCAGCTTGTCCCAGTGTTTCAGGAACATTCGGTGGATCGTGACCTGCTCATCGAAGGTCAGCAAAATATCGAGGAATACCTTGTTTCAGAAGGATACTTTGAGGCCGACGTAAGCTACTCCGTGAAGGGCCGCGCCAATGCCCAGGAGCAAGTGATCACCTATCAGATCCATTCCGGGCCAAGGCACAAGTTCACCCATCTGGGCATTACCGGTAATCGATACTTCGATCTGGAAACTATTCGCGAGCGACTCTATGTGCAACCTGCGGAGTTCCCCCGCTTTCCCTACGGCCGGTTCGGCAGGGCTTATGTTCAGCAGGATGTTGAGGCGATCAGGCGTTTGTACGCCGCAAACGGTTTCTTGAGTGCAAAGGTAAATGTCAGGACTGAGGATAACTATCGAGGTGCTAAAAATCATCTCGCCGAATTTATCGATATCGTTGAGGGACCGCAGACGTTTGTCGCACACCTGTCGATTACCGGCGTTTCTGCCGATGATCTTCCTGTGCTGAACTCAATGCTGGCGTGTCTGGCAGGGCAGCCTTTCAGTGAGACAAACGTCAGTATCGACCGCGACAATTTCCTGAACTACTACTACAGCCAGGGATATCTGAATGCCTCTTTCGACTACTCTGTCGCACCTCAGAATGGTCAACCAAATCAGGTGAACGTCACTTACCGGATCACTGCTGGAGCGCGAAAGTACGTGCGGAACGTGCTTATAAGCGGGCTGGATACCACACGGGCCAAGCTTGTCTTGGATCGGCTCGAGTTGCGGAAGGGTGAACCGCTTTCCCTGGCGGAAGAAACCGACAGCCAGCGGCGTCTCTACGATCTTGGTATCTTTGCCCGTGTCAACACGGCTTTGCAGAACCCCGATGGAGATGAAGACCGGAAAAATGTACTCTATGATCTCGACGAGGCCCGCCACTATTCGCTGAACCTGGGTGTCGGCGCCCAAATCGCCCGGATCGGCGGCAGTGTCACTACTTTAGATAACCCGGCGGGCTCCACGGGTTTCGCACCGCGCTTTTCCTTTGGGATCAGTCGGCTCAATTTCCTGGGTCGGGCTCAAACTTTAGGGCTCCAAACCTCTGTTTCAACGATCGAGCAGCGTGCGGCGGTGACCTATTTCATCCCGCAATTTATATCTCACGAAAATCTTAACTTCGCCATCACCGGACTCTTTGATAATTCCAATGACATTAGAACCTTTACGGCCCGTCGGCGCGAGGCGTCTATTCAGTTGGGACAAAGACTGTCCCGCGCTTACACGGTTCAATATCGGCTTGTATTCCGCCGCGTTTCACAGTCGAACCTCAAGATTGACCCGTTGCTTGTTCCGCTTCTCTCCCAGCCGGAGCGCGTCGGGGAGGCCGAAGTCTCCCTCATCCAGGACAAGCGCGATGATCCTGTAGATCCGCATCACGGAATATATACGACTTTCGATGTCAGCTATGCACCAGCATTTCTGGCCTCCCAGACCGAATTCGCGCGTGCCTTACTTAAGAATGCGACCTACTATCCGCTGCGCCGCGGTCTGGTCTTCGCTCGCAGCACCCAATTCGGTTTGATCACCCGCACCGGCGGACGACCAAGCATCCCGCTTCCTGAGCGGCTTTACTCCGGCGGCTCGACATCCCTTCGTGCCTTCCCCGATTTCCAGGCCGGACCGCGTGACTTGGTCACCGGCTTCCCCATCGGCGGAAATGTGTTGTTCGTCAATAACCTCGAACTGCGATTTCCTCTTTATGGCGATAACCTGGGTGGGGTTCTCTTCCATGATGCCGGCAATGTGTACAGTACTCTCGGAAGCTTTAGCCTGCGCTTCCGGCAGCGAAATTTGCAGGACTTCAACTACATGGTGCAATCGGCAGGCGTGGGCATTCGCTACCGGACGCCTATAGGGCCCATTCGCGTGGATTTGTCGTTTAGTCCGGATGCACCACGCTTTTATGGCCTGAAAGGTAACGAACAGGATCTGATTAACGGGACAGCTCCTTCGCAAGTGCAAAAAATCAACGCATTCCAATTTCACTTCTCGCTTGGGCAGGCATTCTGATGTGCTGGAGAGCTTGCCTTTTACTTTGTTGCTTTTCCCTCGTGGCGCGTCCTGAGATTGTGGATCGAATGGCGCTCGTTGTCGGTCAGCAAGTCCTTACTGAACTGCAGCTCGATGAGGAGATCCGCGTCACAGCCTTTCTGAACCGCCAGCGGGTTGTCCGTGATCCTGCCGCGCGTCGCGTCGCTGCCGACAGGCTTGTGCAACAGATGCTGGTAAAACGCGAAATGGATCTCAGCCATTATCCCTTGCCGGAAAATGCCGAGGTCAACGAATATATGGAAGGTATCCAACGCCAACAAGGCCTCAATTCGTCTGCGTTCACCCGGGCGTTATCCGAGTATGCGCTGACCGAAGAAAAACTCAAGGATCACTTGGCTCTCCAGCTCACTACACTTCGCTTCATTCAATATCGCTTCCAGCCCGAGACTGATGTGCCCGAAACTGCAATTATCAACAGATACAAAGCCGAAATTGTGAACTGGAAGGCCCGCCATCCTGGACCGCCCCCAACGCTGGAGCAATCCAAAGACTCCATCCGTGAGACATTGCTGGAGGAGCGGACAGATAAAGCCCTGAACGCCTGGATAGACGAGACTCGCAAACGGGTGAGCATTCGCTACCTCGACAAGTCCCTTCAATAGGAAAAAAGCATGAGATTCGGAAAACGCATCGCCGTCAACACGCTGTTCGCTCTCTCTGCTATTGCCCTGTGCGTAATCGGCGCTGTATGCGTTCTGCAGTCGGACTGGCTGAAAAGCCGGGTACGGACAGAAATTGTCTCTGCTATTGAACGGGTCAGCGGTGGCCGTGTCGAATTGGGTAGTATCGACTACAACTGGCGCACGCTAACGATCCAGCTCAATAACTTCGTCGTCCACGGAACCGAAGCCTCGGGCGCGCCCCCGCTTGTTAAGGCAAAATTCGTTCGTCTCGGGCTGACGGTCGTTTCTCTGCTTAAACGCAATATCGATATCGGCTCCTTAATCGTGGACCATCCGGAAATAAATTTGGTATTCCAGAAAAACGGTCTGAGCAATCTGCCGCCTGCAATACACGACCGCGTAAAGGACGCAAATCTTGCTAAGCAGTTCCTTAACTTGCGGGTGAAACATTACCGGCTGAGAGATGGAACTGTTCAGGTAAACCTCCGGCGTTTTCCCCTGAATGTTCAGGGAGTCGGCTTGGCCGCGCTACTGGCCTATGATTCGCGCCACCACAGCTACGCCGTCCACGTCTACTCCCGCAACACGAGCAGTTGGCCGCCAGCGTTCGCCAATACGCCAATCGAACTGGCGATGAATGCTCAATTGCAGCAAAACCGAATTGCTTTTGAACATGTGACGCTCCGCTCGGCAAGCTCGGAGATAGCGGCAAGAGGCAGCCTGAGTGACTTTGCCGATCCAAAGGTGGTTCTAGACATAAAGGCCAACTTCGCAGCGTCTAAACTTGCCGGGCTGATAAGGATGCCAGCATTAAAAGCCGGTCAAGTCACCATCATTGGCAAAGGTCGCTATGACCGGGTCAATTCCGTTCAATTCAATGGCCACATGAGCGGCAAGAACATAGCCTATACGTCCTCCACGTTAACCTTCAGTGACGCACGAATAAATTGTTCAGTGGAGGCCAACCGGCAACGAGCGACGTTCGATGAGCTCTACTTGCGCGCTCTTCAAGGCCAGTTTACTGGACAACTCGTCACTACCTACCACCAGTTTCAACTCCGCGGAGATCTAAAGCGAATCAGCCTCTCCCAAGCTCTCTTCGCGACTCTCCACCGGCAGACCCCCTGGACTGCGCTCGTCAGCGGGCCGATCCGGCTAAGTGGGTCCTTTCGGAACGCCCGCATTGAGAACTCGGCTGCTCAGGGTGCTCTCCAGTTAGTAGCAGGAGACAAAGGCGTACCCCTTTCCGGCAGCATAGATGTCTCGTACCGGCAAAGCCGAGCGATTGCCACAATCTCCAGCGCGCATCTTGTATTCGGCGGTACTCAGTTGGTTGCCTCCGGTACCGTGGGCAAAGCTTTACAGCTCACGGTCGGCTCCAGCAACCTCCAGGATCTTCAGCCGGTTCTTTCACTTCTCAATCATCCGCTCGCCAAAATAGGGCTCCCTGTGTTGCTCCCCAATGGGAACGCTCAATTTGCCGGGACTGTGAGTGGGCGGCTAACGAACGTACACATCGGAGGAACGTTGGCGCTCAATCATTTTCTTCTTGAAGGCAGCCGATGGACTAGCTTTCAATCTCGGATAGATTTGTCACCGGCGAGTCTTCACTTGGCATCCTTTTCGGTGGAACGCGACACTCTGCGCGCGAAAGGAAATCTCGAAGCCGTTTTAATCGACTGGCATTTTCATAAAGAAAGCCCTCTCTCGCTGGACATGCAATTCGCCGGAGCAAATCTTCAAAACGTCCTTCCGCGATACCTCCCTCTGCCGCCGTCGATTGCTCTGGGCGTCGGATCGGGTGCCGCAAATGTGACTGGTTCGTTGACCGATCCGCGCGGACAGTTGGCATTGTCAATCGATCACCTCGATCTATATGGCGAACGCCTAAACCGAATACGATTTCAGGCCGCCACGATCGACGATACCCTTCGGGTCACTGATGGGCGCTTCGAGACTGGGGGAGCACGCGTGGTGTTCTCAGGAATTTATAAGCACAATCCGAAGACCTGGAGGTCCGGACAGATTTCCATGCGGACCGACAGTAATAACTTCCGTGTGGGAACGCTCCTGAACGTCCACCGGTACGATCCCACTCTGGATGCTCACCTTCAAGCCCACGGGACCGCTACCGCACAGCTTGAGGAGGGCCGGTTCCAACTCGAAACTGCAAACGCGAGCCTCGCCCTCCAGGACATTACTGCAAAAAACGTGAAGCTTGGAAATCTGAGAGTAGACACCGTTGCGCACAATCGCACATTGAGTGCTAAGGTTTCCGGTGTTGTCCACGAAGCTCCAGTCAATGGCGTCGTCGAAATGCAATTGGCCGGGGATCTTCCGGCCCGCGGTAACTTGAATCTTGGCCGGCTGGACCTCTCCGTGCTTGATGCGTTGCTGAAGGAAGGACACTCGGTCTCGATTCCATTCGCTTCGGTGCCGTTCAATGGTTATCTACACGGCGGGTTCACATTCGAAGGACCGATGCTCCACCTCGGCCGCCTGCGGACCCACGCCCATATCGACAGACTACAAGTAGCGCCCCGAACAGAAACAAAGGCCGCCACCTTCCTTCTTGAAAACGAGCAGCCCATCGTTTTGGATGCGGCAAACGGAGTAGTTTCTATCACGAGTTTCGAACTAACGGGCCGGGACACGAAATTGGTCCTGACCGGATCCTTCCCCTACCTTGTTCAGCAGCCTTTTAATCTGACGGCAGACGGCTCAATTGATCTGGCCCTCATGAGACTCTTTCGTCCCGAAATTCAAGCGGCGGGTGAATGCCAGTTATCCGCTACTGTTGGGGGCACTTTACGGCAACCCAAGATCGATGGTCTGATTCAAATTCGGCGGGGCCTGTTCTACCCGAACACCAATAACCTTCCGGATGGACTTAGCGGCGTGAATGGGACCATCAAGTTCGACGGCAACAGAGCCACCATTGAACGTTTGACCGCCCGGAGTGGCGGCGGTGAAGTCTCAGTGTTAGGATTCATCAGCTTCGGAAATAACGCTCCTGTTGTCTACCGGTTGGAGGCACAGGCCGCTGGTGTGCGAATCCGCTACGCAGGTGGCATCAGTGTTACGGGCAATTCCAACCTGCGACTCACCGGAACCAGCGCCAGCAGCCTCCTTTCGGGAACCATCACCGTTACAAAAGTAACTCTAAATCCAAACACAGACCTCGGTAGCTTAATCGCCGCCAGCAGTGCGCCGACTCCAATGCCGGTCGGTAAACAGGACTTCGCATCCGGATTGCAACTCGACATCCACGTCGAGAGTGCGGCGAACATGCAGGTCAATACAAGTCTGAGCGAGGACATCGAGGCCGAAATCGACTTGCGGCTGCGTGGAAAGCCCTCTTACCCCAGTCTCCTCGGAAAAATTTCGGCAAACCAGGGCACCATCAAAATCTTTGGTGCGAACTACGCCATCAATCGTGGCGAGGTCAGTTTTATTACTCCTGTGAAGATCGAGCCCGTTTTGGACCTTGATGTTCAAACGCAAGCGCGTGGCATCTCTGTCGATATTACGGTCTCGGGTACGCCGGGTCGGCTGAACATCAACTATCGTTCAGACCCGCCATTGCAGCCCCGCGATATTATCGCCCTTCTTGCCGTGGGCCGCGCTCCCGACATAGCATCCAATCTGCCCAATGCTCAGGTCACCAATGATCTCAGCGTGCTTCAATCAGGGGCCAACACAGTGCTCGGACACGCTTTTGCTCCGGTCTCCAACCGCCTGTCGAAGCTGTTTGGAATTACGAATATTAAGATCGATCCTCTTGTTCAGGGCATCTCAAATACTCCCCAAGCCCGGCTTACGCTACAGCAGCAGATCTCGCGGGATATATCGGTCACCTACGCCACGAACTTGGCCCAAACGTCTGAACAGGTTTTTCGTTTCGAATGGGCTCTCAACCGGCAATACTCGATCGTCGCCCTACGGGACGACAATGGAGAATTCGGAATAGACATCCAATACAAGAAGCAGTTCAAATAATCCATGAAACTCCGGGCCGAGCGGGGCAGACTCAAAATAGAGCACAGCATCATCGATGGCTTGCGCCCGATTCTGGAAAAGCTGCTGCGGAACAATGAAGAAATTCGTTCCATTGTGCCCGGCGTCATCCGTCCCGTACGCGACGCAAGGGGAGTACCAGTCATCCGCATCACCGTCCCCACAACAAACGGATGGAAAGCGATAGCATTCAGCGCCGGTGCGCGGCAGGAACTGTTCATCAGTACCGCGTCGGCAAAAAAGGAGCTGGAAACCCTCATCGAACGAGCTCTGGAAGTCTGAAGGCGCACACCACTTTTCATGAACAACATCAACCGTCGTGACCTTTTCACTGCCACGCTGGGCATCGCTGCTGCCGCTGGTGGCCCTTCGTTGCTAGCCAAAGCGCAAAGCAATTCCGGAAGGTCTACCTTTCTGAATCTCCTTCGCCCGCCAGATTACGCCTGCGCCTACGAGGATCTGAACCAGCCAATCCCGCTAAACCTTTCCAACCGGTCTTGGAAGGCCCGCGACATTACCGTTACAATCGAGCCGCACCGGGTGGGCGACACCGAAGAACTCCCAATCCATCTGTCCGCCCCAGACTCCGAACTCACTAGGGTCCATATTCGGTGGCGAACATCCGTCGTGCCGGATATCCTCGCCCTCGGCGACGCTTGGGAGCGTAGTTATGGCGATCTGGAATGGCGCGCCCTGGTGCCCGAGCGTGTGATGCCCTGGTATTTTCTTACCTACGACGGGGTGGCGGTGCACGGATACGGCGTAAAGACAGCTCCCAATGCGTTGTGCTTCTGGCAGCTGGACACCCAAGGTGTTTCACTGTGGCTGGACCTCAGTAATGGGGGTTCCGGCGTCGCGCTCGGGGAACGCCAATTGGCGGCCGCCACTGTGGTGACACGACAGGGCCGCGCGGGAGTGAGCCCCCTAGGAGAGGCGCGAGCCTTCTGTAAACGTATGTGCAACGCCCCGCGCCTTTCGAAGGATCCAATCTACGGAACAAACGATTGGTACTACGCTTACGGCAAGAATACCGCCGCGCAGTTACTACGCGATGCCGAGATGCTCAGCTCGCTCACGGCTGGAAACCGTGCACGTCCCTTCGCTGTGATCGATATGGGCTGGGAAAATAACCCGACGGCCTTCCCCGATATGGAACGGCTCGCACGGGACATGAAGAATCTCCAGGTCCGCCCCGGCATTTGGATTCGCCCGCTGCTGGCGCCGGAAACCGCGAACACGAATCTGCTTCTCCCCAGTGCCCGTTTCGGAAAACGCCCGGAGCGCGTGAAAGAACTCGCCTACGATCCCACCATTCCCGAAGCGTTGGAAATCGTGAAGGGCAAGATCAAGCGGGTCGTGGATTGGACCTACGAACTTGTCAAACACGACTTCTCGACATACGACCTTTTAGGCCGATGGGGACGGGAAATGGGAGCGCAGCCCACGATCCCAGGATGGTCGCTCCATGACCGGACTAAGACCAACGCGGAGGTGATTCGTGGTCTTTATGAATCCTTGCGGAGCATGGCAAGTCAGCAAATCCTCATTGGCTGTAACACCGTAGGGCATCTCGCTGCAGGTTTGTTTGAGGCGCAGCGTACTGGCGACGATACCAGTGGAAAGCTTTGGGAGCGGACCCGCCGCATGGGCGTGAACACGCTTGCCTACCGTTTGCCGCAACACAATACGTTCTTTGCCGTTGACCCTGACTGCGTGGGAATCACGAAGGACATTCCTTGGGAGCTGAATCGTCAATGGCTCGATCTGTTAGCGCGGAGCGGAGCAGCTCTCTTCGTCTCGCCCGCCCCGGATGCGACCGGCGCCGAGCAGCGCAAAGCTCTTCGTCAGGCATTCGCACTCGCAGCTTCCGGAAAAGCCGAAGGAATGCCAATTGACTGGTTCCACGATACGACGCCCCGGGGATGGCAGTTTACAAATCCTGCGGCCACGGAGCGTTATGACTGGATGCCTCCGCAAGGTGCATGGCCGTTTGAGGTTTAATACCGTTCTGACGGCCCCTGTTTTCGGCCCCGTTTAGTCCTGCCGAGAGCTATAACCCCACCCACCTCCAGGAACAGCGTCCGGTTTGCCTCGTGAAGCTCCAGAAGCTGCATAACGATTGCGACCATCATGAGAACGATTCCCAGTAGGAATAGCGGGACGGTGGCGGCAACCAGCGAGTCCCGCCACAGCGTTGCGCTGATAATCAACACTTCGGCCACAAAACACCAGGCAGCCGCGTAAAGGTTTCGAATTGCCCAGGAAACTAGGTGGATGCGTTTATTGAACATCCACATTTGTTGCTCAATCAGCGTTCGGCGGTCCTCATTCGTTTGTACGTCGCGATATTCCCTCGACAAAGTCCGCATCCGGTCCGCAATGGAAATATGCCGGGAATTTACGCCGGAGATCAAAATCGCAGTTGCCGAGACTAGCACCACGGGGGTCACAGCAGACGCGAGAACTTGCAGGGCGGTATTTGTTCCATTGGGCATAACGGTCACGGTGTCTTTCCATTATTCATCCGGTTTTACGAGACGAACCCATTTGAGTTCGTTTCGTAAAACGCGCTTGATAAGCTCAGGTGGGTATGCAAAGTCGCCGAATGTCCGTGCTTCTTCGCCTTTGCGCGCTCTGTTTCGCCCTTTCCTCAGCCGCTTGGCCCTGGCAATCTGTTGATGTCAACTCCATTCCGAAGCCCACCGGATATGTAAGCGATCTTGCACACGTCCTGTCGCCAGAAGACAAAGACAAGCTGGAACAGTTTTGCGGCCGAGTCGAGCGGGAAATAGGAGTTCAGTTCGCGCTGGTGACCATCGATACGCTTAATGGCCGACCGATCCAGGACTTTGCTATCCAACTGGCTCGGAAATGGGGAGTAGGCGACAGGAAAACCAATCAGGGCGTCCTGTTGCTGCTCGCCATCAAGGACCGGCAAAGTGATATTGAGACGGGACGGGGAATCGAGCCATACCTGGGCGACGGATTTTCCGGTAGCATCTTGCGCTCCATGCGCCCCGATCTTCGCAACCGCGACTACGGCCCAGCCATCCTGACTGCCGCCCATTCCATGGCCCGTCAGATCGCCCAGGCGAAGGGAGTTCCGTTCTCAGACCAGTCCCTCCCCGTTGACCGTGCCCGTCCGCCCGACGCCAGTCCGTCAGAAGGAAACGGGATTCCGGGCTGGCTCATCATTGTGGGGATCTTCTTTCTTCTGTGGCTGTTCGGGCGCGGCGGACGTCGCGGCGGACGAGGAGGCGGCGGAGGGGGGATCTGGACTGGCCTTTTGCTCGGCAACCTCCTCAGCAGTGGCCGGCGCGGTAGCAACTGGGGAGGAAGCAGTTGGGGCGGCGGTGGCTTTGGAGGTGGCTCCGGTGGCGGAGGCGGTTTTGGCGGCTTCGGAGGCGGGGATTTCGGTGGTGGCGGCGCTAACAGTAACTGGTAGACTTACTCATACGTTTAACTTGATTTCGAACTAGCGGAGCAATCGTGGAGCAAATCCTTTCAGGTCTGGTGAGCCGACTGCAATCGGCCTTTGGAGACGGCCTCACCTCCGTGGTTTTATACGGCTCGGCGACCGTCGGCGACTGGAACGAAAGTAGCTCCGACTTGAACATCTTGTGCGTGTTGAAGTGTTTGACACCTCACGAACTGGTCCAATCGGAGCCGGTCTTCCGCTGGTGGCGTGAACAGGGCAATCCGCCCCCATTGCTGATGAGTGCCGAAGAGGTCAGGTCCTGCACCGATTGCTTTCCGATGGAGTTTCACGACATAAAAGAGCATCGCCGGATCCTGCAGGGTTCAGATATTATCCGCGATCTTGAAATCGATCGTTCCTTTTATCGCGCCCAAGTGGAGCACGAGCTCCGGGTCAAACAGATACGCTTGCGGCAGAAGGCTGCTGAGTTGTTCTCTCGCCCTCAAGAATTGCTGAAGCTTCTGGTGGACTCCATTTCGACGTTCTGTGTGCTGGGGCGCCACGCTCTGATTCTGAGCGGCCACGAACCTCGTTGGAAAAAGCGTGAAATCATCGCCGCGCTCGAAGACGTGCTCCGGCGCCCTTTGGACGGCGCAAACGCAATCCTCACGGTTCGCTCGGGGCCCAAACCGCCACGGGACGCCAATGCCGCGCTGATCTTTGAAAGGTATCTGAGTGAAATCAATGAACTGGTGCGCTTCGTAGATGCGCTGGATCGATAGTTCGCTGAAAATAGAATTTGGGGTAGGGAAGGAATCGTTATGAGAGGTGGACTGATAGTCGCGGGAGTTGTGGTGGTAGCTGCCATTGTTATTGGGGCGTCGCTCATGTCCACGCGCAACGAACTCGTGACGGAAAAGAACGAAATCGATGCCCGCTGGGCGCAGGTGGACAACGACATGAAGCGTCGTGCCGACCTGATCCCGAACCTCGTAGAAACGGTGAAGGGCTATGCAAAGCAGGAGCAAACTGTATTCGGTGACATTGCCGCCGCCCGTTCCGCACTGCTCAACGCACGTGATCGCCAGGCAGAGATCGGAGCGAATAACCAACTCAGCGGAGCCATCGGACGTTTGCTTGTTCTGCAGGAGAACTATCCTCAATTGAAGTCGAACGAGAACTTTCTCCGGTTGCAGGACGAACTGGAACGCACCGAAAATCGCATCGCGGTGTCCCGCCGCGACTATAACGAGGCTATCCGGAAGTACAATACGGACGTCGAGTTGTTCCCAAAGAACCTGACAGCTTCACTCTTCGGGTTCCAACGTAATAACGACTACTTCAAAGCTACGACCGAGGAACGTAAAACGCCCCAAGTAAAGTTCTAGTCTTCTTCTGGTTCTTCGAAATCTTCGAGTTTGCTTGTATAACGCCTCAGCGCGTCCAGCGAGTTCCTTGTGCTGAAGCCGGCGGTCCTTAACCGCCGATACGCGCTGGCGAGGTTCTTTTCCTCTTTCAGGTATTCCCGAAGATCTTTACCCCGAAATTTCCGGGCAAGAAAGTTTTGGACCAGCTCCGGTTCTTCCGTGTCGGCAAAGGTCTTCTCCACAGCCTGCTGCGCAACGCTATTGGCTACCCGTTTGGCCTGGAGTTCTCTCAGGACGCGAAAACGCCCGAAGCCTTGGTTCTGGAGCCGTGAGTTCGCAAAACCCTCGGAAAATTTCTGGTCGTCGACAAGGTTATACTCTCGGAGCTTCGCCAACACGGCTGCCACGTCCGATGGAGTTTCCGCCCGCCGTGCAAGCTTCTGCCGTATCTGGCCAGCGGACTGTGCTTGCCTGCCGAGCGCGCTTAACGCATAGTCCCAGAGCGCTTCTGCATTCAGCTTTTTCGGTTTGCCGCGAACTGCCATCACTCTGAAACGTTTACCGCCGTGCCACGATCTAAGTTTATGTCAATTAGTTAGACTGAAGACAGGTAATCTGTATAGGAGGATCTTATGGAGGAAAAAAGCGGTTTCGGGTATTTTCTACTGGGACTAGGCCTGGGCGTTGCGGCGGGAGTGCTTTGGGCTCCACGCTCCGGTGACGAAACACGGCAGATGATTGCCGACAAGGCGGGTGAGGGAACAGAATACCTGAAAACTCGCGCAGGCGAAAGCGCAGAGTATCTCAAGTCTCGGGCGGCTGATAGCAAGGATTATCTCGCGCACCGCGCCGATGATTTGAAGAGTTCCGCTGCGGACGTGTATGAGCAAGGCCGTTCGGCTGTCAGCAGGCACAAGGAAAACCTGAATGCTGCGGTTGAGGCAGGCAGGCAAGCTTACCGGGATGCCGTTACCGATGTGAAGTCTGCGGCGGATCATGGAGCGGCTGCGGGCGCTCACCTTGGGTCCGCTGCCCAGAAAGCTACTACCGGAGCCAATAACGCGGCTTCTGAGTTTACTAACAGAGAGAAAAATATCTAACGGACTTCCAAGCGGGGGCCCTTTAGGGCCTCTGTTGAAAAAATATTGAGATGGACCAGCAAACCATTCAGACTATTTTTGTCATCGTAGCCGCGGTGGCCCTTGTTATTCAAGCGATCATGTTGATCGTCGTGGGTTTGGTTGCCAGCCGGCTAGTGGCGAAGATTATGCCCTTGGTGCCCGAGGTGCAGAACATTCTGGGACTTACGCGGCGTACGATTGGCACG
>Ga0308173_10000187_pt1 | contig 23209 bp, 19 predicted proteins | sample PhyPR1_FD_203716 | JGI IMG/M metagenome (GOLD analysis project Ga0308173, IMG submission 203716) | Soil microbial communities from UC Gill Tract Community Farm, Albany, California, United States - DLSLS.P.R1 | ecosystem: Environmental > Terrestrial > Soil > Agricultural land | place: USA... | reverse complement strand
TCCGCCTTTCCATTCGTCATGCCGGCCTTCGCCTGCCGCGAACCGCGCACGATCAGCACGCCCGCCATGCCGCTCGCCACGTCGATGGCCGTCGACCCATGCAGATGCGCGTGATACCAGAACGTGCCCGACGGATGATCGGCGGGCAACTTGTAGCTGTAGTTCTGCGTTTTCCCAGGCAGCACCGTCAGCAGCACGTTGTCCGCGTTGCCGGACGGCGATACATGGAAACCATGCGTGTGGAGATTCGTGTTGTTGTAACAGTGCGGCGTCGAATGATCGGGATTGTCCGGACAATTGGACGGCGGATCGTTGGCGCCGAGCGTGTTCCTGAGCGTGACGTTCAGCGTGGCGCCGGGCTTGATGCTGATGGTCGGGCCCGACGGACAGCCGTTATACGACCGCATCATCACGTTGTCGAAAGAATCCGTAGACGGATTATAGATACGGTAATTGCCCTTCTGGACCTTGAGCGTGATCGACGACGAATTGCCCGAAGGATTCAGTCCTTGCAGGCATTGCAGCCGCTGAAGAATGGAGAGCAGGCTCCCCGGCGTGGAGACCGCCGTGTTATCGGTGGATGCATCGGACGCATCGCTCAGATCATCGAATGAGCGCGCCGTGAGCGTGCTTTGGGCGACAGAAACCGCGGGCGCCAGCGCGATGGCAAAGAGCATCGCGAGCACCATTCTTATGACCATGCGGATATGGCTTTTCATCGTCTCTCCCCTCGCGTTCGCATCGTGTTGATTGTCTGCAAGAGGACATTAGGGCATCGAAAACCGTCACGTATCCCTAATTGATTTTCATGTGTGCGGTGGCGCACATGACGCATCGCGGCGCTTGCCACGGGCCGTGAAGCGGTGCATTCCAATCGTCTAGTTGTGCAAATTTTTCCGGGGTCGGACGATTCGGTACGACGGGAACGCAAGTTTGCGTGACGCGCTGGCATCAAGGTTTGCCGCGTCATGCCCAGCCATGCCCCGCCATGCCCCGCCATGCCCGTTACGCTAAGCGATCCGATGCATCACAATCGCGCAGAAATGTCAACGCTGCACCGCATTCGTGCCCTCGCCTCTCAACCATTCGGCGAAGGCCCGCACGCAGTCCGACTCCGCATAGGCCGGCGCAATATCGAGCCAGTATCCATAAGGCCCGTTCGTCTCGGCAACGGACAGTTGCGAGAGCGAACCGTCCTGCAGCTCGTCCGCGATCATGCTGCGGTCCACGACCGCGAGACCCGAACCCGCGCGCGCGGCGTGAATGGCCTGATCGAGCGTCGAGAATTCGATGCCGTTCTCCGCGTGGCTGCGCGGCAAGCCGGCGGCGTCGAGCCAGTTGGGCCATAGCGTGAGACGCGCGTCGTTGTGCAGTACGTGCAGCGCCGGCAAGCGCGAGAGCAGCGCTTCGACGGGCTGCCCGGCGAACTTCGTCGCACCGACGAGCACGTGCCGCTCGATGAAAATCAACTCCGACTGATGCCCGGCGCGCGCCTCGCAGCCGAAACGCACGCAGCATTCGCGCTCCTCCGCCAGATCCGTGCGCACGGAAAGCACGATGTCGGGAACCGCGTCCATCAGCGAGGCGAGGCGCGGCGAGAGCCAGCGCGTTGCAAAGGTCGGCGGCGCGCAGATGGTGAGGCGTCTGCGCTCGCTGCGCTGCACGTTCGACAGCGCCCGCGTGACGCGCTCGATCGAATCGAACGCCATCGCCACGCATTGCAGCAGCTCCGCCCCTTGCGGCGTGAGACGGATGCCCTTGTGATCGCGGTCGAAGAGCCGGGTGCCGAGCGCGTCCTCGAGCAGCCGTATCTGGCGGCTGACTGCGCCGGGCGTGACGCACAGCGCAGTGGCGGACTGGTTGAAGCTCATATGCCGCGCGCTTTCTTCGAAGAAACGCAGTGCGGTCAGCGATGGCAGGCGGCGCATGTGCGTCCCTCGCGTTTATTTGCCCGAGCGCGGACGCGCCCGCGCCTTGATCTGCTTGCGCAGCCATTCGCGCAATAGCGCGACTTGCGGTGCGTCGTCCTGTCCCCGGCGCGTGGTGAGCCAGTACGATTGATGCCCGTCCACTTCGACGTCGAGCAGCGGCACGAGCGCACCGCGTCGGAGTTCGGGCGCGATCATGTGCCGGTCGGCGATGGTGACGCCGAGGCCGTCGACGGCGGCGCGGATCGCGTGATCGAGCAGATCGAACTCGTAGCCGCCGCCGAGATCGACGTCGTCGATTTGCGCGGCCTTGAGCCAGTGTTGCCACGTCAGATAACGCTGGTCGCTGCTGGCGAGAACATGCAGCAGCGTGAACGCGTTGACATCGACGGTGGATGCCGTGCGTGTGCCGAGCAGCGCGGGCGAACACACGGCAATGTGGCGCTCGTTCATCAGCAACTGGTTGTCGAGGCCGTCCCACTCGCCGTTGCCGAAGCGAATGGCGCAGTCGAGCGCGCCGGATTCGACGAGGTCGTCCTTGAGACTCGTGGTGAGCGTGATCTGTAATTCGGGCGCGGCCGCGCGCAGCGATTGCAGGCGCGGCATCAGCCAGCGGCTCGCGAAGGTGGGCGGGGCGTTGATGCGCAGCCGTTTCAGATGAGTCTTCTCCTGGATGCTGCGCACGGTCAGCTCGATGCCGTCGAACGACATCCTGAGCGCCTGCAGCAGGAGACGCCCTGTGGCGGTCAACTCCAGGTGATGATGCCGGCGCAACAGAAGTCCTTCGCCAAGCTGTGTTTCGAGCTGGCGAGCCTGCCGGCTCACCGCGCTCTGCGTGACGTGCAGGACATCGGCGGCGCGCGTGAAGCTGCCGGTGTGGCCGGCGACTCCGAACGCCCTCAGCGCGTTGAGGGCGGGCATCTTTCGCTTCAAAGTGGGTCTCCCGATTCTGGCTGCCGCTTCGGCAGAGTTTCGCTACCGTTGTCTCTCTATATAGCGGTCTGTTGCCCGGACAGCGGCCAGGACGTCGACGGGATTCGAACGATGGCGCGCGTTGGCTTCGGCAGGCGCGGCTGCGCCGTTCATGCCCGCTGGCGACTTATAGCATGTGCCGGCGATGAAACTGTCAAGCAATGAAAAAGGCTCGGCGGAAGGCGTTTCGCTTCTTCCGACGCGCTATATCGGTTCAATCACTTTCTTTTGCACAGGGAGATACAGTGGAAGAAGACCGATACAACGCGATACGCTGCAATCCATCGGTGCGGACCGACGCACGCCAAACGCGAGGCGCGCCCGATGCGCGGTCCACCAGGCGCATCCAATGAAAAAGCCGGGGCAAACCATACGACTTGCCCCGGCTCATGAAACCTCACGGCATCAGACCGCCGCCAGCATTTCCTCGCGCGCATCCTCGAGAATCATCTCGGCGCCCTTTTCCGCGACCATCATCGTCGGTGCATTCAGATTGCCCGACGTGATGTTCGGAAAGATCGACGCATCGACAATGCGCAAGCCCACAACGCCATGCACGCGCAGCCGATCATCGACCACCGCGGTATGCGCGTCCGGACCCATGGCGCACGATCCGCACAAGTGGTAGATCGAGCCCGACTGATCGCGGAAATACTCGAGCAGTGCTTCGTCGCTTTCTACATGCGCTCCCGGCGAGATCTCCTCGGCCGTGACATGCCGCAACGCTTGCGTGCGCATGAGGCTGCGAATCAGCTTGCTGCCCTGCACGGCCTCACGCAGATCCTTCTCGGTGGTAAGCGCGTTGATCTGGATCTTCGCGGCATCCTCCGCGCGGTTCGAGGCAATCTCGATTGACCCGCGGCTCGTCGGCCGGCAAGGATTGAAGCACAGCAGGAAGCCCGAATACGGCTCCGGTTCGAGTTGCGCCTTGCTGCTCTTCGGAATGCGATACGACAGCGGATTGAAGTACAACTGCAGGTTCGGCTCCGTCTCGCGCGCATCGCTCCTGAAGAATCCGCCCGCCTGGTTCACGCTCATTGAAAGCGGCCCCTTACGCGTGAGCAGATACTGCAGCCCGACCTTCAGCTTGCCGGACAGCGAACGCAATTCGTCGTTGAGCGTCTTCACGGTCGCACGATAGTAGAAGCTCACGCACAGATGATCCTGCAAGTTTCGGCCGACGGCGGGAAGCTCGTGTACCAGCGGGATCTCATGCCGGGCGAGCAACGCTGCATCGCCCAGGCCGGAGAGCTGCATCAGCTTCGGCGAATCGACCGCGCCCGCCGACAGGATCACCTCGCGCCTGGCGCTGAAGCGCAGCGTCTTCTCCCCACGCGACGCGAGCACGCCTACCGCGCGCTTGTCCGCATCGAAGAGCACGCGGCGGACGGCGACATTGCGCTCGATGCTCAGATTCTTGCGCCCGAGCGCCGGATGCAGATGCTCGAAGCTGCTCGACGAACGCTGCCCGTTGCGCGCGTTGACATCGTAGATGCCTGCGCCTTCGAACTGCGCACCGTTGAAATCGTCGCTCAGCGGATAGCCTGCCTGCTGCGCGCCTTGCAGGAACGTCCTGCAAATGGAATGCGCGGCGTCCTTCATCGGCGTAATGCCGATCTTGCCATTCGCCCCGTGATACTCCGTGTTCCCGAGCGGATGCGATTCCAGCTTCCGGAAATACGGCAGCACGTCGCGAAAGCCCCAGCCGCGATTGCCGGCGCGCTCCCAGTCGTCGAAGTCGTGCGGCTGCCCGCGCACGTAGATCATCGCGTTGATCGAGCCCGAGCCGCCCTGCACCTTGCCGCGCGGACAGTACAGCGAGCGGTTGTTGAGCTGCGGCTCCGGCTCGCTGTAGTACATCCAGTTGTACTCAGGGTTGTAGTAGGTCTTCGTGAAGCCCACCGGAATCCTGAACCAGAACGACGCGTCCTCGCCGCCCGCTTCGAGCAGCAGCACCGAATGCTGTCCGGACTCGGAAAGCCTGTCGGCGAGAATGCAGCCAGCCGAGCCTGCGCCCACGATGATGTAATCGAATTCCATGTCTTGTTGACGGTTCATGTGTGGTTGCCGAACTGCTAGCCCTTCGCGGGGGCGAGATCCTTGACGTCGAACGGTTTCGATGCCATCTGCAAGTGCAGACGATCGCCGGTGTACGGCGTATGCGCGCGCACCACGTCCATATTCAGTTCGACGCCAAGCCCCGGCTCGCTCGACGGAATGATGTAGCCGTCCTCCCAGCGAAGCGGCGTCTTCAGTACGTCGGCGTGAAAGCCGTCCCACGTGCCGATGCTTTCCTGAATCAGGAAGTTGGGCGAGCACGCAGCGATCTGAACGCTCGCCGCCGCGCCGACCGGACCGTTATAAAGATGCGGCGCGATCTGCGCGTAATAGACTTCCGCGAGGCTCGCAATCTTCTTCGCTTCGAGCAGGCCGCCCACGCGCCCTACGTTGAATTGCAGGATCGACGCCGCGCGCGCTTCCAGCAGCCGGAAGAACTCGTACTTCGTCGTGAGGCGCTCGCCGGCTGCAATCGGAATGCTCGTCTTCTGCGCGACTTGCGCCATTGCGCCTTCCTGTCCGGGCGGTACAGGCTCTTCGAACCACAGCGGGTCGAACTTTTCGAGACGCTGAGCAAGACGGATGGCGGACGACGGAACCATCTGCCCATGCGTACCGAAGAGCAGGTCCGCCTTGCTGCCGACCGCCTCGCGCACCTTGCGGCAGAACGTTCCGCACCGGTCCATCACTTCGAGCGAAATCTGGTGGCCGGAATACGCGGTGTAAGGGCCGGCCGGATCGAACTTGACGGCCGTGAATCCCAGCGCCACGTTTTGCGCCGCACATTCGGCGGCAAGATCGGCATCGTCGTAGTCGTATTCGCCGCGGCTGTTCTTCGGATACAGATACGTGTACGAGCGCAGCCGTTCGTGCACGCGGCCGCCGAGCAGTTCGTACACCGGCTTGCCCGCCGCCTTGCCGATAATGTCCCAGCACGCCATCTCGAGACCGCTCACCACGCCCATCATCGTGAGATCGGGGCGCTGCGTGAAGCCGCTCGAATACGCTTCGCGATAGAAGCGTTCGACGTGATGCGGATCGTGGCCGAGCAGATAACGCTCGAACACGTCGTTGATGACCGGCTTCATCGCGTCCGGATGGAACGTCGCCGAATAGATTTCGCCGACGCCTTCGATACCGCAATCCGTGCGCAGCTTGACGAAGATCTAGTACATGCCGCCGATATGCGGCGGCGGAACGGCGACGATATACGTCTCCAGCGCCGCGATTTTCATTGTTGCGCTCCCTTGCGATTGATCTTGTGTTTGAAGACGATGCCTGCGATGCCGCCGAGCGCCGCCATGCCCGCGACGTAGCCGAAGTAAATCTGGTAGCCGAAGACGCCGGGATAGTTCTGTGTCAGATAGCCGTTCACGAGCGGCAGGAACGTATCGGGCATGTAGCCGAGCACCGAGACCAGGCCGATGGCGAGGCCCATTGTTTCGGCGGGCACCTTGCATTGATCGAGCAGCGACCAGTAGAGGCCGCGAATCGCGTAGGTCATGACGCCGATGAACAGCACGAGTACCGCGACGAGCGTGTGACTCGCAATCTGAGGCGCGGCCAGCAGCACGAGCAGCGCCGCCGCAGCGCCGAACAACGCCACGACGAGCACCGAAATCTTCGAGAAGCGGTCGCCCAGAAAGCCGCCGCCGATGCCGCCGATCGGGCGCATCCACAGCTTGAGCGTGGTGATCGCGCCGGCCGCGACGACGGACAAGCCGATGTCTTTCTCATGCAGGTACGCCGAGAAGCTATACGTCGCCCAGAACACCTGATAGCCGCAGAACACGATGCCCGCAAGCAGCAGGAGTTCGCGGTTCTTGAAAAGCGCGCCGAGATCGCGCAGCACGTTGCTGTCGTGGCGCTTTGCCGGCGCGGAAGCGCCTGACGCCGGGTCGCGCACGAGACCGAGCACGACGCCCAGCGCGATGCACAAAAAGGCGTACAGATAGATGACCAGCTTGAGGCCCGCGGCATTCGAATCGCCGCGCGTGTGCGTGACCCACGCGAAAAGCGAGATGGCGATGGTCGCGAGCAGCGCTTCGATCAGGCCGCGTCCGCCGTCGAGGAAGCCGAAGAAGCGGCCTTGCTCGTCGGCGGAGGCGATCATCGAAACGCGCTTGATGATGGCCGCCCAGAACGTGAGCCCGGTCGACAAGCCCCAGCTGCAAAAAATAACCACGAGCGAGCCAAAAGGCGGCGCGGTCGAATACCAGAGGCCGAGCGCGCCCGTTCCGATCAGCGACAGCGTAATCAGCACGCGCGGCGCGATGCGGTCCGCGAGCCAGCCGCTCGGCAGATAGCAAATCAGGAAGATGATGCCGAGCGCCGAATACAGATACCCGAGTTGCGCTTCGCTGATGTGAAAGACTTCGAGCATCGTCGGCTGATAGACCTGCCGAAGATACAGAATGGGATAGATCGCGCCCGCGGCGATCACGAGCAACGCAAGCTGAAGGTAACGATTCGCGCGCGTGGCCGCGCCCGGCGCTGCGTTCACGCTCGCGCCGGTCTGTGCAGGATTGGAAGACAAGGCTGTGCTCCTCGAAGGCAATCGGCCAGGCGGCAGCGCCGCGTGGCCGAACCTCTCTAATGTTCTTGTGTGATTGGAAAAGGGAGTGGCGCGATGCGTCAGTACTTCATGACGACGAGGCGCGTTTGCGTGAATTCGAGCATGCCGTGCTTGCCGTCGTCGCCGCCGATGCCTGAGCGTTTCCATCCCGCGTGGAAGCCCTGATACGGATCGGCGGGCGTGCGGTTGATATAGAGTTCGCCTGCTTCGATCGCATTGGCGACCTTCATCGCGTTGCGATAGTTCTCCGTGTACAGCACGGACGACAGGCCGAACTGATGATCGTTCGCCATTGCAAGGGCTTCATCGAGCGTGCTGTACGGAAGCACCGCGAGCACCGGGCCGAAGGTCTCCTCCTGCACGATCTCCATGTCCTGACGGCAGTTCGAGAGCAGCGTCGGCGGATAGAAGAAGCCCTTGCCTTCGGGAACTTCGCCGCCCGTCTCGAGCTTCGCGCCCGCTTCGACCGCGCGGAGGACCATCGCGTGAACGCCGTCACGCGATGCCTTGTTGACGAGCGGCCCCATGAAATTGGCGTCGTCCGCGCGGTTGCCGACTTGCTTCGCCAGCATCTGATCTTTCAGCAGGCCGACGAATTCATCGTGGATGCTCACGTGCACATACACGCGTTCGATAGCCGTGCAAAGCTGCCCGCTATGCGTGAGCTTCGATGCGACGAGTTCGCGCGCCGCCTTTTCTACATCGGCATCCGGCTCGATGATCGCAGGCGTCTTGCCGCCAAGTTCCAGCGACGGCTTCGCGATATTCGCCTTGCAATATTCGAGCACCTTGCGCCCGGCCGAAACGCTGCCGGTCAGCGTGATCATGCCGACGCGCGGATGCGTGCACACGGCTTCCGCCGTCGCGTGATCCATCGCCAGAATATTGACGACACCTGCGGGCAGCGCGGCGCGTTCGACGGCGCGCGCCAGCGCGAAAGCCGACAGGGGCGTGTTGTTGCTCGGACGCACGACGACCGTGTTCCCCGCAATCAGCGCGGGCGCGACCTTGCGCATCAGCGTGTAGATGGGGAAGTTGAACGGAATGAGGCACGCCACCACGCCAATCGGCTCGCGGTGCAACACGAGGTTCTCATCGGGCGTATCGCTCGGAATCACTTCGCCTTCTATGCGGCGCGCCCATTCCGCGTGATAGCGCGTGATCTGCGCGGCGTAGAGGGCTTCGTTGGTCGCGTCGGACAGGCTCTTGCCCGATTCCATCGCGAGCGCCGCGCCGATGCAGCCCGAGGCCTCGACGATCGCGTCCGTGAGGCGATGCATATGCGCCCCGCGCTCGGCGGCGGGCATCGTGCGCCAGTGCTTTTGCGCGGCGGCGGCATGTTGGACCGCCGCAATGGCTTCTTCCCGCGATGCGTTATGCACGCGGCCGATGACTTCCTCGGTGGCCGGGTTGAAGACGGCGGTGACTTTGTCGCTTGCCGGCTCGATGAAACATCCATTCACGAAATTGCGTTCTGACTTCATGCGTCTCGATTCTTCGGGGTCGTCGTGGCGGGTTGGGCAGGCCGCACTGCGGCCTTTTGTCGACTTGCTGACGGCCAATTCTTCCGTGCGTCGCGCTGCAGCGACAAGCGAAGAATTCGCTGGTCAATCATTCGAAAAACTCGCGCTCGATGCTCGTCCGAACCCCTTTGCGCGTCCGCCGACTTGCAGCACAATCCGGCGCTCGACGTCCGCCGCTTCGCCGAAAGTTGGTTGGATATCCTCATAGATAACTAAGAACTTCGAGACAATTATGAGAATCAGAGCGCTTTTGATCGCGGCACTCGGCTGCGTATCCGCCCACGCCTTTGCGCAGACCAGCGTCACGTTATATGGCGTGCTCGATGAAGGCCTCGACTACACGAGCAACGTGGCATCGAAGAATGTGTACGAGCTTACGAGCGGCTACGCGTCAGGCAGCCGGTGGGGCATGCGCGGCGTGGAGGATCTCGGCGGCGGAACGCAAGCGGTGTTTCAACTGGAAAGCGGCGTGAACGTCAGCAACGGCGCGGCGGGACAGGGAGGGCGCATGTTCGGACGCCAGGCGTATGCCGGCGTGCAAAGCGCGCGTCTTGGCGCGGTGACGCTCGGCCGCCAGTACGATTCCGTCGTCGACTATCTCGCGCCCACGACAGCCAACGGCAACTTCGCCGGGTATCTGTTCGCGCATCCGTTCGACAACGACAACACGGACAACTCGTTCCGCGTCAACAACACGGTCAAGTACGCGAGCCCCGCGTTCGGCGGCTTCAGATTCGGCGGCACGTATAGCTTCAGCAATGCGGCGGACTTTGCGAACAACCGGCAGTACAGCGTCGGCGCGTCGTATGCGAACGGCGGCTTGCTGATCGGCGCGGCGTACTTGCACGCGGACAATCCGGGCCTGACCGATGACGGCGCGATCGCGCGCAACGACGCGAGCTTCGTCGCCGGCCGCATGCAGGTGTTCGGCGCGGGCGTCAACTACGCGTTCGGTCCGGCGACGGCGGGCTTCGCGTACACGAACGCGAGCTATCGCGAGCCGGTGACGAACGGCTACATCGGCGGGTCGCTTGCCGCAAACGGCAACACGCTGAACAGCCTGAGGTATCAGAACTTCGAGGTGAACGGAAAGTATCAGTTCAGCCCGGCGTTCTTCGTCGGCGCGCAATATGTATATTCGATGGAAACGTATGACGCGGCGGACGGGAAGATCAAGCCGAAGATCCATTCCGCCGGCTTGATGGCCGATTACTCGCTCTCGAAGCGCACCGATATCTACATGCAGGGCGTGTATCAGAAGATCGCGGGTGCATCGACGGACTCGGTTCTGGATCGCGCCTATATTCCCGGCGCGCAAGGCGTTTCGTCGAGCCGGAGCCAGTTTGTCGCGCGCGTGGCGCTGCGGCACGCGTTCTAAGGCGTCCCACCGGATCGAGCGGAAGTTGAGAGGCCGTGCTGATTCATATCGGCGCGGCCTTTTTTGCATGCGGTGGCGGCACTGCCCAACCGTGGCGGAATAGTGATTGCTCCGCTCAGTCACCTTGACTGGACTGGAGATGAAGCTATGGCTCAATCCGCATTATTCACACCCACCCGCGTGCGCAATCTCGAACTGGCGAACCGCATCGTCATCGCGCCGATGTGCCAGTACTCGGCTGATGACGGCTGCATGAACGAGTGGCATCTCATGCACCTGGGGCAACTGGCCTTCTCGGGCGCGGCGCTGCTGACCATCGAAGCGACCGCCGTGTCGCCAGAAGGCCGCATCACGTGGGCGGACGTCGGCTTGTGGAACGACGAAACCGAGGCCGCCATCGACCGCACGCTGAAGGGCATCCGCCGCTGGTCCGACATGCCGATAGCCATCCAGTTGAACCATGCGGGGCGTAAGGCATCGACGGAAGTGCCGTGGGAAGGCGGTGCGCAACTCGCGCCCGGTCACGCGCACAGCTGGCAAACCGAGGGGCCTTCGTCCGTTGCTTTCGAAGCGGGAGAAACGCCACCGGTCGAGCTGGATCGCGCGGGCCTCGCACGCATCCGCGATGCATTCGCGGCATCGGCGGCGCGCGCCGCGCGGCTCGGCATCGACCTCATTCAGATTCACGCGGCGCACGGCTATTTGCTGCATCAGTTCCTGTCGCCGCTCTCGAACCGGCGTGGCGACGAATACGGCGGCTCGCTCGAAAATCGTATGCGCTTTCCGCTCGAAGTCTTCGACGCGGTGCGCGGCGCGTTCCCGGAGGACCGGCCAGTAACGATTCGCGTGTCGGGAACGGATTGGGTCGGCGGCGGATGGGACATCGAGCAGACGATTGCCTTCGCGAAAGCGCTGGAGGCGCGCGGCTGCGATGCGATCCACGTGTCGAGCGGCGGCCTTCATCCCGCGCAGAACATTCCGGTCGGGCCGGGCTATCAGGTGCCGCTCGCGCGCGCGGTCAAGGCGGCGGTGAAAATGCCGGTCGTCGCGGTCGGGCTGATTACGGGCATCGAGCAGGCCGAGGCGATTGTCGGCACCGGCGACGCCGACATGATCGCGCTCGCCCGCACCGCGCTCTACGATCCGCGCTGGCCGTGGCATGCCGCAGCGCAGCTGGGCGCGCACGTGCGGGCGCCGAAGCAGTATCTGCGCTCGCAGCCGCGGCAATATAGGGATTTGTTCGAGGAGTATTGAGTACGCGCGACGACGCCGCGGCGTGCTATCTTCAATGCGTCGCGGGTCGCTGTTCCAAGTGGTGCCATCATGAGTCAAGTCCGCTTTCCGCTCGGACCCGACGATCGGGTGCATCTTCTCTGCTGGCTCACGTGCGGCTTTCTCGGCGCTTTCTATCTCGAGGGCGCGTGGCCGGACCCGTCGTTTCAGGTGCGCGCGGCGCACCGCTGGCTCGACCGGCACAACCGCGCCGCCGACTGGATCGAAACCGCGAAATTGTCCGTGACCGCACAGGCGCTTGCATCGCGCTTCGCGCCCATGCTGGACACCGACGCCGGGCGCAGCACCATCGAGCGGATCATCGAGGGCGACGATCTCGATTACGACAGCGTCATCGTCCAGCGTATCTATCACGCTTGCGTCGTCGCGCTATCAGACCGGCGGCGGCCATCGCGCTGAGCAGCTATCCGACGTTCAGCTTTCCGCTCAGCCGCGCATGGAACGCAAGGCTGCGCTCGTCCAGTCCGACGAAGCGCACCTCGATGTCATGGTGGCGATACTTCACTTCTATCGAATCCAGCGCGGCCACCGTCGATGCATCCCAGACCTGCGACCGGGAAAAGTCGATGACCACGGCGTGCGGATCGCTCGCATAGTCGAAGCGGTCGACGAGATCGTTGCTGCTCGCGAAGAAAAGCGGCCCGTGAACTTCATAGCGCACGCTCTGGCCGTCGTCCGAGAGTGTGCGCGTCGTGCGGATGACGTGCGCGACGCGGCGCGCGAACAGGACCGTTGCGAGCAGCACGCCGCCGACCACGCCAATCGCGAGATTGCCCGTATACACCGTCAACGCGACCGACGTGAGCATCACCGACGTTTCCATGAGCGGCATGCGGCGCAATGTGGCGGGATGCATGCTGTGCCAGTCGACCGTCTTCACGGCGACGACCATCATCACGCCGGCGAGCGCGACCATCGGAATACGCGCCATCACCGAGCTGAGTCCGGTAATCAGCAGGAGCAGCGTGGCCGCTGCCGCGAGCGTCGATACACGTGTGCGCGCCCCGCCGATCTCGACGTTGACGACGGTCTGCCCGATCATCGCGCAGCCCGCAATGCCGCCATATGCGCCCGCGCCGAGATTGGCGAGGCCGAGCGCCCATGACTCCCGCGACTTCTGCGAGCGCGTTTCGGTCATCTCGTCGACGAGCTTCGCCGTCAGCAGGGTCTCGAGCAGGCCGACGAATGCAATCGAAACGGCTGTCTGCCAGACGATCTTCAGCGTGCTCAAACCGAAAGGCACGGTCCACTGCGTGAGTCCGGGCAAATCCGCCGGCATCGGATGATCCCCGCCGACAGTGGGCACGCCCCAGTGCAGCCCGAGCGCGAGCAGAGTGGCGACGACAATCGCGACGAGCGGCGCGGGCACGGCACGCGTTACGCGTGGTCCGATCAGCACGATTGCCAGCGTGATGGCGAACAGCACGTAGACGGCGACCGGTTTGTCGACGAGATGCGGAATCTGCGCGCAGAAGATCAGAATGCCGAGCGCGTTGACGAACCCGAGCATGACCGACCGCGGAATGAAGCGGACGATACGCGCGAAGCCGAGCACGCCGAATGCAATCTGGATCAGGCCCGCGAGCAGCACGGCGGGCAGGATGTAGCCCGCCCCGTGCGCGTGAACCATCGGACCGACGACGAGCGCGACGGACCCCGCCGCCGCCGTCACCATCGCGGGCCGTCCGCCGAAGAGCGACGTGACGACCAGCAGCACCACCGACGCAAACAGCGCGGCGCGCGGCTCGACGCCCGAGATGAACGCGAACGAGATGACTTCCGGAATGAGCGCGAGACTCGTCACGACACCCGCGAGAATCTCGCGCACCCATTCGGCGCGCGATGAAGGCAGCGAAATGCGCGACGGGGCGCGCGGCGTGTCGGTCACGGGCTTGGACATGGCGATCGTGGTTCAGCGAAGACGTGGAGCGCGGCGCGGCGCGAAGCGTCGTTCGGCAGGCGGACTTCAGAATGTCATGTCCCGGTGACATCGCGGATGCGAGGCATCGGTCTGACGTGAAGCGCGCATTTTAACAGGATGGTGAGAACGGCGGCGGCGGGTCATCGCCCGCTGCGCGGTTGGGGCTTGCAGCGGGCGCGGCATGGCCAAGCCTGTGCTATCGGGAGTCGCGTGCAATGGCCGTTTGGTCCGGCAATGTCCATCCGCTCTCGCTGGTCGGGCGATGGGCGTATAACTCGCCGCCGCGCCGAAGCGCACTGCCGATGCGCGCCGGCTTTGTCATCGCCTGAGCGGCGACCAGCACCGGCGTTCACACGGGTCGCGATGCTGCCGGGCACCGAGCACATCGCCGCCGGCCGCACCGCGCATAGGGAGCACGTTCGCCTACTTCTTCCCATCCACCACCGCGACCACTTCCTCTCGCGTGTACTCCTTGTTCGCAAGCGCGCCGGGCTGCGTCTTCGCCAGCACAGCATCCAGTTCGTCCGCCTTGACTTCCAGCACCGGCATTTGAATGTCATGCGGCACCTTCTTGCCCGCCAGGATCTGCTGCGTCACCCAGAAAGCGAACGACGACGCGCCCGGCGGGATAGTCACCGACATCGTCTCGTAGCCGCTCTTCTTCTGATCGGCCCACCATGCAAGCTCTTCCTGACGGTTCCCGAGAATGATGATCGGCGTCGGCCGTCCCGCCGCCTTGATCGCCTGCGCCGCGCCGAAGCCGTCGCCGCCTTGCGTGACGACGCCGTCGATCTTCGGCAAGGTCGGCAGAATGCCCGCAACCTGCTTCTGCGCGACCGTCTGCGTCCAGTCGCCATGCACCGAGCCGACGATCTTCATTCCCGGATACTTCTTCAACTGATCTACGATGCCTTGATGAATCTCGTCATCCACCGAGACGCCCGCAAGCCCGCGAATCTCGAGCAGGTTGCCCTTGCCGTTCAGGCGCTTCGCCAGATAATCCACCTGCATGCGGCCCATGCCCTGAAAATCCACGGCGATGCGATACGCGCACGGCTCGGTCGCGATGCCGTCGAAGGAAACGACCGTCACGCCCGCGCCGCACGCCTGCTTGATGACGCCGTTGAGCGCCGTGGGCGAAACGGCATCGACGGCAATCGCCTTGAAGCCCTGCAGAATGAGGTTCTGAATCTGCTGGACCTGCTCGGTGGCCTGGCTCTCCGCCGTCGTGAAGCTGGGCGCGGCCGCGACGACCTTCTGCTTGACCGCCGGGTCCGCTACGTTCGACCAGCTCTTGAGCATCTGCTGGCGCCAGCTGTTGCCCGCATAGTTGTTCGACAGCGAAATCTTCATGGACGATGTATCGCCCTTTGCGACCTGCGCCGATGCGCTCACCGACATGGCGGCCATGCACAGCGTCACAGCGAGTTTGTTCATCCGCATGGTTGTCTCCGGTTCTGGTTTTTTGGCGCTTCAGCGGCCCGCGCCGCGCACGCCGACATGAAGCGAATAGATGGACGACGTCGCCGCGATAAACAGGCGATTGCGGTTGAAGCCGCCGAACGTGACGTTCGCCACGACTTCCGGAATCAGGATCTTGCCGAGCAGCGTGCCGTCCGGCGCGTAGCAATGCACGCCGTCTTCCGCGCTCGTCCAGACGTTGCCGTGTTCGTCGATGCGCATGCCGTCCGGCACGCCGCTCTGCATTTCGATGAAGACGCGCCCGTTGCGCAGGCCGCCCTCGCTCGTCACATCGAATACGCGGATATGGCGCGGCGCGTTGTCGTCATGGGAAGCGGCCGAGTCCGCGATATACAGTCTGCTTTCGTCCGGCGAGAACGCGAGTCCGTTGGGCTTGACGAAGTCGTCGCACACAATTCGCAACCGCGCGCCGTCCGCCGATAGGCAATAGACGTTGCATCGGCCGATCTCGCTGTCGGCGCGATAACCCTCGTAGTCGCTCAGAATGCCGTAGTCGGGATCGGTGAACCAGATGTCGCCCTTCGAATCGACGACGACATCGTTCGGCGAATTCAACCGCTTTCCTTCGAAGTGCGACGCCAGCACGGTCACGCTGCCGTCGTGCTCGGTGCGGGTTACGCGCCGCGCGCCGTGCTCGCACGTGACGAGCCGTCCTTCGCGGTCGCGCGTGTTGCCGTTGCTGTAATTCGACGGCGCGCGAAACACGCCCACGCCCATCCCCGGCGCCCAGCGCATCATGCGGTTGTTCGGTATGTCGCTCCAGACGAGCAGATCCGCCGCCGGAAAATACACCGGCCCTTCGGCCCACAGGCACTCGCCGGTCAGCCGGCTCAGGAACGCGTTCGGCTGAAGCAGCAGCCTGAAACGCGGGTCGTGCACTTCGAAGTCGCTGGCTTTCATGTCTCCTTGTCCTTTCTTATGTTCGTCGCGGTGCGTTCATCGCATCGCTTTTCCGCCCGCGGCGACCGTCACCGCGATAATGAGCACGCCATAGACGATGGCGCGCACGCCCGCATCCGCGCCGACCGCATTGAGCGCCGCATTGGTGAGAAACAGGAACATCGAGGCGCCCCACACGCCGATGATCGTCGGCTTGCCGCCGGTGACGAGCGTGCCGCCGATCACGACCACGGCAATCGAAATCAGCATGTACTCGACGCCCATGTCGAGCGACGCGCCGCCCGATGTCGCCGCGAGCAGCAGCGCCGTGATGGCCGCGATGATCGACGAAAGCACGTATGCGAAGCAGCGCGTGCGATGCACGTCGACGCCCGCGAGCCACGCGGCCCGCGCGTTCTGGCCGATAGCCGAGAGCCTGCGGCCATAGACGGCGCGATGCAGCAGCACGGCGAGCGCGGCCGACAACCCGAGCGCGAGCAGCGCGATATACGGCACGTGAAGCAGCCGGCCCGTCGCGAACGCGCCGAGCGCGGGCGGCGGCGGCGGAAGCTGCCGCCCTTGCGTGATGGCGATCGACTGGATGATGAAACTCGACGACAGCGTCGCGATGATGGGCGGAATGCGCAACAGGCGGATGAGCGTGTAATTCGCGACCCCAATGGCGATGCCGACGCCGAGCACCGCCGCCACGCCCAGCGCGATCTGCCCGTTCGCGCTGCCCATCACATGCATGCCGACGACGCCCGCGAGCGCAATCGTGGACGGCACCGAGAGGTCGATGTTGCCGACGCCCGAGGTAATCACGAGCATCTGCCCGAGGCCGACGAGCACCATGAAGACGCCGTACGTCAGCGCCGTCTGCGCGACATTGCTCGCGATGCCGAAGCCGAAGATCACGACGATGCCGAACCACACGAGCACCATGCCGACGAACGACCATGCCCACGGCGCCTGAAGACTTCTGAGCCGCGTCCAGGCGGTTTCGTTGCCGGCGATCGGCTCGCTCGATGTCTGGGATTTCATTGCCGCTCCCCGCGTTGCAGCAGCACGCGCAACGACAGCACGACGATCAGAATTGCGCCCTGCATGCCGACCTGCCAGTCCGCCGAAATGTTGAGAAACGCGAGGAACGATGCAGCGAGCGTCAGCGTGATCGCGCCGAGCACCGCACCGATCACCGACACGCGTCCGCCGATGAATTCGCCGCCGCCGAGTATCACCGCCGCAATCGACAGGAGTGTGTAGCGCAGCGCGAGATTGGCGTCGGCGGAAGTCGTGAGCCCGAGCAGCGACAGCCCCGACAGCACGCCGAACACGCCCGCGATCCCGTATAGCGTCGCCTTGCTGCGCACGAGCGACCAGCCGAAGCGGCGCATCGCGCGCGGATTGCCGCCCGCGCCGCGTATGCGCACGCCGGCCGACGAACGCATCAGCAGCAGATGCCCGACGATGGCGATGATGACCGACCAGACAATCGGCGCGGCGATGAACGGCGTCTGATAGCTCATCGCCGTGCCGAGCCATCCGGGGCTCGTGCCGCCAGGCGACGGCAGCAGCACGATGGCAAGGCCGCTCCACACGAACGACAGCCCGAGCGTCACCACGATGGACGGAATCTGCCGAAGCTCGATCAGCGCGCCGACGGCGGCATAGGCGAGTACGCAACCGGCGAGCGCGAGCGCGCCGAGCCACGGCGTCTTCACAAGCAGCGTCGCGCCGATGCACGCGACGAGACTCACGAACGAACCGATGGACAGGTCGAGATCGTTGACGGTGATGATGGCGAGCTGCGCGAGCGTCGCGAGCACGATCGGCACCGCGAGATTCAGCAGCAGGCTGGAACCGAAGTAGCTCATCACCGCGGGCTGCATGACGAGAATCGGCACGAGCACCGCGACGAGCGAGATGGCGGGCAGCAGTGCGCGCAGGCGCGCCTGCATGGCCGGTAAAGTGTTGCGCGCGGGCGTCATGCGGCATGCTCCTCGAAGCTCGCTGCGAGCAGCGCTTCTTCCGTGCATTCGTCGGCGTTCAGCACGCGCGTGACGGCGGCCGAACGGAACACGTAAGTGCGGTCGCAATGCGAGAGTTCTTCGTTCTCCGTCGTGTACCAGATGAACGTGCGGCCTTTCGCGGCTTCGTCATGAACAAGCCGATAGATGTCGCGCTTGGTCCCGACATCGACGCCGCGCGTGGGATCGTCCATCAGGATGAGATCGGCGTCCGAAGCGAGCGCGCGCGCGAACAGCACCTTTTGCTGATTGCCGCCCGACAGCGACAGAATGCCCGCGTTCATCGACGCCCCGCGTATGCCGATCTTCGCCCGCCACCCTTCGACGACATCGCGCGCCGCCGCCAGATCGACAAGACCGCGCCTGCGCTTCGCGCCGCCGAGCAGCCAGCGCACGTCGAGATTCTGCGCAATCGACCAGACGGGGAATACGCCGTCGCGCCCGCGATCGCCCGCGACGAACGCCACTTTCACGCGGCCGGCGCGGTGGCTCGTCGCCGCATCGTAGATGGAAAGCAGCGCTTCGGTCTGCCCTTGTCCGGCGAGTCCCGCGAAGCCGACAATCTCTCCGCGCGATGCTTCTATCGACGTGTGCTTCTTCGCGCCGACGTGCCAGCGGAACGCGTGCGCATCGCTGCGCGCCTCGAGCGCCCGCGCGGCGGCCGGCGTCCTTTCGGCTTCGAGATGCTGGCCCATCGCCTGAATGATCGACGCGCGGCTCGACTGCTCGCGCGGCAATACGCCGACGATGCCGCCGTCGCGCATCACCATCACGCGATCCGCGACACGTTCTATCTCGCCCAGCATGTGCGTGATGAGCAGGCACGCGATGCCGCTTTCGGCCGCGCGGCGCACGAACGCGAGCAACTGGTCCGCGGTGTGCGCATCGAGCGAGGAAGTCGGTTCATCGAGAATCACGAGCCGCACGGGCGCGTCCGTCACCGTGAAGCCGCGCGCGATTTCCACCATCTGCTTTTGCGTGAGCGTCAGGTCCGAGACGAGCTCGCTGCCCTTCAGCCCGTTGCCCGGAAAGATTTCTTCGAGCTTGTCGCGCATCAGCGCGGTGGCCTTGCGCCGCCAGCCGCGTCCGCGCAAATGCGGATGGACGATGGTCATGTTCTCGGCCACCGTCAGGTTCGCGCAAAGCGACAGTTCCTGAAACACGCAGCGCACGCCGGCATCGCGGGCGGCGTTCGCGTCGTAATGCGGCGCGGCGCGGCCGTCCACTTCGATGCTTCCCTGCGTCGGCGCATATACGCCCGCAAGCACGGCCATCAGCGTCGATTTGCCCGCGCCATTGTGTCCGGCAATGCCGACACATTCGCCGCGCATGAACGTGAAGTCGACGTCGGCGAGCGCGCGCACTCGCCCGAACGTCTTGCCGATGCCTTCCAAGCGGATCAGCGCGCCGCGCTCTGCGCTGCTGGATGTTGCGCCCATTCACATGCCTCCATGCGTGGCGTCATGCCGTGCTTATTTCTTGTCGAGCAGCGCCACGGTTTGCGGCAACGTATAAGTAACGTCGGCAATGCCGCCCGGCGGCGTCGCGGCCAGCGTGGCCGGCAATTCCTGCTGCGAGATGGCGAGCAGCGGCACGTTGATGGTCACTTCCTTCGGGATCTTCTTGCCCGCCAGAACCTGCTGCGCGACCCAGAACGCGAACGACACCGCGCCCGGCGGATTCGACAGCGAACGCGACTGATAGCCGGTCTTGGTCTGCTCGTTCCACCATTGAAGCTCGGGATACGTGCTGCCGATGATCATGGGCGGTGCAGGCCGATTCGCAGCCTTGAACGCCTGCGCGATGCCGAACGACATCTCGCCTTCCGTCGCGACGCCGTCGACTTGCGGCAGCGTCGGAAGAATGCCCGCAACGGCCTTCTGCGCGACCGATTGCGTCCAGTCGCCATTGACCGATCCGACGAGCTTCATGCCCGGATGCTTCTTGAGGCCGTCGAGCACGCCTTCGTGCATCAGGTTGTCGACCGAAATGCCGGCGACGCCGCGCACTTCCAGGATATTGCCCTTGCCGTTCAGCCGGGTCGCCAGATAGTCGACGCCCTGTTCGGCCCAGCCCTTGAAGTCGAAGTTCACGCGATACGCGCACGGCTCGTCGACGACGCCATCGAACGACACGACCACCACGCCCGCAGCGCACGCCTTCTTGATCGTACCGTTGAGCGCGGTGGGCGAGACGGCGTCGATGACGATCGCGTTGTAGCCTTGCAGGATCAGGTTCTGGACCTGTTGCGCCTGCTCCGTCACCTGATTTTCCGCGGTGTTGAAGGCGGGCGCGGCGGCGATCTTCTTGTCCGCGACGGCCTGCTGCGAAACGGCGTTCCAGCTCTTGAGCATGGACTGCCGCCACGCGTTGCCCGCGAAGCTGTTCGAGAGCGCGATTTTTTTCTGCGACGTATCGCCCGTTGCGACTTGCGCGTGCGCCGCGCCGGCCGTCATGCAGACGGCGAGCGCGAATGCAGCCCTGACCGGCATTCCTTTACGGAACATCTTGTCGTCTCCTTTCTTTTTGCTTTAAAAAGGCGCGACGAAAATCATCTCCAGCACGCGCCTTGCGAGCGCATCCGCACGAGGGCGGCTGCGATGCTTCCAGACAGTCTGCTTGATTTCGCACTGTGGTCAGGCCAATCGGGGTGGTCAGGCCACTCGACAGTCGAGCCAGTATAGCGACTGGTTCTGGCTCGTGCAATTGGAGCGAAGTTACCGGTAACGCGGACGTTCTACCGGTCAGATGTGGGCGGGTCGATACGGTTGCGAGAGGCGGGTCGCCGTGTGGATGAGATCGCGAAGCATGAGTTCGCGTTTCGCGGAATCCGTATCGCGGCTCGTCATGAAGCACAACGCCGCAACCGGGAGTCCGCTACGGTCGCGCACGGGTGCGGCCATGCAGTAGCGGAAGGTGTGCGAGAGGCCGCTGGTGCAGCAGTACCCTTCATTCGCGGCGCGCCGGACGTCCGCGAGGAAGTCGTCGAACGATACGCGCTCGCCGTTATCGAGCAGGAAATCTTCTTCGGGTATGAGCGCGTGAATGGCGTCGGCGTCCAGATGCCCGAGCAGCAGCCGTCCGGACGCCGTCCACGGAATCGGCACTTTCACGCCGATGTCCGAGCTGATATTGAACGGGCGCGAACTGTTCTCCGAGAGCACGACCGTGTACTTGTGTCCTTCAAGCATGCACAGTTGCGCGGTCTCGTCATGGGTGCGCACGAGCGCGAGTATCGACTGGTGCGCGCGGCTGATGAGGTCGTTGTGAACCGCGTAGTCCGAACCGTAGTAGTGCATCTCACGGCCGAAAAACACGCTGCCGTCCGCGTTCGCTTCGAGCCATCCGGCTTCGGTGAGGATGGTCACGAGTTCATAGATGCTCGAACGCGGCGCGCCCGTCGCTTCGATCAGTTCGCGCATGGTGAGCGGCCGCCGGGCGGCGTGCAATTGCTTCATGATCGCCACCACGCGGTCCACGCCCCGCGCGCGCGGCGTTTCCAGTGACTGCATCGTCCGCACTCCGCGCGCTCAGTGGTCTAGCACGCGATGCAGGAATTGCCGCGTGCGTTCGTTTTGCGGATTCACGAAGATGTGCTCGGGCGCGCCCTGCTCCGCGATCACGCCCTTGTCCATGAACACCACGCGGTCCGCGGTCTTGCGCGCAAAGCCCATCTCGTGCGTGACGACGACCATCGTCATGCCGTCGCGTGCGAGGCCGCGCATGACTTCGGTTACTTCGCCGACGAGTTCGGGATCGAGCGCGGACGTGGCTTCATCGAAGAACATGATGCCCGGCTCCACGGCAAGCGCACGCGCAATTGCGACGCGCTGCTGCTGGCCGCCGGAAAGCTGACTCGGATAGTGCGCCGCGCGGTCCGCGAGACCGACGCGGTCGAGCGTATCCATCGCGCGCTTTCTGGCATCGGCGGGACTCATCTTGCGCGCCTTGATGAGCGCGAGCGTGACATTGCCGAGCGCCGTCTTATGCGGAAAGAGATTGAACTGCTGAAACACCATGCCCACGTGCCCGCGAATTTCCCTGGCGCGGCGTGCATCGTGCAAGGGCACGTCGTTGACCCAGACCTCACCCGCGTCGGCGGTTTCGAGGCCGCTCATGATGCGCAAGACCGTGCTCTTGCCCGAACCGGAAGCGCCGATCAGCACGAGCACTTCGCCTGCTTTGACATCGAGGTTGATCTCGCGCAGGACCTGCGTCGCGCCGAAAGACTTGCTCACGCGCGCGAGATTGATGATGGGCTTCGGGCCGGCGTCTTGCGTGGCCGTTCGAATCGTTTCGCTCATGACAGGACGCTCCTTCTGCGATCGTGGCGCCGCACCCAGCGCGAAATCGGAAAGCACACGATGAAATACAGCACGGCGACGAGCCCGTATATCTCGACCGGCTTGCCGACGCGATCGACGATGGCCTGCCCGCCGTGCATCAGTTCCGACATGCCGATCATGCTGACGATCGACGTGTCCTTGATGAGCGACAGGTACTGGCCGACGAGCGGCGGCAGCACGATGCGGCCGGTCTGCGGCAGGATCACCGAGAAGAACGTCTGCGCCTTGGAGAGGCCGAGAATCTGCGAGACTTCCCACTGCCCTTTCGACACCGATTCGATGCCCGAGCGAAATACCTCCGCGATATACGCGCCCTGATACACGCTCAGGCCGACGACGCCGGCCGCGAACACATCGATGGCATAGCCGAAATACGACACGCCGAAGTAGATGAACATGAGCGTGATAAGGACGGGCGTGCCGCGAAAAAGTTCGGTATAGAGCCGTGCAACGGTGGCCGCGCCCATCGGTCCGAAAGCGCGCATGACCGCGGCCAGCAAGCCGATGAGTGTCCCGCCCACGATGGACGCCGCGGACAGCGCCAGCGTCAGCAGCAATCCCTGGAACAGGATGGAAAGGCTCGTCGTAAGAAGATCGCTAGACATGGCGTGGGTCTCTTCAAGTGCGCGCGGTCGGACGGCGCAGCATCCACGCCCCGCGCTCGCGCTTCCTGATGACGAGCGGCGGATGAAACACGCGCAAGCCGATTTGCGCCGCAATCCACGAAAGCACGTTACTGAGAATGAGATAAGCGATCAGCGTGACCGTGAACGTCTGCACATAGAGCAGCGTGCGCGAGTTGATGACGGTTGCCGTGCCGCTCA
>Ga0308173_10000186_pt1 | contig 23252 bp, 23 predicted proteins | sample PhyPR1_FD_203716 | JGI IMG/M metagenome (GOLD analysis project Ga0308173, IMG submission 203716) | Soil microbial communities from UC Gill Tract Community Farm, Albany, California, United States - DLSLS.P.R1 | ecosystem: Environmental > Terrestrial > Soil > Agricultural land | place: USA... | reverse complement strand
AACATCGCCCAGACCAAGTTCAGGAGGTAGAGCGCGACGTAGCAGATGAGCACTCCGACGGTCAGGGTCAGCAGCGTCGAGGTGTTGTACAGACGCGACCTCTCTCGCGCGTTGGGGGAGTCGTTGTCCGGGCGGTCCCAGAGCTCTCCGTCGATGACGAGCCAGCCGACGACGAGCGCGATGGAGGCGATCGTCGCTACGACCAGGCGCCACGGCGACAACGAGCCTGCCAGCAGCCAAACGGTGGAGTTGATGGTAGCGATGGCGCCGGTCGTGAGTGCCGCGACGAGCGCTGTCTTGAGCCCGGGCACGAGCAGCCACGGTCGGTTGGCGAGCACCATGCCCAGAAGCACGCGCCAGTGGCCACCGCGGCGTGGCAGCGGGACGCGGTGATCGTTCTGCGTGTGGGCGTCGGACATGCCGCTGATGAGCTCGCGCAACGCGTGCCTGCTGCGCTTGTGGATGCGAAGCCCGCCCAGCGCGGGCAGGGAGAGCACCGCCGTCCGGCGCTGCGGGTCGGTCTCGATCAGCAGGTAGCGGCCGTCACCGTCGCGAAGCGGAAGTTCGGTGAGCCCGACGACCACGTCCCACCGATGTTCATCGGCATGGTCCGTCAGCCGGGAGAGCGCGGTGTGCACGTCCTCGCAAGCAGCGGTGAAGGGCTCGCTGACCACCTCGATGTCGCAGGCGCTTCGATCATCGCCGTTGGACGGGTGGAGGTCGCCGAACCGGCGCGCAATCTGAGTGGGCTTGGCTGGGTCAGCGACGAGGCCGACTTGAAGCGGCGTCATCCCGCAGACGTACCCAGGCTGTTCGCAGGTAAGCCCCTTGGCAGATCCGACGACAACGGAGCGGCCGACGGGACAGAGCGTCTCGGCTCAGCGCGCAGGCGCGTCTCAACCCTGAGCGCACTAGTGATCTCCGGTGAACCGCGTTCTTGAACTGCCTGCCCGAGCGTCAGACGTCGCTGCCCGTCAGCACGACGGCATGTCGCGGGGTTCCGGGTCATATGGTAGCGAGCGTGGTGTCCTTGAACTGTGACGTCACATGGGGTTGAGGACGAACGGTCTCGGCGGCGGACGGCCAGGGGAGAGGACCGGTTCCCGCCGGCTCTCGCTGTGGTGGCTGCCTTGGTTGTCTACATGCTGCTGCCGTCCTCCCTGCAGTTCTTGGGACGGTTTGTCATACCGGGCGTCGAGGCTTTGTTGCTGGTTGCTCTGATCGTCGCGAATCCACGCCGAATCACCCGGCAGACTCGGTGGTCGAGGACTGTCTCGATCGGTCTGGCGGTTCTCGTGATCGTCTCGAACCTGCTGTCGCTCGGACTGCTGATAGGCGAGCTCTCGAACAGTGCGCCCAGCGGCGAGAACCTGCTGGTCGGCGCCATGCAGATCTGGGTCACCAATGTCATCGGCTTCGCGCTGCTCTTCTGGGAGATGGACCGTGGCGGGCCGGTTGCGCGTCGGAGCATGGCACGCGTGAACATGCCTGCGGCCGATTGGCGCTTCTCCCAGGACGAGAACCAGGACGCGGTCCCGGAGGTACGTCGTTCGTCGAGTGAATTGTCCGGATGGGTCCCCGTGTTCATCGACTTCCTCTACCTGTCCGTGACGAATTCGAGTGCCTTCAGCCCGACCGACACGATGCCGCTCACCAGCCGCGCGAAGGTGCTCATGGCCGTCCAGGCGACCGCTGCGCTCCTGGTGTCACTGCTGCTGGTCGCGCGTGCGGTCGGCTCCCTCGGCGGCTGACCCGGGTCAGCGACCCCGCCAACAAGCGATGAAGGCGTCGGCTGCCTCGGGGACCCCGCCTTCCTCGTGCCCAGTCACCTGTCCCTGACCCACGACAGCACGGCCGGCGAGTCACGGCATCACCGGTGCGTGCATGGGACGAGGGGTGCCGCGGGCATTGACGCTTCGTCACGGCCGGAGGTCGCTCGGCCCCGCTTCCCGCAGTTTGGACGATCGGAGCCTCGTCCACGAGTTGCCCATGGATCGACTCCAAGTGGCGCTTCGTGTACGTGCCGGCCCAGCTGGCAACATCCGACACTGCGGAGGCAGATCTGGACGTCCGACGTGGCGGAGTGCCGCGCATCGAAGGAGCGCGTCGCAACCCCCTGGAGGCGGCCGCCTTGCCGTCAAGCCGCGGGACGTCCAAGAGCGCGGGTGTTCGGTGCGGCCAGCGATGCCGGCGGAGATATGTCGAAGTCGTGCCGGATCCCGCACGGCAGAAGCAATCGATCAGAACGGCACGACCACTTCAGAGCCGGGGCGCGATACCTTGCAACGATGTTGCGCACCGCCGTTCTCGCGCTTGCTCTGCCTGCTTTGTTCGCGTGCAGTGGCGGAAACAACGACAACTCTTCGAATGCCCCAGTCGGACAGACAACATCTGTCGACTCGCCCGGGCCGGAGGCTTCAGTGCCCGAGGCGCAGCAGCTGACGGAGGCTGAATTGGAAGGCACGCTTCCAACCTTGGGTGACATGCCGGCGATCTTCTCCCCGTCGAAGGACGAAGGCGACTCCGAACACAAGAGCTTTCTATGTGGCGCGGACGTCGAGCATTTCGATCAGCGCAACGCGGGGGCCAGCGTTGGCTATGTCGCTCAGGAAGGATTGTCGGCACAACAGTTCACCGTCGGTATCAGCCAGTTCGATTCACCTGAGGCCGCCGTCGAGCAGATCAGTGCGTTCGGCGACGCAGTCGACAAGTGCGACAAGTACACCTCCGGTGGCGACACCTACACCGTCATGCCGATGTCGGCAGTCCGTATCGGGGACGACACGGTTGCGGCGAAGGTGACCACCAAGTCCGCGGGGTTCGCTGTCGCCGTCAACGTGATCATGGTGCGCACCGGCCCCAGTTTGGTGGCGTCCCTCTCAGCCACCATCGGATTGGCGCGCTCGACCAGTGACGACTTGGTTCGACTCACTGAGGAGACCGTTGACCGGTACGAAGCGGCAGCCGGCCTCTCGTAGTCAATCAGGAACCCCGGCCCCTGGGGACGAACCGGCGAGCGACCTGATCCGGGTGGCGCCATGTACCGCCGCACCGATTCGGCGAAAAGACGCATGCCGGAGCCGCACTCAACGCGGCTACTCGTTGCGTTGACCCCAGGACAGGCTCCGGCGAGGTTCGGTCCGTGCACCGGGCTGTCGCTCTCACGTCGGCTGCCCCTCGACTCGTCGTGTGGCTCTCACGTGGCCTGTGTAGCCCGGATGGGGACCCACGATCGGGACAGGCACACGTGGGGTTTGCACGGCTCGCAGTCGCGGCGATGTTGCACTATGTGCGCCGGTGGCCGGACCGCGTCTGGACAATTGAGGGCTGCGACGGGATCGGGCCGTATGCGAACCTAGGTCCGGGTGACGGGGTCGAGGTGCATGTCTTGTACTCGAACGCGGCGCTCTTCCCGGGTGCGATGTACACGTTGAGGACTGCAGGCGTGGGCTTGACGGCAGGCCGGGTCGGTGAGTTGTGGCCGTTCCATTCGCCTGTGTAATCCCCGCCGGGAGGCGCCATCGTGATCTGGTCGATGGCGGTGTCGGACTGGTTGACGAAGCCGGTGCGCCATACCGCACACCTGCCGTCGGGGAACGTCTGCCCGAACCCAGTTTGGACCGACTCGCTGGTCACTTCGACGCCCGCGAGGGAAACACGATGACTTCACGCCGCTCCATGCCGCGCTTCTCGACGCCTGACGCGACCTGTGATCGCTCCGGCGGTCCCGAGGCGCCCCGTGGCTCGGGGTTGTCACTCGACGCGTCCGCGTTGGCTCCGGTTACCCGTCGGTGTCGTCAGGTCGCCATGCGTCTTGGTAGTCGGGGTGGTCCTGATACGGCACCGCCATGACGCAGAGGACTTCGAGAGCCAGGCCGGCACTGGCGGCGATGTCGTCACCTTGCACGGCCGCGCCGTCGTAGACGACTCCGACGCAGTGATCGAGGATCTTCCTCTTGACCTCGAGGTCGCGGATCAAGCGGCCCCGGGCCCAGTGGGCGAGGTGCTCGGCCAGGCCCAGCTCCGCATTGCGCGATTGGGCGAAAGCCTGTTCTTCCTCGTCGAGCCGCGCGCGGAGAAACGGTCCGAGATCCATGGCACGAAATGATGCCACCCCTCCTACATGGAAGAGGTGCGCCCCCGCGTGACCTGGTCCGGTGCCGCCCGTACGCCCCCCAGGGTCGGGGCGCGTGTGCCCTCGGGACAGGACTCATCGACCCTCAAGCCCGAGGACAGCCACCCGCCAGCTCGCCAATGAACCCGGGTGAAAAGAAGGCGGGACGTGCCCAGCCCGAGCCCCTTCGGTGAGGGTCGTCGGCGCTCGACCAACGAGGGATCAGATCTCCCACCAGGCGAGCTCGTGGTGGGCAAGTGCGTCTGCGGCGGCCAGTGCCCGCCCGACGAGTACAGCGAGCGGTTGAGCCGAGGCCCAGAGGATGAGCAGGCTGCCGATGAGCATGGCCGGAGTCTCCATGGAGTGAGGACGGCGAGGATCAGTCTGCTGGTCAACCGCTTGGCGTGTCCCGGGTTACGGACCCCTCGCTGCGCAGGTGTTCATCGTGCGCGGCGCGGGGTCCCGGGAGAGAGATTTGCGGGATCGGACGTATGGAGCCCGCCCCGTTCGTCCTCTGGTGACCGGTGACAGATGCCGGCTGGGGACTCACGGAGGGCGCCGGCTCCGCGCGCTGTCACGGCGATCGCACTCTTCGGGGCTACCCGGAAATGGCCCGTTGTGACTACGAACCTGCGCCTCGGTCGCTCGTTACAGATGCCGAGAGAAGCAGCGCCAGGATCTCACTGGTGAGGGTGCCGGAGCGTGTAGGGAGGGGACATGGACCCGTGGGGTGTCTCGCTGGAGGACGATGAGTTGAGCGAGGAGATCCGTCTGCTGACTGATGTCATCGTGCTTGCGACAGCGGCCGAAGGGCGTCTTGAGAACGCCTTGGTCGATGCTGCGCTGGGATTGCCCGCTGCGGCGCCGTGCAGACATGGCGCCCTCCGCCCATCTTTCTAGGACCGGGTGGGACCCCGACGGTCGGACCCGCGGCCGGTGCCACAAGTGATCCGATCACCAGAAGCATTCTCGGTCGGATTGCGGCTGTGCCAGCGGGGCGACGAAATGCGGTGCGGCGGACTCGTTCTGGCCGGCTGCCATGACAATTTCAACCATCATTGTGTTGTCGGCGCCCATGGGAGTAAGTCTGTTCCTGCTCATGGGGTGCCCGAATGTGCTTACTTACGCAGCCGGGCGCAGGCGGGCACCTCGTGAGACCACGTGGATGGGGCCGAGTGTTTCGGCAGCCGGCCACTTGCGCAGTCGTCTGTTCCCCCGGCCCCACAACCGGCCGGTGGAGGGCATCATGCTCACGACCGGTCAGGCCACCGTCGCCGAGACGGAGAAGGTCATCGGTACGGATGTGTCGAACGTAGACCCGAGCAAGACCTACACCGACGAGTTCGCCCAGGTGGCGGACCGGAAGCTTGGAATCCGGTAGGCAGCGAGACGCTGGAAGCGCGAGGGGGGCGGGATCGATCGTTACCGGTCCCGGCCCTTCGGTGGCGGTCTGACGCGCCTGGCGCAGGACAGGCCCGAGGCCACAGAATGGCAGATCCGGGCAAAGGCCCGCGCGCGACGCAGATCCTTCATGAGGCGGTCGCGTCCTGAGTGCGAGTGGGGCTGAGGGAGACCTCTGGTGAATGCCTGTGCCGGGGTCAGCGGCCCCCGGATGGTCGGGATCGGCGATCGGCCGCTGGGCCGGTTCGTTGAACCGCCGCGCTCCGCAGGGCTGGTCCGGACGGTTTGATTTGCTCGTGGGGACTCAGGTCCACGCGGTCCGCGGCGTCGGCCATGGACAGCTCCTCCTCGGCGGGCATCCTCGACGTCGACAGGACGCCGCTCCTCCAGGGGCTGTCTGGTGTGCCCTCGATCTCCGATGCTGTCGGGGGTACCCCACGACGGATTCCCTCATCCCGTCGGGCCGTTACCGCGGGAGGCACATCACCGGGCGCTGAGGGGGCACGAAGAGGGAGCGGCGCGTTGCGGCTGGTGAACACGGCACCGTCATGCGAAAGGTTCTTGGGGCTGGCAGTGGTTCGGTGGGGTGATTGACCACCGGCATCGCCTCGCTGGCTGGCAAGCGCGCTCCGGCCCCGGGGGCTCGAAGCGGTGAGTCGGTGTGGGGTGTCCTGTGGAGTAGAGGGAGGGCGGATCGGCCATGACAGATCTCGGCATCAGGCTTCTTCGTGACGGCTATCGCGCGATCGAGTTGGATCGTCACCAAAGGGGTGGGGGCCCGACGTACGTGTCGCGGCTGTTGGGGCGACGCGCCGTAGTTCTCTCGGGGCGTCCCGGGGCGCAACTGTTCTACGACGAGCACGTCATGGAGCGGGCGGGTGCGGTGCCTCCTCCGCTCGCCTTGTTGCTCTTCGGTCGTGGGGCGGTGCACGGGCTGGACGGGGATGAGCACCGCCGCCGCAAGGAGCTGTTCCTGGGCCTGCTCGATCCGGAGCAGGTGTCATCGTGCGCTGCATCGGCTGGTGAGCGGCTCGACCTGATGGTCCGGGAGTGGACGGGTCGGGAGGTCGAGCTGCATCCACAGCTGGTGCTGCTCTACGGCGCAGCCGTCCTCGACTGGGCGGGCGTCGACTGTGCGCCGGCGTCGGCCGTGCGTCTGAGCCGCTGGTACGCAGACATCGTCGATGGCTTCGGGTTCGCCGGCCGCGCCTACGCACGTGGTTGGCGGGGGCGTCGTCGGACCGATGCCTGGGCTCGTCGTCTGGTGGCCGACGTCCGGCGGGGGCGGGTCCGGGCGCGCGAGGGGTCGGTGCTCGAGGCCGTCGCGGGCGCCGACCTGGACGACCAGACCGCGGCTGTCGAGCTCGGCAACGTTCTGCGGCCAACCATCGCGGTGTCCTGGCTGGGCACGTTTGCCGCGTGGGAGCTCGACCGGACTCCGAAGGCCCGTGAAGTCCTCGCCGATACCGTCCGCTCCGCTGAGCGGCTCGCGTTCGCCCAGGAGGTGCGCCGGACCACCCCCTTCGTGCCGGCGCTGGCTGCGAGGGTGCGCACCACCGCGGTCCACGAGGGACTCGCACTGCGTCCCGGTGACCTGGCCGTGCTGGACGTGCGCGGCATCAACCTCAACCCGGATCTGCACCCGGACCCCATGGTCTTCCAGCCCGGCCGGTTCCTCACGCACAGCCCGGGCGCGTTCGACCTCGTGCCACAAGGCGGTGGCTTCCCGGCGGGGCACCGCTGCCCGGGCGAGTCGCTGGCGCTGCAACTTCTGGCCGAAACCGTGCGGGTGCTGGCCGGCACCGAGTACGAGGTTGTCTCCCGGCCGGAGATCGACGTGCGCCGGATGCCGACCCTCCCCGGGGACGGTCTGCGGCTGCGGGTCGTGGGTGGGTTCCCAGCCTGAGGCGTCGGAATGCCGACCCACCGGCATCCTGAGGGTGTGGGTCAGTGGGAGGGCGCTTTCCCCGCTGTTCATGAGGCCTCGCCCCAGCGGGTGGTTTCCAGCCCCGGGGCCCGCGCAATGCTCGAAGCAACGGACTAGTCCCTCACATGTCTCCACGGGAACGAGGTGCTTCAGCATGAAGCCGACGAGGACGGCCGAGAAACGGGAGCGGGACCGGGCCACGAGCCGCACGCCGAACCGGATACCCAGCAGGGCCCAGACAGGGATGCGGCGGCGTGCGAGCACCGCACGGCTCTTCGAATCTGCCTCGGCGAGCGCCTGTGCGGCCGAGAAGGCGACGGTGCTCGACGAGATCATCCGACTCAACATGCCCGTGGCGACCGAGATCGCCCGTCGCTACCACGGCCGGGGGATCGACGACGACGACCTGGACCAGGTCGCCAACCTCGGACTGGTCAAGGCGGTCCGCCGGTTCGACCCAGATCTGGGGCACGACACGGGTCTGTCCCGGTCAACGCCGGGGCCCGGCCGACTTTCTGCGCCGGTCGGCGTCTTCCTCAGCTACGCGGTCCCGTCGGTACGCGGCGAGATCCGCCGCTATTTCCGTGACTTCGGGTGGGCTATCCGGCCACCCCGGTCGGTGCAGGAGCTGCGTCGCTTATGGCGAGCTGTACCAGAATCTCGGCCGCTCACCTCGCCCCAGCGAGATCGCCGACCACCTCGGCGTGGAGCTCGAGCTGGTCCTGGAAACGCTGGCCGCCAACGGGTGCTTTGTCCCGTCATCGCTGGACGCCCCCCTGCCCGAGGACCGTGATTCCAGCGACCGGCTCGGCGACCTCGACGGCGCCTTCGAGAGCGCCGAGGCCAGGGTGGCGCTCGCGAGGATCCTGACGGGTCTAACCCCGCGCGAGCGCCGGATGCTGCAATTGCGCTTCTGGGGCGGCTGCACCCAGGCCGAGATCGGCGCCGACGTCGGCATCAGCCAGATCCAGGTCTCCCGGCAGCTGAGTCGCCTGTTCCTCAAGCTGCGCAAGCGCCTCGAGGAGGAGCACGTGGCCGCTGCCTGAGCTCAGGTTGTCGGGCCGGAGTCTTGCGCGGGACCGTGCTGGACCAGCCAGAGCACGGCCTGGGTACGGTTGTTGACGCCGATCTTGCGGTAGGCGCTGCGGATGTAGGTCTTCACCGAGTTCACGCTCAGGAAGCAGCGCTCGGCGATCTCGGTGTTGCGGAGGTCTTGGGCGATGTAGTTGAGCATCTCGGCCTCACGGGCGGACAGTTGCTCTCCGCTGGCCAGGTTCAGAGTTGCATCACAGGACGGCCCTTCGTCGATCTCCGGGCCCAACGTCCCCGCAGCAGCGGACTCGATCGCCTCGAGGATCTCCTCGTCGGTGGCCTCCAGGGAGACCCAGGCGTCGGCGCCGAGGGCCAGGGCACAACCCGTGAGATCTGGCCGCGGGACACGGCCGAGGACCACGACGCCGACGAGGTCTCCCGGACCAGCCGGTCGAGGTCTTCCCCATCACCGAAGTGGAGCCGCATCGCGTCGTACAGGACGACGTCGGGCTCCGGATCGGCCGGTGGGCAGGGGGGAAGGCACCAGTCGTACGCGGCCGGGGTGCTCCGTCGCCAGTGCGGCGACGCCCCTGGTCACGATGTCGTTGGCCCCGAAGACGGCCAGCCTCACCGGACTGACGGACACCAGCGCCTCCTCGCGCTTCCAGCTCCCGAGATCTACGCCCCCGTTCTCCCAGCAGCGGCGTCTCCAAACTCGTGGGCGCCGTATCCAGCGCCGGGTGGTCTGCCCCCGGCGGTGCGGTCGCCCGGTTAGCGCCTCAGGTGGCACACCCTCTCGGGCTCTTTGCCATCTCCTGCTTGGGAGCACGCATGACTGCCGGTGGCCCGGCCGCGTTTGGGGGCTCACGCAGTTCCCGGAGGGCGTTGCAGCAGGGCCCGGGACCGGCTCACCGGGACGGATGAGCACTTGGGCAGACGAGACTAAGCACCGCCGGATCGAGCGGCTGGATGTCAAGCAGGGCGCATTTGACGGAAAATTCGGATGACTCTGAAGCAGGGCCTGGATGCGTGCCTGAAACACAACACCTGCCGGCATCGGCTACGGGTCTTGGGGGTACTGGCTTGTCGTGGAAGGAGGTGCGGCATGACGCTGCCGATCGCGCTCACGATCGGTTGGTGCTTGCTCGCGGCTGAGGTGGTCGCGGTGCTGTGGCTGATCGGCCGACACAACCGATGAGGCGCTCCGCCGCCTGCTTCGGACGCACGTCGACCGTCGCGGTGGTGCTGGGAGCGGTCGTGGCCCTGGGGGCCGGATGCGTGCCTGCCAGCCCCGATGCCAACACCTACCGCGATGCCGCGTCGCAGTCCATCGGTACGGCGGTCAGCGAGCTGGCCACGATCGAGGAGATGCTGCGGTTGCTGGCCTCCGACGACATCATGCGACCGGCCGTGGTGACCCAGTTGCGCTACAGCGAGGACGGGCTGGAGAAGTCGACGCAGTGGTTCACCGGTCTGAACCCGCCCACCGGCTCCGACGGGTTCGGCAAGCGGGTCGGGACGCTGCTGCAGCGAGGTGGGAACCTGCTCACCGAGGCCCGCATCGCCGTGCACCGCGGCCAGGTGGACCGTTACACCCGCATCGCCGACGACCTCAAGACGCTCGGGGACCACCTCGACAAGGTCGAGGGGCGGCTGTCGTGAAGAAGTACCTGGGGGTGGCCCTCGGCATCCTCACCGCAATCGGCGGGTTCGTCGACATCGGCGACCTGGTCACCAACGCCGCCGTCGGCGCACGCTTCGGGCTCTCCCTGGCCTGGGTGGTTGTGGTGGGGGTGATCGGCATCATCGTCTTCGCCGAGATGTCCGGTCGCGTGGTGGCTGTCAGCGGCCGGGCGACGTTCGACATCGTGCGCGAGCGGCTCGGTCCCAGGATGGGGCTGGTCAACCTCTTCGGATCGATGGCAGTCACGCTCCTCACCTTCGTCGCGGAGATCGGCGGTGTCGCTCTGTCGCTGGAGCTGGCGACCAGCGTGTGGGAGTACCTCTGGGTGCCGGTCGTGGTCGCGGTCGTGTGGATCGTGCTGTGGCGGGTGAAGTTCGCGCTCATCGAGAACGCCTTCGGCCTCTTGGGGCTGGCCCTCGTGGTCTTCGCGGTCGCGCTGTGGCAGCTGCAGCCGGACTGGGGACACCTGTGGCACCAGGCCGCGGGCGTGGAGAAGCCGCACGCTGAGGAGTGGTCGACCTACGCCTACTTCGCGGTCGCGCTCTTCGGAGCCGCGATGACGCCGTACGAGGTGTTCTTCTTCTCCTCCGGCGGCGTCGAGGAGGAGTGGGACGCCGCCTCGATCCCGATCATGCGGGCCAACGTGTTCATCGGCTTCCCGCTCGGTGGCCTGCTCTCGCTCTCGATCGCCGCCGTGGCGACTGCCACGCTGCTGCCCGCTGGCATCGACGTGCAGACCCTCGGGCAGGTAGGGCTCCCGGTGGCGATGGCGCTCGGGAAGCTGGGCCTCGCGGTCGCGATCCTCGGCTTCTTCGCCGCCACGTTCGGCGCCGCGGCGGAGACCGGGCTCTCGGTCGGCTACAGCATCAGCCAGTACTTCGGGTGGCAGTGGGGCAAGTACGTCACGCCGGTGCAGGCCGCCCGCTTCCACCTCGTGGTGCTGCTCAGCTGCGTGCTGGCCGCGATGGTGCTGCTCACCACCATCGACCCCGTGCTGGTCACCGAGGCCTCAGTCGTGTTCTCCTCCGTGGCGCTCCCGCTGACCTACCTGCCGATCCTGATGGTCGCCAACGACCCGGGCTACATGGGCGAGCACCGCAACCGTGGGCTCTCCAACGCGCTCGGCACGGTCTACCTCGTCCTCGTGGTGGTCGCGTCGGTGGCCGCGCTCCCGTTGATGGTCTGGACGAAGATGGGGACGTCATGAGCAGGGCGACCTCGGCCTCGAGCCGCCGACAGCAGGGGGAGGGCTCCCTGGACGCCCAACTCAACCTGCTCGACCGCCAGCTCATCGACAGCCACGGCCGGCTCGTGGCCAAGATCGACGACGTCGAGCTGCACGAGGTGCAGGGCGACCTCGTGGTCAGTGGCTTCCTGACCGGACCCGGAGCGCTGGGGCCCCGGATCGGCGGAGCTCCCGGTGCAATCACCACCGCTGCATGGGCCCGGCTGGCCGGGCGTGACCCCGAGGATCCCAAGCGCATCGACGCCGCACACGTGACGAAGATCGCGACCGCGATCCACCTCGACGTCCCGCGCGAACGTCTCCGGGTGACCGGGTTCGAGGTGTGGGCACGCGAGCGCATCGTCACTGCCCTACCCGGGTGCGGGGACGACCCAGACCTCGCGCCCTCGGGCGACATCGACCCGGAGGCCGACGTCGACCCGGGACGCGATGACGCCCCCACCCCCCGTCACCGGCTGGACCGGCTGCTCGGGTCGGGGGTGCGGTTCGCCGACGGACGCGACGGCGAGCAGGTCATCGACGCCACGCTGGCACGAGTCTCGGCCCACCCCCGCGCCGCACTCCGGGTCGAGGGGCTCGTGATCGGTCGCCGCAGACCGGGAACCCTCTTCGGCTACCACCGGCACCCTCGTCAGGGGCCCTGGCTGATCCGGGTGATCGTGCACGCCATGCACCGCACCACGTCGTACGTCGACTGGGCCGACGTCGACCGCATCGACTGGGACGCACGCGTGGTCCACCTCAACGTGGACGAGTGCCGGCCACTCGCAACCCGGTGAGCTTCACAGCGGTCAATCTGGCGGCCATGAAGTCAGCCACTGGTTCGGAGCGCACTGTGGAAGTTCGCGACAGGTGTACGGGTAGCGTCGTCACGTGATCGAGACAGGTCCGGTGCTGGTTGATCACCGCGAGCGGGGCAGCGCCATCCCGCAGGCCCTCGCCGCCGCTGGTCTCGATGTGCGGCTGACGGACTTGCCGGTCGGCGATTACGTGCTGGGGCTCGGGCTGGCGGTTGAGCGCAAGGGACCCACGGACTTGGGGGCCTCCATCCGCGATGGGCGCATCTTTGACCAGGCGGTGCGCTTGCAGTCGGCGTTCCCTCAAGCGGTGCTGATGGTCGAGGGTGAGCCTCGCGGTATCAGCGAGGACGCGTGGCGCGGCGCGGTGTGCCGACTGGTGGAGGACGGATTCACCGTGCTGCACAGCCTGGACGCCGAGGACAGCGCGGCGTGGATCATCCGACTCGCCAAACGGGCGCGGCGTGCCGCGCCGACCACTCGCTCAGAGGGCCCACGCAGGGCTCCGCGTCACCCCTCTGGACAGGCCGAGGTGATGCTCTCCGTCGTACCGGGCATCAGCCCCACCATGGCTCGCAGCCTCCTCGCCGGGTATGGCAGCGTCGCGGCGGTCGCCGCCGCTGCGCCCGACGGTCTCCGTCGCCACCCCGGCATCGGCCGAGTGCGGGCCGCTCGACTCGCCGAGGCGCTGCACGGCAGATACGTCGCACCCGTCGACCGCGAGCCGGAACCCGATCGGCCTGCCCGAGGGACGAGAACGGCCCGGCGCTGGATCCTCACGGGGCCCGATCCGAGCGCGGAACCCCAGTCGTTCGACCGTCGCGCCATCGCGCTACGCGCCTTACATGCGGCCGCCGACGGCACCCAGTTGATCGACGGCCTCACCGGCGAGGTCCTGGCAGCGAGCCCCGCCCCCACTCCGTTTGGCGATTAAGGCAGTGCAACACCACCCTTGCGGTCATCAACGAGCGCCTGCGTGCACACGTCGACCGGCTCGAGGCACTGCTCGTCGAACGAGCGTTCCTGTGCGCCGGGGTCGGACGCCAAGTTGATGAGCAGGCGAGTCGCCCGCTTGGATCGAACGCGCGGACGATTCGGCAAGGTCGCGAGGCGGCGCACCGACGAACGCACGCGGGGGCCTGGGTCACGATAGCTCCAGCCGCGGTCGACGATGCCCAGGTACGAGCGGGGGGCAGACGAGGGTCATCGTGGTGGAGGCGAGCGTGGCGGTCGTGAATCGTGCAGCAAGGCGGCGAGGAGGTGCCGGTGAGGGGTCGAGGGCCGGCGGCCCCGGTCCGCAGTGCCTCGTTGCTGCGTGAGCCCGAGAGCGGGCCGGGGCGCCGGCACCCGCTCGTTACCGTTCCGACCGGCCGCATGTCACCCGGAAGGGTGGAATGCGTGCGGGTCGAGCTTCTGGATCTGACTAGGGTCGGTGCGCATGAACTTGCCCCGGGTTGGCGCAATCCTTGGCGAAGCGATCGACGGCCCTGCTGATTTCCCCGCTCACGCTGATGACTGTTCGGGACCTGCGACTACCCGCGGGAGGCGGGGCCCGGCGAGGGATCGTCCGCTTGCGCCTCACGGTCTGCCCGGGTCGCCGCCTCCCGGTCCCTCGCGGCAGCGTGCCGGTGCTCCTGTGCCCTCGCCTGGTCGCCATGAGCATCGAGCAGGTCCGCAATCTGCTCGTGACGAGCGGCGGCCTCGCGATGGCGGTCCGCGGTCCGTCGATGCGCTGCGGCCGCTCGCTTTCGCGCCGCTGCGACCGCCTCGCGCGCTCGGGCAAGGTCGTCGCTGGTGACCGGGGTCTTCTTCGACAGTTGGTCGCTGCGGTCGTGCAGTTCCCGGGCGCGCTCGGCGGCGTGCTCAGCCGCTTCCCGTGCGGCGGCTCGCCGCTCCTGGCTCACTGGCTCCCGTTCATGCCTCCCAAGGTCGCACCCTGCGATCAGGAAGGACAGAGCCGTTCGACCGCCGGGCAAGACTCAGGAGGCCGAACCTGGTGGGCCGTCCGGAGCTCGGCAACCCGGGGGAGCTGTCAGCCGCGGTTTCCCAGACGACGGTAGAGCTCGATCTCGCCTCTGAGCCGATAGGGAACAGGTGCCCCGAGTTCGGTGATCGCTGCGGCATATAGCTCCAGCGCAGCAAGGAGTTCAGCACGCAGGGGATGCTGTTCCCAGCTACGAGCACCGGTGTGGCGAGCAGCGTCCAGGCGAGCTCGCGCGGCGCTGACGTCCCGTACGCAGGCGGCGAGACCCTCCCGTCCGCCTGGGGCTGGACGCCTGGGCTCCGGCACGTGGTCTCCGACCTTGCTCGCAAGCTGACGCGAGATGCGGAAGCGTGACGGGCAGCACAACTTTACCCGCAATTGGGTGGTGTCAGGGTGCGGAGATCGTCGGACAGTCGCCTTGTCGGAAGTTTGATCGCGGCGGACCCGACAGGCCATCAGCGGTGCAACGATGCGGGTGGTGGCCCCGATGCTCGGGCACGGCTCCATGTCGCTGGCACGCCTGTTTGCGCGTTTCAGTCGGGTTGCCCGCCGAGGTCGGTGACGCGCGTAGCAGGCGGCCGCGACAGCGTCGACCGTCCAGCGTCCGGGGGCGCCGGGGTGGGTGGAGACTTGCTTGTCGTCTGGATGGCAGGGTGCGACGATGCGGGTGTGATCGGGTCGAGGAGAGACTGGATCAAGCTGCTCGTGGTGGCCAACGACGAGTTCGCTCGCCGGCTGCAACTTGTCGGGCCCGGGGACTGGCGGCGACCAACGCCCTGCTCGGAGTGGGATGTGCGTGCGTTGGTCAATCACGTTGTCGGCGCCAACGTTCGCTACCGGTCGTTGTTGCACGGCGCATCAACGGAGCAGGTCGAAGCGACTCGCTCCGTCGACCATCTTGGCGCCGACGCGCTGGCGTCGTTCGTCGCGACAGCGGATGACGTTGTCGCGTGCTTTCAACAGGACGGCGCTCTGGAGCGCATCACACATCACGTGACTGGTGATCGGACTGGACGCGAGCTGTTGTCGATGCGAATCCTCGACGTCGCGGTCCATGGCTGGGACCTCGCCCGCGCGATCGGCGCGGACGAGAACCTCGACGACGACATCGTGGCCTACCTTCTCGCCTACACCTCCGATCTCGATCTCGGCCCTCAGCAGCGAGCGTTCGCACCGGCAGATGCCGAGGCGTCAGTCGACGCGCCACCACGAGATCAGCTGCTCCACCGTCTGGGCCGACGCCCCGACATCACCGAGGAGGCCCGATGAGCGACACCCAGCAGTTCCTTGACGAGATGATGCCCCGCATCCATCGGGCCGAGACGGCGCTGCACAACGGCGACGCCGGCCCTCGCTTCGAGATGAGGTCGCACACCGACCCGATCACCGTCTTCGGCGCTGCCTTCAGCCCGATCGGGTGGGCCGAGGTCGCTCCGATGTTCGAGAGGATCGCATCGAACTTCTCGAACTGCCGCTCGTGCGAGTGGGAGGTGGTGGCCGCGGACGTGGGCGAGGACTTCGCCTACCTGCTCGCCATCGAACGGACGACTGCGTCGATCGGGGGATCCGAACCGACGCCGTACATGCTTCGGAGCACGACGATCTTCCGGCGCGAGAACGACGAGTGGAAGGTCGTGCATCGCCATGCCGATCCGATCGACGAATCCGCAGAGTTGCTCGCGCGCTTGCACCCCAACCAATGAACGAACCAGGGCCGGGGAGGCGCACGGCCACGGCACAGCTCATCGCAGGGCTGTCGATGCGACGGGTATTCTCCTGGCGCCATGTCGCGGCGGTATGACCGCATGTCTCCGGGCGCCCGGATCGCGGCAGACCCGGATGACCGCAAGTGCCAGAGCGCGGCACGGTCGTGCGATGCCCGGGGTTGGTCCGGGTTTGGGTCCGGGGTTCCGGTGTCTCGCCGTGACCGGTGCCCTGGCGCTTCGGGTCCGCGACCGCCGCTGGTCGAGCTGGCCGAGGAAGACGGGTGGTTGTTCCAGTTCCTCTTCGTCGCACCTGCGGGCACTGATGGTTCGCAGCCCGCGGAGACCCGGCCGGTCTTGGCCGCGTCGTCGGCCACCGTGCCGTGCCTAGTCTGGGGGCGTGCCCGACCCCGCCGAGATCGATGACCGGATCGACCGTGCGAGCGCTCGACCATTCGGGCGGCGGTTCCACCTGCGCGGGCGCGAGCGGGCCACTGCTGAGCTGCGCGGTCCGCAGACGATGCGAGCTCACGCCGCGGAGATCATCGCGGAGCGGCTGGCGCCGGCCGAGCCGCGCAACGACGGCCGGCAGACCCCCTACCGCAACCACCCAGTCTTCGTGGCCCAGCACGCCACAGCGACCTGCTGCCGCAGCTGCCTGGAGACGTGGCACGGCATCGCGAAGGGGCACCGGCTCGACCGCGGCGAGCGGGCCTACGTGGTCGAGGTGATCGGGCGCTGGATCGACCGCGAGCTGGCGACCTCCATTGAAGGTCGGGACCCCGGGAGCTCCACCTCACGCCGATCGTGAAGGTGGCGCGGGGTTCCTGGGCGTCAGCTGGTCAGGCGCCCGGGCATCATCCGGGCGTCGGGGCGGACGCTCGCCCGCAGCAAGCGCGACGGCCGAGCACGGCCCGTGTCCGCCGCCACTGGGCCCTCGGTGTAATGCCGAGCGGATCTCGGCAGTTGAGTGCGTTTCGAACGTAGCCAGCAAGCGGAGGGGCCGCGCCTGTCGAACCCGCATTCAACGCAGAACGCCTCACGCTGATGATCGGGCGAGCGTAGCCGCCCTCAACGCGGCAGTTTCGGATGGCCGCGGGCGCACGCTACGCGGCATAGGAAGGCGTTGAGAGCGAGCGTTCGATGAGCCCTTCCTGTCCGTGCGAGATGATGGCGGAGTGACCCCGGACGAAGCGCGAGCAGCGCTGGCTGACAGCACGGCTGTTCTCCTTCGGAACATCCGCGTCCTCAGCGATGACGAGGTTCGCAACCCGTCGCTGCTTCCAGGGTGGAGCCGTGGGCATGTGCTGGCCCATCTGGCGCAGAACGCAGAGGGCGGAACGCGGCTGCTGTCCTGGGCGCACACGGGCGAGCCGAGTTATGAGTACCCGAGCCTTGCCGAGCGGGCCCGCAACATCGAGGGCGAATCTTGCCTGCCAGCCGCAGATCTCATCGCCCATGTGGACCAGAGCGCCGCCCAGTTCTCCGAGGCTGCCGAACGGGTGCCTTCAGGCAGGTGGCAAGCCACGGTGCGCTACACGGGGGGCAAGGAGCACCCGGCGACAGTGATCGTGCCCTCTCGGCTGGCGGAGGTGCTTTTCCACCACGTGGACCTTGATCTGAACTTCACTCCCGAAGACTGGCCCGGCTGGTTCGTCCGAGAGCGCCTCACCCAAACCAGCGCGTCACTGACGGCCCGAGGTGGCATCTCGACGCCCGTGCGTCTGATGGCCTCCGACACCGGGTTCACTGTCGCGTTAGGGACCATCGACGGAGCGACCGGAGTCGTCGTCTCGGGGAGTGAGTGCCGCCTACTCGCGTGGCTCTATGGCCGTTCTGACGGTGCCGATCTAAGGCTCGACGCGCCGGGGCGGCTGCCTGAACTCCCGCCGATCTATTGACCGCTCATCGGCAGATGAGTGCGCATCGAACGCGGCCGGCAGGCGGCGGATTGACGCGGGTCGGACAGCCTAGGGTCGGAACATGTCCACCGATCAGAAGGCCATCTGGCAGCGGTACTACAAGGAACGCCGCGACGCACTGATCTCCAAGGTTGAGGACTTATCCGAGTACGAGGCTCGGAGACCCCGCACACCGACCGGAACCAGCCTGATCGGCATCATCAAACACGTCCTCAACGTGGAGGCCATCTACCTCGGCGCCACCTTCGAACGCCCGTTCCCTCAAGCTGACGAGTTGGTCAGCGACGAGGCGTACGAAACCGATCCGCAGGCCGACTGGTACGCCACCGCCGACGAGACCACCGCCGGCATCATCGACCTCTACCGCCGGGTCATCGCTCACTGCGAGCAGACCGTCGAACGGCTCGAGCTCGACACCGTCGGCCACGTCCGACACTGGGGTGGCAAGGAGGTCACGCTGCACTGGATCCTGGTGCACAACTTCAACGACCTCGCCCAGCACAATGGCCAGGCTGACATTCTGCGCGAACAAGTCGACGGCGCCGTTGGATGGCGGCAGCCGGGCGACAACGTCCCGGACGGGTACGACTGGCCGGCGTACATCACGAAGCTGACCAAGCTCGCCGAGACGTTCCGCGAATAGCTTGCGGATCTGTCCGCCACTCCTGGGCTCCGCGGCAGTAGCTTGCGTCTCCGAGCGCGCGCAGGGCGGCGGAGCGCGCACTCTGACAGGTCCGCTGGCGGCGGTTCGACGCTGCGTCTTGACGGGCGCTTCGACGCGGCTCGTGACCGTCGCTCTTGGCGACCTTGTGCCACGGCCCGTATAGAGGCCGAAGCCGCCGCAGGCCCTTCCCTGACCCAGAGCGCGTGCCGTGACAAATGCGCGTCGACGGCCGACCAAGCATGGTGTCGTGGCAGGTCGGGGATGCGCGTCCCGAGGCCTATAGCTCCCTCGGCCTGGCCTTCCGAAGGTTCGAATCCTTCACCTGCCACTGACGCCATGGTCCCGGACCGGGCGTCTGTCACTTCCGGGGTTCCGGTTCCCAGTCCAGGGCGAGCCGGTGGCCGGCGGTGCGGCGCACGCGGACGCCGTGCGCGCGGCTCGTCCGGTCCAGGACGTCCTCGAGCCACCGGACGTCGTCGGGGCCGGCGCGCTCGAGCCGGAGCCTGCGGGAACGGTAGGCGAGCAGCTCCGCGGCGACCAGGGCGCCGTCGGCCGCCAGCGAGACGCGGTGGAGGAGGCGGAGGTCGCCGCGGTACTCCTCGTGTCCGGCGATGCCCTCGTAGTCGTTGACGAAGTCGCCGCAGCCGTGGATGACCAGGCGGCCGGCGTACACCTCGAGCGGCCGCGGGTGGTGGGACGAGTGGCCGTGGACCACGTCGGCGCCCGCGTCGACGAGCCGGTGGGCGAAGTCGACCTGGTCGCGGGGGAGGCCGAACCCCCAGTTCGATCCCCAGTGAACCGACACGACCACCACCGCGCCGCGTGCCTTCTCCGCCCGCACCCGCTCCCCGATGACCGCGGCGGTCGAGGGTGAGAGGTCGGGGAGGAGGGCCACGCCGGAACGGTCCTGGGTGGCCGCCCAGGAGCCCGGAACCCCGCTGCTGCCGTGGGCCAGTGCGAGGACGGCCACCCGGGTGCCGTCGTGCTCCACCACGACGGGCGACCGCGCCTGCGCGAGGTCCGGGCCCGCACCCGCGGACGCGAGACCGGCCGATGCCAGCACCTGGAGAGTCTGCGCGAGGCCGCGACGGCCGAAGTCGAGCACGTGGTTGTTCGCCAGCACACACACGTCGGGCCGGGCGACCTGCAGGCATCCGATGTTGTTGGGGTCCATCCGGTAGTGGATCCCCTTGCCGGGCGCGACATCCGGGGACCGGGTGATGCCGGTCTCGAGGTTCAGCACCCGGACCGCCCGGTCGTCGCCCACCAGGTCCGCCAGCGCGTCGCCCCACGGCCAGGTGTCCGGGACGGGGCGCGGGACCGGTCCCGAGGCGGCGTCGGCGAGCTCGACGTACCCGCGCGCGTCGCGCACGTACGCCTCCCACAGCGTCGGGTCGCCGGGGTGGGCGAGGACCTGGTCGATGCCCCGGCCCAGCATCACGTCGCCGCAGAGCAGGAGCGTGAGGGTCCCGTCGGCGGGACGCGTCATCCGGCCAGCATCGGTCGGTCGGGTGACGGGCGTCCCGGGCCGACCGACGCGCCAGACCGGGACCTTGGCCACTCACTGGGGGCGGACCGCACGGATTTGCATCGACGAAGGGCGGCTCTCCAGGACCCGATGGTCCGGCTGGCCCGTCGGAAGGTGGGTGACGATGTCCGTCTCGGCAGGAACGGTGCCGATCGAGGCGACGCTGCGTGGCCCCGTGGGGAGCCACGCGCGCGATTACGCCCGCGACAAGATCGCGGCCACCCTCGCCGCCGAGCGGCCCGGTGGGTCTAGGTGGCGGCGCCGATCCGGAGCTCGCCGGTGTTGAGCGGGGAGTCCTTGCGGGAGACCAGCTCGCGCCGCTCCTCGGGGGTCATCGCCTCCACCGCAGCAGCCACGTCGGCGGGGAACCCGGTCACCTCGGGCGCCTCGGCCAGCGGGACGACGGTGTGCACCACGCGGTCCTCGTACAGGTGCATCAACGTGACCGCCTGGTGGCCATCGACGCCGGACACGAACCGCGCCAGCGGCGCCGGATCCATCGTGTAGCAGGTCGCGGCCGCCACCGAGACCGGGATGCCGGCGAAGGTGGAGAAGCACGAGAAGTGGAAGTGGCCACCGAGGATGCCGCGCACGTCCGTGCCGGCAACGACGCCGGCGAGCCGGTCCTGGTCGAGCAGCTCGATGATCTGCGCCGCGGGCACCGTCGGGACCGGGATCGGCGGGTGGTGCAGGGCGAGCAGCGTCCCGTGGGGCGCGGGGGTGGCCAGCACGTCGCGCAGCCAGGCCAGCTGGTCGTCGGTCAGGTCGCCGTGGTGGTAGCCGGGCACGCTGGTGTCGAGGGCCACGATCCGCAGGCCGTCGACCTCGTGGACGCGGTCCTGCGCAGTGGCGTCGTCGACCTCCACCCCGAACAGCCCGGCGGCGTACGGCGCCCGCTCGTCGTGGTTGCCCATGACCCACACGACCTCCGCGCCCATCCGGGCGGCGGCGGGCTCGACGATCGCACGGAGCCGGGCGTACGCCGCGGGCTCGGCGCGGTCCGCGAGGTCGCCGGTGAAGACGAGGGCCCGGGGCGGCGTCTCCAGCCGCGCCAGCCGGTCGAGGGACCGGGCGAGACCGGCGTCGGTGTCGACCACGCCGTACTGCAGCCGGTCGGCGAGCAGGTGCGGGTCGCTGATGTGGGCGACGACGTGACGCGGGGCGGGGTACTGGCCGAACTGCACACCGTCAGGTTAGTCACCTCGATCTAGGGTGGCGGGGCGGTCACATTCTCGAGGAGGACGACGATGTCGCAGCACCAGTCCGAGACGGTCTTCACCTACGGCACTCCGCAGCTGAAGTTCGGCTCCGGGGCGTCCGACGAGGTCGGCTACGACCTCTCCCAGTACGGCGTCTCACGGGCGCTGGTGGTGACCGACCCGGGTGTGGCCGCGACCGGGCTGCCGCAGCGGGTGGCCGACCAGATGGGCCGCTTCGGGATCGAGGCGATCGTCTTCGACGGCTCGCACGTCGAGCCGACCGACGAGAGCATGCACCAGGCGATCGACTTCGCCCGGGACGCCGGCCCGTTCGACGCGTACGTCGCCGTGGGCGGCGGATCGAGCATCGACACCGCCAAGGCCATCAACCTGCTGATGACCAACGACGGCGAGCTGATGGACTACATCAACGTCCCGGTCGGCAAGGGAGCGAACCCCGCCCGGCCGCTCAAGCCGCTGGTCGCGATCCCGACCACCGCCGGCACCGGCAGCGAGAGCACCACGGTGTGCGTGCTGGACGTGCTGAGCCTCAAGGTGAAGACCGGCATCAGCCACCCGCGGCTGCGGCCCACGCTGGCCGTGATCGACCCCGACCTGACCGTCACGCAGCCGCCCGGCGTGACCGCGGCGTCGGGCATGGACATCCTCTGCCACGCCCTCGAGAGCTACACCGCGCGGTGGTACACGACGTACGACCGCAAGCAGCCGGAGCAGCGGGTGCCCTACTGCGGCTCCAACCCGATCGCCGACATGTGGTCGGAGAAGGCGATGTCGCTCCTCGGGGCGTCGTTCCGCCGGGCGGTCCACCACGGCGACGACCTCGACGCCCGCCACGAGATGGCCCTGGCGGCGACCTTCGCGGGGATGGGGTTCGGCAACGCGGGCGTGCACATCCCGCACGCCAACGGCTACCCGATCGCCGGGCGGGTCCGCGACTTCCACCCGAAGGACTACCCGGCCGGGCACGCGATGGTGCCGCACGGCATGTCGGTCGCGCTGACGGCGCCGGAGGCCTTCCGGTTCACCTTCGACGCGGCCCCCGAGCGCCACCTGCGCGCCGCCTCGCTCCTCGACCCGTCGGTCTCGGTCGACGGCGGCACCGCCGACACCCTGCCGAGCGTGATCACCGAGCTGATGCGCGACATCGACATCCCCAACGGCATCGGGGCGGTCGGCTACGGCGAGGACGACGTCGACGACCTCGTCGAGGGCACCCTCAAGCAGCAGCGCCTGCTCGCCACCTGTCCCAAGGACGTCACCGCCGAGGACCTCGCCTCGATCTTCCGGGGTTCGCTCGAGCTCTGGTAGTCGGAGTCATTTCGGATAGTCCCCGCCGTTTGGCACCCCTGATCGCCGTCAAGAGGGTGCCAAACGGCGGGGACTATCGCGTTTCGCGTCGTGACCCGCGTCACCTCCGACCGTTGTCAGGATGACCTTCTCGTCCTAGGGTTCCATTGGACAGAACGTTCATTCCACAATGCGGAATAAATGCCGGGAGGCTCGGAGATGGCAGGACGAGTGGATGTCGCGGGGCTCGAGGTCGCGGAGGTGCTGCACCGGTTCGTCGTCGAGGAGGCCCTGCCGGGCTCGGGCGTGGAGCCCGAGGCGTTCTGGGAGGGGGCGGCCTCGATCATCCACGACCTGGCGCCCCGCAACCGGGAGCTGCTCGCCCGGCGCGACGAGCTGCAGGCCCGGCTCGACGACTGGCACCGCGAGCACCCGGGCACCCCCGACCCGCAGGCCTACGCGGTGTTTCTCCGCGAGATCGGCTACCTGCTCGACGAGCCCGCGGACGTGACGGTGACGACGGAAGGCGTCGACGACGAGGTGGCGCGCATCGCCGGCCCCCAGCTCGTGGTGCCGCTGCTCAACGCACGCTTCGCGACCAACGCCGTCAACGCCCGGTGGGGCTCGCTCTACGACGCGCTCTACGGCACCGACGTGGTCCCGCGAGAGGGCGACCTGGCCCCCGGCGACGGCTACAACAAGGTCCGCGGCGACGAGGTCATCGCCCGCGGCCGCGCCTTCCT
>Ga0308173_10000185_pt1 | contig 23313 bp, 27 predicted proteins | sample PhyPR1_FD_203716 | JGI IMG/M metagenome (GOLD analysis project Ga0308173, IMG submission 203716) | Soil microbial communities from UC Gill Tract Community Farm, Albany, California, United States - DLSLS.P.R1 | ecosystem: Environmental > Terrestrial > Soil > Agricultural land | place: USA... | reverse complement strand
GTGCTCGTACTGCTCGACGTACTCGTCGGGCCCGACCCACCAGCGCAGCCGGACGTATCCGCGGCCTTCGATGTAGCGGGCTGGCTTGCTTCCTGGGATGGGCTCGTCGTCGCGCAGGGTGCGGATCACGCGGCGGTTGCCCAGTCGGGCGCGTCCAGGGCGTAGACCGGCATGTCCGGGATGGCGACGTACACCGGTGACACCGGGTCTAGGAGCACGCGCCGTCCACCTGGGAGCACCAGTGGCTGCTCGGCCGGCACGCTCTCCGGGCCTTCCTTAGGTAGCAGGTAGCCGCGGGCGAGCGCGATCGTGCGCGCCTTCTCTAGGTAGCCGTGACACCCCATGACGTTGCCCGCTCCGCAGACCAGTAGGAGATTCGCCAGCGTGTTGGTGTCCGGCCGGTTGGTGCCGCCCATTCCCCGCGGCCGGCGGTGGTGGATGTTCACCCGCTGCCGGGTGAGCTCGTGCAGGTAGCCGCCCGGGGAGCTCTTGCCGGCCGTCGAGCCGAGGCAGGCCGGGGTGCGGGCCTCGCACCGCTGCCCGGACCGGACGACCAGCAGGTGCAGCACCATCTCCCAGTCGACCTCGGGGTCCACCGGGGGCTGCACGGCCCACTCGCGGCCGCACTGACACACCCGGCCCGGGTCGCCGGGCAGCACCCCGCCGCAGCGGGGACAGCCGGTCATCGCCGGGGCTCCGGGGTCGGCTCGGCCTCGTGGTCGCGGATGATGGCGGGCTGGCCGGGTGTGCGGATCGCGTCTGCGGCGTGCACCCACCTCTCCTCGCGGGTCAGGTAGACGAGCTCGCCGCCGCAGGACCGGCAGACGACCCGCCGGCGCGGGCTCACCAGGGATCCCGGGCAAGGTTGCGGCGGTCGGCGCCCTGCAGCTCCAGCACGACGGCCCGGTCGCGCAGCCGGGAGACGATCCGATCGCCGAACGCGTCGGCCAGCTGCGCCGGCATCAGGTTGGTGGTGATGACCTGCCGGCGGTCCTCGCGGAGCCGGGCGTCGAGCAGCGCGCACATCTCCTGCCGGACGAACTGGGACGCCTCCTCGGTCTCGGCGCCCAGGTCGTCGAGCACCAGCAGCGACGTGCCGGCGTAGCGGTCCCGGAACGCGCCCGGGTCGTCCGTTCCGCCCGGGCGCAGCGCCAGCAGATAGTCCAGCTGGGAGGTGAACCGGGCGTGCACGCCCATGCCGGCGGCCGCGTAGCCGGTGGCGATCGCGGCGTGCGTCTTGCCGGTGCCGGTCGACCCGAACAGCACCAGCGTGCGCGAGTCGCTGCCGAGCCAGGCGGCGATCCGGTCTGGGTGCTGCCGGCGGTCGAGCCGGGACAGCCACCAGGTCGGCGGCTGCCGGACGAACTTCTCCGGGTTGGCCCGGTCGTCGGCGTAGCGGGCCGGCACCGACCGGCACCACATCGCCCACCGCTGCGCGGCCCGGCCGGCCAGCAGCTCGGGGCGGGCCTCGGCGCGGGTCTGCTCGGCCAGCAGCTCCTCGTAGGCGACCCGGTCGTCCTCGGAGAGGGCGGCGATCTCGGCGCGGTGCTGCGCGAACAGCGCCCGCAGGCTGGGCTTGGGCAGCAGCTCGGCGGCGTTCGCCAGGCCGCGGGCCGGTTCGGTCGTGGTCATCGGTCTCCTCCTGTGTGTCCCCAGGACTCCCACGCCGCTCGCGCGGAAGCCTGGCCGGTCTCGGTCTGCGGGTTGCGGTACGGCTGACGGCGGCCCCGGCCGGGTGGCTGCGAGGCCCGACCCATCCAGGTGCTCAGGAACGCCAGATCCCAGTCGATCTTTCGGTCGCCGGTCGACCGGTGGTAGCCGTAGAAGTTCCGGGCCTCGGCCTCGACGTCGACGCCGGGCGCCTTCGCCCGGGCCTTGGCCAGCAGCTCCGGCGACGGCCGCCAGTCCTCGGGCAGCTTGTGCCGCTCCCGTCGGGCCTTGGCCGGCTGCGCCGGGGCATCGACGAGGGCGAGCTGGGGCGAAGCGTCGGCGGCGGGGGCCCCACCCGGAGGGTGGGGGGTCTGTGTCTGGGTCTGTGTCTCCGTCTGTGTTTTGACGTCGCCTGGACCAGAGACCGGGTGACCAGTAGGCGGTTGACCAGTCACTGATTTCCCGGTTGCGGTCACCGTGTCCGGCATCTCACTGTCGGTGACGTCGCCCGGCGTGTCGACCGGTCCGCGGGCCGGCTCGTCCTCCACGCGTCCGTCGGCGAGCAGTCGCAGCGAGACGTCCCACTTCGGCCTCTCGGTGCCCTGCTCGCGGGCCTGCTCGGCGTGCTGGGCGGCCCACTCGGGCACCCGGACGTCGGAGACGGAGACGCCGGACACGAACGTCCCGTCGGGCCGCCGGCGGCGCTCGACCCGGTAGTAGCCCAGCCGGCGCAGGTTGCGCAGCGAGGTCATCACCGCGTCACGGCCCTCAGAGCACTTCTTGACCAGCCACTCGGTGCTCAGATCCCAGTCCTCGGGCAGGGCGATGATCTTCGTGAGGATGCCGAGGTCGCGGTTGGCCAGCTCCTCGTCCCACACCGTCTCGTTGGGGACAGCGGCGAACCCGCGCTGTCTCTTGCGCAGCCCGGAGCCGTCTCGGGTGGTGCTCATCGGGCGCCATCGCCTTGGTGACTGTCGGTGGGCGTGGGTATGGTCATCTCAGCTCCTTGCCGGAGTTGGCACCCCCCGCAGGTCGGTTGCACGACCTGAGTCACGGGGGGTGCCTTCATGTGTGGGGTCACTCGGGTGACGGGCTGCCACCCTACGGGTACGGACGGTCAGGATCCGCGGTGGTGGGCCAGCAGCAGCCGGCGCGCCTCGTGCGCCTGGGAGAGCTCGGCCGGCGGGATGCCGGCGTTGACGGCCTGGGTCCAGGCGTAGTCGACCATCGCCGGGACGTCGATCAGCTGCTCGAAGTCGACGTCGGGCTCGGAGAGCCGCACCGCCCGCGACAGCGTGCACAGCAGCTTCGCCGCGTCCTCCACCGTCATCGCCGGTGCCGGCGGCTTCGGCTCGGTCAGGCAGCCGGCCTTGGCCAGGTGCTCGACGAACACGGCCATGGCGACGTTGGCGATCCCCTCCGGGGTCGCCATGCCGTCCTCGGCGTGGAACGCGGCGACCGCGGCGGTCTGCCCGGCCGCGGACGCCTCGTCGATGGTGGCGATCAGGACGCTTCGGCCGCCGGCAGTTCCGCCAACGGCTCCAGCCGCTCCGAGACCACCGTGAGCGTGCGCGGGGTGTTCTCCTCCCCCGCCGGCGCCTCCATGGCCGCCTGGGCCGCCTCCAGGGCCGCCTGCTTCTCCTTGGCCAGCCGGTCGCGGGTCGCCTTGCGCAGTCGCTTCCACGTGTAGTTGATCCTCGTCGTCTTGCGGGGCTCGGGGAGCTCCGCGGGGCGGTCCCACTCGGGGGTGGCAAAGAACTTCTCGACCTCGGCGCGGTAGTCGTTCCAGGCGGTCGACGTCGACTTGCCCTCGGCCGGCTCGTACTCGCCGTAGGGCCGGATGGCGACGCCGTCGAGCAGCGCCTTGAGCTCGTCCTCGCTCTTGCTGATGGCCAGCCGCTGCTCGCGCAGGCCGACCAGCTCCTCGGCGATCGACTCGACCCGCTGCTCGTCGGGGGTCAGGCCGAGGATCGTGTAGTTCTCCGGGGAGACGCCCAGCGCCTCGGCCTCGGGGATGTTCCAGCAGTGCGCCCGGGCCGGGCAGTAGGTGCTGCACAGCTTGGACGTCGACGGGCCGGCCTCGGTGCGCTCCAGCACCTCCCCGGCCTCCAGGCGGGTGCGCAGCGTCGTGAGCTCGTGCAGCACCCGCTCGCCGCGGATCGGGTCGTAGGGCATCACGTGGCGCTCGCTGTTACCGGCCTCGCGCTCGATGACCAGCACCTCGATCTCCTCGACCGGGTAGCCCAGGGCGGTCAGCACGGCGGCGTAGGCGTGGTCCTGGTCCCACCACTTGTCGCTCGGGCCGTGCTGGCCGGTGACGTCCCACCGCCAGGATCCGGCGGTCTTGAGCGAGATCAACCGGGCGGTGATCGGGTCGTACTCGTCGAGCCGGCCGGGCCGGGGCATCCCGGGCAGGGTGACCTCGAACTGGTAGTACCGCCAGGGGTAGAGCTTCGCCCGGCGGGCCAGGAACGACTCGTCGATCAGCGTGCCGACGTGCGCGGCGCCCTTCGGGGTGTCCAGCGGCGTGTAGCCCTCCGGCGGGGTCTCCCGGTACCAGATCGACCGCGGGCAGGCGCCGACGTCGGAGGGGCGCACGTTGATCGGCCGCGGGCCCTTCGGCTTCTTGCGGGTCGCCGCGTCGTAGGCGCGCATCGTCTCGTCGAACCCGTGGTCGAGCGCGGCCCGGGCGCCGGCCACCAGCTCGGCGACCCGGTCGGCGCGGTAGCGGTTGCACTCGGTGGCCGCGCACTTGCCGGCGTGCGTGGGGCCGGTGTGGTCGGCGTGCGCGGCGCCGCAGATGCACGGCACGTCACCGTCGGCGGCGGCGCCGGCGAGGTAGAGCTCGCGGGCGCGGGCGATGGCCGGCGGCAGGACCGGCTCGGGGATAGCGATGGTCACGGTGATCCTCCTGGGGGTGGTGACCGGTCCCTGGGTAGCTGGCCCGGGACCGGGCGGAACGGGGACTGCCCCGCACGCTACGCCACCAGACGGCTGCGTAGCGTGCGGGACAGTGGGTGTGTCAGGCGGCCTTGTCGACCTGGCCGAGCAGCCCCGAGGGGATGTCGTACTCGGTCTCGCCGACCTTCGCGTAGGCCTCCGCCTCGGCGGTGCGCCCGGCCTCCCGCAGCTTGTTGATCGCCAGCAGCCGCAGCCCGGCGACCGTGGCCTGCAGCTTCTCGGTGGGCGCCTCGTCGATGCCCTCGGGCAGCTTCTTGGCGACCAGCCGCGGACCCGGCAGGCCGGTGATCTCGGCGATCATGGCCAGCTCGTCGCGGAGCATCGCGCGCTGCTCGGCCTCGGCGGCCAGCGCCTCCGCCTCGGCCTCCGGGTCGGGCTCGGGCAGCTGGGGCTGCACAGCCGCCGCCGGAGCGTCGGGGGTCTCCAGCCGGCGGCCCTGCGCGGCCGCCACGACCGCACCCACCCGGTTGTCACCCTCGGCGCGCTTCTCCGCGGCCGCGGTGTCGACCGCCGCCTGGTCGCCGGCGTTGGCCGTCTTGAGCTCCTGGGCGCGCAGCCGCAGCCGCTCGTTGAGGACCGTCCCGTCGATGTCCAGGTCCAGCTGGCCGGCCGCCTTGGCGCGGGCGTGCATCGCGTAGACGGTCTCCACCTGCTCGGCGCCGGCGATCTGCGCCTTCCACTGGTCGGCGGACAGGCCGCCGCCCTCGGTGGCCATCGCCTCGTTGGCGCCGGCCTCGGCGTTCTGCGCGGTGATCTGCCGGCGGGCGGTCTGGGTGCCCTCGACGATGCCCATGGCCCGCCACAGCTTGTCGAACGTGAACCCGGGGATCGGCCGGGTCTGGCCCTCCTCGATCTGGAAGGTCAGGCTGCGCGTCTTGGTCGCCTCCCACCGGCGCACCTTGCGGGCCTCCAGGACGACGTCGACGTCGTAGGCCAGGGACTTGTGCGCCTCGACCTTCCACTCCTTGCTGCCGTCCTTGGCCGGGGCCTTGCCATCGAACACGGCGACCTCGTTGAGCCGGCCGGTGATGATGACCGGGCCGTCGTGGGACTGCAGCAGCCCCATCACCGCGAGCCACTTCCGCTTGGCGGCGTTCCACAGGTCCGGGGAGATGTCGGCGCCGTCCGGGCCGATCGGCCGGTTGTACTTGCGGGCCCGCGCGTTGGCGATGATCTGGTTCTCGTTGACCAGCAGATCCCACAGGCCCGAGGCGCCGTCGACGATGATGAGGTTCGGCTTGTCCGGGTCGACCCGGGGCTGCTCGACGGCGGCCCACAGCTGCTCGGCGATGCTGGCGTAGGTGCCGTCGTGCTCCAGCAGGTCGAAGTGCTCCAGGTTGACCATCGCGCCGTAGGGGTCCAGCGACGCCTCGCCGATCTCCATGGCGAAGGTGTGCCCGACCAGCGGGCTGTTGGCGGCCTCCATGGCCGAGTAGGACTTGCCACCGCCCTGGATGGCGGCGGCCAGCGCCAGCGGCCACACCGGCAGCGCGGTGGGCTTGCGGGTCTTGAGCGCGGGGGCCTTCATGCGGCCCCGGGCGACGAGTTCGGACGTCATGGGGTGGTTCCTCCTGTGTCGTGCGGTCGGCGGTCGGGAGCTCCCCGACCGATGGGGAGCGTACACCCTCTCACCGCGTGTGCAAGCGGTGAGGACACCAACACGCTACGTCCGGGCGAGGACATTCCCGGAAACGCCGACGGGGGCCACCCTTGGTCCAGGGGCTCGACGGGGTAGCGACTCCCGGGCCGCCGAAGCGACCTTTGCCCCCGGAGGGTGACCCCCGGACGAGCCGCACCCAGGAGGAACCGTGCGGCCCGGGCTCCCCCGCCTCCGCTCTGTCAGGAGAGGTGGGATCGTCGCTCAGGGCCTGGTACCAGTGCGGCCTATCGACAAGCGTACAGGCCGCCCGCGACCGGGCAAGGCGGTCAGGAGCTCATCCGCGCGGCGTGCCGGCCCGGCGGGTCGACGTCGTCCTGCCCGGGTGGCCGCCGACGGCTGGTGGCCAGCTCGAGCCGGCGCACCGAGCCGGCGAACAGCCGCCCGTAGACGGCCTGGCTGGTGGCCAGCACGGTGGCGCCGGCGCCGAGCACCGTCCACCCGTTGTGGAACGTGCCGGCCGCGTAGGCGATGCCCGCGCCGAGCACCGCCGAGACCACCACGGTCATCGCCCGGCGCACCGTCGGCGACCACCGCGGCTGGTTGACCACCGCGATGATGTAGGGCGCCAGGAAGCCGACGACGACCGCCGCCCCCGTCGTGTCACCGGTGAACAGGTCCACCTCATACCCTCCACTCGAACAGGACGGCCAGCAGGATCAGGGTGACCATCACGCAGACGTAGATCGTGGTCGCGGTGTAGCGCACCGCCGGCGGCACGGCCGGTGGCGGCGCCGGAACCTCGGGCTCCGGTCGCCGCTCCGCGTCCTGGTGAGGGTCGTGCCCACGCGGTCCGGGGATGCTCATGGCGACGGCGGCTTCCGCTTCTCATCGGCGCCGAACACCACGGGCAGCCCGGCCAGGGCCACGCCGACGGTGAGGATGGCCACCTGCGGATGTCCGCCGCTGGCCCACCACACCTCGTGGGCGATGATGCCCACCCCGGAGATGAAGCTCAGCAGGTCGCGCAGGCTGGTGAACCCGCTGGGCAGGCCGTGGATGCGCCGCCGGCCGGGCTCAGCCCGGTCGGGCTGGGTGGTGCCGGGCACGGCCGGGCGGATCGCCTGGTTCTCCGGGCTGGTGTCAGGTGCGGCGTGCCGCGAGGGAGTCACCGGATCCCCGTTCTCCTCGCCGGCCGTCACGGCCCGGAGGCTATGGACCCGCCGGCCCTAGCGTCGCCGGCTCAGCTAGACGGGCTGGTCCGCGCCGACGTCGCGGCGACCAGCTCGGTCCGCAGCGCGGCGACCTGGCCGCGCAGCTGGTCACGCTCGCCCTCGGCGTCCTCCAACAGCACCTCCAGCACCGCGACCTCCTGGGCGTGCTCGCCGGCGCGGGCCTTCATCCGGGCCATCACCCGGTCCTGGGCGACGGTGCGCACCCCCGGCGGGAGCTGCTGCTCCGGCGTCTCCTCGGCGGCCGCCGGCGGCTGGCCGGCCGGCTTCGCCGCCGACTTCTGGATGTCAGCCACGGCCGGCCTCCTGGTGGGCGGTGTAGGCGGCCAGGATCTCCGGGGTCAGCAGCTTGCTCGCGCAGCCGGTGACGTTGCGCCGCGCCCCGTCGATCTCCTCCACCCGGTCGCGGCAGAAGTGCAGGTTGCGCACCCTGCCGGGCCGGTCCGGGTCCAGGTCGGAGACGATGGCGCACTGCGCCACGCCCCCGGCCCCGAGGTTGGTGTCGCAGCAGTCGCAGTGGTGCTGCCCGTCGGCGCCCATGCTCACTTCTTCTTGCCTCCACGTGTCTCGATGGCCGCCAGCCGGCGGCCGAGGGTCTGCACGGCGCCCCACAGCATCGTGTTCATTTGATACAGGTCGACGCCGGGATCGGGGTTGGACGCGCCGACGACGATCTGCTTGGGAGCGCGCTGCGCCACCAGGCCGATCTCCTCGGCGGCGTCGCTGCCGTCGTAGCGGATGCGCCGGTAGCGGTGCACCTTCGTGTCCAGCACGGCGGTCAGCATCGCGGCGGCGTCGGCCTCGTCGACGGCACGCACGTCGGTCTTGGCGCCGAGGTCGGAGTTGACGGTGAACGCGGCCGCGTAGACGTTGCTGAACCCCTGGTCGTTGACGTCGCGCACCTCGATACGGGCCACGCTGTTGGCGTAGACGGCCTTGATGACCGCCCCGAAGCCGGACGGGTTGACGAACTGGATCCGCGGTGAGCTCGTCGACACGTCCTGGGCCAGGAAGTGCATGGTGCCGCCCCCGCCGGGCCACAGCGTCCACTCCCCGTTGGAGTTGATCGTGACCCGCTCCCTCTGGTTGGCGGTGTCGCCCAGGACGCTCGGCGCGGACCAGACGGAGAAGTCGTCGCGGTAGATGAAGCCCAGGCTCCAGCCCCACATCGACGCGGTGTTGTCCGAGGTGGCCAGGATCAGCGCCTGCGTGCCGGCCCGGATCGACAGTGCCTCGACGGTGGAGTTGGCCTGGTTCTGCCAGGTCTCCGAGCGCAGGTACTGCTGCTGCCCGTTGGGGCTGTAGAACACCAGCTGCCGGGTGGCGCCAGCGACGCCGATCTCTACCCGCTGCCCGCTGGCCGCGGTGCGGTAGGTGCCGGTCAGGGTGGCGTTGCCGGCGGTGTCGATCGCCACCGTCTGCACGCCGGAGGAGTTCCAGGCGTAGATGCCCAGCCCGTTGATCTGCACCCCGCCGCTGGTGGTCGGGTCGGCGCTGGTGGAGATGGTGCCGCCCATGATGATCTGGGCGGTGAACGTGCCGGCCAGCAGCTTGCCGACCTCCATCGAGCCGATCTTGGCGTTGTTGACGGCCAGGTCGTCGATCTTGGCGGTGATGACGGCCAGGTCGGCCAACTTGGAGCTGCCGATCGCCCCGTCGAACACGTCGGCCTCGACGACCTGGCCGGAGGCGCCGGAGGACTGGTCGGAGGGGTCCGAGCGGTTGCCGACGGTGTCGACGGCGACCAGCTTCGCGTACCAGGTCTGCCCGTAGGGGGTGTCGCGGAACACCGGGCCGGCGGCGAACACCGACCCGGCCAGGGTGCCGCCGTCCTCGATCGGTCGCGCGTCGGGGGTGAACCCGTCGATCTGCGAGAGGTGCACCTCGACGTGGTGCAGGTCCGGCGGCCGGGCCAGCCCGCCGACGAACGCGCCGTCCCAGACCGCCCGGTACAGCCCCAGGTAGTTGTCCACGACCGGCGCGGTCGGCACCGGCGGCGGGGTGACGTCGGCGCCGGCCATGATCGAGGTCCAGTCCGACCAGGTCGAGCCGTTGCCCCACCGGTCGATCGCCCGGATCCGCACGTCGATCTGCACGCCGGGGACCACCGGCGACCACTCGTAGAGGGTGATCGCGTTGATGCTGATGGTGTTGATGCCCGACATCACGTCCAGCTGCCGCCACTGCAGCTCGTAGCCGGCCAGGTCGTCGATCGTCGACCCGTCGGCGTTCTGGGTGACCTGCACCCAGGAGGCGGTCATCTGCGCGCCCAGCGTGCCGTCCGGGGCCACGTAGGCGGTCGACTCCAGCCCCAGCCCCAGCACCGGCCCGGGTGCCAGGCTGTCCGGGGCGTCCTGCGGCTGCGGCACCCGGTCGTTCGCGGTCGACCCGTTGAGGATCGCGTCCAGCTGCCGGGCGCGCTTGATGTCGGCGTCCACCCACAGGTCGTTGAGCTCGACGGAGACCTTGCCCGCGTCGCCGTAGTCGATGGCCACCGACTGCACGCGCATCGGTTCGAGCTCGGTCGGCGAGAGCCGCCGCTGGTCGTAGCGGATGTAGCCGCCCGGGCGGGGCAGCGCCGGCGCCTCCTCCGGCATCGCGTAGGGGTCGATCTCCAGGGTCAGCGCCTCGTGCGCGTCGGTCTGCCGGGCCAGTGACACCGTCGTCGCCGCGGTCAGGGTGCCGACGTCGGTGACCCCGGAGCGGCCCTCGTAGCCCTCCCGCCGGCCGTAGGTGACCGCCGCGGTCGGGTCGTCGACCTCGACGGTGGCGCCCTGGTCGCCGTTGGCCAGCAGCGCGGTGCGGGTGCTCTTGCGGGTGCGCTTGCGCGGGGCCTGGGTGACGCCCTTGCCCAGCCGCAGGATGACGTCCGGGCGGTCGAGGGCGAGGGTGGTGTCCGGCACGTAGCAGTCCAGCCGGAAGCCGGTCATCTCCCAGTCGACCCAGCCGTCAGTGGCCGCGTCGGTGAGCACCTTGAGCAGGCTGGTGCCGATGTCGTAGGTCTTGGAGTAGATCGTCGGCCACGCGCGGCCGGCGGAGTCGACGTCGTCGGTGAAGCTGTAGGTCAGCTGCGGGAAACAGCCGCGGGCCTTCGCCGCGTCGATCAGGGTGCGCAGCACGAACCCCGGCGTCTTGCCGGCGAACCCGTTGTTGGGGTCCAGCCCGAGCAGGGTGCCCTTGGTCGGGTCGTACTGCCAGGAGTAGACGACGCCCCAGTCCAGGATGCTGCCCACGCCGGTGCCGGCGATCGCCACCGGCCGCATCGCCCCGTACTCGTTGGCGTCGTCGTCGCCGTCGTCGTCCAGGACGAACCAGTCGTCGGTCTCCCGGCCGTTGACCGCGACCCGCAGGTAGCGTTCCCCGTCCAGCAGGCCGGTGGCGATCAGCCCCTTGGGAACCTCGGCGGAGAGCGCGGCGAGGTCGTTGCGCACGATCGTGGTGGACAGCTTCGACCAGGGCAGCGTGCCCAGCCGGTTGTCGTCGCGGTCGTAGACGCGCAGCGTCACCCCGCCGCCGGGGGCCTGCACCGGTACCGCGGTCGGCGGCTGCAGCGGCGTGGTCGGCGGGTCGACGGTGTAGGAGACGAACATCCCCACGGCGTCGACGGCGAAGGTGGCGCCGATCTGCGCGGCCGGCGACCAGTCGACGTCCAGCACGATCTGGCAGCCGGCTAGGTCGTCCCAGGTCAGCGGCTGCCCGTCGTCCAGGCCGTTGTGCCCGATGTAGTTGACCCAGCCCAGGGTGGTGATGCCGGCGGCGGTGTCGAGCAGGTACAGCGGGGCGGTGGCCAGCTGGTTGCCGTCGGCGTCGAGCAGCAGCACGTCGACGGAGGAGAAGTTGCTGGCGTCGGTCAGCGTGAACGTGACCTGCACGTGCAGGAAGTCCAGCGAGTACGGGATCACCCCGCCGGTGGCGGCCAGGATCGCCGCCTGCGGGTCATACCCGGTCAGGGTGAGCTGCTGGTGGGTCGCGCCGCGCTTGACGTTCTTCCAGGTGTTGACCGCGAACAGGCCGTTGGGCTCGCGGATCGCGCCGCCCGCGTTCGTCCAGTACGAGGGGGCGCCGCCCATGCCGGCGCCGGCGGCGGACAGGGCGTAGAGCAGGTCGGTGGCTGCCATGGCTCAGACCAGGTAGGAGCGGTAGCCGGTGACGGTGACCGCCGCGCCGGGGTCGATCTCGGTGGCGGTGAGCAGCAGCTGGTGCTTCACGCCCGGCGGGGTCGCGGCCAGCGCCAGAAACCGGTCGCCGGAGTAGTTGACCAGCCCCCCGTCGGGCACCAGCCCACCCGAGCCGGTGATCCCCCAGGTGGCGTTGTCCAGCGTGAGGCCCTGTCCGGTGTCGACGACGCCGTTGTAGGACACCCAGTCGCCGCGGCCGCGGTCGGTGATGTCGGACAGCTGCGGGCTGACCAGCCGGCCGGTCAGGGTCAGCGACAGTTCCTCCAGCATCGCCGTGGAGGAGGAGAACGCGCCCAGGTCGATGACGGTGCCCGCTGGGTCGGCGCCGGCCGGCACGGTGACCACCTGCAGCTGGTCGCCGCGCCAGTAGCCGCCGGGCACGACGACGTCGATCGAGGCCCGGTAGGCGGCCTGCCCGATCGCGGTCGGCTGCAGCGCGCCGACCACCTCGCCGTAGCAGTAGCGGCTCTCCCCCGCGGCGGTGATCCGCCGCCAGGTGACCAGCCGGTGCGGCTGCACCACCGCGGCGAGCAGGTCATCCCACAACTGCTGCGCCTGCCGCTGGTAGGTGCCCAGCCACACCTGCAGGGTGAAGGTGCCCGGCCCGTGCCGCTTGGGCCGCCACTGCTCGCCGGTGCGGTTGTTGACCACCACGTTGCTGCCGCGGGCCGCCGGGGTGACCAGGGTGCCGTCGCGGTACTCGACGTCCATCACGTCGCCGTCGGTGAGCTCGTAGTCGTCGGCGAACCAGCGTTCGCGGATCGCGGGCATCAGCCGGCCGTCCCGGTCGCGGCGGACGGGCCGGCGAACAGGCCGAGGGCGGCGAGTCGACGCATCTGCGAGTTCAGCGTCTGGCTCGGCTTCTCGGGCACCGGATTGTGAATGGTCTGCTGCACCGCGCCCTCCGCGATGTAGGTGCCGATCCCGCTGCGCGGGCTGGCATCGGTGGCGGCCGTGCCGGCAGCAACCTGCTGCGCGAGCGAGCCGCCCGCGCCGGACTGACCCCACAGGCTGCCGCTGCTGGAGCCGAGCCCGGCCTGGGCGAGCAGCTGGTCGCGGCGGGCGGACTTGCCGGCCGACAGCGGCAGCACGAGCTCGTCGCCGTCCTCGCCGACGACGGCCAGGGTGGGCTTGCGGACGAGCGCGCCGCGCGCCAACCGGGGAATGTTCGGAATACTCGGAATGTCCGAGAATGGGTTGACGTCGTTGATCCCGCGAATCACCAGGTTCACGCCGGCGATCACGGTGTGATTGATCGCCGAGGTGTAAAGATTGATCGCGCCCTTGATGATGCTGCCGATCTCGTCAAAAACGCCGCGGACGAAGCCGCCGATGCCCGAAAGGATCGACTTGATGCCGCCGACCAGGCCATTCCAGGCGCCGAGCGCCGTGTCCTTGATCCAGGTCCAAATCCCGGACAGTTTATCGCCGACCCATTTCGCGCCGTCTACGATGGCGTTTTTGACGGTATTCCAGTGGGTGACGAGCAGCACGATAATGGCGATCAGGGCGCCGATCGCCAAAATGATGAGGCCGATCGGGTTGGCGTCCAGGGCGATGTTGAGCAGCCAGGTCGCGGCGGTCATCACGCCCTCGGCGACCGCGGAGGCGACCATCGCCACCTTCTGCGCGATCCAGGCGAGCACCTGCTTGCCGATGTTGAGCGCGCCCTCCAGGGCTGCCTTGGACAGATCCCACATCCACGCGCCGGCGCTCTTGAGCGCCGACCAGCCGGCCGACGCCAGTGCGCCGCCGGCCTTGGCCAGGTCGCGCACCTTCCCGGCCGCCCCGGAGGCCGCGCTGCCGATGGCGCCCATCGCGGTGCCCGCCGCGGTGCGCGCCGAGCTCGCCCAGCCGGCGATCGAGGTACCCGCGGTGGTGGCCCAGCGGGAGACTGTGCCGCCGGCGTTGGAGGCGAAGCCGGCGACGCTGCCCGCCGCCTGGGACGCCTTGCCGCCGATCGCGGTCGCCCACTCCCCCGCCTTGCCGCGGGCGAGCGTGACCCACTCGCCGATCGACTTCTCGGAGTTCTGCGCGAAGGTCTGCACCCAGCCGCCGGCGGTGGAGACCGCCTTGCCGACGCCGGAGTCCGCCCAGTTGGCCACCAGGGTGGAGGCCGCGCCGGCGAAGCCGGCGACGGTCTTGGTGGCCTGACCGGCCCAGCCGCCGAGGTACTTCGAGGCGGTGTCGGCGGCCTTCTGCACCGAGGCGGCGAAGCCGGCAACCTGGCCGCCCAGCCCGCCGACGACGTCGCCGTTGGACGCGGTCGCCATCCGGCCGCCGCCGGGCAGGAGACCGCCGATGCTCATGCTGCCGCGCTCGCCGGAGAGCCGGGACCGCGCGGAGCTCGCCGCCCGCCGGATCCGGCCTCCGCGGCTGCTGGTGCGGCCGCTGAGCCGGTCGTCGGTGCCACTGATGATGTCGTCGGTGGCGCTGTCCAGGTCGCGGACCGCGCGGCGGGACGTGGAGGCCCGGCGGGTGGCGTTGAGCCGCTGACGGGCCGACTGGCGGGCCGTGCTGCTGCGGCTCGGCGCCGGCTCGTCGGTCTCGGTGGACTCGGTGACCGTGGTGCGCGAGGCCCGGTCGGCGGTGGTGCTGGCCCGGGAGCGGTCGGCGGCGTCGCCGACCCGGCCGACCGCCGACCCCACGGAGGTCTTGACCCGGCTGATCGTGTCGAACAGATCCTTGATCTTGGTCAGCCGCTTGATGAAGGTCAGCAGCAGCGCCGCAACCCCCGCCAGGCCCATCAGGCCGGCCACGAACGGCCCCACGATCGGGATGCCGAAGATGAAGTCCAGGCCCTTGGCGACCCCGTCGATGATGCCCAGGATGATGTTGAGGGTTTCCTTGTGGGAGCCCATGTCGACGATCAGCTGGACGATGTCGCCGAGGGTCTTGCCCAGCTTCTCGACGACCGGCTCCATCCGGTCGAAGTAGTCCTTCATCTCCGACTGGCCCTTGGCCGAGCCGGTGAACTCCGCCCACTTCTTGGTGACCCGGTCCAGGGAGTCGAACAGGTCACCGCCGGCCTGGGTGCCGGCCTTGCCCATGCCGAACAGGGCGCGGCCGAGGTTGCCGATGATGTCGCCGATCTGGGCGAACCGGTCCCCGGCCCGGTCCATGAACGCGGCCAGCTTGCCGCTGGAGGTGCCGGCGTCGGCGGCCGCGGAGGCGTAGTCGGCCCACTTCTGTACCCACACGGAGAACCGCTCGGCCAGCGGCTCGGCCGCTACCGCCAGCTTGACCAGCACGTTGACCAGCGACAGGCCGGCGTTGGTGAAGTGCCCGAGCGCGACGTTGTTGCTCTCCATGATGGAGCCGACCTCGCGCCGGAACACCGGGCTGCCCATCATCACGCCGAGGCGTTCGATGAAGCTGCCCATGACCGCACCGGACTGGACCAGCCCGCCCTGCAGGGTGCGCAGCAGCGGCATCGCCGCGGTCACCCCGCGCTGCACCGGCGGCAGCAGCGCCTCCTGCACCGCGCCCCGCAGGTCGTAGAAGCGGGGCATCAGCTCGTTCTTGACGAACTTGGCGAACTCCCGCCCGGCCGGGGACAGGTTGGCCATCGCCGCCGCGAGTTGGCTGGTCGTCGCCGACTGCTGGGCGGTCACCTGGTTGAGCGAGCGGATCGCGTCGGCGAGCTGCTGCTGCGCCCGCAGGTTGTCCTTGGTGACCTGGTAGCGGTCGTCGGCGAGCTGCTTCTCCGCCTGCGCCTGGGAGTAAGTGGCGTCGGCGACGCCCTGCTTGGCGTTGACGACGTTGGCCGCGCCGTCCACCCCGGCCTTGGTCGCCGCGTCGGCCTGCTGCTTGAGCTGGTCGTTGCTGGCCTTGATGTCGACGAGGTTCTGCTCGGCCTGGCGGAGGTTGAGGTCTGCCTCCTGCCGGTCGAGCGCCGTCGACGTCGGGCTCTGCATGGCCTTGTTCCAGGCCTCGCGGGCCCGCTGGATCGCCAGCGTCGCCGACTCCTCATTCAGCGAGGCGTCGGCGAGCTGATTCTTGTAGTCCTTGAGGGCCTGCGCGGCGTCCTTGCGGGCCTGGGTCAGCTGCTGCTGCGCGGTCTTGGTGGCCAGCTGCGCCATGGCCACCGAGTGCTCGGAGGCGGCGATCCGGTCGTTGCCGGCCTTGGCGACGTCGGCGACGTTCTGCCGGGCGTTGGCGACCGCTTCCTGCGCCCGGATCTGCGCGTCCGCGGTGGCCTGGCTGGTGCGCGCGCCGGAGGTCTGCGCCCGGGTCATCAGCTGCACGGCCTTGCTGACCCCGGAGAAGCCGAGCACCAGCGCGCCGATGCCTTGCGCGGCGGCCCCGGCCAGGTTGGGCAGCGCCGCGAGCGCGCCGAGCGCCTGCGAGCCGGCGCCGGCCAGCGAGATCAGGCCGGACCCGAGCGCGTCGACCGCCGACCCGAGGGTCTGCACCAGGCCGGCGTAGAAGCCGAACTTTTCCAGCCCCGACATCCCGCCGGTGATGGCCCGGATGCCGCGGCCGCCGCGGGCCCCGCCGCCGCCGCTGGAGCCCTCCGAGTCGACCTGGACGGGCACGTCGATGATCCGGGAGGACTGCTCCCGGCGCATCGCGTCGATGCGGGCGTTGGCGTCGGTGGTGTCCGCGGTGACCCGGATCGACTGGTCGCCGCCGCCGGTGGTGACGATCCGCTGGTTGATGGTGCCGCCGGCGGAGCTGGCCGCCGACGTCGCCTGGGCCAGCTGCGACCGGTCGACCTCGATGCTGACCTTGATCGCGTAGCGGCGGGCGTTGGCCTCCTCGACCGCGGCCTGTACCGACGACTGGAAGTGCGCGCTGTCCAGGGACAGCTGCACCTTCGCCTGCGCGCCGGCCGACGCCCGCTTGGCGGCCGCCTGCATCTGCGCTTCCAGCCGGCGGGTGTCGATGTCGGCCTGGATCCGGGCCTTGACGTTGGCGGTCGCCGCGTCGATCTTGGCCTGCGCGTCTCGGGAGAACCCGGTGGCGTCGGCGACCACCGAAACTTCGAGGCGGTCACCTCCGCCACCGGGTGTCGTCACGAGCCTGGTCCTCCTCCGTGCAACATGCGGATCGCCGCCCCGTAGGCCGGGTCGGTGCCGTCACCGCCGCGGGGCTGCGCCGGCTTGGTGCGGGGCTGGCCGCCGCCGGAGAGCACGGCCATCGCCCCGCGGAACGGGTTGGGCTGCGCGGCCGCGGCGACCTGCTGGCCGGCCTCCCGGGTCGCGGTCTGCGCGAGCTCGTCCCGGTTGGGCCGGGGCACCTTGATCGGCTTGCGGAGCTTCATCTCCGCCGCCTGGATCGAGACGACCTCGACCAGCTGCGCCATGAGCTCCAGCTCCGCGGTCCACGGGTCGCGGCCGCGCTCGGACTCCGGGGTGCGCACCAACGCATCCCGGGGCAGCCCCTTGACCAGCGCAACCACCCGCCGAGTCCCTAGGAAGCGGGGGTCCGTCGGCGGCCGCCAGACGTCCCGGAGGTCTTTTTGGTAGCGCCAGGCGAAGTCGGCTTCGAGGTCGTCCCAGTGCCCTCCGAGGAGTCGGAGGACGGCGAGGCTTCCCCCAGGCGGACTCCGTACCGCCGGAACACGAACTTGGCGATCTCGCCGAGATCCTTGAGGTAGAGCCGCTGCGCCACCAGGTGCGCGTAGTTCTCCTCACCGAACAGCCGAGAGGCCATCAGCTTGACCGCGCCGATGAGCTCGGCCGGCAGCGACGGGTTGACGACCAGCTGGTCGACGACGACGTCGAGGATCGCCTCGTTGGCCTGGTCGGAGTTCTCCCGGCGGGCGTCGAGCACCTGCCGGATCAGCACCGCGATGTCGACGTTGATGCTGGTCAACGGCTCCAGGACGTCCAGCGGCAGCTCGGGGGGCAGCTCGAGCCGCTTCCCGCCGATGGTGATGCCGGGGACGCTGCGGAGCTCGGCGCGCGCGCTGCGCAGCGCATCGAGGTCGAGGTCGAGATCGTCGGCGGTGGTGGTGGGGGTGTCAGACACGGTCGTGCTCCCTGTCGATCGGCGGACGCGTCGGCCGGAGGCTAGGGAGCGGCGTGCCCTAACGTCGCGCGCTCACCTGGGCGCGCAGAGCCACGAACCGGGGGTCAGCAGTCGGGGTTGTCCGGCCCGCACGGCTCGCCCCTGGCGGGGTCGAACGCCACGTAGGCGCCCGGCCTGTGCTCCCGGGTGTGCGAGCGGCCCAGCCCGACCGTGCAGGCCTGCATGAGCAGCGCCACGCTGGCGACGGTGAGGGCGAACGTGCCCACCCCGCCCGGCCGGTGCTGCAGCAGCGCGTCGACGTTGGACACCGCCACGAACACCGCGATGAACCCGGTGCCGGCCGCCGGCAGCAGGCAGCGCCACCGCGAACACCACCACCGGTTCACCCGCGCGCCGAGGATCACCAGGGTCAGCAGCAGCAGCGCGGCGTTGACCAGGCGGGCGAGCTCGACGGCGGCACTCACGGCCCGGATCGTGCTGCCGCCGGCCGGCTAACGTCGCGGCCTGGTCCCGGAAACGGCGCGACCCCACACCCCGGGGGAGGGGGTGCGGGGTCGCGCGATCCCAGGTAGCGGATCGGTGCGCACGCTATGCGAGACGGATCCCCAGCGTCGCGGGCTACCGGGACGGCTCAGACGGCCGGGGCGAACGCCGGGTCGTCGGTGAGGTCGTACCACGGGTCGCCGAGGTCGGAGCCCAGCACGGCCAGCCGCAGCGGGAGGAGAGCTTCCTTGGCCCGCTCGTAGGTGGTGCTGACGCCCTCGGTCTGCTCCGCGCAGGGGATGATCTTGCGGAAGTGGATGTCGCCGTCGATGATCTCGACGCACGCCGCCACCTGCTCGCGCCCGCCGATCTGCGGCGGGGAGAACTTGTACTGGGTCGGCGTACCGACGATCGCGGTGACCGAGCCGCCACCGTAGACGGAGATGAAGTTGGCCGCCGACCACTCCTGCAGGTCCACCTGCAGCGTGGCCGCGTCGGCGTCCTGGAAGCGCCGGGTCGGGTAGTTCGACTGGTGGCTCTTGACTTCCTGGAAGCTGGGGCTGGTCGCCCACTGCAGGGAGTCCGGCGTGAAGTAGCCGACCTCCGCCCAGGCGGGGTCGATCGCGGCGGTCGCATCCGCCGGTGCGACGGTTCCGACTGGCGCGAGGTAGACCCGCGCCATCTGCGCGACCCTGATGCGGGCCTTGTTCACTGCCATGCCGCGTGTCCCTCCGAAGGCGTCCGGCGTGTCCTGACGCGGCGCACGGTATGGAGCGCGAGCCGTTAGCGTCGCGCCCTCGAAGGGATGCGCTAGGGGGCTAGTACCAGTAGCGGCGGCCGCCGACGGCGCGGCCGGTGGCGCCGAGCAGCGCCAGCGCGGCGCCGATCACCAGCAGGACGATGCCCAGCCAGATCAGCACGTGCAGGGCGAGCACGAAGCCGAGCACGAGCAGGATGATTCCGAGAACGATCACGATGCCTCCCAGGCGGGTCGGTACCAGAGGGTGACGTTGAGGACGTAGCGGGGCTGGTTGCCCGGCGCCAGCGGCGACCAGCTCAGCGAGCCGGTGGTGACCAGGGAGAACACGCAGCCGCCCACGTTGGGCTCCCGGGTCATCTGGTCCAGCGTCTCGGCGGTGGCCACCGCGATCCGGCGCAGCGCGGCCTTGTTGCCGCCTGGCGCCCACGCGGGGTCGCCCAGCACCTCGATGCCGAGGCTCTGCCAGGCCAGGCCGGTGAAGGCGCGCTGGTCGGTGTTGGTGTCGGCGATCCGCAGCCGCGGGAACGGCGGGGTGTTGAGGATGCCGACCTGCCGGCCCTCCCCCGTGGCGAGGGCGGCCAGCAGTGCGGTCAGGTCCGGGTGGTCGACGAGCCACCCCGTCGCCGCGCCGACCGGATCGGCGTCCGCCAGCGGAAACGGCGGCGCGGTCACGCCGGCCGCCTCACTTGCCGGCGCGGGCCGACTTGCGCGGGGTCTCCGCCGACGGGGCGTCGGCCGCGGACTGGTGGCCCTCGGTCCGGGCGGGGGTCGCCGCGTCCGCGTCGCCGGCGCCGCTCTCCTCGGCCTCCTTGGCCAGGATCGCGTCGATCTCCTTGGCCGTCAGCGACTGGTTGCGGTGGTTGAGGAACAGCGCCCGCTGCCGCGCCTTGCGGTCGGCCGGGTCGACCTGCACCTGGCCGGCGTCGATCAGCGCGTTGCCCCACTCGCGGGGCACCCAGATCGTCGCCCCCACCGGGTAGTCGCGGACCGTCTCGGCCTGCGCCCGCTCGGCGTAGGCCTTCGCCAGCGGGTGCGCCAGCTTGAGCGGGACCAGCACGATGCCGGCGTCGTTGACCTTGTAGTGCTGCTCGTTCTCGGCCACGGGTTGTCTCCCAGGGGGTGTGCGGCGGTCGGGGCTCCGGCGCGCACCGTGACACCCGCAGACGGCTAACGTCGCGGGCTCACACCGATCGGGTCTGCCCGGCCGCGACCTCGGCGACGCTGCGGGCCAGCCAGCCGCCGCCGCCGTCCTCCGGACCGGGGTGCTCGCTCTCCACGATGCGGTGGAACTCCACCGACACCGTCGCCCGGGCAGTCGTGCCGACCAGCATGGTGTCGCTGGTGGCGACGTGCTCGGCGATGATCCCGGCGACCTTCGCGGCCAGACACCGGCAGTTGATCCGGTTGCCGATCGACAGGTCCGGGTCGCGGGGCGCCCGGGCCAGCTCGGTGCCCTCCTCGTGGGGCTTGTTGAGCTCGTAGCGCAGGTTGTCCGGGATGGTCTGCCCGTCGGCCTCGCGGTGGGTGGGCCGCACCCGCTCGTCCTGCCAGGTCATCCACACGCCGGCGTCGGGGGCGTTGGCCCGCACCCGGTTGGCCAGGGCGTCGGCGAGCTCGCGCACCTTGGGCATCCCGTAGTGCTCGGCGACCCGCGCGTCCAGGGCGGGTCCGGGCCGGAAACGGGTCACGCCGACGACGGTAGGGCGCGTGTCCACGTTGTGTCCCCCCTTTAGCACCTGTACTTTGTGGGTGACGCCGGGTTAGCCACCCGGGACGCACCGCATCCAGGAGGAACCGATGGTCGATCCGCTCTACGGCCGGCTGTTGGCCTACGCGGGCCCGCGGGCGGTGGCCCGCAAGAGCACCAAGGACGCCGTCGCGCACGCCGTCTGGGAGCTCAGCGCCGCCACCGGCCTCGTCTCCCCCGACTCCGAGTGCGGCGTGCTCGGGTTGATCCCGCTCGGCGAGTGGGATCCCGACTACAAGCACAACTGCAAGGAGTGCACGAAGGTGCTCGCCGGCGCGCCGCTGCCCGAGCTGGAGCGCCCCGGCGCGGCCGCCGAGCCGGTCGTGGAGCCAACGGCGGTGCCGGTCCAGCTGTTGCTGTTCGACGCCGCCTGATGTCGCCCCTTGGGGTGACTGGGCGGCCGCAATCGGTCAGGATGACCGTCGGTGCGCCGATGATGCCTGCGTGCGATGCCCCAGCGAGGCACCGGCCGACCCCCGGAGGACCGATGGACACCGAGTACGACGGCTACGCGCCGATCCACACCTGCACCTGCGGTTGCGGGCTGGTGATCGGCGACGGCGACTGGGCCTCGAACCGGCGCAGCCACACCCAGCTGATCCCGCGGCAGCGCCGCTACGGCGCCGCCCACCTCACCTCCACCGTTGCGGCGCCCAGCACGCGACGTTGATCCATCCGCCGACCTAGCGTCGGTCGCCCCGCCTGGGAGTCGTGCCCCAGGCGGGGTCACAAGCCTCCGGGACAGCCACCCGGGACAACCATCAGGAGGACACCGTGGCATCTCACGCCCACCGCCCGGGCACCGTCGTCGAGCTCGACCCGGCCGAGGAGGTCTGGTCGACCTGCACCGAGCCGGCCTGCGGCCTGCCGATCGTGCGCCGCTACGAGAACATCGGCGACGAGGACCGGATCGCCGGCTGGGGCCGCTGGCGGCCCGGCCGCTAAGCTCGCCGGCAGGACCGCGAACCTCGGCACTCGGCCACCTACGGGAGGTCCGTTCGGAGCCGGGGCACTCCGGGGCCTCAGCACAGCGGCCCCCGACCCACCACTGGGTCGGGGGCCGCTGTCATGCCCGGCCGGTCAGGGCTTGGGCACCGGGCGGTGCGCCGCCCACCGCTTCCGCCACCGCCGGTAGGCCTTGGACGCGCGGATCTCCATGGGGTCGCCGCGCCCGGGTCGGCGGCCGTGGCTGCGGTCGTCGTCCAGGTAGGCCCACTCGTCCATCGCCTCGAACGGGAAGTGCTCGAACGGGTCGGTCGGCTCCGGGGTCGGGTCCGGGGTCGGCTCCGGGTCCGGGGTCGGCTCCGGGGTCGGGTCTACCGGCGGGTCCACGGGGTCAGGAGCCGGCCCAGGCTGCGGAGCAGGCGGAGCAGGCGGGTCCACAGGCCCGGGCTCGGGGTCGGGAGCGGGCCCGGGTGGAACGGGCTCCGATCCGCCACCGATGGGCGCCGGGTCGGCGACGTCATCGGTGAGCACGGTGAGCAGCTTGTCCCCGTCGACCACGCCGAGGCCGGTCACCTCGTCGAAGCCGACACCGGCGCGGTAGGCGCCGTTGTCGCCGGCGGTGACGTCGAAGCAGACGCCGACGTTGGTCAGCAGCGTGTTGACCAGGTCGACCTTCTTACCCAGGCCGGTCCCCAGGGCCTCGGTGAGCAGCGCGATCAGTCCGGCGTAGAGCGGTGCGACGGCGGACGTGCCGCCGATGACCGCCTCCTCGCCGTCGACCAGGATCTCGTAGCCCGAGTTCGGGGAGGCGTTGCCGGCGACGTCGGGGATGCGTCGGCCGGGGAACACCGCGGAGATGCCGCCGCCGGTCGCCGAGTTCTGGTCGTTGATGTCCCAGGTCACCTCGGACACCCGGGCGCCGGTGGAGTCGACGGCCAGCTCGGTGCCGCCGCAGGCGAGCACGTTCGGGCTGGAGGCGGGGAAGTCGGCGTGCGGCTTGCCGTCGCCGGCGCCGTCGCCGGAGCCGTTGTCGCCGGCCGCGACGGTGACGATCATCCCGGCCTTGCGGGCGGCCAGGAACACGTCGTCGAAGCGGCGCATCGTGTCGGTGTCCCAGCCCGACTCCGCCTGCCCCCAGCTGATCGAGCAGGCGTCGTTGCCGTCGTCGAGGGCGGCCTGGATGCCGGCCAGGAACCCGTCGTCGGTGTTCGGGCAGAAGTAGACGGTGACGTCTGCGCCGGGGGCGATGCCGAGCACCACCTCGATGTCCAGCAGCACCTCGCCGTCGGCGCCGTCCGGGCCGTCGCTCTTGTTCTTGCCGCCGGCGACGGGCTTGCTGGTCAGCTTGCCGGTGCGCTGCACACCGAGGCCGGCCAGGAACCGGTCAACCTCGCGCGCGGCGAAGCCACCGCCGAGCTCGATGATGGCCACCTTGGCGCCGGCGCCGGTGAACCGGTCGATCGGGTAGTTGTAGGCGCGGGCGACGTCGCGCACGGACAGGGATCGGGTAGCGGACGCCCGTGGACGGACGATCCGGGAGAGAGCGGTCACGTCGACTGAGGGTGGACAGGCGATCGCTTAGCGTCGCGCCCTACAGCCAGCTCTCAGGTACCGCCGGTCACGGCCCGGCCGGCCCCGGGTTGTACCCGTCGCGGCCGACGAACATCTGGTCGGTCGGCTCGGTGCCGGCCGCGGTGCGCTGGTTGGCCATCACCCGGATGAACGACACGTCCATGTCGATCGAGGGCACGATCTCGGTGCTGGCCAGCGCCGGCGACGGGATC